>Ga0310811_10009121_pt1 | contig 12798 bp, 13 predicted proteins | sample YCmetagenome_FD_207642 | JGI IMG/M metagenome (GOLD analysis project Ga0310811, IMG submission 207642) | Soil microbial communities from experimental microcosm in Duke University, North Carolina, United States - YC | ecosystem: Engineered > Artificial ecosystem > Soil microcosm > Unclassified ...
TTCTGCGCGAAATGGAAGGGGCACCCGGTCACGTGGGCTGATTGAGCGGAGTGTGCGCGCATGAGCTGGACGACGATTCTGTTGCTCGTGCTCGTGGCGGCGATTGATACGTTCGCTGCGTATATCAGCCGGTTGTACTCCGAGTTTGGAAAGATTCTGCCGCGCGAGGTTCAGGACAATCTCGACGAATGGGAAGAGAAAGTTGAGCCGCTGATCGGGCTTACACGCGAGCATGCCGCGCTTTGCGCCGCTGTCCTTCAGCAATTGACGCTGGGGACGATTGCGCTGGCGATTGGGGCGGTGCTGTTCGACCGGGAACCGCATGCGGCGAGACCGACGTTTGCCGAGATTACGCAGGCAGTGCTGGTGGTGCTGCTGGTGCTGTTGTTCTGCAACCAGATTCTGCCGAACCTGTTGTTCACGCATACCAAAGGCAGGTGGGCTGCGCGGCTGGTGTGGCCGATTCGACTGCTGCTGTGGCTGATGACTCCGATCACGGCGGTGATTCGGTTCTTCTTTTCGCTTGCCTCGTTGGCGGAGGCACCAGCAAAGACAGCGGACGAACCATCTCCAGATGTGGAGTCGCTGCTGGAGGCGGGCGAGGAAGAGGGAATCCTGGAAGAGAGCGACCGCGACCTGGTGCGATCGGCGGTGGAGTTCGGCGATAAGCTGGTGCGCGAGGTGATGACGCCGCGCCCGCAGATCTTCGCAGTGCAGCAGTCGATCACGCTGGAGACCTTTCTAGAGAAGCTGAAAGAGCATAACTACTCGCGCGTGCCGGTGTACGACAGAACGCTGGACTCGATCACCGGAATTGCATTTGCGCACGACCTGCTGCAGATCAGCGATGAAGAGGCGCGGAGCAGGACGGTGGAAAGTATCCAGCAGCCTGCCGTGTTTGTCCCGGAGACGAAGCGCGGCTATGAGCTGCTGCGCGAGATGCAGCGCGAGAAGCAGCATATGCGGGTCGTCATCGATGAGTACGGCGGGGTGGCGGGGCTTGTGACGATCGAGGACCTGCTCGAGGAGATTGTCGGAGACATTCGCGATGAGCACGAGGGAGATGCGCATACCGGTGATCCGCAACGCGAGCCTGGCGGAGCGTGGGTGGTGCCAGGAGATTTCCCGGTAGGGGAGTTGACACGGCTGTTTGGGGATCAGCTCGAGATCGATGAGGAGTATGAGGCGACGACGGTGGGCGGGCTGGTGAGCGAGGTAGAGGGACGGATACCGCTGCCCGGAGAAGTTGTGCTGCTTGAGCACAGCGGCTTGCGGATTCAGGTGGTGGCTTCGACGGATCGGCGCGTGGACCGGTTGAGGATTTATCCGCCGGCGCAGGAAGAAGCGACGGCCCTACAGTAAACACTTTCAAGGTTGAATGTCATCATTTCCCACCCATTCCGCGATGAAACCGCGGAATGGATGGGGCACCCAGCATTGTCGTAATCTCAAGGTGAAGTGAGGAATCGTGAAGTCTGGATTTGTGGCGATACTGGGGCGGCCGAATGCGGGGAAGAGCACGCTGCTGAATGCGCTGACGGGCGAGAAGGTGGCGATTGTTACCGCCAAGCCTCAGACGACGCGCAATCGGATCGCGGGCGTTGTCGAGGTGGCAGCGAAGAAGAACGTTCACCCGGCAGCGCAGATCGTCTTCGTCGATACGCCCGGCGTCCATAAACCTGCTTCGCAGCTGGACAGGCGGATGCTGCAGGAGGTGCACGAGGCGCTCGAGACGCGCGACCTTGTGCTGGTACTGATCGATGCGAGCCGGCGCGTGCAGCTCGAGGCGGCGGGAGAGCCGGCGCAGGCGCATCAACATAAATCATCGAACTGGGCGAGCGAGGATGAGTTTTTGTTCTCGCTGATCAAGGGGTTGGATTGCCCGGTGTTCCTGGTGCTGACGAAAATTGATCTGGTGGCGAAGGACGTTCTGCTGCCGCTGATCGAGACGCTGACGAAGCAGTTCAGTTTTGCAGAAGTGATTCCGGTGAGCGCGCGCAAGAAGGACGGGTTGGAGATTCTCGTTCGAAAGATCGTGGACGCGTTGCCGGTGGGCGAGCGGTACTACCCCAAGGACCAGTACACGGATCAGCCCATGCGGTTCATGGTGGCGGAGTTGATTCGCGAGAGGATCCTGGTCGAGACCGGCGAGGAGGTTCCATATGCATCGGCGGTGGTGATTGAGAAATTCGAGGAACCGCCAGTTGAGCAACCGAGGAAGAAAGGCCCGACAAAGCTGCCGCTGACGCGGATCGCGGCGGCAATCTACTGCGAGCGCGATGGGCAGAAAGCAATCTTGATCGGGAAGGGCGGCGCGAAGCTGAAGGAGATTGGGACAGGCGCGCGGAAGCAGATTGAGTCTCTGCTGGGGACGCGGGTGTTCCTGGAACTGCACGTGATCGTGGAGCCGAACTGGCGGGAGTCGCGGGCGTTTGTGGAGTCGCTCGACTGGAGAAGGCAGATGGAGAAGCTGGGAGAGGACAGGGATTAGGGATTAGGAACTCGAGACGTGATTCACGCGCCTCGGACTTTGCCACGGCCGTGGCTTTTTACGGCGTACATGCGGGCATCGGCGGTGCCGATGATGGCGTGGACGGCATTCTCGGGTGGGCAGGTGGCGAGACCCACGCTGGCGCTGGCGGTGAGCTCGAGACCGTCGCTCATGCGAAAGCGGGTGCGGATCAGCTGCTGGTGCAGTTCACTTGCTGCGCCGAGTGCCTCGGTCGCGGACGTTTCGGGCATCATCACGACAAACTCATCGCCGCCGTAACGAAAGCACATATCCTTGGGGCGCGCGATCTGTTTGAGGCGTGCGCCGACGCGGCCGAGGAGTTCGCTGCCGACGAGGTGGCCGTGGGCGTCGTTGACTGATTTGAACCGGTCCAAGTCAATGAAAGCCAGGCTGACGGGTTTGCCGTGACGATGCGAGCGGTCGACTTCTTGCTCAAGTACTTTGTAGAGGTGGCGAACGTTGTAGAGGCCGGTCGTGTCGTCCGTTATGGTTAGCTGCTGGATGCGGGCGACGTCCTGTGCATTTTCGATGGCGATGGCGGCGTGGTCGCAAAGGATGTGGAGGAAAGCGATGGTGTAATCGCTCATCTGGCTGGCACGAGGGTTGAGGATTTCGATGACACCCTGAACGCCTTTGCGGCCGCGGAGGGGCATGGCGATTACGGAGCGAACTACACGCTGGTCGGCGCTGAGCGTTTGATGGAGGCGCGGATCGTCTTCCGACTCTGGCACGATCAAAGTCTCGGCATGTTCCGCGACCCAACCGGCGACACCTTCACCGACGCGGACGCGGAGATCGCGAAGAGCGTTTTCGCCATTTCCCGCAGCGATTGCGTAATAGAGCTCCGTGCGCGAGTCATCCATCATGAGCAGGGTCCACATATCGGCAGTGATGAGCCGCTCCATTTGCTCGAGGATGGTGCGAAGAATGGTGTCGAGGTCGAGACTGGAGTTAAGGGAGCGCGCAAGCTGATGAAAAACCATCAGGTCATCGAGGGGGATTCGATTTTCTGTCGACTGAGTCATCTACTCACGAAAGGGAAGTTTTCGCCTGCTGAGCAATTTTGGCATATGCGAGCGCGCAAATTACGAACGTGGGATATCTTTGGTCGGGGTGGGGGTGTACTAAAGTTACTCGCCAGGGATCAGGGAGGACACTATCAGCCGCCGATATGAACCATGGATCGTGAAGGCTTAAGAAATCCGGGTTCGCCGATGTGGTGGCGCGCTTCCTTCTCATTGATGGTGCGGACAATGTATTCGGCGAGTTCGGCATCGGATTGGCCGGCACGCATGCGGCCATACAGGTCATGCTCGACCTGGGAAAAGAGACAGGTGCGAATTTTGCCGTCGGAGGTGAGGCGAACGCGGCTGCATGCGCCACAGAAAGCCTGACTGACAGGCGCGATGATGCCGATTTCGCCGATGCTGTCAGAGAAGGTGTAGCGCCTTGCGGTTTCGCTGGGCTCGCGAGGAGCCAGTGGGACGAGCGGCATCTCGCGCGAGATGCGGGCGACGATTTCATTGAGCGGGACGACGATCTCAGGAGACCAGAGGCGGTCCTCTTCAAGCGGCATAAACTCGATGAATCGCACGATGACATCTTCTTCGCGGGCGAAGCGGGCGAAGCCTTCGATTTCGTTGTCGTTGAATCCGCGGAGTAGTACGCAGTTGATTTTGAGCGGCGTGAGACCGGCGGCTTTTGCGGCTCGGATTCCGGCGAGCACTTTATTAAAGCTGCCCGGGACTCGGGTAATGCGCTCGAAGGTTGGGGCGTCGACGGCATCCATGCTCACGGTGACGCGATTGAGACCAGCGGCCTTGAGCGGTGCGGCCATCTTGTCCAGCAGATGCCCGTTGGTTGTGAGGGCTATGTCGAGGGGCTCGCCGGAGACGGTGCGGAGGCTGGCGAGTTCCTTTATGAGTTCGATGAGGCCGTTGCGCAGCAGGGGTTCACCGCCGGTGAGGCGGACTTTCTCGATGCCCAGGCTGACGAAAAGTCGGATCAGGCGAAGGTACTCTTCGATTGCGAGTTCCGGATATTGGGCGCCGTATTCTCCGGTGCGGCAGTAGATGCACTTGTAGTTGCAGCGATCCGTGATGGATACACGAAGATCGTGGATCACGCGACCGTGGCTGTCGGTCAGGCGACGAGTGTCCCCCTGGGGACCCCGGGTGGTGGAGGTTTCGCCGGATGTCGTTGGGGAAGTAGCAGCCATCAGCACACTCTCAGGCTATACCGTTTTGTCCTGCTTTGCAGTCGATCTAAATGCGAGAGCCGGCGCAGAAGCCGGCTCTCAGTGGATGCAAATTGCTCTTTCGACTACGCATCAGTCGATGCGCGGGGTTCCGGAGCGAAGGATGAGCCCAGTAAGACCCAGGACTACGACGAGGCCGCAAGCGATGGCGAAGTAAAAGGCCATGGGATGCACCCAGCCGGGGGAATACTGCAAGTCTTGACCAACCCACAGAAGAAGCACCGTGGCGATGACGGCGAACTGGCAGGCAATGACAAGGAGAGTATGTCCCCACTCGCGGCGCTTATCGAGAAGTTCAACCTGGTCTGGCGTGAGATTGCGTTCTTCGGGGGGAAGCAGGGAATTGGCCATCAGTCTGTCTCCTGGGGAGGCCACAATCGGCCAGGCTGGCCACGGGCTTCTCACTGTTTCGATTCAATCACATGAGGGCAGGGCGGTTCCACTAAGGTGCAGGGAAAGATGCTGCCGACGCAGCGAATTGCAGTGTGGTGAAAAGGGAGTGCGACTACTCCGAACTGATCCGTGATTCAGAACCGGCGTCCGGCTCTGGGCAGCTATTCACTGATGAAAGCCAGGGATTGCAGGCTCGTGATTTCAAATGGTTTACGGCAACGGATGTTCATACACGAGAGCTTGTCATCTCGCCGAACCATATAGGACTGCGCCTTGGCGAACTTGGCGCGATCGCGCTCGTCCGCATGACGGGGAAGCTGAGCGCGCTTTCGACGAACCACCCAGGTGACCTTGTAGTCTCCGGCCTGTCCACACTTGGGACAGACAAGGTTGTGGGTTCGTGTTTCGGTGGTCTCGTTGAAAAAGTCGCGTTCTTCCATTGCTGGAACTCCGGATATTGAGTAGTTCGCCGAAAATGGGACGGCAAAACTCTCGGGATGACGGCCTGGCTCATTCGAGTCTGGCCGGACCTTTCCATAGTAATCCTGCGGTCCGGCGTAAATAGCTCTGTGAGAGCGCATACAGGAGAGAGCTGCTTATGAATCCCTTACATTGCCTTTAGCTCTCGCTACGTGTTTGGGCGGAACAATGGGCGCATGTACGCGATAGGCAAACTGCTGATCGATGTGATCGTGGCCCTGTTCGTTATAGGGATGGCGGGTTCAGCGGTGGTGATTGTCATTTCGTTCGTCGAGGACTTTCGCGAACTTTTCGGCCCTGATGAAAGCTCACCCGAGACAGAGGCGCTGCCGGGGCCGGTGCACGCAAAGTCTGCAGCATATAGCTACTCGATGAAAACGGAATCTCCGCGACATCTGTAGACCGAAGATCTGCCTTGCGGCTTGCGAGATTGTGCTGAGCAACTCGAATGCCATAGCCAGCGCAGCTCCCTTTGTCCGATACTCGTAGTCGCGATGCCAAAGAAAAAGCCGGCGAAGTTTTCGGCTACCAAGGCCGTTAAGGCGAATGCCCGCGAGCGCGTGGGGCAGCCGAAGCCTGCGCGCGTGGTGGATGAAAAGCCGAAAACTGGTCGACGTGCGAAATATAAAGTGAAGCTAGTGCAGATCCTGCAGCACGACGAATAACAAGGGCCCCTGGTGCGAGCGCAGTCTTGCAGAGTAGACTCCCAGTCTTTGAACAAAACTTCCAAGCTCGTCAGAGGATGATGTTCCGCCATGAAGCGCGGCGGCAATCTTGGCGGTGCTATCATTAGCTTTCCTCGGCGACCCCTCTTGAGGCCGAGGCTTCAGAAGAAGTTAGAGAAACGCTCTGGCGTAGCCGCGACAAGCGGCAACCAACTTCGTAAATCGAAGTGAGCATCACAGACTTTTTACCGGCAGCCCAGGTTCATTTCAGGTTTGCGGATTCGCGTGAAGACGAGACCGATCATCTGTCGACGGTGGATTGTTCTGACGGCACAGCTACTGGCGTGTGTGTCCTCGTGGGGAGGGCAGTCGTCAACATCAATTTTCTCCAACAAAAGCACACCGGCACATCAACTGAACGATCTCTCGCTTTTTGTGCTAAGCATCACGGGGTTGATCTTCGTGGGCGTGAGCAGCCTGCTGGTGTATGCGATTGTGAAATTCCGAGCGCGCAAGGGGGATACGACGGAGCCTCCGCAGGTTTTCGGCAGCATGCAGATTGAGCTGTCGTGGACCATCATTCCGATCCTGATCATTGTGGTTCTGTTTCTAACGACCGCCCGCGTGTTGTTCAGCGTGCAGGATGCGCAGAAGCCCAAGGACGCAGTGGATGTGATTGTGGTGGGTCACCAATTCTGGTGGGAATTTCGATATCCGCAATACAACGTGGTGACAGCGAACGAGCTGCATCTGCCGGTGAGCACGAAGGAAGCACCGCGGCCTGCGTTCATGAAGTTGACGTCGGCGGACGTGATGCATAGCTTCTGGGTTCCGCAACTGGATGGAAAAACAGATTTGCTGCCGAACCGCGTAAACGAAATGTGGATCGATCCGCAGGAGACGGGATTGTTTGTGGGACAGTGTGCGCAGTTCTGCGGCGCGGAGCACGCCAAGATGTTGCTACGTGTCTACGTGGACACTCCGGAGAAGTTCAAGGAGTGGATCGCGAGCCAGCAGAAGACCCAGCCCGAGTTGACCATGGTCTCTATGGATGGGCAGGCAAAAGCGAATGAGACTGCTCCGAATGTTGGTAACCAGGGAAGAGTGGTGCAGACGGCGATGAACAAAGTTTCACCGAACTCTCCGACGACGCGGGGGAATGTGTCGAGCCTTGGAGAATCGCAGGAGATTTCGGCAAGGGCCGGGCAGTATGTCTTTGAGCACGAGGCTTGCATCAGCTGCCACGCGGTTGCGGGTACGGTGGCTACCGGCAGGTATGGGCCGGATCTTACGCACTTGATGAGTAGAGAGACACTGGCCGCAGGAGCCGTGCCAAACACAAAGGAGAACCTGCTCGGGTGGATTGGGGATCCGAATCAGATCAAGCCGGGATCGCTGATGCCGGCGATGCACCTGAGTGACAGGCAGAACCAGCAGATCACGGCGTATTTGCTGACGCTGAAATAGCGCGGGAGCGGAGATGGGTACAGACAGCATGCCGGCGCCCCAGGGGATCGAGACGGGGCTCGACCGCACCGAGGCAGTGAGCAGGCCAGGGACTTACCTGGAACTGATTCACAGCTGGATTGTGACGGTGGATCACAAGCGGCTGGGAATCCTGTACATCTGTTACGCCCTGGTATTTCTTCTGGTGGCTGGATCGGAAGCGCTGCTGATTCGGATCCAGCTTTTCTATCCGCACAACAATTTCGTTTCGCCATACACATTCAACCGCCTGTTCACCATGCATGGGACGACCATGGTGTTTCTGGTGGGCATGCCGATTCTGTTCGGATTTGGCAACTATCTAGTGCCGCTGATGATCGGCGCGCGGGATATGGCGTTTCCGCGCCTCAATGCGTTCAGCTTCTGGATCAGCGCACTAGCCGGGTTGCTGCTCTACTACAGCTTCATCGGTGGAGTGGGTCTGTATGGAACGGGATCTGCGCCAGATGTGGCCTGGTTCGCATACGCGCCGCTAACGGAGAAGGCATTCTCGCCGGGGCACTCGACCGATTATTGGGCGGTAGCGATTCTTGCCAACGGCATTGGAAGCATTGGAACGGCGATCAACATCCTGGCGACTGTCTTCTGCATGCGATGCAAGGGGATGACGCTATCGCGCATTCCACTGCTTCCGTGGCTATATGCAACCGTTTCGTTTCTTGTTCTGGTGGCGGTAAGTCCCCTGACGGCAGCGCAGGCGATGCTGCTGATCGATCGCTATCTTGGTGGCCACTTCTTCGATACGCAAATGGGTGGCTCGGCGATTTTATGGGCGCACTTCTTCTGGATCTTCGGTCATCCGGAGGTCTATGTGCTGGTGCTGCCGGCCTTCGCGTTTGCGAATGAGATCATTCCGGTGTTTTCGCGTAAAGCGATCTTCGGCTATCCCGCGATGGTGGCTGCGTCTGTGGGCATCGGGTTCATCAGCCTGGGTGTGTGGGCGCACCACATGTTCACGATCGGGATGACTTCGTTTGGAAACGCGTTCTTCACGCTCTCGACGATGCTGGTTTCGATTCCGACCGGCATCAAGACGTTCAACTGGCTGGCGACCTTGTGGGGCGGCAAGATCAGGTTCGCGACGCCCATGCTCTTTTCAATTGCCTTCCTGTTCCAGTGGGTGATTGCGGGGCTTACGGGGATCATGCTGTCGGTTTCAGCCTGGAACTGGCAGCTGCACAACAGCTATTTCGTGGTTGCACACTTTCACTACGTGCTGGTTGGCGCGATCGTCTTCATGATTTTTGCAGCGATCTATTATTGGTACCCGAAGATGACTGGCCGAATGCTGGACGAACGGCTGGGGAAGCTGCATTTCTGGCTGATGGTGATCGGGTTTCATGTGACGTTCGACGTGATGCATTTCCCAGGGCTGCTCGGGATGCCGCGGCAGATCTTCACGTACGAGCCGGATCGCGGATGGACGCTGCTGAACCAGATTGTCTCGGTAGGCGGATTCATCCAGGCAATCGCGGTTCTGATTTTCGTGTACAACATGGTGCATTCGTACTTTCGTGGCGCGCTTGCCGGGCCGGATCCATGGGATGCATGGACGCTGGAGTGGTCTACGGCATCGCCGCCGCCTGCCTACAACTTTGTTGTTGATCCAGTGGTGGCGAGCCGAAGGCCATTGTGGGATCTGAAGCATCCGGAAGATCCGGATTCAGCATTTGAATGAGGAGATGATGGCGACCGTACCGCTGGAACATCTGAAGGATGAGGGCGAGTGGAGATTGCCTTCGCGCGGCATGGTGGCGATGGCCGGGCTGATCACTGCCGAGTCGTCAATCTTTCTGATCTTCGTGGTCGCGTATCTCTACTATCTCGGGCGCGATGTGAATGGGCCGACGCCCAAAGAGGTTCTGGAGATTCCCTATTTCGGCACGGTGTGCCTGCTCTCGAGCAGCGGGTTCATCATGCTGGCGGAGCGCGCCATCGAGCACGGAAAAATGGCGGCGTTTCGACTTTGGTGGGGCGTGACGATCCTGCTGGGTGCAATCTTTCTGGCAGACACGGGGATGGAGTGGCGGAAGCTAATCACGCGGGATCACCTGACCATCCACACGAATCTGTTCGGGACATGTTTTTACTCGCTTGTGGGTCTGCATGCTTCGCACGTGATCGTCGGCATGCTGATGATGCTGCTTACGCTTGCGTTCGCGCTGACAGGGCATTTGAGATCTGAGCACAGCTATCGTGTGAAGGTCCTGGCGCTTTACTGGCACTTTGTGGATGCGGTGTGGGTAGTGGTGTTCACGGTGGTTTACGTGGTGGGCAGATGACGCAAAGCAATACGCCGATAACGACGAGCGATCACGGAGAGGTGCACACGCACACGATCCATCTGCCTGCTCCGACGGCATGGCCCTTCATGATGGCGCTCGGATTGACGCTGGTGTTCGCATCACTGGTGACTACGGCCGCAATCGGAATGCTTGGCGCTCTACTGACGGTCGTGTCAGTCGTGGGGTGGTTCCGGGAGGTGCTGCCGCACGAAAAACATGAGCATATTCCAGTGACGGATGAAGTGGTAACGATCGTGCCTTCGCGCGATAAAGTGGCCCGCATCGAGGTGGATGAGACGCATCGCGCGCAGCTACCGCTGGAGACGTTTCCGGTTACGAGTGGAATCGTGGGTGGCATTGCGGGTGGAATTGCGATGGTGATTCCGGCGGAGCTCTACGGAATCATCCGATTTCACAGCGTCTGGTACGTGGTGAATCTGCTCGGGGGCGCGGGCGTGGGAACGTGGGTAAATCCAACGGTGGAGCAGATGCGCCATTTCAACTTCGGCGCGTTTGTGACGGCGAACATCATTCAGGGTGCGACGACGCTGCTGGTCGGGTTGCTTTACGGTGCGATGTTACCGATATGGCCGCGGCATCCGATGCTGCTGGGCGGGATCATCGCCCCTGCGGCGTGGACGGGGCTTCTGCACAGCGTGATTGGAATTGTGAATCCGTTTCTGGCGGAACATATCGATTGGTGGTCGTTTGCGGCGGCGCAAGTGATCTTCGGGTTGGTTGCTGGATATGTGGTGATGAAGCGCGGGAAGCTGAAGCGGCTGCGTCAGGCTCCGCTGGCGGTGCGTCTCGGCGTGGAGGCCCCGGGATTGATGCACGAGCGCGATGGAGATGAGCCCAAGCGATGAGAACGTGGATCGCGACTGGAGGACTGTGCGCATTGGCGCTGCTGGCGGCCGAGGGATGCAATCTGCCCGGCAAGCCGAAAGCGGGGCCGGAGGTGCCGAGACCGGAAGAAGTCATGGCTTTCGACAAACTGTATGGAGACAACTGCGCCGGGTGTCACGGAGTGGATGGAAGAAACGGCTCTGCTACGAATCTTGCCAACCCGGAGTATCAGGCGTGGATCGATGATGTGACATTGCGCGAAGTTATCGCGAAAGGAGAGAAGGGCTCGCTGATGCCGGGATTCGCGCTCGAGAGCGGGGGTATTCTCACCGATCAACAGATTGATGCGCTGGTGAAGGGAATGCGCGACAGGTGGCATCATGGAGACCCGTTTGGCGGAGAAAAGCCACCGGCATATCGAGCTGCGCACCCGGGCGACGCGAGTAAGGGAAAAACAGTGTATGCGATCGCGTGCGGACGGTGCCATGGAATGACTCGCGAGCATCCGGGCAAGGCGGGAACGATTCTGGATGGATCGTTCCTGGCGCTGGTGAATGAGCAGACGATTCGAACGACGATTGTGGCGGGAAGGCCTGATATCGGAGAACCGGATTGGCGCGGTCATATTCCGGGGCGCGCAATGACGGATGACGAGGTGACTGACGTGAGTGCGTGGCTGATGTCGCAGAAGCCGGAGTTGCCGGGACAGCCGTATCCGAATACAGCTCCGCTGTCGGCGAAGCCGGGCGAGGAGCCGCCTTCGGCGATCAAGAAATAGAGGAGACGCAATGGACGAGAAGTTGCCGCCACCAGGTCCCCAGGAGCAGGAAGAGCGCCTGCGCGAGGAGCGGGTATCGCGGCGGACATTTTTGATGAATGTGGGCATCGCGCTGAATGCGCTGGTGGCGCTCGCCATTGCGACTCCGGTGGTGGGTTATGTGCTGGGGCCGGTGCTGCGCAGGAAGGAATATCTTTCATGGGTGCCGATAGGGAATGTGAATGATTTTCCTGAAGGCGAAACCAAGCTGATCTCGTTTCAGAATCCGTTCTCGGACGACTGGGATGGCGCGACGTCGAAGATTCCAGCGTACGTGAGGCACTCGGCGACGAATGAGTTCACAGTGTTTGCGATTAATTGCGCGCATTTGAATTGTCCGGTGCGGTGGTTTTCAGAGTCTCAGCTGTTTATGTGTCCCTGCCACGGCGGGGTGTACTACGCGGACGGCAGCAGAGCTTCGGGACCGCCGGAACGGGGACTGTTTACATATCCGTTGAGGGTGGAGAACGGAAAGCTGCTTATCAACGCGGGCCAGATGCCGACGTTGCAGAACAAGGCGAGCAGAGATTGCCCCGGTGCGGCAACCGCAGAGCCGCCGAAGCTTGTTGCGAGGATTGAGTCATGTCAGCGAGGCCCTGGTACAAGCGACTCTACGATTGGATAGAGCGTCGCGCACAACTTGAAGGGCCCATCAAAGATGCGGCTCTGCATCCTGTACCGAGAAGCACAGCAAGCTGGTGGTACGTCTTCGGCAGCGCAAGCCTGGTGTTGCTGATACTGCAGGTAGTGACGGGCATCCTGCTGGGGCTTGTGTATGCGCCTTCCGCTGCGCATGCGTGGACCTCGCTCGAGGTGCTGAATCACGAGCTGCCGCTGGGATGGTTTTTGCGCGCGATGCACGGGTGGGGATCCAACTTTATGGTCGCCGTCGTGCTGGTGCACATGGCGCAAGTGTTTCTGTTTGGGTCGTACAAGTACCCGCGCGAACTGACTTGGATTGTGGGCGTGTTCATGCTGCTGATGACGCTGGGCATGGCCTTCACTGGGCAGGTGCTGCGATTCGATCAGGACGCGTA
>Ga0310811_10009122_pt1 | contig 12797 bp, 10 predicted proteins | sample YCmetagenome_FD_207642 | JGI IMG/M metagenome (GOLD analysis project Ga0310811, IMG submission 207642) | Soil microbial communities from experimental microcosm in Duke University, North Carolina, United States - YC | ecosystem: Engineered > Artificial ecosystem > Soil microcosm > Unclassified ...
CTCTTCGCAGGTCTCTTGAAACTGATGATGCCCATCATCGTCATGCTCCCCGGCATCGCCGCCTTCGTCCTGTACAAAAATGGTCACCTGAACCTCACCGACGGCAGAAAAGACTACGCCTACTCCGCCATCCTCGGCTTCCTGCCCAGCGGCCTCAAAGGACTGTCCATCGCCGCCCTCACCGCCGCCATCGTTTCCTCCCTCGCCGGCAAGGTCAACAGCATCTCCACCATCTTCACCCTCGATATCTACAAAAAGTATTTCAACAAAGAAGCCTCCGAACAAAAAATGGTCTGGACCGGACGCCTCGCCGTAGTCATAGCGATGTTCATCGGCATCCTCTTCACCTGGAAAGACGTCCTCGGCATCGGCGGAAAAGGCGGATTTACCTTCATCCAGCAGTACACCGGCTTTATCAGCCCCGGCGTGCTCGCCATGTTCCTCCTCGGAATGTTCTGGAAAAGGACCACAGCCACCGCGGCAGTCGCCGGCCTGGTCACCGGCTTCGTTCTCTCGGTATACTTCAACGAATACGCCCCCCAACTATCAGGCCACGAAACACTCCTCTATACCGCATACCCGACCCAGATCGTCGAAAACGGCGTCGCCACCACCGTTTGGCAGATCCCCTTCCTCATCTGCATGGGCCTCGCCTTCCTGTTCACGGTCATCGTCATGGTTGGCCTCAGCCTCGCCGGCCCCAAAGTCAACCCCAAAGCCTTCGAGCTCGACAGGGAAATGTTCCGCCTAAAACCCTCTACGATCGCACTCATAGTCGTTACAATCCTGATACTGATGGCACTTTATGTAAAGTTTTGGTAGTATATTCGAACCCTAGTTCATATAAACCTATACCAATCGACTCATGAATCGTTATCCGGGAGAAACCCGTATGCTTGTTGCCGTAGATTGTATCATCTTCGGATTCGACGGGGCTGACATTAAATTGCTGCTTGTACAACGCGGACTAAAACCCGAAAAAGGAAAATGGAGCCTCATGGGAGGCTTCCTCCAACCCGGCGAAAGCCTCGAACAGGCCGCCAACCGCATCCTCAAACAACTGACCGGCATCGAAGGCGTTTATATGGAACAAATGCGCGCATTCGGCGAACCCGAACGCGACCCCGTCGAACGAACCCTCAGCATCGCCTACTTCGCCCTTATCGACATCCACCAGTACGAAAAACAGCTCAGCAACGAATACCACCCCGAATGGTTCCACGTCAAAAAAATGCCCGACCTGATCTTCGACCATAAGAAAATGGTGGACATCGCCAAACGCCAGCTGCGCTACAAAGCCGCCCTCCACCCCATCCTGTTCGAACTGCTGCCGTCCAGATTCACCATCCCCCAGCTGCAGATCCTCTACGAAGGCATTTATGATACGACCTTCGATAATCGCAACTTCAGCCGCAAAGTCCTGTCCACCGAACTGCTGATCAAACAAAAAGAAAAAGACAAGGCCAACTCCAAAAAAGGCGCCTTCTACTATAAACTCGACAAAAGGAAATACAAAGCCAATTTCCAGGCCTTTCTTAACTTTATCCCGAATCCGGATAAACTTTTACTCTGATCCAGCCAATACGACTATCCCAGCTCACCACCAATATCGCGGAGACGCTGAACAACGCCTTCCGGCGCCTTAGTTTCTGGGTCGTAGCAGACGTAACAAGCCATACCTTCCGCCAGGAAAAGAACTACCACAGCTTTGACCTTGTCGAAAAAGACACGGCCTCCAACGCCCTCATCGCCAAAATTCAGGCGAAAGCATGGGGCAGAGGCGCTACCAGCGTCGCCAGCTTCGAGAACATCACCGGCCAGCGCTTTACCAATAATATAAATGTTCTCGTCAACGTCACCGTCGAATACCACCCCGTATTCGGTCTCCAGCTGAACGTCAACGAGGTCGACAGCAATTTCACCCTGGGCCAGCTCGAGCAGCAGCGCCAGGCCACCCTCGCCCGCCTCGTCCGCGAAAACCCCGGTTTTATCTGGCAAACAGCCGGCGGCTTCGGCACGAAGAACAAACAACTTACCCTGCCCGGAGTGATCCAGCACATAGCTGTCATCGCCTCCCGCACATCCGCAGGCTGGCAGGACTTCCACCATACCCTCGACAACAACCCCTTCGGCTACACGTTCAGGATCGACGAATATTTTACGGTCGTCCAGGGAGAGAACAATACCCAGCAATTCCTCTCGCGCCTCATCGACGTCTTCAACAGCGGCAACAACTACGACGCCGTGGTCATCATCCGCGGCGGCGGCGCCCAAACCGACTTCCTCATCTTCGACGACTACATGATCGGAAAAGCAATCGCCAAATTCCCCATCCCCATCATCACGGGCATCGGCCACCAGAAAAATGAGACGATCGCCGACCTCATGGCCCATACCCCCACCAAAACCCCGACAAAAGCCGCTGAATTTATCGTCAACCAGAACCGTTCCTTCGAAGACTCCGTCATGGGCCTCCGGCAGAATATCGTCATCAGGGCCCAGCAACAATTCGCCAACAACAACAGAGCCCTCAACAGAGTAAACAACACGATCATCAATAAATCCCGTACCATCCTCGCCAGCCGCCAGCAGGAACTGGTATCCACAAAAACATCCCTGCTGATCCACAGCAACAACTATTGCAGGAACCAGAAAAGATACCTCGACCATTTTGTATCCATTATCAAAATAGCCTCTCCGGAAAATACACTCCGGCGCGGATTCGCCATCATCAGACACAACGACAAAATAATCAGCAACCCCGACGACCTGACCATCGGCAACGACATCGGCATCGTCCTGGCCGATCAGGAGATCACAGCCACAGTAACCGCAAAAAATGACTACAATGGAACCGACTTTAACCTATGAAGAAGCATACAGAGAACTCGCGGCCATCGCAAGAGAGATCGAATCCGAATCCGTTGCCGTAGACGTCCTGGCCCAAAAAGTCCGTCGGGCGTCCGAATTGATCACCTGGTGCCAGACCAAACTCCGCACCACCGAAACAGAAGTAAATAAGATCATTTCCCAAATGGACAAACAGCCCTAACCCATGTATATTTTACGCAAACGCTCCCGCAAACGTTTGCGGAACCCTTCCCTGCACTGCTTTCTACGCTACACCTACGCAAACCGTCAATTTTTAACATTAAGCTGGCAATTAGTGCATCGAATGATTTGATTTATCCAATCAGAACAGTAATTTTGACAATTAAGCGGAGGATCGGTCTGCACGCCGGTTTTAGCGTCTAATCCAAACATTTAAGTTTTTCTATATTTTTAGTTTTGAATGGTCACAAAGTCGTGACGCGAGGGCAATTTCTATTGCCCTCTCCCTTTTTTATTAACCGGCAAACCCCCAGGAATACTTAGCCCCCGCCGACAGGCGGGGGCGGTCCGAACTCCCCATCAATAAGGTATTCTACTGTTTCAATACTCTGATCGTCTGATTCGTCCGGTCACCACGGACCTGCAACAGATAAACCCCCGCCGCCAACCCCTGCGGATACAGATTGATGAGGTTATCTCCTTTCTGCGTAGTGTAATTTTGACGCAGACAAACCCTACCCGTCTGGTCGAATAAAGACAACACCAGCCGCTCCGTCGACTGTGCAGGTATCCTTACTCCCAGCTGATCGTGAAAAGGATTACCATACACCCCGATCCCCTCCGTCACATCCCCCATCGCCACCTGCAATACCTTGCTATATTTGAAAGTTCCGTCTATATCTACCATCCTTAACCGATAATAATTCCTCCCCGCGGGCGGCATCCTATCCGTCAGCGTATAATCCCTCGGCGTCGTACTGTTCCCCGCCGCCGACACCTGGCCGATCGTCGTAAAGACCTTCCCATCCCCGCTACGCTGTACCTCCATGAATTTGCTGTTCTGCTCCTGCGCCGTCTCCCATTTCAGATCCACACTCCCGTCACTCTGCCTCAGCGCATGAAAATCTACCAGCGTAACCGGCAGCACCTTCGCATTGGCAATAAGACTGATCTCGTCAAAATAAGCCTGCACCGGACTGGACGTATTGGAATTGTCCGCCGTCAGCGTAATATTGATATGATCGAGTGCATCCGTCACCAGGATATCGTGCGTATCGTTAACATGCACCCAGCCCGTTGGACCAACCGCGGTTGGTATAAGAGAATATTCGAAGACATAAATGTTGGACTCGGTGGCATCCCTGTATTCAACTTTTACGTCCACCAGATTATAGTCAGTGCCGAACAACCCATTACTGGCCACATAAAAATCGAGGTTAAACGTCAGGTCCTGCGTCGTGAACGCAGACGGCAGATTCTTGACCTGCTGAAACAGCGTCCTCGTGTCGGGAGAAACATTGACGCCAGCATTGAAGAACTGATTTCCGCCGAAGGATCGCATGGGAGGATTGTAGGGTTGCGGATAAGTAGTGCTGTTGGTAAGATACCAGATCCCGCCGTCCGTACCGGAAGCATCACCGAACGTCGTCGTCCCGTTGCCCCCGTCCGCCCAGTTGGTACCATTTGCTACCGGGGTAACCTCCGCCCCGCCATTTGTGATGATGTTCGACCCCAGCGTCTGCGCCCCCGATCCCATCCCCACCACACAACAAAGGGCCGTCATCAAAAAAAATCTCCCTCCCCTACTAATCGAATAGTAAAACTTGACCATAATGTAAAGTACTTGTGGATTAAAAAAAGAGGGCCGGGACTATACGTTAACACAGGTTCGGTGCGACCAGGGCGGGTCATACCATAATGTTAGTAAACATATAGGATAAAACTTTGAACTAGATATACACAGGACGTGTATAACGTTCATTCCCACCCCCTGAGGAGCGGCGGTCTCCGGGCCACCATCCGGGACCTCACACAGGCTCCACACCACAGCCACACCCGGCCGCCGCTTACGGCCGTATATGATAGGCCTTCGGCTGTACAAAAGCCCTGATACCCTGGTAAGAGAGCGTCATCCCCAACCCGGAATTCTTCCTCCCCGACCACGGCAGACCCGCACTCACCCTATCACAGCAATTCCAGTATACCGTACCCGTATTCAACTGCTTCATAACCCCCTCGGCCCGATCATAACTTTTGGAATAGACCGCAGCCGTCAATCCATATTCAGTATCCCCCATCAGTTCAACCGCCTCCGCATCGTCTCTCACCTTCTGGATTCCTACCACCGGCCCAAAAGACTCCTCCATCATCAGCTTCATCCCGTGATTCACATCCACCAGCACCGCCGGCTCGATAAAATAACCCTTCCCGCCTATCCGGCCACCGCCATACAATAGCCTCGCACCCTTCCCCACAGCATCCGCTATCTGGTCCTGCAGGAACTCCAACTGACCAGGCCGGCTCAGCGAACCAATTTCCGTGGCCGAATCCATAGGATCACCGATCACCATCTTCCGCGCCTGCTCGGTATACGCTTTCACAAACTCGTCATATACCCCTTCCTGTACGTATATCCGCTCGACCGCGCAGCAACTCTGCCCGTTATTATAAACCACCCCTTCCAGGGCGGCCGCAGCCACCCTCCCGATATCTTCCACGTCGTCCATTACATACAGCGGATCCTTGCCCCCCAGCTCCAGCTGACAGGGCACCAGCCGGGAAGCCACCTTCCCCGCGATCAACCGCCCCGTACGATAGCTGCCGGTGAAAAAATAACCATCCAGCGGCAGCTCCAGCAGCCACTCCCCGGCCCCGCCCTTCCCCGCCACCAGCTGAAAAACGCCTTCCGGAACCCCCGACTTATACAACAACCGCTGTATATGCATACCAGTCAGCGTAGCATATTCCGACGGCTTGTACAGCACGCCGTTGCCGCCGATCAGCGCCGGGATGAATACGTTCACCCCCACCAGATAGGGATAGTTCCAGGCAGATATATTGGCGATGACACCCAGCGGCTCATAACTGATCTTTTCCCGCGTCGCCCCCTCCGTCACGATCCATTCCTCCTCCAGCCATCGCTTCGAATGATCCAGCATCCAGCGGATACGCGCCCTCGCCCCATTCAGCTCGTTATACGACTGCTGCAGCGGCTTGCCCGTCTCCGCCGTCAGCGTCTCCGCCAGCGTCTTTTTCTCCGCCTCCAGCAATTCGAAGAACTGCCCGATTACGCCCAGCCGTTCGTCTACCGGCATGGCCCCCCAGTCCCGCTGTCCCTTTTTCACGAGGGCATACTTTTCCTTTACCGTTGCTTCTGTATCCTCCGCTATCTCGTCGATAACGGCTTCCGTAGCCGGATTAATGATCTGCATATCTTGATTTTATCGCGTTAATAAATTGATCCCTGATCGGCCCGTACAGGAACTCGTCCGTCAGTCCATTGCTGAACATCCGCTCCGGATGCCACTGTACCGCCATCATCCAAGGCTTGTCCGCCGGCTCTTCCCACTCGATACCCTCGATGGTCCCATCCTCAGCCCGGCAATTGATCCGCAATCCCTCACCCAGCCTGTCTATCGCCTGATGATGCGCGCTGTTGACCACACCGGTCTCATGCCCCACCATCGCCTCCAACTGACTCCCGGCTACCAAACCCACCGGATGCTGCTTGTCCACCCCCACCACATTCTCGTGTACCTCATCCCCCTGCTCCCCAAGGTCCTGCACCAAAGTTCCGCCGCAACTCACATTGATCAGCTGCAATCCCCGGCAGACACCCAGCACCGGCAGCCCCATCTCCCACGACAGCTGCAACGCCGCCTGCTCGAAAAGGTCCCGTTCCGTCTGAAATCCGGCGCCAGGCGCCTTCACATATTCCATCGGCCCGTCATACAACTCCGGATCGATATCCACGCCGCCCGACAACACCAATCCCTCACACTCCTGCAGATCGGCGAGGTTCCCAAGCTCAGCATCCAGCCGGATCACCTCGATATCCCCGTCTCCCCCCTGTAACCACCTTACATAGTTCTCGTGCTTCCACAACGTCCCCGTATATGTCAAACCGATCTTCATAAACCCTCCTTATACAGTCTTAAAAAATCCTCCCTGTTCACCGGCTTTGGATTATTGGGATGACAAAAGTCTGCAAGCGCCAGATCGGCCAGCGTTTCCAGATGCTCCTCCTTCACGCCGGCATCCCTCAGCCTCACCGGCAACCCCAGTTGTTCATTCAGTTCAAAAAGCCTCGCGACCACGGCCTCCCCGCTATCTTCCTTCAATTCCATCGTCCTTGCGATCTTCCGGAACTTCGCCTCACTGCCCGCGATATTGAACCGCATCCCATAGGGCAGATTCACCGCGTTGGCCAGCCCATGGTGCGTGTCCAGCAACGACGACATCGGGTGCGCCAGCGAATGCACGACCCCAAGCCCCTTTTGAAAGGCTACCGCTCCCATCAGCGATGCGATCATCATCTTACTCCTCGAATCCACGTCCGGCTTTTGCACGGCCTGCACAATAACTTCATTGATCAGTTCGATCCCCTGCAGCGCAATTCCCTCACACATCGGATGCCACATCTTCGCGATATACGCCTCCAGATTGTGCGTCAGCGCGTCCATACCGGTCGCAGCAGTCACAAATGGCGGCAGGTCCATCGTCAGCAGCGGGTCCGCGTACACGATCTTCGCCAGCAGCTTCGGTGAGAACAATATCCGCTTACGGTGCGTATCGTCCTCGGATATGATGGCGCTGCGCCCCACCTCGCTCCCCGTCCCACTCGTGGTCGGCACAGTAATAAAATATGGCACCTCTCCGGTCACATACTGATCTCCTCCAATGAGGTCGTCATAATCGAATAAGTCCCTGCGATGATGGACCCGCAGAACAATAGCCCGCGCCACATCCATCGCAGCGCCACCGCCGATTCCGATGATGCTGTCCCGGCCCGTCGCGTCGTATACATCTCCTCCCTTCAGCACATCCGACTTTACCGGGTTCTTGTGAATATCGGAAAAGACCTCTACTGAGCTGCCCCTTGCCTCCAGGCGCTTCCTGATCGCCCGGAAAAAATCCAGATCCGCCACCACCGGATCGGTAACGAGTAAGGGTTTGCTGAGCCCCACGGCCGCCAGATGCTCCGAAAGCTCGTTCACCACTCCCGCACCAAACCTCACGGTCGTCGGAAAATTGTACTGTCTGATTACGCTGAAGTCTGTCATATGATCTCTAAATATCTTTTTAGTTCCCAATTGGTCACCACCTGCGCAAACTGGCGCCACTCCCACTCCCTTGTCCGCACAAAATGATCCACAAATCCTTCGCCGAAAAGTTCCCTCGCCAACGGAGACTGCTTCATCGCCCAGGTCGCTTCCCAAAGGTTCCGGGGCAATATTCCCCTGGCCTTGTCGGCGTATCCGCTGCCCTTCGTAGGCGGTACGGTCAGCTTCATCCCGTTGCGAACCCCATAAAGCCCACTAGCCAGACAGGCCGCCATCGCGAGATAAGGATTGGAATCGGACCCAACCACCCTCGTCTCCAGCCGCGTGGACGCAGCCCCTCCAGGCAGCGCCCGCAGCGCGGTCGTCCGGTTGTCGATCGCCCAGGTCGGCGTCGTCGGAGCCCACGCCCCTTCGACCAGCCGCTTATAACTATTGACAGTCGGCGCATACATCGGCAGCACATGCGGAAGACAATAGAGCTGCCCCGCAATATAGCTCTCCATCAGCGCACTCATCCCCGTGGAAGAAGCGCCGTCATAGAACAGGTTCGCCGACCCGTCCGCCGTCCAAAGACTCTGGTGTACATGCCCGCTGCAACCCGGCAGGGTCTCGCTGATCTTGGCCATAAAGGTCGGAAGAATACCCCGATGCGAAGCGATCTCCTTGACCCCGGACTTGAAAAGAACCGCCCTGTCCGCCGCCTCCAGCACGTCCGCATATACAATGGCCGCCTCATATACCCCCGGACCCGTCTCGGTATGCAAACCCTCCAGCGGCACACCGAATTGCTTCAGCCCATCGAACAGCGCATGAAAATAGTCGCTGTTCTGCGAAGCCCTTAATATCGAATATCCGAACATCCCCTCCGACAAAGGCCGCAGGTCCTCAAAAACCTGTACATCACTCCCCGCCCGGAAATTGAACCACTCGAACTCCTGTGAAAAAACAGCCGAATACCCCAGCTCCGCTGCCGACCCGATCACCTTCTTCAGCAGGCTTCGCGGACAGACCGCCTCCCCCTTCAGATCGGCAAGAAAGAATGGGATCCCACCCTCCCAGGGCACCCTCCGCAGCGTGGAGATATCCACCACCGCAACCGCATCCGGATAGCCCGTATGCCAGCCGGTAAATGCGCCGTTGTCATAGGCCTGATCCTGCGCATCCCAGCCAAACACGACGTCGCAGAAACCAAAACCCTTTTCGGCGATAGACCTGAATTTATCAAAGCTGATCACCTTTCCCCGCAACACCCCGTCTATATCCGTTATCGCCAGCTTGACTTTCTCCGTTTTCTCAGCCGCCAGCCCTTCCAGCAGCTCAGGTAGTGATTGTTTGTTTGGCATCGATGGTGGGTTTTACAAAAAAATGAAACCAAATATAGCTCAGCGCCAGAAGCAAAAAATAGATACCCGATAATTTAATATTCAGCGTGATCATCGCCACAAGACATACAAAACCGATGACCAGCGCCACTATCGGAAAGACGGGATACAACGGCACCCGGAAAGGCCGGTCCAGCGCCGGCTCCTTCCTGCGCAGCGCCACTACCGATACCATCGACAATACATACAAGGATAGCGCCCCCATGACGGAAATCGTAATGATATCTTCAGTCGGGGCCAGCAGCAGGGTGACGATGCCAAACCCCATATTGACCAGCAGGGCGGCCACAGGCGTATGCCGGCGGGCATGTACCTGCCCGAGAAAGGCCGGAAGACAACGGGCCCTGCCAAACTCGAGCGTCGCGCGGCTCGCCGCCAGAATGATCCCGTGAAATGACGCAACCAGCCCCATCAGCCCGATCGTTATCAGCAGATGATACGTCCAACCGTCCGTGCCCGTTATTTTCGACAAAGCCAGCGGAAGCGGACTGTCCGAAGGCGCCGCTCCCGGCGCCGGGTAGACGATGGCCTGCCAGCCCGCTACCCCGATGGAAGATAGAAAGACCAGCACACAGAGCACGATCAGCGTAACCAGCGCCGACCCAAAGCCGATGAGCACATTCCGCTGCGGCCGCACCGCCTCTTCCGCCACATTCGCCACCCCCTCGATGCCCAAAAAGAACCACACCGCAAATGGTATCGCCGACCAGACACCCTCCCATCCGTGCGGCAGCGCATCACGGCTGATATTCTTCCACTGAAAATGCGGGAAACAGATGCCCGCAAACAACAACAGCTCAAACACCGCGAACAGCGTAATGACCAGCTCGAACCCCGCAGCCGCCTTCACCCCATAAATATTCAGCGCCGTAAAAACTAAAAATGCCCCCACAGCGATCAACTTAACCGGCACCCCCGGCAAAAAAATATGAAAATAGGCCCCGATAGCCGCCGCTATCGCCGGCGGAGCGAACAGGAATTCCAGCAGCTGCGCCACCCCCGCCACAAACCCCCACTCCCTGCCGATCGCCCGCGTCGCATAGTCAAAAACACCGCCCGCCTTTGGAATAGCGCAGGCCAGCTCGGTGTACGAGAACGTAAAGGTGATGTACAGGAGAATGACTACACCCGTCGCCAGCGCAAGCCCCGCCGTACCACCCTTCTCCAGTCCCAGATTCCAGCCAAAATACATCCCCGAAATGACGTAACCCACACCCAGCCCCCACAACATCCATGGACCTAAAGTCCGGGAAAGACCACCAGTAGCATTCGACATAAGGAAGAATTTTGGTTTTTCCTGAAGATAAAAAATATTCAGGCGCTGACAGCACATCCCTGGATGTATAATTTCACGGTTTGGTCACAAACCCCACCAACCCTTGCATGACTTTTCTTAACTTCTTAGTCTGACTTTGTAACCTTTCACCAAAACTATTACTTATGAGAAAGCAGTTAACGCTGCTCCTACTGCTATTGCTTTGCGCAGTATGGGCCGGCGCGCAGGGCAGGGAAGTCAATGGAAAAGTGACAGACTCTGCCGGTAACGCCATCTCCGCAGCCACCATCAGAATTAAGGGTTTCAAAAAAGGCGTCAGCGCCACATCAGATGGTTCCTTCAAAATAAATGTTCCACCAAACGCTGTCCTCATCGTCAGCGCCGTCGGGTTCGAACCTCAGGAAGTCGACGTCACGAACACCACCAACGCCGACGTCCGTCTTCACGCAGCAGGATCGAGAATGCTCAACGAAGTGGTCGTCACCGCACTCGGCATACGCCGCGAAAAACGCGACCTCACCTACAGCGCGCAGGAAGTAAAAGGAGAGACGCTGGTAGCCGCCAAACAGGACAACATCGTCAACGCCCTCGCGGGTAAAGTATCCGGCGTCCAGGTTACCAACTCCACCGGCATGCCCGGCAGCTCCTCCCGCATCGTCATCCGCGGCGCCACCTCCCTCGTCGGCGAGAACCAGCCACTCTTCATAGTAGACGGCATCCCAATCGACAACTCCGAGGCCGGCGCCATCGACGCCTTCGGCCAGGGCGCCGACAACGTCTCCCTCAACCAGGGCAGCACATCCAACCGCGGCATCGACATCGACCCGAATATCATCGAGACGATGACGGTGCTGAAAGGAGCAGCCGCAACCGCTCTCTACGGCTCGGCCGCCGCAAGAGGCGCGATCATCATTACCACCAGGACCGGCGCCAGAGCAGCCAAACCCCAGCTGACCGTCAGCAGCAGCGTCAGTATGAACAAACCCATCTACCTGGCTACACAGGACAAATACGCCCAGGGCTTCAACGGACAATACATCGACGGCAACAACGGCCAGTTCGCATCCACTTCCTGGGGCCCCCTCATCGACACGCTGAAGGTGAACGGCGCCCCCGTAGCGAAACACAATCCGCAAAAAGAATTTTTCCGGACGGGATATACCTACGACAACAACATCAACGTCACCGGCGCAACCGACAAATCCCGCTATGTCTTATCCTATTCTTATCTGAAGACGGACGGCATCATGCCCCACACGGACTTCACCCGCCACTCGGTCTTTGGCAAATTCTCCAACCAGATCACCGGCAGGCTGACGGCTACCTTTCAGGTCAACTACGTCAATTCGGTAAACAACCGCATCGAAGAAGGCAATGGCCTCTCGAGCCCGCTGTGGACAGTATACGCGGCGCCGATCTCCTGGAACCCCCTGCCTACCACCAACCCCGACGGAACTCAGCGACTCTACCGCACGGGAAGGAATAACCCCTATTTTATTCTCGACAACACGGGGTTCGTTTCGACGATCAACCGGTTTCTGCCCGTAACGACCCTGGTCTACACTCCCCTGCCCTGGCTCTCGTTCACCGAAAGACTCGGCGCGGATATCTATACCGACGAATCCAGCTACCACGAATCCAACCAGATCGTCAACGGCTATTTCTTTAACAACGGGGGCGTGTCGAACAGGACACAAAATTTCCGGCAGTTCAACAACGACCTCATCGCCGAAGCACACGACAATATCACGGAAGACCTCTACGGCAGTCTCACCGTGGGGATGAACATATTCTCCCAATACTCCCGCTTTTATACACAGACCGGCCTCGGACAGACGATCGAAAATTTCTACAACGTCGCCACCATGAGCGTACAGAACGCAACCGATAACCTTTCCCGCTACCGCAAGGTCGGCTACTACGCCCAGGCCAACCTGGAATACAAGAAAATGCTCATCCTCGGCCTCACGGGCCGCTACGACGGCAGTTCGGTACTGGCCGCGGCGAAACACTACTATCCCTACG
>Ga0310811_10009123_pt1 | contig 12797 bp, 12 predicted proteins | sample YCmetagenome_FD_207642 | JGI IMG/M metagenome (GOLD analysis project Ga0310811, IMG submission 207642) | Soil microbial communities from experimental microcosm in Duke University, North Carolina, United States - YC | ecosystem: Engineered > Artificial ecosystem > Soil microcosm > Unclassified ...
CAGACATCCTGAGATCCACACAATATACGTCCCTAGCAAGTCTAACCCAGCCAATGGTCCTTCCAGGGGTATATATGGACCAGAAGACCTTCTACTCCCTCCCATCAATATTTCTTCTGAAGCAAGAGACCTCATCGTTGATGTGTCATCTTCCCTCACCCCCACAGAGCTCTACCTTCTCCATAGTGGGCAGTACTCTGCTCCAGCAGCCAAAGTCATCAACCAAACGCTCATTTAACAGCAGGTCCTGGAAAGAGCTAGAGCATCTTGTGCTGAGGAAGAATGAATCATCTTCAATGCTCTTGCAGAATGATGCACCAATGACATACCCTCAGTTCAGCGCACCTCTACCCTCCTCACTCATACCCAAGACCAACATTTCTAACTCCCATCACTACAAGCCTGGATTAGCACCTTTACCCTCTCCTCTTAGATCCCACTGCTTAGCATAGGAGAGGCTTCAGAAATGGAAACCTGCTGGAGGGAGTGCCTGGTCCCTTGCATCTGCGCCAACTAATGTAGAGAAGATCAATATCTCAGATGAGCAATTGAATTGCATCCTAGAGGTTATAGGGTCATCCTGGGCAATATCTACCAAAGAAAATTATGGAGCAGGACTCCTAGTTTTCCATGTATATTGTGACTCACTGAACATAACAGAGCACTAATGTTGTCTATTCTCTCCCACTCTCTTGCATTCCTATCTAGTTGCACAGGATCATACTCAGGCACAGTGTTAGCTAACTACACAGCTGGCTTAAAAGTGTGGCACCTACTATATGGACATCCTTGGATAGTCAATTCCAAAGAGCTCAAAGCCATCTTAGATGGAGCTTCGGCCCTAGCTCCAGCCACATCAAAATTTGCCAAATGCAACCCATTTACTGTAGATACATTAGTGACAATTCACACACATATCAATCACGATGATCCACTAGACACGGCAATATTCACATGTATAACCACGTCATTCTATTCCATCACAAGGCTAGGAGAATTCACAGTACCATCTATCAAAGCATTCAACTCAGCCAGACATATAACCCACAAGAACATCTTGGAAACCAAAGACCACAATGGACTTACAGTCAAGAAGTTCCATATTCCAGGCACCAAGATTTCACCAATTGAGGGAGAAGACACTTACCGGGCTGCCCAAATTGGTCCTACAGACCTGCAAGCAGCACTAGAGAACCATCTCCATATCAATCCAGCAGAAAGAAATGCTCACCTATTTGCTTGGCAAAGGCATGAGACCCCTCTCAAAATCAGAATTGACAAAAAGACTTTTTGCTATATCCTGGAACACCAATTTACCAGACTTCAAAGGTTACAGCATCAGAATAGGAGGAACTTTGAAGTATTTGTTGAGAGGTGTACCCTTTGACATCGTCAAGTCAATGGGAAGATGGTTGAGCGATGCTTTCACATTATACTTGCATGAACATGCAGTAATAATTGCACCATACATTCAGTCATCCCCCACTCTGGAGCATTTTACTTGCATTACAATGCCTCTGGTCAGATAAGCCGAAATGTGAGTGCTTCTCCTAGAGCACCCTAGGGTTTCAAGCTTTGCCACACTCCTAAAACTTGGGATCACAGCTCACCTTGAAACCTCCAGGTCCATGCGCATGTGATAGGCGAAAAGCCCTTAGTGCTTTTGCCCAAACAGTTGCCAAGTTACTAGCCAGACATACATAAATGTATTTAGGGATGTGCACAGGTAAACCCCAGGGTATCACAGGTGCCACCTGTACCCTTACCTGGAGATGTACCCATACCCATGCTGAGGGTATGAGTGTAGTGATGGGTACAAGGATATAACACCCATGGTAGGTATACCCTGAGGGTATAGCATACTATATAATGAAATACTACAAAAAAAAACTATGTAGCTACTCAATGTGGTCCCAACCATCCTTGAGCTCTTGCTTATTAGCATCCTCAACATCAGGTAGGGAACTAATCTTGACAATGTCTTCCATCTTGACAAGGTTGAGGCAGCTCCAATAACTGAGGCATAGGAGTGCTTGAGTAGACTGAGCCATCAGACATGAATGCACATGAGACAGAAGGAGGTGTCCCTTGCTGAACAAGTGTTTGACATCAACTGATGTAGCTGTAAGTGTGATAAAAAACATGTCAGAACAAACCCATAAAGAAGAGGAGGCATAGACTCACCAGGTATTGTTAAGTAGTCTAAGGCCATATGAGAAAGGTGGGGATATACTGCACAGTGCTCGTGCCACCAGGCAATAGGATCAGGGATATCCTCAATATCAGCATTGAGGTAGCACTTGAGTTCATCCCCCAGGTCAGTTGACTTGGGTGGTGCCAGAGCTGGCATATTGTCAAATAAATTCTAAAAGGTCAAGTTGTAGTTAATGAGACATGAAAAAATAAAGAAAAACACATACCTCATGAGCCATAGTATTTGACACCTCAATATCATCACTGTTCTCTTGAATCTCCACCTCAGGCTATGACCATTCAAACTCATCGCAGACAAATGTGGCCGCAGTCTCAATCCAGGCGTCCTCCCACTGTGCATTCTTGAAATAGGCCAATTTATGGTGTGGATGCAGTACTGTAGTAATAAATAAACAAAGGTTAGTATCATAATATTATTTAAATCAAAAAAAACTCACCCATTGTTACAGTACATGTAGGCCCCTATACTATTTTCTATTGTCTCACCTTGTATTACACCATGACTACAGTTATGCCATTGCTAGGTGATGTTACCTTGTACCATATTTAGCTTTCTGACTTGTCTCATCTCTGACTCATCACACTCATTCCTAATCTGGCACATACTCATAGTCCTACTTACTCATACTTGCCCTAAACCTCTTTCCAATTCACTATAAATATGTGTCTTTGTCCTAGGTAGTTCTTTACTTGAATCTTACTAGGTTTTACCTGATATCTGATATTCCTTCACTTAAACCCTCCAAGCTTAAGTCATCTGAACTCTTTGACTCTAACTTCAAGCACTCCCCATCATTAGTCTGAACCCTTGATATTCTATGAAGTAGACTTCACTGTTGTCATAGTCTTATAGATAACCTCCAACTGACGACAGTTCTCTTGGGTTGTTAAGAACTACCCTAGTTCATAACACCCATAGCAATCTGGTATACCTCAGACTTGTCTGTCAACTGGTAGTACCAGTTGAGGGTTCATTTTGCAAGGCAAACAGCTGCATGGATAGAAGGAGAATATTTCCGGTTGTGTGAGTAGGTGGTTAATTGCTCGTCAATCAAATCCATTGTGGGAATAACCTTTGCAAGGTTCAGCATTCCCCACAAGAAAAATAAAGTGGTGTCCTTGAGAATCTTCAATGTCATGTTTAGTAAGCAATTTCCAGTGCGATAAGTGACCCACATGGACAACAGCATAGTCCAGCATATTAAAGGTCGAGTTCCAGCAGGTGCAAATGTCCTGTGGCATATTCATTGGAGTCATTTGCAGGTTGAGGAGGATTTTGTGCCAGGCAGGAAGCAAGATGGTTGTGGAATCAATCAGTTTGTAAGAAAGCTTGCACAGCTAGAGGGAGCCATCAATATTGAGTATGCTTGAGTATTTTTCATCTTACCTTCAAAAGCACTAACCTTACTGGTCAGATATCTCTTTGCAGCTCAATTCGTTCATCCTGGTTCAACAACACTACCTCATCCACCCAACCATCCTCATTATCTGGCAACTCCTCATCAACATCAGCACTGGTGTTCTCATGCTGAACCTCATTGCTCAGATCAGCAAACTCTGTATCACTTGTATCACTTGCCACATCATCATCTGTTTCTCTTGCAGCCTCAGCCTTCTTCATTATGTTGAACTCACGAAGCAGGAACTTGGCAATCAGATTCACAGTGTGCAAGAAGCACCATGTGTGACTCGCTGCCCCCCCAAAGTCAGGAAGCAAGTCCTCAAGCTTGTCAACCATGATGTTGTTGTTTGAGGCATTATCACATGTTACACTAAGTATCTGTGGAACAAGTTAGCAAGTAAGTTTTTTCTATTAAACACCTTGTACCTTGTCTGATATTCCAAACTCTTCTAGCATCTTTGCAAATACTGCAGCAAGTTCCACACCAGTATGGGACTGGTCAAGTCATCATGTCATTGTGTGTGGGCACCTCATAAGTCTTTCAACATACCTTTGCCACTTCAATGATGTCTAATGGCAGACTCAGTGGGACTCCATTGTGCTCGAGATGGACTGATACTGCCACAAAGGCTCTATGGTTGGTGGAAGTCCAAGTGTCCATAGTAAAACTGATCTTGCCCTTGTATTCCTGGTAAGTCAAGTCAGTTTCACACATATTGAGCATTAATTCACTAACTCTCAACATTTTAGCAATGCATTGTTGAGTGTGTGCAAACATGAGCCGTACATCATGCGAGATGGTGGTTGGGGAAGGTAAGTAGTATTCTGGTCAGCCTATTTTCATTAATGATTGAAACCCTCAGTCTTTGACTATCTCAAATGGTCACAGGCTTTCAGAGACCCAGCACACAAGCTCAGCTCTGCATTGTGTTAAATTTGTCTGGCTGCATAGTGTCAAAGACTTACTTGGTCTCAGCACAGGTGTGTTGATGGTTGGAGTATGTCACCTTCCCCTTCCCCTTGCATTCAAAGGACGTCATTATTGATCTGTCTTACAGGATTCCTGGAATAATTTTTGTGCAGACCTTGCTGGCATCCTTTGCATCATCAGCAGCTTGCAGTGCCACATCACCCCAACATGCTTTAATGTGTTTCTGCATATTTCCAGTGGACTAGGCATCTTTTTTGTCCAGATACCTTTGGATGGTGGTCTTGCATCCTCATGCACTACACTTGAACTGATGGGCCCACCAACCATCCTTCTTGATGATGTGCAGCATTGGGTCAAAGAATGCATAAACAGGTGAAGTCCATTCTTTCATTAACCATTCTATTTTTTTTTATTAATGAAAATGTTTGCTTGAACAAGGCTGCTCATACTTAGCTTGTCGGCAGTACTCTCAACATCTGGGCTGGACAATCAGCACTCAGCATCATTGTCATCATCGACATCATCATACAAAGCAGCCTCTTCTTCCTCAGTTCAAACAATGGCCCTGCATACTACCAGTACTCGTGCCAGCTGCGGTGGAGGTGTTATTTCTTCTGAGTCTTCCAAGGATGGTCCATCGCCAGAACCATCTGGCGGGGTAGCTTTTGTCTTTTTGGATTTGATGGCTACCATGCTTTCTCCACTTGTGTGGTTCTTCCTTTTCTTTGTCAAGGCACAATCAAGCTTCTCCTCAATAGCGGCTCAGGCCTTGTCAGTCAATTTGGTGACTCATTTAGCAGTTTTCAAAAGCAAGTTGAGCTGCATGGTGTGTAGGCCATAGGGAGCACTCACTATCATTCATAAATCTATGTAGTGAGTATCATTAGAGTTTGACAGCTATACAGTAGCAGAGTTTTGGATTTTATAAAGTCTACATTCATTTTCATGTGTCAACCTGAGGCAAGGGTATGGGTAGGGGTATGGGTAGTCTAGGACCAGACCCTCACCCATACCCCAGGTGTACCCACACCCATGACCTGCACAGGTTTCGAAAACCTGTGCATATCCCTAAATGTATTCATATTCTATGATCATATTTGCCCTCACCTTCGCCTCACACACTAAGCACATAGCGTCGAAAGCATAGATGCCATTACTATCTCACAGAACATGTGGTAATGGCATGAATGAAACATGCTGAGATAGCTATGGCAAGGTCCATTGCATGTGTGGAGCATCTTGTTTGGGCAAAACATTTTGATTTTGGGCATTGCAAATATGCTCTATTCAATCAAGAGCTAGCAGCAGTTAGAACTTGGAACACCTTTGACAACCAAGATCCCCAGTAGGGTAAATGAATCTTTTGATGGTCAGTCTGCTCTCTGGTGACAGCTTGTCTATGTTAGGTCATTGATTAGGACCTTGACTGGTGTGGCACTGCAGATCGATCAGAATGATGCATCACTTGGCTGTACCAACTAAGTTGAAATATTTCACATGTTTCATTTTATGTACATAATTCAAACTTCAGATCATGGAACTGCTTCCCCATTCTGATTATTCCATTGAATGTGATCAATCAAGATTCTCACTCAAGGAACCAATATCTAAACTGATTGTTATAAAAGCACTGGATGGTGCCATGTCTGCACAAACTCCCTATGCCCCATCCAGACATGACTGTAGTCACAAATGATCCCGCTGCTTTGCCATTTATCAGCAGTGTTCTTTTTATGAGCTATTTTAAAGGTTCATTAAGAGCAAGTAGGATGAAGATGGTGACGTCTCACTATCACTGACTTGTTTTGCAGTTGTATCTTGTATTGTGGTGGTATATGATTGGGGTGAGCGAATTAATACTTTCTGAGGATATCATTAATATTTATATGGTATCCAAGTATTAACATTTGGGCAAGAGGTAGGTTGATGTCATTGGTGCAACCATCTCACTAAGAATACTTCAACAGTTCGAACTGGTCTTAGTAAGCAAGGTCCTATATCAAAAGCAAACTAGATAATGCAGCTGACTCAGAGCAGAAGCAATGCTGGTCTTTCATGACTGTTCTTTATATTTGTGTATGTTATGTTATGAACAGTTGATATGTTGTGCTGAGCTGACTTCAACTTATGCTAGGTACACTACATCAGAATACTATATGCTGTGTAAGTCTGCATGGCTAACATGTTGTACTAACATACCATATCTTACAATTAGGAACACCATACTATGTATGTAACCCCCCATATACACTCTATTTGCTAATTGGCGGCATGCACTAGACAGTCTCCCAGTCTCAATGACAGACAAAGTGGGTATTCTGCACAGATGGCTGCCATTCCCATTTAATTAACCTCCTACACAGGAGTGAGTGATATTCTTGACCACCTTGTTATGTTGAGGATAATGATAGCAACATCTGTAAGTTCATTTGAAGCATTGAGATTGAGTCCATCAAATAACATCTACGACCTGGGTTTTCAGGCCTCATCCTTTACTTCATGTGGACATGGACACCTATCATCGTCAATGATATGCTGGGCGGTGAGCTCACCTGTAGTACCTTGCTGATACTGACTTGACTAAAATATCATCCAAGTCATCATGCTGATTCAAATACATGCCATGTATCAACGATCAAAAAAGATGCTTGTCTTTCTCGTTGTAGCCTTGCTGGCTTCCACAATCGCTTCCGGTGTTATCATGGTCATTGCAAACATTGGTGTTTCAGTGGGTAAGCTTTAATCATCGATGAACTCTTCAAGCACATGAGACTCATGGACAAGTAACAGAAGAGTTTATCATTTTTGGTTACCACATGTGTGTTAATGAAATTGACACATACCAGATAGATCTGATTAGTGAGAGTTTGATATCCACCACCGTATGGGAGATTCTTGCCATAATTATTGTAGTCTGGATTGTCATAAAGCACTTCCATGAGCTGCGACAATCTCTGACAGGATCGATTGTTTGGGACAGTTTAATGGTGTTAACTCAAAGTCATGCACTTTACTTTGTAGCGTGAGTTGGGTGGTTTGTATGTTATCATTTTCTTTCACTGAAGTTTCGCATGTGTTAGCTTTGCTGTTGTGGCTTGCCTCACCATTGGCTTACTGTCTCCAAATATCAGGGTGCACCAACCTTTGACAAAGCATCTGTGTCTGTCCGCTCATCATCATTTCTACAGTACTTGTCATCTGTGGGAAGTGCCATTTATTTTGGTGTTCTCCAAATTGCCCAGATGTTGCAAATATCTGTGCTGGGACCGCATCTGATCCTCAGCATTCACAAATATCATGCTAAGCTCATGGCTAGGTCTGACAATGGAACAGCCATGATGGCCATTCATTTCAAGGCTGATGGCGATGCATGGACTGGCAAAGATGTTTAGCACAGGAAATGATCCAAATGATCAACTACAGTACTGTATTAAAGGGGCATATAGATTCTATGTATTAGTTTCATTATGTTATTTAGTGTTCCGGAGTGATTTGAAGGATAGAATTAGGTCCTTCATTGCTGCTATCTGTGACCTGATTCACAATTGTAATTCAGAGTCTAAAAATGGTTGCATGAAATTTGAAATGATCTGGGATTCTTCCTTTTTACTGTGTTGCCATGATCTTTGCACACTGCAGTACTTGTGGATAGACTCATCTGACTATCAAAGATGCCATTGAATCAGCTGTTCCAAGCTTCCTGAAACTGACTACCTTTTGATGTTGCCAGTCAGTCTGCTATCTGATGCAGCATCAGATTTGGAACATCATGATCATCAAATGATTTTCAGCGCCTTCAAATATCATAGTTGCACATTTACCTAAATCCAAATTCCCCCAATCATGTACTTTGCTTTGATCAAGGGCCTCTGATCATGGGACTGTTATTCCACCGACAATAGTTGCTGTGATCAATCAAGATTCTCACTCAAGAAACCGATATCCAGATGCTATAAAAGCGCCAGATGGTAGCATGTCTGCAGGAACTCCATGTGCCCCATTCAGATATGACCATAGTCTCCAATGATCCCGCTTGGTTGCCATTTGTCATCAGTGTTCTTTTGGGGAGCTATTGTGTTGGAGTGTAGGGATATGCAAAAGTGGACAACAGTCGGCGTTCTTGTCTGTGGGTTGACCAAAGTCTTTGGTTTAGAGGGGGACCAAGAGAGCATTGAGTTAATTTAAGAGGACAGCTAGTGTGGTTCTCAACATCATCATCATGGTACATTGGTAGAAGTTCAGCGAGACTGTAAAATTTGTTCCCATGGAATTCAATGCGTGCTCATGCTGTCCAGGTCCTGCTGGAGTGAACAGACTTGACAAGTTGTTGTCACTGTCGGACACGCTCACCAAGCTCGGAATATTTTGCCCTTATCCTTTCCCTTGAAGTAGTAGTATCCACATCAAGATCACTTCACCTAAGGAAAGACCTTCTGGTATGCCACTACGTTATGATGCAAGGTTTCTGACTAAAAAAACAATGCCATGGAATGATTGATGGGTAGGCAGTTCACTGTCTTGTATCAGGGTCCAGATGCAGGAGAGATCCTTGTTGGTGTTAACAGGCCATTGATTGGGCACACTGCCAATTCTTATCTCTGTTCTTTAGGCGCTGGTATAGTTTATTAAAATTCATTTTTATGTCCTATGGAGAGCTAGACTCTAAGGAGGACAGCACTATCCATTCTAGGGGACATCCAGTGTCTTTAATGCATCTCTGTGTCTGCGAAAAAATGCTCTGGTGTGAGGCATACCCCCACCAGTCTGCCGATCCCAGCCACCCTTCGAAGATGAGATGACTTATTAATACAGTTGCTATGTGTACGAGCCAACGAACATGAAGACACTGGTGTAGTTCATTTGCATCCATCATCGTCTCATGGCCGTAAGTAATATATTTGAACAGGATAATACATATCACACTATTCAGGCAAGTAAAATTTTCTTGATCATCAGAGCATAAAGAAAGAGCTCATGCCGTAGTCCTGCATCACATCAACAACAGTGTGGTCGTCTGATGAAGCTCTGTATGATCGATGCCACTCATGTGACATCGGGCTAGTCGAGAGCTAGCAATCAGAACACTTTTGATGGATTCCACCACTGCTTTTTTGATCCAGTCCTGATGAATTACTCTCCTAAGCATAGTCTTGCGAGCATTCGGGGATGGTACGTCGCTACGTTATGATCGGATGGTGCAACGGAATAGTGATCAATCTGCCTCGGTGCCTCGAAGACGCCATTGGCTCAGCTGTTCCTAGCTTCCCGAATCTAAATACCTCTTCATGTTGCTGGTCAGTCTGCTCTCTAATAAGCCTCTGACAGTATTTTGTGTCTACGTTAGGTCAATGATTAGATGGCCACTGATGAGACTGATGTAGAACTGCTGAATTTGGAGCGTCACTTGCTGTACCAACTAGGTTTCAGCGCCTTCAAATATTTCGCACGTTTTATTTAAATCCTAGATTTCCCAATCATGCACTTTGCTTCGATCAAGGGCTTCTGATCATGGAAGTGCTTCCCCGTTCTGTTCTGATTATTTCATCGACAATAGTTGCTGTGATGAATCAAGATTCTAGTTCAAGGAATCGATATCCAGACTGATCACTATAAAAGTGCTGGATTGTGGTATGTCTACACAAACTCCGTACACCCCAAGATATGACCATCGTCTCAAATGATCCCACTTTGTTGCCTTTTGTCAGTGATCTTCAATTTACAAGTTGTTTTATAGGTTCGTAGAGAGCAGGAGGGATGGAAATGGCGACGTCTCACTATGACTGGCTTTTTTGCAGTTGTGTCTTGTGCCGTGGTGGTATATGATTGGGGTGAGCGAATTAATGCTTTCCAAGGGTATCGTTAATATTTATACGGTATTCAAGCATTAACATTTGGTCAAGAGGTAAGTTGATGTTGTTGGCGCAGCCATCTCACTAAGAATGATTTAACAGGTTGAACTGGTCTGGGTAAGAAACGACCTGTATCAGAAGTAAGCTGGATAATACGGTTGACTCGGGACAGATGCAACGCTGGTCCTTTGTGACCGTCCTTTATATTTGTGTATGTTAAATTATGAACACAGTCGACATGTCATGTTGAGCCGACTTCAATCTATACTAGGTGCGCTACATTGGAATACTATATTCTGTGCAAGTTTTCGAGTCTTATAAGTCGACACTGCATTGTACTGATGAGCCATTAGGATCAACATACTATGTTTGTATCCCCAAATACACCGCACTCGTTTATTCTAACTAGCGAAATGTAGCGAGTCTCCCAATCTCGATAGCAGATGTAGTGAGTGTTCTGTACCAATGCTACCCATTCCCATTCATTTTCCAACTGCACTCCCACATAGGAGTGGGTGATATTTTCAGCCCCTTTATTATGTCGAATATAACGACTGCAACAGCTGTAAGTTCATTTGAAGCATCGAGTCCCTCAATGCACATCTGTAACCTGGGTTTCAGGCCTCATCCTTTACTTCTCATGGACATGGACACCTGTCGTTGTCAATGCTATGCTGGGCGGTGAGCTCACCTGCAGTACCTTACTGATCCTGAGACTGAAATACCATTAAGTCATCATGATGATTCGGATACATGCCATGTATCAACAATCGAAAAAGATGCTCGTCTTTCTCGCTGTAACCTTGCTGGCTTCTACGATCACCTCCGGCGTTATCACGGTAATATCAAACATCGGAGTTTCAGCGGGTAAGTCTTGATTATTGACGAAACCCTCGAGTATGTAAGACTCACTCACAAAATCCAGAGGAATACATCATTTTTGGCCACCATACGTGTCTTTTCTCAATAGCTGACACAAATCAGATGATTCTCGGTAACCAGAATTTGATATCCACCACAATATGGGAGACCCTCTCCTTCGTTCTTGCAGTCCGGATCGTCATAAAATACTTCCGTGAGCTGCGACAATCTCCGACACGATCAGCCATTGGGGACTGTTTTACGGTGTTGACTAAAAGTCACACATTTTACTTTGTAGCGTGAGTTTGGTGGTTTGCATGTTAATATCTTGTTTCGCTGAAGTTCCGCATGTGTTAGCTTTGCTGTTGTAGCTTGCTTTGGCCTAGGCTCACTGTCTACAAATATCATAGTGCGTCAACCTGCGACTGAGCATGTATCTTTTCGCTCATAATCATTTCTACAGTACTCAACATCTATCGGATCTACCTTGTATACTTCTGTTCTCAGAATTGCCCAGGTGTTGCAGATGTTTGTGCTAGGACCACGTCTGATCCTCAGCATTCGCGAATATCACGCCAAGCTTGTGGCCAGGTCCGATGAGGGAACAGCCATGACGTCCATTAATTTCCAGGCTGGTGGAGATACGTTGACCGGCGGAGATGTTTAGCACAGGAAACGATCCAAATGAACAACTGCGGTACTGTATTACAGGGGCATCTAGGTTTTATTACTTTCGTTGTGGTGTTTCATTGGATTTTCGTCATGATATTTATTTAGTGTTTCGGAGTGATTTGGAGGATAGAATCATGTCTGAGCGACCCACTGTTATGCTATATTACGATTCACAATTGCAATTCAGAGTCTACTAGCTAGAAAGTACTCAGTCTTGGACACGGTTGAAAAATTGAAATGATTTTGTTCCCACGAGAATCTTCTGCCAAGCGCTCTGAGATCAGAAGTCCCTTGTTTAATTGCCCTTCCCAATTCTTTATACCCGCAAAACTCGTCTTTTCATGGGTTCTCGTGTTCTACTCAAACCAATTTCTACCCGCTAACCACCCCGCAGTCAACGTCGTCGTCGTCCCGACCTTCCAATCTATCCTCTATGCGCAAACATAACCAACCTCACCCACTTTACACACCTCTGGCTCTTCCGTACACCAACTCTCTGCATATTCGCCAAAGCCTTTAGCTATCAATCCGCATAGGCGTATTCGCCCAATTCGTCCTCCCCTGCACAGTACCCTGGTATGAAATCATCTATGGCCTCGTCCGCACTATACAGCACACCTGGATGCACAGGCAGCCCAGGCCGCATCGACAACCTCTTTGGTGGAGATAATTACAAACGCACTTTTGTAAGCTCACCTCTCGTATTCCGCACTTTCTCTAGCTTGCACTCTGCACGAGTCACCCTCGAAGCACTATTCATCCTCGCCTTGTGGCCCCAGTATGCAAAATGGACTTGGGCTTACGCCACGGTCCTCTATTGGAGCACCATGTATCTCAGTTATCACTAGCTCATTAATGGTGCGTGTCT
>Ga0310811_10009124_pt1 | contig 12794 bp, 11 predicted proteins | sample YCmetagenome_FD_207642 | JGI IMG/M metagenome (GOLD analysis project Ga0310811, IMG submission 207642) | Soil microbial communities from experimental microcosm in Duke University, North Carolina, United States - YC | ecosystem: Engineered > Artificial ecosystem > Soil microcosm > Unclassified ...
CTTGTCGAGCGTGATGATGGCGGCGGCCGTCCGGTCGAACACCTGATAGACGGCGACGAGGTGCTGCGCCGGGTGGTCGGCGTTGAACTTGATCATCGGGCTGATGTCGGCAAATCCGATGTCGTAGGCGCCGGATGCGACCTTCACGACGGTGTCGCCGGAGCCGAAGCCACGATCCATCGTGACGTTGAGGCCGTACTTCTTGAAAATTCCTTGGTCGATGGCCATCGACCAGAACGCGTGGTTGCCTTGGTAGGCCCAATCCACCGAGAATTTGACGTTCTGCAGCGAGCCCTGCGCCTGCGCGTGCCCTATGCCCCCGGCCAGAATGAAAGCCGCCACGAATGGCGCAAAAAGCTCTCTCCGGTTCATTTTTATCTCCGTTGCAATTTTTTGACGAAACCGCCGTGGCGCCCCGCGCACCAACGGCGTCGCACCTTAAAGCAAGCTATATGCCATATGCGGGAACGGACTGCCCGCTCTTCTGGGCGTCTCCGGCTCGTCAGCCTGGCCTCTCATCGCTTTTCCACAAACAAAAACGCCGGCGGTGTCCCGCCGGCGTTTGCATCAGAGTGGTAAGGACTTCGATCAGCGCTCGCTGTAGCGCCCATTGGCCCCGCGCGGCGGCCCGTAATATTGCTGCTGGCGTTGGCGGTTGTAATAGTCCTGCTGCGCGCGCTGGCCGCCAAACAGCCAGTCGAAGAAGTTCGGGCCATTGTCGCGTGGCCCGTAACTACGGTCGCCCCCGCCGCTGTACATGCCGACCGGCACACGCACCGGCTTGGCCGAGGTGTTCGGCGGACGATCGATGGCGATGTCGGCGACCTTGCGCTCGCTGCCTTTGAGGATGGCGAGCATGCGCGCGTCGTGACCATAAACGTCGTCACGCAGTTGCAGCTTGCCGTTCTCATCCACGAAGGCAGTCTGGTAGGTCAGGTGCACCCAGATCGGCTTCGGGAAGTTGATATTGATCTCGTTGTCGCCGAGCATCGATTCGATGCGCGCCTCGGTATAGTGATCGTTCGGCTGCGTCAGCGACAGCAGCTTCTCCGCGTAAGTGAACGGATTCTGCACGCGCATGCAGCCATGGCTGTAGGCGCGCTTGTCCTTGGCGAAGAGATACTTGTCCGGCGTGTCGTGCTGGTAGACGAGGAACTTGTTGGGGAAGTTGAAGCGGATGCGGCCGAGCGCATTGCGCGCTCCCGGCGGTTGATAGACGTGCAGCGTGCCGTCCGGATCCTGGCGAACCTTCAGGCCGATGCGGTCGAGCGCGTTCGGATCCTGCTGCAGCGCCGGCAGATACTCCTTCTCGATGATCGACGGCGGCACGTTCCAGGTCGGATTGACCGTGATGAACTTCATCTCGGCGCTGATCAGCGGCGTCGCGTGGCCGGGCTTTCCGGCGACGATCTTGGTGTGCCAGTAGACCTTGCCGTTATTCCAGAGCGTCAGCGAGTAGTCCGGGATATTGACGATGACGTGCGGATTGCCGAGGTCCCGCGGCAGCCAGCGCCAGCGCTCCATGTTCACGATGATCGTATCGATCGGGTCCATGGCGTGACGCGCCTCGCGCTTCTCACCGTTGAGCGCGCGCACCGTAACGTTGCCGACATTCCCATCGACGTTGAGGTCGTTCGCCGTCTGGAAGGTCTTCACCGCGTCCGCGACCGCGTCGTCGTAGAGCGGGTTGTTCTTGTCGCCCGCCACGTCGAGGCGCTGACGCAACGCGATCACGCGCTGGTCCTTCATCCCCAGGTGGAGAACCTTGCCTTCCGGCACGCGCACCAGGTTTGGCTTGTCTTCGGCCGGCTTGTCGGCGGTCGCACCCTTGCGCAACTCGGCAAGCTTCGCGCGCAGCGCCTTGAATTCCGGCTCCTGCGGATTGTAGCCGTCGAGCGTCTTGCCGGCATCGTCGGTGGCCGCGAGCTTGGCCAGCACCTCGGCCGGCTCCGGCGGCACCAGATTGTACTGCATGTCGCCGCTGACGCGGCTGAAGTGGATACGTCCGATTTGCGCCTCGCGCGCGAAAGCAAGGGCGGAGGCCGTGAGCCTGAGCTCTGCTTCGGCGAGAGCGTCGGCGGTCATGTCGGACTTGAACACGGGCGTCGGATAGTCGGTCGGGTCGAGGCCGACCTCGTCCGCTTTGCCGAGATAGGCGATCGCAGACGTCGCGCGCGCGGTGGCGGCGCCGTTGGCGACCCAGATCGGCGCATAATTATGGGCGCTGTAGAACTGCTCGACGCCGGCGCGTTCCGCCTTGCGGCCGACCATGTGTTCGAGCTGCTTGCTGCTGATCAGCTCGTGGAGCTTGTCGGCAACGACGCTGTCCGGGACGCCGGCAACGGCGACAGGGGCTGCCGCGGCCGGTTCGGCAGCGGGAGTTGCCGCATTCTGCGTTGGCGCCGGTGCGGCAGGAGCCGCAGCATTCTGAGTTGGTGCGGGCGCCGCAGGGGCCGCCGCGTCCTGAGCCGGCACCGCCGAATTCAGGGCCGGGAGCGGCGCGGACTTGGCGGCATCAGCCGCCGGGGCAGGCGTGCTTTGCGCCGTATCTGACTTCGCCGGTTCGGACTTCGCAGGCTCGCTCTTGGCCGTATCGGCCTTCGGCGCATCGGCGTTGGCGGGCGCGGAGGTTGCCGTATCGGCCTTGGCCGGTGCGGCGGCAGGTGTCGCAGCGTTCTGCTGCGGCGCGGCCTGGGTCTCGCTCGGCGTCGGCGCGACCACGTCCTTGGCCGTGGGCGGCGGGGGCAGGGTGGTATCCGGCACCGGCACCGCCGAATCGATCTTTTGCTGATCGGCCTGTTGCGCCCTTCCGGCGTGGCTCGATACGACCAAAACCAGACCAAGCGCAGTGGAAGCCAGCAGACGACTGAAGCGGACGCTTTTCACCTATGCACTCCCAAGGCTGCGGGGTCCGGTCCCCTACATAATCGCGGGCAACTCTATAACCGATAGTTCCGAACGAGTTACCTATTTCCCAACTATCCACGCCGGAACGAAGGCGCGTGTGGCTATTTTGCAAGTTTGCCGGTCGGTTTTTCGAGTATTGCCCAGAGTGCCGGAAGCCTAGTGCAACGGCCTGATGGGTCAGCAGGTTCCGGGGCGAGATGTATGGGTTCTGCACGCGTTCGCCGATGACGTTTGCGTGATGGCCTTGTGGTCGCGCCGGAAACTAAAGGCAGGACTGGTCCGCGTCGCGACATGCGGATTTTGCGGACCCTTGAAGCCTCTTGCGGCGTTGGGCTGTCGCGCTACACTTCCCACGTAACCGCGACTACAGCGGGTGGAGTAGGGAAAAGGATAACGCCATGACCTGGACCACACCGACCCTCGTCGAAATCTGCATCGGCCTCGAGATCAACGGTTATCTGCCGGCCGAATTCTGATCGGACATTCGTGTCCGGCACGGCCCCGCTAAATGGGGCGCCTCAGCGCGATCGTTCTCGGTGCGGCGGCGGGGGGTGCATACCCACAATGGAACTGTCGCTGCGCAGTTTGCGCCCTGGCGTGGCAGGGTGATGCGCGCGTAAAGCCGTGCACCCAGGCGAGCGTCGCTGTGTCCGCGGGCGATGGCCGGTGGGCGCTGCTCAACGCTTCGCCCGATCTCGGCCAGCAAATTCGGGCGACACGTGCTCTGCAGCCGCAAGATGGCTTGCGCGCGAGCCCCATTGACGCGGTGGTCCTGACGGGAGCGGAGATCGATCAGATCACCGGCCTCTTGTCGTTGCGCGAGAGCACGCCATTCACGCTCTACGCAACGCCGGCGAGCCAGGCCGCCGTGGCGGAGAACGCCATGTTTGGTGCGATGACGGCCATGACACGCCGGGCGATCAATCCCGGAGAGCGCTTTTCTCTTTCGGGGGGCATCGAGGCAGAGCTTTTTACCGTGCCGGGAAAGATGCCGCTTTATCTCGAAGGTGAGGATCCCGAACTCGCCATGGAAAGCCCGTCGAACGTCGGGATCGAGGTCGCGCGCGACGGGGCGCGGCTGGTCTTCGTACCGGGTGCCGCGGCGGTAACGGACGCGATGCGCCAGCGTTTTGCGAGGGCCGGCGTGGTCTTGTTCGACGGCACGCTTTTCACCGACGACGAAATGCTGCGCGCCGGAACGGGCCAGAAGACCGGCCGCCGGATGGGCCACCTGCCGATCGACGGCGCCGATGGAACCCTGAAGGCATTGGACGGGACTGCCGCGCGGCGTATCTTCATCCACATCAACAACACCAATCCGATCCACATCGCCGGTTCGCCAGAGCGCGCAAAATGCCAGGCGGCCGGCTGGGAGATCGCCGAGGACGGAATGGAGATCGTGTTGTGAACGCGAAGCCTTGTGCCCCCGGCGCGGCGCCGTACGCAGCGATGCGCTGCAGACCCGTTACAAGCTCGGCAACCGCGAAAGTCCCGGATCTGCGGCGCATCGCGGCACTGGGCTGCGCGCTGCATCGCGTCCGGGATGCGAGAGGCGTCCCATGAAACTCCTCACACCCGAGAAGCTCGAATGTGCGCTGCGTGAGATCGGCGAGCGCCGCTATCATCGCCGTCATCCGTTTCACGCGATGCTCCATGGCGGCAAGTGCAGCAAGGGCCAGGTGCAGGCCTGGGCGCTCAATCGCTACTATTACCAGGCGATGATTCCGATCAAGGACGCGAGCTTGATCGCGCGCTGCGACGACTCCGACATCCGCCGCGTATGGCGTTCGCGTCTCGTCGATCACGATGGCGAGCGGGAGGGCGACGGCGGCATCGCGCGCTGGCTCAAGCTGACCGATGGGGTCGGGCTCGATCGCGACTACGTCACGTCGCTGCAAGGCATATTGCCCGGCACGCGCTTCGCGGTCGAAGCCTATGTGCGTTTCGTACGCGAGAAGACGCTTGTGGAAGCGGTCGCCTCCTCGCTGACCGAAATGTTCTCGCCGGTCATCATCAATGAGCGGATGGCCGGAATGCTGGCCAATTACAAGTTCGTCACGCCCGAGACGCTGTCCTATTTCGACAAGCGCCCGCCGCAGGCGCAGCGCGATGCCGACTTCGCACTCGACTACGTCAAGGCGAACGCCAAGACTCCGGAGCAGCAGCACGCGGTCCTGGCGGCGCTCGAATTCAAATGTGACGTGCTGTGGTCGATGCTCGACGCGCTCGAGCACGCTTATGTGGCGCCGAAGCACGTGCCGTCCGGCGCCTTCGTGCCGGAGGATCATTGATGGAGGCCGCGGTCGCCGACGATGCCAAGCCGCGCCTGCCACGCGGCGTGCGGCTCACGCACAACGAGGCGCAGGGCGGCTGGGTGCTGCTCGCGCCCGAGCGTGTGTTCAAGGCCGATACGATCACGGTGGAGATCCTGAAGCGCTGTACCGGCGAGGCGACGGTGGCCGCGATCGTCGACGAACTGGCGCAGACCTTCGCTGGCGCACCGCGCGAGCGCATTCACGGCGACGTCGTGGCGCTGCTCGCGGGACTGAAGGAGAAGAAGCTGTTGGAGGTGTAATGTGACGAGCGGGCCGCAGACACCGGACACCTCTCCCCGCTTGCGGGGGGACGTCGACGCGCGCAGCGCGTCGGGTGACGGGGCCATGCTCACGGTCGAGCATCCGAAAGATGCCCCTCACCCCGACCCTCTCACGTCGAAGTCGGATATATCCGACCTCGACAAATCGGTTAGTGACCGAACTCGGGTGAACCCGAGTTCGGTTGCAAGCGGGCAGAGGGAAAAGAAGCTCAGTGCCCCGCTCGGCCTCCTCGCCGAGTTGACGCATCGTTGTCCGCTCGGTTGCCCCTATTGTTCGAATCCGCTCGCGCTCGATCCGCGCAGCGACGAACTTGACACCGCGACGTGGGCGCGGGTGTTCCGCGAGGCGGCCGGCCTCGGGGTCCTGCAAGTGCATCTTTCCGGCGGTGAACCGGCGGCCCGGCGTGACCTACCAGAGATCGTCAAGAGTGTGCGCGATGCCGGCCTCTACAGCAATCTCATCACGTCCGCGGTCGGGCTGAACGCCGACGGCCTGCGCAAGCTCGCCGATGCCGGTCTCGATCACGTGCAGATCTCGATCCAGGACAGTGAGGAGGCCTCTGCCGATCATATCGCCGGCTACAAGGGGGCCTCGGCACGCAAGCGCGCGCTTGCCACCGAAGTGGTGAAGCTCGGCCTGCCGCTCACCATCAACGTGGTCGTGCATCGCGCCAACATCGCGCGCGTCGAACCGATGGTCGACATGGCGCTGTCGCTCGGCGCTTCGCGCGTTGAGATCGCGCACGTGCAGTATTACGGCTGGGCGCTGAAGAACCGCGCCGCACTGATGCCGACGCGTGCGCAGGTGGAGGACGCCGTGCGCGCGGTCGAACACCTGCGCGCCGCGCACCGCGGGCATATCGTCATCGACGCCGTGGTGCCCGATTATTACGCGCGCTTTCCCAAGCCCTGTGTCGGCGGCTGGGGTCGCCGTTCGCTCAACGTCACGCCGGCTGGGAAGGTGCTGCCGTGCCATGCGGCCGAAGTCATTCCCGGCCTGGAATTCTGGAACGTGCGCGGGCATTCCCTCGCCGAGATCTGGCGCGCATCGCCTGCCTTCAACGCCTTCCGCGGCGATGACTGGATGCAGGAGCCATGCAGAAGCTGCGCGCTGAAGGAGAAAGACTTCGGCGGCTGTCGCTGCCAGGCCTTCATGCTCACCGGCGACGCACGCAATGCCGATCCTGTTTGCCATCTCTCGCCGCATCACACGCTCGTGGAGGAGCTCGCCAGCGAGCGCGCAGATGACGCCTACAGTTATCGGCATTTGAGCGCATCGAAGTCACGCGACGTCAAGGAACCCGTCCACTCCGGGTTGCAAGCCGAAGACTGATAGGTGACACTGGGCGCGATGGGGGCGCGCTCCGGGTCAGCGATGCTCAATCGACGACGCGGGTCCAAGCGCCTCCGCATCAGGGAGGACTGCAATGATTGCGCCTGTCTCGTTACAGCGTTCGCTTTTGCTTGCCGGCACCGTTGCCGGTCTTTTCTTGACAGCCCCGGCCTTCGCACAGCAATCGCCGGCATCCGCGCCGCCGGCCGCCGCACCGTCCGCGCCTGCTTTGCCCCCCGGCTCGCCGCTGATCGGCCGTCCTGACGGCAGTGAAGCCGCCGCCAAGCTTGCGCCGGTCGCCGGTCCGCCGATCCCCGCGCCGGCCGATAAGTTGCCGACGGCCAAGCTCAAGCTGCCGCCGGGTTTCAACATCGAGGTTTATGCCAGCGGCATCGGCAATGCGCGCTCCTTGCGCATCGGCGACAAGGGCACGGTCTTCGTCGGCACGCGCCTCGGCAACAAGGTCACCGCGATTGTCGACAAGGACGGCAAGAAGGAATTGAAGACGATTGCTTCGGGCCTCTATCGTCCGAACGGGCTCGCGTATCACAACGGCACGCTCTACATCGCCGAGCTGTCGCAGGTCTCCAAGATCGATAACGTCGAAGCCAATCTCGACAATCCGCCAAAGCCGACGGTGATCTACAGCGATCTGCCGAAGGACGAGGCGCACGGCTGGAAGTTCATCGCCGTGGGTCCCGACAACAAGCTCTACGTTCCGGTCGGCCAGCCGGGCAACAACGTGCTGCACGACAAGGATCATGGCCAGATCCGCCGCATCAACCTCGATGGCAGCGGGGCGGAGGTGGTCGCGCTCGGCGTGCGCAACACGGTCGGCTTCGATTGGAATCCGCTCAACAAGCAGCTCTATTTCTCCGACAACGGCCGCGACTGGATGTCGGAGGACGTGCCGCAGGATGAATTGAACCGCGTCACCAAGGTCGGCGAGGATTTCGGCGCGCCCTATTGCTACCAGGGCAACATTCCAGATCCGGAATTCGGCTGGGGTCATTCGTGCAGCGAGTTCACCCCGCCGATCATGCTGACCGGGCCGCATTCTGCCGGCCTCGGCCTGCGCTTCTATACCGGCAAGATGTTCCCGAAGAAGTACAAGAACGCGATCTTCCTCGCCCGCCACGGCTCCTGGAACAAGTCGAAGAAGTTCGGCGGTGACGTCATCGCCGTCTTCCTCAACAAGGACGGGAGTGTGAAGTCGAGCGAGCCCTTCATCACCGGCTTCCTCGAGGACAACAAATATGTCGGCCGTCCGGTGGATGTGGAGTTCATGAAGGACGGATCGATGCTGCTGTCCGACGACTGGAATGGTGCGGTCTACCGCATCACCTACGGCAAGGCGCGCGTCGCCGGCCGCTGATTGAACCGCGAGAGGGCCGGGGGCGTTGTGCCTCCGGCCTCCACCTCGTCGTGGCCAGGCAAAGGGCGCGAAGCGTCGTCTTCCCGCCAGAAGTCCCGGTCATCCACGCCTTTGCAGACGGTCCGCAATGAAATTCACTGGTCTGATCGCTACCGCGCTTCTTTCATTCGCCGCTCTCGCACCACTCAATGCCGCCGAGCCATCCGCCCAACAAGTGGCTCCATGTCTCGCCTGTCACGGTGAGAAGGGGGTCTCGGAGAACCCGGAAGTGCCTTCGCTCGGTGGTCAGCCTGCGCCCTATCTGCTGATCCAGCTTTATCTCTTCCGTGAGAAGCAGCGCGTGGTCGAGATCATGAACGACGTGGCCAAAGACTTCACGGACGACGACCTGCGCGCGTATTCGGACTATCTGTCGAAGCTGCCGCCGCCCGCGGCGGCGCAGGACAACGCCGATGCCGCCAAGCTCGAACGCGGCCGCGCATTGATCACGCGGAACCGTTGCAACGCCTGCCACAATCTCGATCTGGCCGGCCGCGACAACATCCCGCACATCGCCGATCAGCGCGAGGACTATCTCGTGAAGACGCTGCGCGAGTACAAGAACAACACGCGTCATGGCTACGACGGGACAATGGCGGAAGTCCTGGCGCCCGTCACCGATGCGCAAATCGTCGACCTCGCTTACGCGATCGCGCGATTCAAATAGACTGCGGCATCGTCAACTCGTGATCCGGCATCCTGAGGTGCGAGCGAAGCGAGCCATCGCAAGTCGGCTATAGCCGACTTGTGCACTCTTGAATCCAATGTCGGGTAGACCCGACATTGGATTCAAGAGTGGCGGCTTTCACCGCCGCCTGCGTCCATTCGCCCGCGTCTGCGCGTGCCGCTCTTCGACCTTCATCAAAAGCTTCGACAAGAGCTTCGCCAATTGAGCGCGTTCGCTGTGAGCGATATCCGACAGCGCCGCGGTGAGTGCGGTGAAATGCAGTTTGATCGCGCGGTCGGCCAGCGCCCGGCCTTTCGGCGTCAGCCGCACGATGGTGCCGCGGCGGTCGTTCGGATCGGGCAGGCGCTTCACCAGGCCTTGCGCCTCGACGCGGTCGATGCGGTTGGTGATCGCGCCCGATGACAGCAAGGACTCGCGATAGAACGCCGTCGGGTTGAGTTCGTAAGGCGGCCCCGAGCGGCGCAACGTCACGATCAGGCTAAACGACTCGAAGGTGAGTCCGACCGGCGCCAGCCATGTCTCGGCATCGCTGAGCATCGTCGCCGACAGGCGCCAGATGCGGCCGACAACGCCGAACGGCGACGGATCGAGGTCGGGCCGCTCGCGCCGCCATTCGGCCAGTAGGCTTTCGATCGAGTCGGATTTACGGGCGGCCGCTGCGATTTTTTGTTGCGCAGGCGTTGCCGGTTTCGGCGCCAGTCGCTGCTTCCGTGATTGTCTTGACATTGAGATACTTGATGTCATGATTTCTTGTAACAGCCCGTCCGGCTCTGCGCGACGGAAAAAATATCAAACGCGGTATTCGGACCGCGCGCGCCTTCAAGGAGAAGCGTCAGTGCAGAAGACTTTCGTGCGTGGCACTTGGCAAAAGAAGCGTGCGTTCTCCCCCGCTGTCATCGTGTCGGGCCCCGGGCGCACGATCTATGTTGCGGGGCACACCGGACAGACGGCGGAAGACGGCCGCTCGCTCGCGGGCGATTTCGAGGCGCAATGCCGTCAGACGTTCCGCAACATCGAGAAGACGCTGGCGGAAGCCGACGCAAAGCTCGCGGATCTCGTCACCATGACGGTGTTTCTGACCGACGCGCGCTTCACCACGCCGATGACCGAGTTGCGCACCGAGATCTTCGGGAAGGATTTCCCGGCCAGCGCCGCGATCACCGTCACCGGCTTTGCCGATCCATCGATCCTGATCGAGATTCAGGGTATCGCGGTCGCGCCATGACCACGCCGCGCCGTCACGTCTTCCGAACGGCGCCTCGCTTTCACGGTGAGCGGCGATAGGCCCGATGGACATCGTCGTCGACAATCTAGTGCAGGTTTTCGGCGATCCGCCAAATAGCGTTCTGGCACTCGACCGCGTCACGCACCGCTTTCCGTCGCAGCGTTTCACCTGCATCCTCGGACCGTCCGGCTGCGGCAAGAGCACGTTGGCGCAGATCATCGGCGGCATCGAGCCCTTTACGAGCGGTAGCGTCACCATCGGAGCCGAAAGGGGCGCGTCACAGCCGCTCGGCACATATTCGGTGATGGTGTGGCAGCAACTCAACCTCTTTCCCTGGCGCACCGTCATCGACAATGTCGCCTTCGGCCTCGAGATGCGGGGTGTGGCCAAGCCCGAGCGTCACGAGCGGGCACGCGCGCTGATCGCGTCGGTCGGCCTGCGCGGCTTCGAGAACCATCGTCCCCCGCAATTGTCCGGCGGCATGCGGCAGCGCGTGGCGCTTGCCCGCGCGTTGATCATGGAACGGCCGATCATGCTGATGGACGAGCCGTTCGCCGCGCTGGACGCGCAGACCAAGATTGTGATGCAGGAAGAGCTCGTCCGCATCTACGAGGAGACGAAGAAGACCATCCTCTTCGTCACGCACGCCATTGATGAAGCCATCCTGCTTGGCGACGAGATCGTGGTGATGACGGCTCGGCCCGGCCGCATCAAAGAGGTCATCCCGGTCGACCTGCCGCGGCCGCGCTCGCAGGAGATGGTGAATACGCCGGAGTTCGGTCGGCTCTACGACCGCGCGCTGCATCTCATCCGGGAGGAAGTGCTCAACGCGATGCGGCAGCAGGAAGCGGAGGCAGGTTAGGCCATGTCCAGCCGCAGCAAGCCCAAGTGCAAGGTCGCTGCGCTGCTTTACGCCGTCATTCCTTATCTCATCATCGTCGCAGTTCTCCTCGCCTGGGAGATCTTCGTTCGCGTCAAAGGCATTCAGCCGATTTACCTGCCGGCGCCGAGCGCAATCCTCAAATATCTCGTCATCATGATCACCGATGGCGAGATCGGTTACGACCTTGGCGTCACGTTCCTGCGCATTATGGCCGGCTTCCTGGTGGCCGCCTTCAGCGGCATCCTCGTCGGCGTCGCCATGGGCATGTCGCGCCTCGTGGCGCGGATCGTCGATCCCTGGATCGCCGCCTTCTATCCGCTGCCAAAGATCTCGCTCATCCCGCTGTTGATCATCTGGCTGGGCACGGGCGAATCCTACAAGATCGTGATCAGCGCGGTGACTGCGTTCTTTCCCGTCGCCATCGCCACCTTCGCCTCCATCCGCCAGGTCGAGCGCGGCCTCATCAAGGCTGCCGAGGATCTCGGCGCCAATACGCGGCAGACCCAGCTCAAGGTGGTGATCCCCGCGGCGCTTCCCGGCATCTTTTCCGGCCTGCAGCTCGGCATGGGCGTGACCATCATCATGGTTGTCGCCGCCGAGATGATCGGCGGCTCGAGCGACAGCGGCATGGGCTATCTGCTCATCCATGCCGGACAGGTGATGGAGACCGAGAAGGTCTTCGGCGGCCTCATCGTGCTGGCGCTGTTCGGAGCCTTCATCACCTATGCGCAGAAGCGCATCGACCGTTTGATCGCTCCCTGGATGGACCAGGGGCACTAGCGCATGATCCTGAAAAGCAGACGCCGGTTTTCGGCAAAGATCATGCGCATGGAAGAGACATTGCCTGTACGGAATCGCATCGGAGGGTAACCATGAAGCTCAATAAAGCAGTTGCGACCTTACTCCTCATCGCCGCGGCGGTGGCCGCAAGCCGTTCGGCGCTCGCCGACGATGTCGTCCGCGTCGGCGAAGGACCGTTCATCACCGGCGGGGGCTACTTCGTCGCCGAGGGCAAGGGCTACTTCAAGAAGCTCGGCATCGACGTGCAGCCGAAAATGTTCATCGACGGCGCCATGGCCGTGCCGTCGCTGATCTCGGGCGAACTGGATATCTCGTTCATGACCGCCAGCGCGGCGCTCTTCAACAGCATCGCCAAGGGTGCGCCGCTCGTGTTCGTGCTCGATCGCGGCAACAACAAGAGGGGCCGCGGCTACACGGTCATCAATGTCACGCAGGACCTCTATGACAGCGGCATCAAGTCGAAGGCCGATTTCGCCAAGCTCAAGGGCAAGCGCATCGGGCTCGGCGCGACCGGCAGCATCAACCAGTATCTCTTCGCGCGCGCCCTGCAGAATGCCGGGCTCGACCCGCGCAAGGACGTGCAATGGATGACCAATATCGGCCAGCCCGATCTGATGAAGATGCTCGGCCAGAAGCAGGTGGACGCAACCGATCTCGCCTATCAGTTCGGCTTTTTCGCGCAGAACAACAAGTGGGGCCCGATCGTCACCGTCGACGATGAGATCGATCCGGATGGCGCGGTGGGTCTCTATGCCGCGCGCAAGGACTTCGTGAAGACCAAACGCGACGTGCTCATCCGCTTCGCGATGGCCTTCCTGCAAGGCGCGAAAGATTTCAATGCCGCGGCTGCCGACCCGGACGCACACAAGGACATCGTCGAGATCCTCGCGAAACGTACCGCACTGCAGAAACCGGAACTTGTTCGGGCCATCGCGCCGCACTGGTCC
>Ga0310811_10009125_pt1 | contig 12793 bp, 11 predicted proteins | sample YCmetagenome_FD_207642 | JGI IMG/M metagenome (GOLD analysis project Ga0310811, IMG submission 207642) | Soil microbial communities from experimental microcosm in Duke University, North Carolina, United States - YC | ecosystem: Engineered > Artificial ecosystem > Soil microcosm > Unclassified ...
GCCATGGCCTTCGTGCAGGCCGGCGTGCTGGCGCTGGTGGTGGTGAGCCTGCTGCTACTCGCCGTGCTGCGCAGCATCCGCGAGGTGGCGTTCACGCTGGCGCCGGTGGTGCTGTCGGGCTTCCTGACGCTCGGCACCTGCGTGCTGATCGGCCAGCCGATCAACTTCGCCAACATCATAGCCTTCCCGCTACTGTTCGGCGTCGGCGTCGCCTTCCACATTTATTTCGTGATGGCGTGGCGAGCCGGCGCGACCGACCTGCTGCAATCTCCGCTCGCCCGCGCGGTGTTCTTCTCGGCGCTGGCGACGGGCAGCGCCTTCGGCTCGCTGTGGCTCTCCCGCCACCCTGGCACGGCGAGCATGGGCAAGATCCTGATGCTGTCGCTGGCGTGGACGCTCGTGTGCGCGCTGATCTTCGAGCCAGCGCTATTGGGTCCGCAGGAGAAGAAGAACTCGTAGGCGTCATTGCGAGCGAAGCGAAGCAATCCAGAACCTCAATCGCAACGCCCATGGATTGCTTCGTCGCTGTGCTCCTCGCAATGACGAAGGGCTTGCCGGTCACTTCACCGCATCGAGTTGCGCCAGCTTCTTCGCCATGCCCTGCAGCCCGCCGCTCTGGATCGTCGTCGCGAGGTCGGCGCGCTGGAGGGCGAGGTTGCTGACACCGCTGGAGATCACGTCGACGATCTTCCAGCTGCCCGCAGACTGGCGCATCCGGTAATAGAGCACGTCCTTGCCGATGGTGACCTTCACCACGCGATCCGGCCCGCGCTCGATCACCTTCGGATCGACGCGGAACGGCGTACCGTCATAATCCTTGAAGTTGCGCGCCAGGCTGACGGCGGAATGGCGGGTCAGCGCCGTGATCGCGGTGGCCTTGTCGGCAGCCGACGCGCTCGCCCAGGCCGGGCCGGTGACGAGGCCGGCGATCGTCGGCATGTCGTAGTAAGCCTTCACTACGGCCTCGAACTTGTCGGCGCGCGCCGCGGTGCCCAGCTTCGCCTTCATCACGCCGATCACGGCATCATCATAGGCGGAGATGCGCCCGGCGGGGTCGGACGCCTCGGCATGCGCCACGGCGGGCATGGCGGCCATCATCAGGGCGGCGATGCGGAAAGCAGGTTTCAAAGTCGTCATCCTTCTGTCAGCGGGGCTTCATCGGCGATGTCGCCATAACGCCGACTGAACAAGTCCGGACGCTGTGGCTTCCCGGTCACTTTCGCAACTGCGGTGGAACGACTATGTGTGCGTTCCCCGTCGGGAGATTTGGATGATCAAGATACTGCTCGCCCAGCCACGCGGTTTCTGCGCGGGCGTGATCCGCGCGATCGACATCGTGGACCGGGCGCTCGACCGGGTGGGTGCCCCCGTCTACGTGCGGCACGAGATCGTCCACAACCGCCATGTCGTCGATACGCTGAAGGCCAAGGGCGCCGTTTTCGTCGAGGAACTGGACGAGGTTCCGGCCGGCGAGGTGACGATCTTCTCGGCGCATGGCGTGTCGCGCGCGGTGCAGAAGGATGCGGAGGATCGCGGCCTGCCGGTGATCGACGCGACCTGCCCGCTCGTCTCCAAGGTGCACAACCAGGGCCGCCGCTATGTCGGTTCGGGTCGCGTGCTCGTGCTGATCGGCCATGCCGGCCACCCGGAGGTGGAGGGCACGCTCGGCCAGATCGACGGCGAGGTGCATCTGGTCGGCACGCCGGAGGAAGTGGCCGCGCTGCCGATCCCGCTCGACGCGGCGGTGTCCTATATTACACAGACAACGCTGTCGGTGGACGATACCCGCGTCATCATCGCCGCGCTGGAAGCCCGTTTCAGCGATCTCACCGGGCCGTCCACCGCCGAGATCTGCTACGCCACGCAGAACCGCCAGTCTGCCGTGCGCGAACTGTGCAAGCAGGCCGACCTGCTGCTCGTCGTGGGCAGCCCGAACAGCTCCAACTCCAATCGCCTGCGCGAAATTGGCTCCGAGATGGGCAAGCCCGCTTTTCTCATCGCCGACGGATCGCAGCTCGATCCCGCCTGGCTCGACGGCGTGGAGACGATCGGCCTCACCGCCGGCGCCTCTGCGCCTGAAGAACTGGTGCAGTCCGTTGTCGACGCGATCCGCGCGATCACTCCCGCCTCCGTCCAGCCGCTCGACGGGCTGGAGGAAAATGTGCAATTCCGCCTGCCGCCGGCGCTCAACCGCCTGCAGCCGCGCAGCCGCGTGGCCTGAGAGTACAAGGAACAGATATGGGCCTCCCCCTCGCCGTCACCGCGCGCATCGGCGCCTACACCGTCAAGAAGGAACTGTCGGGCAAGCGCTACCCGCTGGTGCTGATGCTGGAGCCGTTGTTCCGCTGCAACCTCGCCTGCCCCGGCTGCGGCAAGATCGACTATCCCGATCCGATCCTGAACCAGCGCCTTTCCGTCCAGCAGTGCATGGACGCGATCGACGAGTGCGGCGCGCCGGCCGTCTCGATCGCGGGCGGTGAACCGCTGCTCCACAAGGACATGCCCAAGATCGTCGAGGGCTATCTGGCGAAGAAGAAGTTCGTGATCCTGTGCACGAACGCGCTGCTGCTGAAAAAGAAGATCGACGACTACAAGCCGTCGCCCTTCTTCACCTGGTCGATCCACCTCGATGGCGATCAGGCGATGCACGATCATGCGGTCGATCTCGCCGGCACCTATGACGTCGCGGTCGAAGCGATCAACCTCGCCAAGTCCAAGGGCTTCCGCGTGCAGGTGAACTGCACCGTGTTCGAGGGCGCCGATCCGGACCGCCTCGCCGCCTTCTTCGACGAGATGGAGCGACTCGGCGTCGAGATCACGCTGTCGCCGGGCTATGCCTATGAGCGCGCATCCGACCAGGAGCATTTCCTCACCCGCGAGCGGACCAAGACCTTTTTCCGCGAGGTCTTCGCCAAGGGCGACGGCGCGAAGAAGTGGAAGTTCACCAACTCGCCGCTGTTCCTCGATTTCCTCGCCGGGAACCGCTCCTACCAGTGCACGCCCTGGTCGATGCCGCTGCGCACGATCTTCGGCTGGCAGAAGCCCTGCTACCTGCTCGGCGAAGGCTATGTGAAGACCTTCAAGGAGCTGATGGAAGACACCGAGTGGGATAAATACGGCGTCGGCAAGTACGAGAAGTGCGGCGACTGCATGGTCCATTGCGGCTTCGAAGGCACCGCCGCCGCCGAGGGCGTGCGCCGTCCGCTGGAGTTCATGAAGATCGGCCGCAAGGGCGTTCGCACCTCCGGCCCGATGGCCAAGGACATCGATCTCAGCCAGGCGCGCCCGGCCGACGACGTCTATTCCACCCACGTCGAGCGCGAGCTGGCCCGGATCAAGGCCAGCAAGCCCGGCTCGTCCAAGCATGTGGTGCAGGCGGACTGAGTTCCCCCTTTCACCGTTCGCACTGAGCGAAGTCGAAGTGCGTGCCTCAGGCGACACCGCCCGCAGCACGTCCTTCGACTTCGATCCATCGGATCGAAGTTTATCCTGAGCGCCTGCCTTGGCAGGCAGTCGAAGGGCTCAGGACGAACGGATAGTTAAGCCGAAGGGCCGACCTCGGGCTTCGCGAAGCCATCCTCGGCGAGCAGGCGATAGCCGCTCGTCAGCGTCCGCATCGCGCTCGCCGTCGAGAGCGCCAGCGCGATCAGCGCGAAGACCTGCCAAGGCCGCTTGAGCAAGGCGAACAGCACCGCGCCCAGCCGGATGCCGCCGTCCGGCGCCATCGCCACCTGCGCCGCGAGCGGGATCGCGCGATCCGCCTCGTCCGAAATCACCCGCGCCACCGCGAACGGCAGGTTGTGCCGCCGCGCGACCTTCGCCGCGATGTGGCTCTCCATGTCGCAGGCCAGCGCGCGTTCGGAGAAGTGATATTGCTCCTTCTGCGCGGGCGTCACCACCATCGTGCCGTCGGCATGGATGCGGCCGACCACGGCGCCGGGCAGTACGCCGGCGATGCGCGTGATCCAGCCGCGCGAGGCATCCTTCTGCGCGATCGGGTGCGGATCGGGCTTCGCATCCCTGGGCCGGGCGGAGCCGGCGCCGATGCTCCATTCGCGCCGCGCCATGCCGGTGGGCGAGAGCGTGCCGACCACCCAGTCTCCCGCCTTCAGCCGCGGCGCCAGCGCGCCCGCCAGCCCCATGGACAGGATCGCGGTGGCGCCCGCCGCGACGCCCGCCTCCAGCTCCGCCTCCAGCCGATCGTGATCGGTGCCGGCGGTGGCGACGATCACGCCGTCGCGGGCCAGCGCCTTCGCCTCGCTCTTCATGCCGGTGGCGATCAGGATGGTCACATCCCGAACTCGACGCGCCGCGCGTTGCCGCGCTTGAGGTTGCGGTAGCGGGCGAGCGCCCACAGCGGGAAATATTTCGGATAGCCGTGGTAGCGCAGATAGAAGACGCGCGGGAAGCCGCCTCCGGTATAATGCTCCTGCCCCCACAGCCCGTCCTCGGCCTGATGCCGCTCCAGCCAGGCGATGCCGCGCACGACGGCCGGGTGATCGACCTCGCCCGCCGCCATCAGGCCGAGCAAAGCCCACGCCGTCTGCGAGGCGATCGAGGGCGCCGGCTCGTGCCCCTTGCGGGCGAGATCGTAGCTGTCGCAGCTTTCGCCCCAGCCACCGTCGCTGTTCTGGATCTGGATCAGCCAGCGCACCGCGCGGCGCACCATCGCATTGGCAGGGTCCACGCCCGCCGCGTTGAGCGCGCACAGCACCGACCATGTGCCGTAGATGAAGTTGACGCCCCAGCGACCCCACCAGCTGCCTTCGGGATGCTGATCCTTGCGCAGCCAGTCCAGCGCCGCCTTCATGCGCGGGCTGTCGAGCGGCTCGCCGACCTGCGCCAGCATCGAGACGACGCGCGCCGTCACGTCGGCGGTCGGCGGATCGAGCAGCGCGCCATGATCGGCGAAGGGGATGTCGTTCAGGTAGAAATGCGTGTTGTCGGCATCGAAGGCCGCGAAGCCGCCGTCGGCGCTCTGCAGGCCGACATTCCATTCCACGCCGCGATCGATCGCCTCGTCGTAGCGGTCGCCCAGCTTCGGCCGCGCGCGATCCATCGCCATCACCACGACGGCGGTGTCGTCGAGATCGGGATAGTGATCGTTGCCGTACTGGAAGGCCCAGCCGCCGGGGCGCACGTCCGGCTTCTGCTCGGCCCAGTCGCCCTTCACGTCGAGAATCTGGCGGGGCTTGAGCCAGTCGAGCCCATGCGTGGCCGCATCCTCCTCGCCCGCTTCCAGCATGGCGTGCGCGGCGAGCGCGGTGTCCCACACCGGCGAGACGCAGGGCTGGCAATAGACCTCGCCGTCTTCGCGATGGACGAGCAATTTCTCGATCGCCTCGCGGGCGAGTGCACGCTCCGGATGATCGGGGCCGTAGCCCAGCGCGTCGAACATCATCACCGAATTGGCGATGGCGGGGTAGATCGCGCCGAGGCCGTCCGTCCCGTTGATCCGCTCGCTGACGAACGCCACGCAGGCATCGACGGCCTTCTTGCGCAAACTCTTCGGCCAGAAGCGGCGACCGCGCTTCAGCACGATGTCGAGCGCGCCGAAGCCCCATTCATACTGCCACTTGCCGGGCAGCGCCCGCTTCAGGATGTGGCGGCCGGGCGCGTACAGCTCGTCCACCTTCACCCCGCGCGGGTTGCGCGCGACGGGACGCAGCGCCGCCAGCACGAGCAGCGGCACGATCACGGTCCGCGCCCAGTAGGACATGCGATAGAGGTTGATCGGGAAGCCCCTGGGCGCGAGCATCAGCTCGACCGGCATTTCGGGCACGACGCTCCACCTGCCCGCGCCGAACAGCGCCAGCTGGATGCGGGTGAAGACGTTGGCCGCGCCCGCCCCGCCGCGCTTCAGGATCTCGGCCCGCGCGCGCGCCATGTGCGGCGCGTCCACGTCGTCGCCGATCATCTTGAGCGCGTAATAGGCCTTTACCGTCGCCGAGATGTCGAACCCGCCGTCATGATAGAGCGCCCAGCCGCCATGTGATCCCTGGATGCGGCGGATATAGCGGCCGATCGCCGCCTCCAGCTCCAGATCGTCAGGCTCGCCGAGATAATGACGCAGCAGGATATATTCGGATGGGATGGTGGCATCCGCCTCCAGCTCGAACACCCAGTGGCCGTCGGCCTTCTGGTCGCGCTTGAGGGCGGTCGCCGCACGGCCGATCGCCGCGTCGATGCCGTCGAGCGGATCGGTCGCGATGTCTTCCACGTCGAGCAAATCAAACTTTCCCGTTCACCACTGCGGCGGCGGCCGTCCTTCCCGAACGGATCGCGCCTTCGATGGTGGCCGGTAGCCCGGTTCGCGTCCAGTCGCCAGCCAGGAAGAGGTTATCGTGCGACGAACGGCATCCGGGGCGCCGCTTTTCCTGCTCGGGTGTGGCCGAAAAGGTCGCGCGCTTCTCGGTGACGATCTGCCAGCGGGGGAGATCGGGCGGAAGGTGATGGACCTGCGCCACGTCGGCCCAGAGCCGGCGCGCGACCGCCTCGCGATCCTCCTCGGCCAGCGCATCGGCGGCGCTGGTGGTGGTGGAGAGGCGATCGGGGAAAGCGAACACCCATTCCGCCGTGCCGCCGATCACGCCGGTGATCGGTGCGGCGCCTTCCGGCGGGGTGCTGAGGAAGTGGGCATTGACGATGGCGTGGTGCCGGTCGGGCACGACGAGGCCGGGGATCAGATCGGCGGCCACCCATGCCGGCACCGCGAGGACGACCGGCTCGTCGTCCGCTACCGTCTCCCGACCGTCGGCGAAATCGAGCGCGGTGACGCGTGCCCCCACCTCCAGCGCCCGCAGCCGCCGCCCCAGCCGGATGCTCGCGCCGCGCGCCTCCAGCCACGCCAGCGCCGGATCGACGAAGGCGGCGGCGAGCGTCGGCTCGGCGATCAGCGGGCGGCAGGCGGCCCCGCCCTTTGCCAGCGTCTCGCGCACGATGGCGCCGGCCAGTTCGGCCGAACCGTCCTTCGCCGGGGTGTTGAGCGCGGAGACGAGAAAATTGTCGAGCAAGCGCTCCCACAGCGCCCCCTTTGGCCGCAGCACCTGCCCGATCGTCTGGTCGGGCGATGCACCCATCAGCCTGGCGAGCGCGAGGTAATCGAGCGGCTTCGTCCCCGGCACGCGACGATGCTTCGCAAACAGCCACCATGGCAGCAGGCCGCCATTGGGGTGGAGCACCCAGCGCTCGCCGCTCGCCACGTCCATGAACGGAAAGCGCGCTTCGTCCGGTCCGGCAAGCCGGTCGCTCGCGCCGATCGTGGCGAGATAGGCACGAACCGCATGGTTGCCCGACAGGACGAGATGGTTGCCGTTGTCGATCGTGAGACCCAGCTGCGGATCGCGATAGGACCGGCAGCGCCCGCCCGCCTGCCGCGCCGCCTCGCTCAGCGTCACGCGATAGCCCGCCTGCGTCAGCGCGACGGCGGCCGAAAGCCCCGCCAGCCCCGCGCCGATGACGTGGGCGGTCTTCGGCGCCCGCGTCACCGCCCCAGCCGGAGCTTCACCAGCGTCCAGAGCAACGCCAGCCGATTGTGGCGGACCCGCTCGCGCGGCGGCGCCCAGCCCGCCTGCCGCATCCGGCGCAGCAGCTCGGAATAAGCGGCCGCCATCAGCTTGGGCGCGATCAGGTGGCCCTTCGGACGTGTCCTCAGGATCGCCTGGGCGGTGACGAAATGCTCCTGCGCCTGTGCGGCGAGTATCTGCCCGGCGCCATCGATGCGCGGATCGCCGATCACCGCCGCGATGTCGCCGACCGCGATGCCCTGCGCCTCGATCGCCTCGAGCGGCAGGTAGACGCGGCCGATCGCGGCATCCTCGTCGATGTCGCGCAGGATGTTGGTGAGCTGCAGCGCACGGCCGAGATGGTGGGACAGTTCGAACCCGGCGCGCTCCTCCATCCCGAAGATCTTGATCGAGAGGCGGCCGACCGCGCTCGCCACGCGATCGCAATAGAGATCGAGCGTGTCGGCGCTCGGCCAGCGGATATCGCCGGCGACATCCATCGCCATGCCGTCGATCACCGCCTCGAAATCCTCGCGCCGCAAGCCGAAGCGGCGGACAGGCTCGGCCAGCATCGCCGCCACGCCCGGATCGCCGCCGGCATAGAGACTGCCGAGATCGGCCCGCCAGCGATCGAGCTGCGCGGCGCGCGACGGCCGATCCCCCTGCATGTCGTCGGCGATGTCGTCGACGATGCGGCAGAAATCGTAGAGCGCGTACATGGCGTGCCGCTCGGGGCGCGGCAGCACCTTCATCCCCGCGTAGAAGGAGGAACCCGAAGCCGACGGTGCGCTCACGGCCGGACGAACCTTCCCAGCGCAGCACCGGACGCGAGCAGCAGGGCCTCCGCCTTGCCGTGATGGACGCGCTCGCTCAGCGGATCGCGGCGACGCAGCCGCGCCGTGAGGCTGACCGCGAGGCGCTGGATCACCGCCACCTCGACACCGAGCCTCAGGTCACGGATGCGGCGCGCGAAGGGCGCGGCGTCCGCCAGCAGATGCTGGGTCCGCTCGGCGCAGGCGTGGATCACGGTGAGCAGGGCCGGCGACGCCTTGTCCTCGCCCAGTTCCGCCGTCCGCGCGCCGACGGTGGCGAGCATGTCCTGCGGCAGGTAGACGCGATCGAGCAGGCGGTAGTCCTTCCCGCAATCCTGCAGGTGGTTGATCACCTGCAACGCGGTGCACAGCGCATCGTTGGCGGGCCACAGCGCCCGGTCCTCGCCATGCACGTCGAGCACGAAGCGGCCCACCGGATTCGCCGAATAGCGGCAATAGTCGGTCAGTTCGTCCCAGCTGCCGTAGCGCAGCTTGGTGACGTCGCGGCGGAACGCCTCCAGCAGATCGAGCGCATGGACGGGATCGAGCTTGCGCTCGGCCATCACGGTGCGCAGCGCGACGGCGGACGGCTCCGCATCGCACTCGCCGGTGATGCCCATCCGCATGATCTCCAGCCGCTCCAGCTTCTGATCGGAACTGCGGCGCCACCAGCTTGCTGGCGACCGGAAAATTCTCGTCCTTGTGGCCCTTGCCCGAGGCCAGATCCGCAGCCGTCGCGTTCATGTTCCTCGAGCCTGCGCCCGCCCCTTCCACATGCCGCCGCGGCCGTTCCAATGCTGCCAGGCGGACAGAAATGTCGCGGCGGCGTAAATCATGCCGATGCCGGGCATGGCAAGCCCCCAGAGCGGCGATTGCCGGTAGAAGCGCAGCATCGGCTGGTAGCAGACCGCCATGGCCGCCCAGGCCAGCGCGCCGCAAAGCCGCGCGCCGCCGCTGCCGAAGAGCGTCAGCCCTACCGGCGCCACGAACATCAGCAGCAGGCCGATCATCGTGCCCGCCAACAGCAGCGGCGAGTAATCGAGCTGCGCATAGGCCGAGCGGCTGATCATCGCGACGATCTCGCCCCAGCCACCATACGGGCGCAGGCTCACCGCGCGGCGGGTGAGCGAAAGGCGGATCGGGCCTTGCCGTTTCATCGTCTCGCCCATCGCGCAATCGTCGATGATGGCGTCGGCGATCACCTGGAGGCCGCCCGCCTTGGCCAGCGCCTCGCGCTTCACCAGCATGCAGCCACCGGCCGCCGCCGCCAGCTTCGCCTGCGGGCGGTTCACGAGGCGGAAGGGGTAGAGCATCTGGAAGAACAGCACGAAGGCCGGGATCATCGCCTGCTCGGCGAGACTGTCGCAGCGCAGCTCCGCCATCAGCGAATTGAGCACCAGCCTGTCACGCTCGGACCGCGTGACCAGCGAGCGTAGCGTGTCCGGCGCATGGGCGATGTCAGCGTCGGTGAACCAAAGGTAGTCCGGCGCATCGCCCGCCTGCTCCACCCCGTTGCGCATCGCCCAGAGCTTACCCGTCCAGCCCGCAGGCGGCGGCGTGCCGGCGATGACGGTCAGGCGATCCGATTCCTGCGCCGTCTGCCGAGCGATCTGCGCGGTGCCGTCGCTGGAGCCGTCATCCACCAGCACGATACGGAAATCCCCCGGATAATCCTGCGCGATGTGGCTGGCGATGGCGCGGCCGATCACCTCCGCCTCGTCGCGCGCGGGGATGATGGCGGTGACAGCAGGCCATGCGGCCGGATCGGGCACCGGCGCCTCGTCGGTGTCGCGCGCCAGCCAGAACTGCTCGCGAAAGGCGAGCAGCCCCACCCAGATCAGCAGGGAGAGCAAGGCGATCAGCATCAGATCATACCCTGAGCGCGAAACCAGTCGAGCGCGTCGCCCACCGCCTGCTGCCACGGCCGGTATGTGTAGCCCAGCTCCGCCTTCGCCCGTTCGGACGAGAAGAACATCCTGTAGCGCGCCATCTTCAGCGCATCGCGGGTCAGCATCGGCTCCTTGCCCGTGACCCGGCCCCACGCTTCCGACACCGTGGCGAGCGGCATCAGCGGCGCGATCGGCAGGCTGATCGTCGGCGGCTTGCGACCGACCCGGCGCGCCACCTCGGCGAGCAGATCCTTGAGCATCACGTCCTCGCCGCCGAGGATCGTGCAGCGACCGAACGCGCCCTTTTCCAGCGCCAGCACATGCCCGCGCGCGACATCGTCGACATGGACGATGTTGAGACCGGTATCGACGAAGGCGGGGATCTTGCCGGTCGCCGCCTCGACGAGAATCCGCCCCGTCGGCGTCGGCTTCACGTCGCACGGGCCGATCGGGGTGGAGGGATTGACGATCACCGCTGGCAGGCCACGCTCCGCCACCATCCGCTCGACCAGCCGCTCGGCCACCACCTTGGAGCGCTTGTAGGCACCGATCGCGGTCCGCTCGGTCAGCGGCCGGTCCTCGCCCGCCACACCACCGGGCAGCGGCGCGATCGTCGCGACGCTGCTGGTGTAGACGATGCGCTTGCACTCCGCCGCCAGCGCCGCCTCCATCACGACGCGCGTGCCTTCGAGATTGTGGCGGACGATCTCTTCGGGGTCGGGCGCCCACAGCCGGTAGTCGGCCGCGACATGGGCGAGCGCGTCGCATCCCTCCAGCGCGCGCGCCATCGCCGCCGGGTCCATCATGTCGCCGCGCACGATATCGCCGGGAAAGCCTTCGAGGTTGGTCGCCGGGCTGGAGGCGCGGGCGAGGCCCTTCACCCGCCAGCCGTCGGCGGCGAAGGCCTTGGCGACGGCCGCGCCGACGAAGCCCGACACGCCGGTTATCAGGATGGACCCCTTCATCGGGCTGGCTTCTAGGGCGGCACGGAGGCATTTGGGAACCCCCGACCCCATGATGACACCGCTTTAAGGAAACGGAGTGCCCGCCTTCATCCCCGATATCCTAGCGATCGTCGCGATGGTGGGTGTCGCGTACAATCTGGCGGGGGCCGCGTTGGCCGGGCGGTGGCAGGGCACGCCCGCGAAGCGCCCGGTAGCGACGCCTTCGATCACCATGCTCAAGCCGCTGCACGGGCCGGAGCCGGAGCTGGCCGCGAAACTCTCCGGCTTTCTCGATCAGGATTATGGCGGGCCGATCGCGATGGTGTGCGGCGTCTCGCGCGCCGACGACCCCGCTCTCGCCGCCGTGCCGGCGACCGCGCGCACCGTGATCGATCCCGCCCGGCACGGATCGAACGCCAAGGTCTCCAACCTCATCAACATGATGCGCGAGGCGGACGGCGAGATCGTCATCCTCTCCGACAGCGACATGAGCGTGCCGCGCGACTACGCCACCCGCATCGCCGCCGCGCTGGAGGAACCGGGCGTCGGCGCCGTCACCCTGCTCTATAGCGGGCGGGGAGAGACGAACGGCTGGTCGCGCATGGCGGCGGCCGGAATCAGCTGGGGCTTCCTGCCGAGCGTGATGGTCGGGCTAGCCACCGGGCTGGCGAAACCCTGCATGGGTTCCACCATCGCGATGCGCCGCGATACTCTCGACGCGATAGGCGGGTTCGAGCGTTTCAGGGATCTGCTCGCCGACGACAATGCCATCGGCATGGCGGTGCGCGAACTCGGCCTCAAGGTCGTCGTCCCCGCACCGATCGTCACCCACGGCTGCACCGAGACGAGCCTCGCCGCGCTCGCCGCGCACGAACTGCGCTGGAACGCCACCGTGCGGATGCTCGATCCGGCGGGCTATGCCGGCAGCGTCGTCACCTACCCGCTGGTCTGGGGCCTGATCGCCTGGATCGCAGGCGCCGGCTGGTGGGTGCCCTTCGTCGCCCTTCTCGCCCGCCTGACGCTGGCCGAGCGGATCGACGTCATCACGGGTCGCCGCGCCGCGCCGCTCTGGTGGCTGCCGGCGCGCGACCTGTTGTCTTTCGGCCTCTATGTCGGGGCCTTTTTCACCCGCCGTGTTGATTGGCGGGGCGCGCAGCTTCATATGGCGCGTGACGGCCGCATGACGGCCGAACCGGAGACTCGATACCCATGACGCTCAAGACCCTCTTCATGCAGGGCCCCTCCTTCGACGGTTTCGACGGCGGCGCCGGTGCGCGCTACCAGATGAAGCGCGAGGTCAAGAGCTTCTGGTATCCGACCTGGATCGCCCAGCCCGCCGCGATGATCGAGGGTTCGCGCCTGATCGACGCCCCCGCGCAGGACCAGAGCTGGGACGACATCGCGCATGAGGTGGACGACAAGGAACTCGTCATCCTCCACACCTCGACGCCGAGCTTCAATCAGGACAAGCGCACCGCCGAGCTCGTGAAGCAGCGCAACCCCAAGGCGCTGGTCGGCATGGTCGGCGCCAAGGTGATGATCGAGGACGAGAAGAGTCTGAAGGCGTGCGACGCGCTCGATTTCGTCTGCCGCGAGGAATATGATTTCACCTGTGTCGAGCTGGCGTCGGGGAAGCCGCTCGC
>Ga0310811_10009126_pt1 | contig 12793 bp, 8 predicted proteins | sample YCmetagenome_FD_207642 | JGI IMG/M metagenome (GOLD analysis project Ga0310811, IMG submission 207642) | Soil microbial communities from experimental microcosm in Duke University, North Carolina, United States - YC | ecosystem: Engineered > Artificial ecosystem > Soil microcosm > Unclassified ...
CGGCGATACGATCGGCGCCAATATTCTGATGCTCGGTTTCGCGTGGCAGTTGGGGCTCGTGCCGGTGTCGTTCGCCGCGATGATGCGCGCGATCGAACTGAACAACGTCGCGGTGCAGATGAACCAGTTGGCGTTCTCGATCGGCCGCATGGCCGCCGCCGATCCGGCCGCGCTCGAAGCGCTGTGGCAGGCGCGTCATCTGGCCAAGCCGGCTGCGGTGCGTGTCGATACGCTCGACGAGCTGATCGCGCATCGCGAAGGGCGCCTGCTGACGTATGGCGGTGCGGCCTATGTGAAGCGCTACCGGGCGCTGGTCGATGCGACACGCCGTGCGGAAGCTCGAGTCGATGCATCGAGCGAGCGCTTGACGCGCGCGGTCGCGACGACGTTCTATCGTCTGCTCGCGGTGAAGGATGAGTATGAAGTTGCGCGTCTGCATACCGACGCCGCGTTCCGCGAAGCGCTCGAAGCCCAGTTCGAGGGTGTCGCGGGCAAGGATTTCAGCATCAGCTTCAACCTCGCGCCGCCGACGCTTACGCGCGCGCAGCCTGGCGTCGCACCGGCGAAGAAAACTTTCGGGCAATGGATGTGGCCGGTGCTCGGCGTGCTCGCCAAATGGCGCGGTCTGCGCGGCACGCCGCTCGATCCGTTCGGCCGCACGCTGGAACGCAAGATGGAGCACGAACTCGCGAGCGACTACGAGATCACGATGCAGCGCGCGCTCTCGAAGCTCGACGCGAACACGCTCGACGATGTCGCGAAACTCGCGGACCTGCATGCGCGCGTGCGCGGCTACGGTCACGTGAAGCTCGCGAATCTCGCGGTCGTGAAGCGTGGCGAGCGCGACCTCGCGGCTCGTCTCGGCATCGATGCGGCAACCGGTGCCGCGGTGAAGAAGTCGCTCGAAGAGATGAAGGGGGCCGGGCAGTTGCGCGGCATTCCGGTGGTGGTCGCGAAGTAAAAGTTGATCGCGGCAGTCGATATCGCGACATCGCAGGCAAAAGAAAAGCCGCTTCGGGTTCATACCGAAGCGGCTTTTTTTCGGCCGTACGGGTCGTTGAAAACGACCTCATCGCGAAACCGCGCTACTCGTCCACCCAGTCGATATCGCCGCACAACACGCACATCTGCTCGCCGACGCGCGTCGCCATCGACAGCGTCACGCATGGCAACGCCTCGTTGATCGACAGATACGGCCGCGTCACATGCACGCGCTCCGGTGCATCGATCGCGGCACTGAAGTACGGACGGCGCAGCCAGTTCGCCCCCTGCGCATCCGCGAGCGGCAAAAAGCGCGTTTCATGCGCCGCGCGATCCGCGCGCAACACGACATTGCGGCCCGCCTGACGGCCTTTCGCATCGAGCAGGAAGCAGCGCGCCGCGTGATCGAGCGCGAGGAAATTCCAGCACACTTCGTCGAGCGGTTCGCCCGCCGCCAGGCGCTCGGCGGCCCGTTCGAACGCGCGCAGATACGGCGCGAGACGGCTCGCGCCACGGCGCTCGCGCGCCTCGGCCTGCTCGCGATAACGCTCGGTGACTTCGCCGATACAGGCTGCCGCATGCACGGCGTCGGCGAGCCCCGGATTCGGCCGGCCGAAGAAAAAACCCTGCACGAAGTCGGCGTTGCAAGCGAGCGCCATCTGCGCCTCGTGCTCGGTTTCGACACCCTCGACCAGCACGAGCTTGCCCGCCTCGTGCAGCATCGACACCAGCCCCGGCAGGATCGTCTCCATGTCCGCACGATGCGCGGCGTGCGACAGCATGATGCGGTCGAGTTTCACGATGTCGGGATTCAGTTGCCAGATACGCTCGATGTTCGAATGGCCGGCGCCGAAATCGTCGAGTGCGATCAGAAACCCGCGCTCGCGGAACTCGCGTACCGCATCCGCGAGACGGTCGAGATCTTCGGCGCGCTGCTCGAGCACTTCGAGCACGACACGCCGCGGCGACAGATCGAGCCGCCGCAGATTCGCGAGCAAGGTCGCCGCGAGATATGGATCGGTGAGCATGCCGGGGTGCACGTTCAGGAACAGCCACTCACGCTCGGCACCGAGCATCCTGAAATTCTCCAGATGCAGCGTCTGCGCGAGCCGGTCGAGCTGCAGCGCTTCGCCGACGCGCGCGGCTTCACCGAACACATCGAGCGGCGACACCGCGCGGTCGAGCACATCGTGCGCGCGCAGCAACCCCTCGTAGCCGACCGCCCGCATATGCGACAGGCTGAAAATCGGCTGAAACACGCTCGTGAGCATCAGCTCGCCGTGCTGCACCGAATAGCGATGAAGCCCCGAAGCCACCTCGACCTCGAAGCCGTGCGGCGCGCTGCTCGCTACTCTGTCCTGTTGCGCAATTGTCATGCAATCCTCTCACGCGAGAACCGGTCGCTCCGAACGCGGAAGCGGACAGGCCACGCCGATTCTAAGAATGTGGGTCATCGTTACCGGATAAGCAAGCTCCATGCGCACGCTGGCGCACATAGCGCTGTAATTCGACCGAAAGTTTGCACAGGTGGCAGCGGCCGTGCGCCGCGGGTGGGCATCGGGCGCACCGTTGCAGTGCATTGCCGGCGCAAGCGCGTGACTTGCATGGGCGACGCGGATGCCACAAGCGGCACCGACGCGTTGCGAGAACGCGGCGGCAACCTCGAGCGCGACCGGGCTAAACTCGACCCTGCGCGTCGCGGCGTCTTCCATCGCTCGCTTCGATCACGCGAGCCACGGACGCAACGCCCTTCTTCAAGACACCTTCTTCATCCGCCCGGAACACACGATGGAAATTGTCTTCACCGTCCTGATCCTGCTGCTCGCGGTCGCCGCCTCCGGCATCATGGTCCGCTCGCTGCCGTTCAAGCTGCCGCTGCCGCTCGTGCAGATCGCGATCGGTGCGCTGCTCGCATGGCCACGCCTCGACCTGCACGTCACATTCGATCCGGAAATCTTCATGCTGCTGTTCATCCCGCCGCTGCTGTTCGCGGATGGCTGGCGCATGCCGAAGCGCGAATTCTTCATGGCGCGCCGCGCGATCCTGATGCTCGCGCTCGGGCTCGTATTCATGACGGTGCTGGTGGTCGGCTATTTCGTGCACGCGCTCGTGCCGCAGATCTCACTGCCGGTCGCGTTCGCACTCGCCGCCGTGCTGTCGCCGACCGACGCGGTCGCGCTTAGCGGCATCGCCGGCAAGGGCAAGATTCCAGGGCAGCTGATGCACATCCTCGAAGGCGAAGCGCTGATGAACGACGCGTCGGGCCTCGTCGCGCTGAAGTTCGCGATCGCCGCCGCGCTGACCGGCGCGTTTTCGCTGCGCGAGGCGTCGATCAGCTTCGTGATCATCGCGGCGGGCGGCCTCGCGGTCGGTGCGGCGGTAAGCGCGCTGTTCAGTTTCCTGTCGGTGCGCTTTCTGAATCTCGCCGGGGAAGGCGACCCGGCGCCCGGCGTCGTGATGACGCTGCTGATTCCGTTCGCCGCCTATCTGTGTGCCGAGCGCTTCGAACTGTCGGGCGTGCTCGCCGCGGTGTCCGCCGGCATGACGATGAACTACGCGAGCATCGCGAACGCGTGGCAGGCCGCGTCACGGGTGCGCGCGGACAGCACGTGGACGATGATCGAGTTCGTGTTCAACGGCATGGTGTTCATCCTGCTCGGGCTGCAGTTTCCGCACATTCTCGGCAGCGCGCTGCTCGACGCGCACGAAACCAGCAACGCGCAGGTCGGTCTGCTGATCGGCTATATCGTCGCGGTGGCGCTCGCGCTGTATGCGATGCGCTTCGTGTGGGTCTGGCTGCTACGCTGGTTCGCGAGCCGCGGCGCGGCGAAGCACGGTGTCGCAAACGCGGTACCGGGTTTGCGGATGGTGTCGGTGACGACGGTGGCCGGCGTGCGCGGCGCGGTGACGCTCGCGGGCGTGCTGTCGCTGCCGGAACTCCTGCCGGACGGCACGCCGCTGCCGGGGCGCGATCTCGCGGTCTTCATCGCATCGGGCGTGATCCTGCTGTCGCTGCTGGTCGCGGTCGGCGCATTGCCGGTGTTGTTGCGCGGCTGGCGGCGCGGCAAGGACCCGCATGCGGCCGAGGAAGCACTCGCGCGCATGCTTGCCGCGCAAGCGGCAATTCGCGCGGTCGACGACGTGCACGACACCGAGTGCGCGGACCTCGAAGAATCGGCGGCGGCGTATGCGGCGGATGTGACCGCGCGGGTGATGGACCTGTACCGCCGCCGTCTCGCGGTGCTCGAGGGCGGAAAGGAACGGCGTGAACTCGCGCGCCGCGCCGACGCGCTCGAATTCCGCATGAAGCTTGCGGCGATGCGCGCCGAACGCCGCGCGCTGCTCGATCTGCGCGACACCGAGCAGATCAACGACGAAACGTTGAACAAGCTGATGCGTGAAGTGGATCTGTCGGAGACAGCGCTGACCGCGCGCAAGAAGTAGATGGTTTGCCGCTCATGCAAGCCACTCACGCGAGCCTCAGGCCACCGGCCCTTGCGCCGGTTTCCTTCGCAGCAGCGCATAGAGGATGATCGCGCCGAACGTCGCGGTGCCGATCCCCCCGAGCCCGAAGCCACCGAGCTTCAGCGAGAAGTCGCCGGCGCCGAGCACGAGCGTGACGGCCGCGACGATCAGATTGCGGTTATCGGAGAAGTCCACCTTGTTGACGACCCAGATGCGCGCGCCCGTCACCGCGATCAGCCCGAACACGACGATCGACACGCCGCCGAGCACCGGCCCCGGAATCGTCTGGATCACCGCGCCGAACTTCGGCGAGAAGCCGAGCACCAGCGCGATCAGCGCGGCGATCACGAACACCAGCGTCGAGTAGATCTTCGTCACCGCCATCACGCCGATGTTCTCCGCGTAGGTGGTCACGCCGGTGCCGCCCGCGAATCCGGACACGATGGTCGCGAGCGCATCGCCGAGAAACGCGCGGCCGATATAGCGATCGAGATTCTGCCCGGTCATCGCGCTGACCGCCTTGATATGGCCGAGATTTTCGGCAACGAGAATCACCGCGATCGGCGCGAGCAGCGTCATCGCATGCGGGTCGAACACCGGCGACGTGAAGTGCGGCATGCCGAACCACGCGGCGTTCGCGACGATCGAGAAATCGATCGGCTTGCCCATGCCGAGGCCGTTCGTCACGATCGCGTAGATCACGTACGCGAGCAGCAGGCCAATCAGGATCAGCAGACGCTGCAGCATGCCGCGCGCGAACACCGCGACCGCGCCGACGCACAGCACCGTTACGAGCGCCATCCACGAATCGAAGTTGCTGCCGCTCACCCCATGCACGGCGATCGGCGCGAGGTTCAGGCCGATCACGCAGACGATCGCACCGGTCACGACCGGCGGCATCAGCGTTTCGATCCAGCGCGTGCCGACAGCCGACACGATCAGCCCGATCACCCCATACGCGATGCCGCACGCGATGATGCCACCCAGCGCGACCGCAATGTTCGGATTCGCGCCCTGGCCGCCGTAGCCGGTCACCGCGATCACGAGGCCGATGAACGCGAAGCTCGAACCCAGATAGCTCGGCACGCGCCCGCCCACCAGCACGAAGAACAGCAAGGTGCCGATCCCCGACATGAAGATGCACAGGTTCGGATCGAAGCCCATCAGGAGCGGCGCGAGCACGGTCGAGCCGAACATCGCGACCACGTGCTGGATGCCCATCGCGAACATCTGCGGCCACGCGAGCCGTTCGTCGATGCCGACGATGCTGCCCTCGGCGGCGACAGGCTGGCGGCGCCAGCGGGGGAAATAGGAATCGGCCATCGCGGGGGTTCTCCTCCTGGTGTCGGCGTGTAGGTGGGCGACTCACGCACTATCGCGTGGCGGCCGGCGGGTTACGCGCGAGTTTACGGAGAGCAATAAGGACTGACAAGCGCGGCTGAAACGCGGGGCTGAAACGCGGGGCTCAAAAGCTGGGTTAAAAAGCGCCAGCCAGCACCGGCTACGCACGCGATGCTCAATAAGTGGGTGATAAGTGGGCCGGCAACCGGCCGATGAGCGGGTCGATCAGCGCGTCAAACGGCGCCGCGCCGGTTGTCATCCGGCGTGACGGCGTCGCCATCGAACTGCGCGGCGTCCGCCGCCGCGAGATAGCTCACCACACGGTTACGTCCCGCGTGCTTCGCGCGATAGAGCGCCTCGTCGGCCGCATCGACGAGCGCGCGATGCGTCGAGATTGCGAGGCCGTACGCGGTCGCCGCGCCCACGCTCACCGTCAGCACATGATGCGCGCTCGCCACATGACGGCACTGCAGCCCCTCGACCGCCGCGCGGATCTTCCCGGCGATGCATAACGCGCCCGCCTCGTTGGTATCCGGCAGCAGCACCGCGAACTCTTCACCGCCATAGCGTGCCGCCGTGTCGCCCGGACGCCGCACGCTCTCGCCTATGCAGCGCGCGACGCCGATCAGCGCCTCGTCGCCCGCGGAGTGACCGTACAGGTCGTTGAAGCCCTTGAAGTAGTCGACGTCGATCAGCAGCAGCGACAGCGGCCAGCGGTTGCGCTGCGCGCGGCGCCACTCTTCGTTCAGGTGCTCCTCGAAACTGCGGCGGTTGTTCAGCCCGGTCAGCCCGTCGGTGCGCGCGAGTTCGCGCAGTTCTTCCTCGGCCTCGCGGCGGGCCCGCAACTGCTGCGAGAACAGGATCGCGAGCGCGATGATCGTCACGTCGAGCGCACCGATCAGCGTGCCGATGATCCATGCGCGCCGCCGCCATTGGACGTAGATGTCGTGCGTCGACAGCGCGACGTCGAGGATCAACGGATAAGTGTCGATATGGCGGAACGCGTACCAGCGCTCGACGTGGTCGATCGCCGCGGTGCCGAAAAAGTCGCCGCTCGGCCGCTGGGTGAAACGTGAGAAGTTCGCGGTGCCGGTCAGATTGATGCCGATCGTTTTCGAGTCGTAAGGACGGCGCATCAGCATCGTGCCGTCGGCGAGCATCAGCGCCATCGAGCCACTGGGGCCGAGCTTCATGCCGTCGAACAGCCGGTGAAAATAGGTGAGACGCAACGTGCCGACCACCACGCCGCCGAAGCTGCCGTCCGGCCGCGAAATGCGCCGGCTCAGCGCGATGCGCAGGTCTTCGTCGCGGCCGCTCGGACTGTACGGATGGCTGATGAAAAGGCCCGCGTCGGGCGAATCGCGGTGTACCTTGAAATAGTCGCGGTTGGCGAGATTGGCCGGCGTGGCCACCAACTCCCGCGAATCGAAGCGCACGTCGCCGTGTTCGTCGAGCACGAACACCGAGCCCATGTCCTTTGCGCTGATCGACCCGTCGAACAGCACCATCTGGCGAATCTTCGGCGGCAACTCGAGTACGCCGGGCTGCTTCAATCCGTCGATCACCGCGCGCATCGACAGATCGTAGATCTCCAGATTGCGCGACACATCCCGCTCGACCAGCAGCGATACGTTGAAGATCGCGTCCTGCGCGCGCCGCAGCGCGTCATCGCGCATCTGCGCGAGCAGCAGCACGGCGATCGCCAGAATCGCGCCCGCTAGCACGATGCTGATCGCAATCACGGCGTTCGGTCGACGCGTCACCATTCGCTGTTCGTTCTGACTTGCGCTACACCACGCGCGTAAAGAAGCAGCTGCGCCTCGGTAATTACCCTGAGTGCACAACCAGTGAACCGCTAGCGTAGCAGACGCCGCCGCCTGGCAAACGGCCGAAACCGACTATTTTGCGGGTTTGCCCCAATGCCGGACGCGCGACCGGCGCGAAATCCGTCCGATCCCCACCGGTCAAGCCAATCCGGCCGTCGCAACACCTCTACGGGCCGGCTGTCCGGCCACCTGGCCAGGCTGGCCAAATTAATCGGATAGCAAATGCCAATTGGTTGGATAGTTCGCGCCGCCGATTGGGTATTCAATCGGGCCCATCGATATTCAAACGATTGGACAAGGAGTGGGATACATCATGAGCGAGAAGGTTAGCGAAAAGCGCAGCGCCTCCGAATGGAGTGAATTTGTCAGTGGCTGTCTGGACTTCCGGCCGGCGGAAGGCGTCTACCGGATTGCCCGCGAGATGTTTACCGAGCCCGAACTGTTCTCGCTCGAGATGGAGCACATCTTCGAGAAAGCGTGGATCTACGCGTGCCACGAAAGCGAAATCGCCAACAAGAACGATTTCGTGACGATGCGCGCGGGCCGCCAGCCGCTGATCATCTCCCGTGACAGCGCCGGCAATCTGAACGCGATGATCAACGCGTGCCAGCACCGCGGGGCGACGCTCACGCGCATGACCAAGGGCAACCAGTCGACCTTCACCTGTCCGTTTCACGCGTGGTGCTACAAGAACGACGGCCGCCTCGTGAAGGTGAAGGCGCCGGGCGAGTACTGTGACGACTTCGACAAATCGGAGCGCGGGCTGAAGAAAGCGCGCATCGCGAGCTACAAGGGCTTCGTGTTCGTGAGCCTCGACGTCGACGGCACCGATACGCTCGAAGAGTACCTGGGCGACGCACGCATCTTCTTCGACATGATGGTCGCGCAATCGCCGACCGGCGAACTCGAAGTGCTGCCGGGCAAGTCGACCTACACGTTCGACGGCAACTGGAAGCTGCAGAACGAAAACGGTCTCGACGGCTATCACGTGAGCACCGTGCACTACAACTACGTCGCGACGGTCCAGCATCGCCAGGAATCGAACGCGAAGAAAGGCGACACGCCGAGCGGCACACTCGACTACAGCAAGCTCGGCGCGGGCGACGCGGAAACCGACGATGGCTGGTTCGCGTTCAAAAACGGCCACAGCGTGCTGTTCAGCGACATGCCGAACCCGGACGTGCGCCCCGGCTACGCGAGCGTGATGCCGCGCCTCGTCGAAGCGTACGGCCAGCAGAAAGCAGAATGGATGATGCACCGGCTGCGCAACCTGAACGTGTACCCGAGCCTGTTCTTCATGGATCAGATCAGCTCGCAGCTGCGTATCGTGCGTCCGGTCGCATGGAACAAGACCGAGATCATCAGCCAGTGCATCGGCGTGAAGGGCGAGTCGGCGAAGGATCGCGAAAACCGCATTCGCCAGTTCGAAGACTTCTTCAACGTGTCCGGCATGGGTACCCCCGACGACCTCGTCGAATTCCGCGAACAGCAGCGCGGCTTCCAGGCGCGGCTCGAACGCTGGAGCGATATCTCGCGCGGTCATCACAAATGGCAAACGAGCGCGACCGCGAACACGACGTTGCTCGGCATCGCGCCGAATATCACCGGCACCGAACTGACCCACGAAGGGCTGTACGTGAACCAGCACGGCACGTGGCGCGACACGATCCTCAAGGGCCTCGCCAAAACCAACGCATCGCAGGGAGAGCAGGCATGAGCCAACTCCAACACGCCATCGAGCAGTTTCTATATGTGAAGTCCGATCTGTGCGACAAGCAGCAATGGGACGAATACCTCGATCTGTTCGATCCAGACAGCACCTTCCACGTCCCGCAGTGGGATTCGGAGCATGTGTACACGACCGATCCGAAGCAGGGCATGTCGCTGATTTACTACTCGGATCGCACCGGTCTTGAAGACCGCGTGTTCCGTCTGCGCACCGGCAAGTCGGCCGCGTCGACGCCGCTGCCGCGCACGATGCATCAGATCAGCAACGTGCGTCTGACCGAGCGCGGTGATTCGCTAGTGGAAGCGGCGGTGAACTGGTCGACGATGTACACGCGCCACGGCTCGACCGACTACTTCTACGGCCGCGCGACGTACGATCTGAAGCCTTCGGGCGATAGCTGGAAGATCACGCGCAAGCATGTGCTGCTGCTGAACGACCACATCAACGCGGTGCTGGACTTCTACCATCTGTAAGCCGGGAGCACGACGATGAAACATAAGGTCGCGTTGAATTTTGCCGACGGCAAAACCGCGTTCTTCGACGTCAGCCCCAACGAGCTGCTGCTCGACGCGGCATTGCGTCATGGCGTGAATATTCCGCTCGACTGCCGGGAAGGCGTGTGCGGCACCTGCCAGGGCCGCTGCGAATCGGGCGAGTACACGCTCGATTACGTCGACGAGGAAACCCTCAGCGAGGAAGACCTCGCGCAGCGCAAGATCCTGTCGTGCCAGACGCGCGTGAAGTCGGATGCGTCGTTCTATTTCGACTTCGACTCGACACTATGCGAAGGCGCCGGCACGAATACCGTGAGCGCGAAGGTGGTGGCGGTCGAACTAGTGTCGGCGACCACCGCGATCCTGCGCATCGATGCGAGCGCGCATGCGCGTCAGCTCGATTTTCTGCCGGGGCAGTATGCGCGCGTCAAGGTGCCGGGCACCGACGAATGGCGTTCGTATTCGTTCGCCAATCATCCGAACGAGCGCAACGAGTTGCAATTCCTGATTCGCCTGTTGCCCGACGGCGTGATGAGCAACTATCTGCGCGAACGCTGCAAGCCCGGCGACACCGTCGAATTCGAAGCGCCGCTCGGCGCGTTCTATCTGCGCCAGGTCGAGCGTCCGCTCGTGATGGTCGCGGGCGGCACAGGGCTGTCCGCGTTCCTCGGCATGCTCGACGACATCTCGGCGAAACGCAATTGCGCGCATCCGGTGCACCTGTACTACGGCGTCACCAATGCGGGCGATCTGTGCGAGACCGAGCGCATCAACGGCTATAAGGCGAGCATCGAAGGATTCGCGGTCGAGACGGTCGTGATGAACGCGGCGCCGGAATGGCCGGGCAAGACCGGTTTGATTCCCGAGCATTTCGATCGCTCGTTCCTCGAGTCGAACGGCTTCGATATGTACGTGTGCGGGCCGCCGCCGATGGTCGAAGCGATCAAGACGTGGCTCACCGACCAGCGTATTGAAGACTACCGGCTCTACTACGAGAAGTTTGGCGAAAGCAACGCGCGCTAAGCGGCGTTTTTGCCACGCGTGTTCGACTGTCCCGTTCGGTCGCGACGCGATCGGACGGGACAGTTTCGTTTGAATCTGGTGTTCGTTCCGAGGTTCGAGAGCTACCGCTTCGCCGCGCGCTTCAGCGTATCGGATGGCGACTCGCCGAACATCGCCTTGTACTCGGTCGAGAAGCGCCCGAGATGCGACATCCCCCAGCTCAGCGCCACCGATGAAATATTGCGCACCGAGCGGTCTTCGAGAATATCCCGTCGCACCGATTCGAGCCGGTAGCGCTTCAGATACGCGATCGGCGCGCAGCCGAAATACTCGCGGAAGCCGTCGAACAGCTTGAAGCGCGACACGCCAGCCGCGCGCTCGATGTCTTCGAGCGCAATCGGCTCGCGCGCGTTGTCGTGGATGAACTGACGCGCCTTGGTCAGATAATGCGGCGGCATCAGCGCCGACGCGCTGGCCAGTTGCGCCGAATAGTTATGCGGCTGCGACAGCAGCAGGCCCTTCAGCAACGTCAGTTCGAGTTCGCTCGACATATACAGCTGCCCCAGCGACGGCCCCGAACGCTCCATCTCGCCGGCCAGAAACTTGACCATCCGCCACCACGCTCCCTGATCGCCGGCGGCCGCATCCATGTCAGGCTGGAATACGAGCGGCGCGTCGACCGGACGTTGCAGCATCGTCTGCAGCACCTGCTGAAGCGCGGAGCGCGGAATCGCGACGTGCAGCTTGCGGCAATTGCCCATGATCGCCAGATCCTGCGATTCCTGCGGACTGACGATCACGCCGCGATCCTGGTCCGACAGCCAGCGCTTGCCGTGCACAGCCAGTTCCTGCTGGCCGACCATCGGCAGGCTCACGCTGTAGCAATTCAACGGACTGTCCTCGCGCACCGCTACGGTGACATCGGTGCCGTATTCGACGTAGCCGATCGTCGTTGCCATCGAGCGCAGCACGGTGCCGGACTGATGAAAGCGCAGCCGTTCCGGGTGGCTGACCTCCAGGCCATGCGGGCCGCAAATAGACGACATCCAGTCGCGCGCGCCATCGAGGTCGCTCAACGCGGCACGGATATCGTGTTTGCCAGGCTCCGGAGTTGATCGCATACGCAAAAAACGGACTACGGAAACGTGCGCTCCAGGGATTTCCATGAGAGCGCGAAATGGGGGATGTGATGGGTTCGGTAAGACTACCTCAACCGCCGCTTTTATGCGCAATAGAACAAAAAGATAGCCCGGGACGGCTGCCGCGCGCACGCGCTTCAGAGCGGCCTTGGCGTCGCCGTTTTCCTGGTGCCAATAAAGCACTCATCGGCAGTCGAAATTCTCCTAATACGCATAAATAAATATCAGGCGGTGAAACTTTGGATTTTCTTTCTGCACCGCATGCAAGCTTTCATGCCGACGACATATTTAGCTTAAGTCCGGCCACGCTCAATCCGATAACCAATAAATGGGATGCACCTTTCGGGCCTACCGCCCGGGCCGGCATCGACAGGTGAAACACTAAGTCCGTTGGAGAGGCACGGCCGGCTTAACGACGACGTTTTCCCATCGACCCGGACCTGAGAGTCCATGCGAACCGTTTTACGTTTCGTTATCGGAGAAAATAAAAGTGACCCTCAATCGACTTACCATCAAAGGCAAGTTAATTGCCGGCTTTGGCGTGCTATCCCTGATCGTCGTCGGGATATCGGGCTTTTCGCTACAGGCGCTGAGCAATTCGACCGACCACTTTACCGACTTCGTGCGCGGCGCCAAAGCACGCGCGGATATGGTCGAACAGGTGCGAACCGCGATCGACCGCCGCGCGATTGCCGCGCGCAATCTGGTGCTGGTGACCAAACCGCAAGACATCGAACTGGAAAAAGCCGACGTGATGCGCGCGCACGAAGACGTGCAGACGTATCTGAAACAGCTCAACGAAATGGTCGCGGACAA
>Ga0310811_10009127_pt1 | contig 12792 bp, 5 predicted proteins | sample YCmetagenome_FD_207642 | JGI IMG/M metagenome (GOLD analysis project Ga0310811, IMG submission 207642) | Soil microbial communities from experimental microcosm in Duke University, North Carolina, United States - YC | ecosystem: Engineered > Artificial ecosystem > Soil microcosm > Unclassified ...
CCCCGGCTCTTAAGTTCTTTTGAATCTTTCCGGATATCCTTGTTTTCCACGGCAACCGCCTTATGATCATGCATCGCCTTTTTAACTTTTACATGGGACAGGTCCTTATTCACCCGGTGTTTGGCCTCTTTCTTTTCCCGGACATCCGTACGAAGGTCCTTCATCTCTTTCTTCTTGGGAGGGTCAGTCTGCGCGATCACACCACCTGTTAAGGATATGCCAAATAATAAAATCAGGATCTTTTTCATGGTTAACATTTTAAATGAGCAATAGATACACCCATGCCATTTGCATGCCACCAGGGACCTCATATCATCGGGTTTATAGTTGCCCTCGGCACTGGGATCTCGGCAGGAGAAGGTTCCTCAGGCTCTCTTTCAGGTTGGATCTCCGGTTCTTCTTCCGGAGATAGGGGCTTTTCCGGTATATCAGGTCTTATTTCCGGATCCCTGTCTGGATTTGGAACTTCAGCTGGTTTCCCGGGTTTCTTTGTTTTGCTCATGGGGGGCTGTTTTAGAATGAATGTTAAAGAAGTAGACCTACCAAACTTCTGCCAGGCCTGAAAAGGCCGTAGTGTGAATATTTCTCTACAATCATTTCCCCGTGCCGATGGCACAGGTTTTGGGCCTATTTTTCAAAAAGGCCAGGTCTATGCATGAAAAGAATCCTGCCGACAGTAAAGCCATTATGGCTCCATCGGCCCTGCAGACAGGCAGCGGGCATCCTATTTCTCACCACCATCGGGAGACCTTCCTGACAAAATATATTTTCAGCCAGGATCATAAAATGATCAGCAGGCAATTTCTCATCACCGGCATCATCTGGGCCATACTGGGAGGTCTCATGTCTTTACTATTCCGTCTGCAGCTGGGATATCCGGATACCACCTTTCCCTGGTTGGAGACAATCCTGGGAAAATGGGGCAAAGGAGGACATATCAGTACAGACGCTTATTACGCGCTCATCACCATCCACGGTACCGTACTGATCTTTTTTGTATTGACGGCGGGGCTCAGCGGCACCTTCGCCAATTTGCTGATACCGCTCCAGGTCGGCGCCCGGGACATGGCCTCCCCGCTGGTGAATATGTTGAGCTACTGGTTCTTTTTTTTGGCCAGCGTGGTGATGTTGTCCTCCTTCTTCGTCGAGTCCGGCCCCGCGGCAGGCGGATGGACCTCGTATCCCCCGTTGAGCGCTTTGAGAGAGGCATCGCCGGGAGCCAATGCAGGGATGGACCTATGGCTGATCAGCCTGGCTTTATTCATCGTATCGTCCTTGCTGGGCAACCTCAACTATATTTCAACCATATTGAATCTGCGCACCAAAGGAATGAGTATGACCAGACTACCGCTGACGATCTGGGCGCTTCTCTTCACGGCCATATTGGGGACCCTGTCTTTCCCGGTATTATTATCCGGCTTCATCCTGCTGCTTTTCGACCGGCATGCCGGCACCAGTTTTTACTTATCAGATATTTTTATAGGAGCCACCAATAAAGCCCTGCCGAATGAAGGAGGCAGCGCTATTCTCTACCAGCACCTCTTCTGGTTCCTCGGCCACCCGGAAGTATATATTGTCATATTACCGGCCATGGGCATCGTATCTGAAGTGATCAGCGTCAATGCCCGTAAACCTATTTTTGGGTATTCCGCCATGGTAGCCTCCCTGTTTGCCATTATGGTGTTGTCCTTTCTCGTATGGGCGCATCACATGTTCGTAACCGGCCTGAACCCTTTCCTGGGCTCCGTATTCGTGCTGCTCACCCTGCTTATTGCCGTACCCTCGGCCATCAAGGTGTTTAACTGGTTAACTACCCTGTGGAGGGGCAATATCCGCTTTACCCCCGCCATGCTGTTTGCTATCGGATTTGTCAGCATCTTTATTTCCGGAGGGCTGACCGGCATCTTCCTGGGTAATTCCACACTGGATATTCAATTGCACGATACTTATTTTATTATAGCGCATTTCCATCTGGTGATGGGCGTAGCATCCATGTTTGGCATGTTTGCAGGCATCTATCACTGGTACCCCAAGATGTATGGCCGGTATCTCAACGCCACCCTGTCCTATATCCACTTCTGGGTGACCTTCGCCGGCGCCTACCTCATTTTCTGGCCCATGCACTATGAAGGATTGGCTGGTATGCCACGCCGGTATTATGAATACAGCAACTGGCTAAGCTTTAATCAGTTTGCGGGGTTGAACAGATTCATCAGCACGGTGGCGATGGTCGTATTCGCCACGCAGATCCTCTTCCTGGTCAATTACTTTTATTCTATCTGGAAAGGGAGGAAAGTAACTGACCCGAATCCCTGGCGGGCCAACACGCTGGAATGGACAACCCCTGTCCGCCCGGGACATGGTAACTGGCCGGGAGATATCCCCGAAGTATTCCGCGGGGCATATGACTATAGTAAAGAGGGTAGAGACTTTATCCCCCAGACAACTGCCCCCGATGCATAACCACAAAGTGGTATTTACTTTTAATTCCCTGCATGTTACCTTTATGCATAGCCGAATAGAATAGTCATATAACCCCTTTACACCTTTAGCATGAAAATCGTGAATATCATTCCCCCTTCAATGAGCGGGGAAAGCCACCAGGACAGCAGCCCCAATATTGCTGTAAATCCCAATAATACCAAGGAGATCGTTATTTCAGCGTTTACGCCCGATCCAAATGGGAAGCCCAATGCCCCGGTATATGTCTCTGTCGATGGTGGGGATACATGGACGCTGAAGAACATCATTCCAGGCAGCGGGGCCACAGGCACAGCAGGGATAACGCTTAAATATGGGCAAACCGGTAATCAGCTCTATGCAGCCATATTGAAAGGCTCTGCTCCGGGCACCTTGGATATCCTGCGGACAACGAATCCGGCCGGCGGGGCGACGATGACCGAATTGGATTCGACCCTAACAGGCATAGAACAGCCCTATGTGGCCGCTGCTACCGTTTCCGGTGGACCGGATGCGGGGAAAGATAGGCTCTATATCGGTATGAATGTTCTTCAGAGTGATCCGTTTCCGGGTCCCGATGCCGGGAAGACATCCACGATCAGACAAACCATGCAAGCCCAGGCCGGCGTCCCCGTATTCAGCAGCATCAGCCTGGAGAGCCGGAATAAAAGCATACCTGCCTTTCAGGATTCATTACCCCGGAACGGCCCTCAGGTAAGACCAGCCGTTCACAATGACGGAACGGTATACGCAGTCTTCTATAGTTGGAAAACCTGGGCCGACCTGGGTGATGGGAATGGCTTGGTCACGAGTGATGTGGTGCTCGTACGGGATGACAACTGGGGGCAATCGGCTGCTCCATATGGGTCACTCATCGATAGTGGGGACGGCCACGCCGGTCAGCGCATTGCCGTCGGTGTGCCAATTACATTTTATAGTCAGCTGGGTCAGGAACGCATCGGGGGAGAATTGGCGATTGCGGTCGATCCGGGAAATAGCTCCACTGTATATGTTGTCTGGGCTGAGCTGATAGATGATGGCGGCGGCGGCGAAATAGATCTGTATACGCTGCATCTCCGCAGATCCACCGACAAAGGGCAGACCTGGTCGCACTCGGATTTGCTGACTATTTCCAATGGCAAGAACCCCGGGGTAGCTATAAATAACAAAGGACAGATAGGCTATCTTTATCAACAATTAACCGGTACCGGCAACAGCCAGCGATGGGAGACGCACCTTGCATTTTCTGAAGATGCCGCCCATTGGAATGACATGGTGCTGGCCACTGTACGCGCTAATACTCCGCCCCGGCAATTCTTCCCGTATATTGGAGACTATGCAAATATCATGTCCGTAGGCGATACCTTCTATGGTGTATTCTGCGCCAACAATACTCCTTCGTTACCCAACTTTCCCCAGGGAGTAAAATATCAGCGAAGCCATGACTTCACTACAAAAACTTTATTTAACCTCGATGGCATCACTCCGGTCGCTGCGTCCATAGATCCGTTCTTTTTTATGACCGGGTTTATTCCCCCGGCGATAAAACTCCCTTCCCAGGATATAGTAGGCATAATCGTAATCATTTTATTTGGGATAATCAATGACGGCGGCGGAGCCTATATCGATGGCTCGGGCCATATTCATATCGTCGGCCCCGGCGATCCGGGGCCTCTGTGGGCATATCTGGTCAGCCTGGCGGAATATCGTCTGGCAACGGCCATCAACAGTAAGGCCGGTCTGGAAATGCAAAAACTGGCCTTGCAGAATGTGATCGATCTGGCCAGTAGCCAGATAGCACAGATTAATGGCCAACTCGGCCAGATACGGAAAAATGAATAGCTGAAAAAATTAGTGCTTAATTTCCAGATTAAGCATTAATTAAGTGTTTATTAAGACGATGGCCCTTACTTGCAGGATGGATATGCTATTGCCAGTGAATAAAAATCGAATGAAGCGTTACCTGCTCGTATGCGTCTTATTGGGAGGCGCCTTTTCCGGATCTCCTTTCGATGCCCGGGCGCAATCCAGGTTATCCGACGCGGATGTTTTATCCCGGCTCGACACCTTCAACATCATTTGGAGGACACCGGGCCCCGGTTCTGCCGAATCCATGCCCCTTGGCAATGGCGACATTGGCCTCAATGCCTGGGTCGACCCCGGCGGGGATCTCCTTTTTTATATCAGTAAAACGGATGCCTGGGGTGACCAGGTGACACCCGACATGGACCCCTGGATGCGGCAGGGTGGAATATTGTCCAAACTGGGCCTGGTCAGGGTATCTTTCACGCAACAGGGGGCCCCGCAAAGGAAGCGGGAGAGGGGGAGGGATGTTGGGGCGAAGGCTTTCCGCCAGGTGCTTCATCTCCGGCAGGGAGAGATAGGGATACAGGAAGGGGAGGGACCTTCCGCCCTTACCTTACGAATATGGGTAGATGCCAATCATCCTGTCATCCGGGTCGAAGCAGAGAGCGGCCAACCGGTTTCGGTAAAGGTGACCCTTGATGACTGGCGCCTGCAGGAAAGAGATACCATTCTTAAAGAGGGGAAGGACAATATCACCTGGTATCACCGCAACCGCCCGGCCGGTGACAAGGCCCTTCCTGATTCATCGCTGGCTGATATTACCTTTGGCGGGGTTATTCATGGGCCAGGACTGGTGCGCAACGATGAAAATAGGCTGGTTTCGCGATCAGCGGCCCGCCGCCAGTTGATTACTATTGAAGCCCTGACGGCGACAACGGCCAGCGGCAGGCAATGGGTGGCGTTGGTGAACAAACAAAAGGCCCGCACGGATGCGCTGGACCTGGCAACGACCCGCCGCGCTCATGAGGCCTGGTGGAATGCCTTTTGGGACCGTAGTTGGATTATAGTGAGTGGAGACCCCGACGCGCAGGCGACAACCAGCGGGTATATCCTCCAGCGTTATGTGACGGCCTGCGCGGGCCGGGGCGCGTATCCCATAAAATTCAACGGCTCGATTTTCGTCGTCGACAACCCGGAGTGGAAAACCAATAATCAAACCAAACCCATGAATGCTGACTTCCGCGCCTGGGGCGGCATGTATTGGTTCCAGAATACCCGGCCGATGTATTGGCCAAGGTTGATGGCCGGAGACTTCGATATGATGTTGCCCCTGTTCCGGATGTATGTGAATATGCTCCCGAAAAATGCCGCCCTCGTGCACAAATATTATGGCCATGGCGGGGCCTATTTCCAGGAAACCACCCCCTATTGGGGCGGCGTCCCTTACATGGGGCCCGAGGTCAAAGAGAATTGGACGGGGCACTACTTTACATCGATCCTTGAGCTCAGCATGATGATGCTTGACTATTACGACTATACCGGAGACGAGGTTTTTGCCCGTCAGTACCTGCTGCCCCTGGCTTCGGAAGGGTTGCAATTCTTCGATGAGCATTTTGGCCGCGATGCAGAAGGAAGGCTTTTGCTCGATCCGGATAATGCGATCGAGATGTTTTGGAAAGTGCATGATCCGGCGCCGGATCTTGCCGGATTAAGGGCGGTGCTTTCGGGGATGCTGGTCTTGCCGGATAATTTGGCGGGGGCTGCGGACAGGCAACGATGGAGGCATTTGTTGGATATTTTGCCCGGGCTTCCGAAAGGGGGAGAGCCATCCGTACTGCTGCCGTATACCGGACCTCAGACGGCCAAAGGACGTAACCTGGAGAACCCGGAGTTATATGCCGTCTATCCTTTTCGCTTGTACGGTCTCGGCAAGCCGGAACTCGACCTGGCCCGTCGTACTTTCAACAACCGTAGATTCAGAGAGAAGGGCTGCTGGAACCAGGACCCTATACAAGCCGCTATGTTGGGTTATGCCGACGTGGCAAAGGAGTATGTCCGGTTTGCGCTGACCAGGAAAGACCCACACCTGAAGTTCCCGGCATTTTGGGAGCGTGCTCACGACTATGAGCCGGATGAAGACAACGGCGGGAATGGGGAGAACGGCCTTCAGAAAATGCTGATGCAGGCAGATGGACGCAAGATACTCTTACTACCCGCATGGCCAAAAGGATGGGATGCGGATTTCAAGTTACATGCTCCTTACAACACCACGGTGCAGGGGCGCGTGATCAACGGGAAGGTAACGGACCTTGTTGTCACGCCTGCTTCGCGGGCGGCTGATGTATCGGTATATTCAGAAAATCAATAAAAAAACCGGGAGCCCTCAATACCCGGGGTTCTGCTTAAGTTGCGGACTGAGGTTCAGGGTATTCTGCCCCAACGGGAAGATATTGGTATGGTCATCTGCATCGGGCGTCTTATCCCACCAGGTGCCGGTACTGAACACACCCCAACGGATCAGGTCCGTACGACGCCTTCCTTCCCCGATGAACTCGCGGCCCCATTCATCCAGCATCTCCTGGTCCGTCAGCTGGCTGCCGTCGGGATTGTACAGGCTGGGAGACCCGGGGGGGAAATTACGCGCCCGGACCGCATTCAGCAGTTTCGCGGCGCCGGCTTTGTCACCAGCCCGGTACTTGCATTCGGCCAGGGTATAATAGATCTCCGATAGTCTTATCTCCGCATAGGACGAAGTAATACGGTTGGCATCCGAAGTAGGATAGTAAGGATATTTCACCAGGTTGACACCGGAGGCATAGTCGGCATGGTTCATATCCGATTCCTTGTCCGCAGGGGAAGTCCCCGGAGGGGTGTTGAGGAACCATCCCACCTGGTCGCGGATGAACAGCACATAATTCGTTGCTTTCCCATCCCGGACCGTATCTTGTTTTCCATTGACATTCGTATAGGGCAGGTAACCATAGAGGAACATTCCCTGACGGGTGCTGTTACCTGTATTCTTATAAACTTTTAGCCGCACATCGTCGGGATAATGTTGAAATTTTATAAAAGGTTTGCCAAGGGCATAAGGATATTCAACGCTGTCTACATCCCTGCCGGGCTGAAGAGCGAATTCAGGATTGGCGGTGCCGAAGTCCGAGAACCCCAGGTACAGGGGCGCCTGGTAGGTCATACACCAGAAATACATATTGGAACCGTATTGCCAATGGGTCTGATTAAGGGTGGATGGGAATCCGAATAGGACTTCCGAAGTGGGTAAGCTGTTGGTATAATCGAAGGGGGCGTCCCAGCGGGTCGCCAGGGAATAGCTGCCGTAGCTGCCGTTGATGAGGTTCTGACAGATGGTGTCGCAGCTGGCGAACCGGTCCACCCCCGTCCATACTTTTGAGTTCAGGTATAACCGGGCGAGGAGGGCGGCGGCTCCGGCCTGGGTCCAGCGGCCGGCGACATTCGCTCCCAGGCTTACATTGGTGGGAAGGTCTGGAATGGCAGCCTTCAACTCCGATTCGATGAAGTCGAACGCAACCTGAGGCGCAACCTGGGGACCGCTTTGGGTAGAATCCTTGACCTCCTTCACCAGCACGATATTGCGGAAGAAATCCAGGGCCCGCAAATGAAACCAGGCCCGCATCGTCCTTAGCTCGGCCTTGAAGTCGGCCAGCTCCGTCGCAGATACACCCAGCTTCTCCGGTGTCGTGATCGACTCCATATCCTGCAGGGAATTGGTCGCGAGCGATGCGCCCTGGTAAAAGGCGATCCACGACCCGTCACAAAATCCATCCGTAGGCACCCAGGTATGATAGTGCATCCGCTGGAAATACCCCCCGTTCTGCCAGTCCCCCTGCCGGTTGGGCGTCATCATCTCGTCCGTGGGATCTTCTTCGGCGGCATAGACGTCATTACCCTGGATACTCCAATAGCCATGTTCGAAGGAACGGATAAAATCCTGGATAACCGCCTGCCTGCTCGTGAGGAACTGGCTGGCGACAATGGAACTATACGGAACCTCGTTAAGCTTCGTACATCCCCCGGCGATAGCGAGGAAAAGATAGAGAGAGAACCGGCGAATATAAAAAGATGATTTGATCGGTTGCATCGTTAGAAAGTTTGTGTTTAAAATTGTACCTGGAGGCCAAATACCAGCTGCAGGGCGGATGGATAATAATTCAGACTGTTATTGACACCAGGCCATAGCCCGTTCAGGGGGATCAGGTCGGGGTCGCCGCCTTTATATTTGGTGAAAGTATGCAGGTTACGGCCGGTGGCGTATACCCTGGCAGAGTGGAGATATTTCGAAGAGAAATGTCGGGTATATCCAAGCGTGACATTGTCCACCTTCACAAAGCTGCCGGGCTCCAGGAAATAATCGGATAGGATGGCGACTGTCTTGGGATTGGTTAGTTTGGAATATTTGCTGCCATCATAGGCCGACGTCAGCAGGTTCACATTCGCCTGTTGAGCAGGAGTACCGATATAGAAGGCATACGTGTTAAAGATCTTGTAGTCGAAACTCCCCCGGAGAAAAATACTCAGGTCCCATTGCTTATACCGGAAGTTATTACCCATGCTGGCCATGAATTTAGGCAGGCCATTACCCACGAAGCGCCTGTCATCGTTATTGGCCTGGGTAGCGGAAATGATCTGTCCCTTCTGGTTGTATACCTGTAACCCCCCGGAGCTGTCCACCCCCGCGGCGTGCAGGGTATAGAAACTGCCGACGCGTACCCCTTCCTGCAGACGCTGCAGGTTGCCGGGACTGCCCGGGGCCGGCATGCTCACCCCATCCTGGAAAGTACCCCCGTTATACAGCTGGTTGGAAAAAGAGACGAGCTTGTTGTCATTCGTGTTCCCTGCCAGCATAAGATCATAGGAGAAATCCCTTGACCGGACAATGCCCGCATTGACCTGGATCTCGATACCGGAGTTCTTCATGGTGCCCACATTCACATAGGTAGTCGTCTGAAGATTAGGCGGGACGGGCACATTATAGTTGCCCAGCAGGTCCTGGTTCTTTCGCGTATAATAATTAATGCTTCCCGAAATCCGGTTGTCCAATAACCCGAAATCGATGCCCCAATTGAAATTGATGGCTTTTTCCCAGCGCAGGAAGGGATTGACGTTCTGCGATGGCCCGAAGTCCTGGTAGTAGGTCCCGTTATACGGATAAAATCCATAACCTCCATACGTCAGCAGGGACTGATAGCTGGGGAAATCCTGGTTGCCGGTGACACCATAATCACCCCGGATCTTCAGCATGTTCAGCCAGCGGGAAGTACTTTGCATGAACTTTTCTTCCGAGAGCAGCCAACCGGCGCTGAGGGCCGGAAAGTTCCCCCATTTGTTGTCGGTGCCGAACTTGGTGGAACCCTCCCGCCGCAGGCTGGCAGTGAGGAAATACTTTTTGTCGAAGTCATAGGTCACCCTGCCGAAGAAGGCCGCCAGGGCGCTGCTGTTTTGCGAAGAACCAACCCCGCTGACCCCTGGCTGCTGGTCATAGATCCCCGATCCCAGGTTATTCCAGGAAAGGGCGTCGAAAGGAATATTCTGATTCTCGGCATTGAAATCCTGGTAGGAAAAATGCTGGTAGGAATATCCGGCCAGCAGCTTAAGGGAATGTTTGCCGATGAACAAGGAATAGTTGCCCGTCCATTCCAGGCTGAGCTGGGTATTTTCCCCCATGTCCTGCTTGGCGTCATTACGGCCATTACCTCCATTGATCAGCATCGTCGTTGACAAGGTCGAAGGAGAAAAATAGAGGGCCTTGAGGGATTGATAAACCTCCCCGATGGTGAGGACCGTATTCAGGTTAGGCAGGATATTCACCTTGAAAGTGCCACTCATATCCAGCTCCTTGATCTGTTGCTGGCTCTGTTCCAGTTTCAGCTTCTCTACGGGATTACCGGCAAACAGTCCTCCATTGATATATTTATAGTTGCCCAGGCTGTCATAGATGGGCAGGGTAGGGTTCAGCGTCAGACCCCAGTTGAAGACGTTAAAACTACTATTATCCGCTACATTGGTCTTCATGACCCGTGGCGCCACAGTGAGGTTGGCCGAGAAGAAATTGTTGGAAGAAGTATGGTTGAAATTCAACCGGGCTCCATACTCTTGCTTACCGGCTCTGAGATCCAGGCCATTCGCATTGCGGTAATCGATAGTTGCCAGGTAATTGTCCCGGGCGCTGCCCCCGGAAAACTGGAGCGTATGTTTCTGGGTAAGGTCAGGCCGGCGGGTCAACGCCCTCAGCCAGTTGGTCCGGGCCCCTGCGTCAGTTCCCCGGTTATGGGCCAGGAATTCCCCCGGAGACAATACTTTCAGCTGGTCCGTAACGATGTTATCCGCGAGGTAGACGTCATAGAGGGTTTTACTCTGCGAACTGCCTGTCTTGGTGGTGATCAGCACGACACCGTTGCTGCCTCTCGTCCCGTAGATGGCGGAGGCGGCGCCCCCTTTCAGGACATCGATCGATTCGATATCATTCTGGTTGATATTATCGATATTCCCTCCGGGCACCCCGTTGATCACATACAGCGGCCCCAGGCCCGCATTCCGGGAGGACACACCCCTGAGCTGCAGGCTGGTTGTAGAGTTGGGGTCAGCAGCAGCCGTATTGGTTACCGTCAGCCCGGACACCTTTCCCTGTATCGCCATCAGGGGGTCATTGTTCGCTCCCGGCAGGAGGTCCTTCGATGACACGTGCGTAATAGCGCTGGTCACTTCCCGCTGCGCCATCGTGCCATAACCGACTCTGACCACTACTTCCTGTTCACTCACAGGATTAGGGGTCAGCGTTATGGTCAACGCTGTTCTTTCGCCGATTGCAACCTCCCGGTTGACAAAACCGACATGGGAGATCAGCAGGGTAGCAGCGTTGAGGGGAACGTGGATGCTGAAGTTACCATTGCTGTCCGCCGCTGTCCCCGTTCGGCTGTCTTTCAGCTGAATGGACGCGCTGGACACTGGCTGACCACCGGGATCCACCACCTTTCCGGTGATCTCCCGGAGGGCAGGACGGCCAGGAGTCGTATCGGCAGCCGCTGCCGGCGGCACAGACCGCTTCATGACAAACACCGTCTTGTCTTCAATGTAAAAATCCAGTGCCTGCCCATCCAGGCACTGATGCAGGGCGTCCGTCACCGCAACGTCTTTGATATGCAGCGTTACCAGCCTCGCTTCCCGTAAGAGGTCGGCCTTGTAAAGAAATTGATAACCTGTCTGATTTTCGATCTTCGAGAAGATTTCCCGGAGGGGCATATTCGCCCCGGAAATGGTCACGCTCTGGGAAAGGGCCCTGCCGCTCGCGTTCAGCAGGGTCATGGTCGTTAGGACGAAGGTGAGCTTAAAACATAAAAAGAAGGACCGGCTCGAACCCTCGTTGTAGGCAAGCTTTTTCATTTGCATTGGAGATAGTTTGGTCTATAAAATGTAGTCTCTGCATGCTATGGCAAAACAATCAATGTATTTCCCTCCAGGCGGCCATGGACCCCGCATTTGTCCAGGCCCTTCAGGACCTGCGACAGTCGGAGATTCCGCTGCATCTTTCCTTCAAACAGGGCGCTGGACGGCTGCCCGTCGTATCTTACTTCGATACCGTACCATCGGGCTATCTGCCGCATGATAGCTCGTGTATCCAGGCCATCGAAATTGAAATTCCCGTTCTTCCAGGCCAGTGCCTGCTCTACATTCGCATGTTTTTCGAGAACCAGCCCGGACGTTTCTCCGGCCCGTACTTCCTGACCAGGAAGGATCATCAGACTGGCGCTGCCCCGGGTCACCCGGACAAGTCCCTGGACCAGCGTGGTTTTCGTGGCCGGCTCATCCGCATAGGCATTGACGTTGAAAGTTGTGCCCATATCCTCGATCACCTGGTCGCCGACTTTCACCCGGAAAGGCTGGCGACTGTTATGCGCCACCTCGAAATAGACTTCGCCGGTGATGGTGACTTCCCGCGCAGGACCCGTGAACGCCAGGGGGTAATGAATGGAGCTTGCCGCATTGAGCCGGACCTTGGTGCCATCGGGTAAAGTAAGCTGCCATTGCCGGCCCCGGGCGGTGGTAATATCATTATAGATCTCTTCATCTGCCTTCCCCACATATTTCAACTCCCCATTTTCTTTGATGACCGATATCGTTCCCTGCCTGGCCACCGTCCCGTCCTGTGCACTGTCCAGCATGATCGTCTGCCCGTTGGATAGATGTAACACCGCCCCGTTATGGCCGGGCAATACATCTTCTTTATAAGGGTCCGTCGCTATCGTAATTTTGTCAGTCGTCCGGTGAGCAAGGAAATAGACCGTACCGCCTGCCATTAACAGGAAAACCACCGCTGCAGCAGCTACCCGCAGCACCCGCCGGCGGAACAGCGTAAGGACCCCGCGGCGCTTAGGCAGCCCTATTATCCTGGATAATATCCTGTCCCGCAATTCCTGGTCGCCGGCGGCAAAACCCTCCGGGATCTCCACCTCCTTATCCTGCCCCGCATTGTACCACGTTGCATACTCCCTG
>Ga0310811_10009128_pt1 | contig 12792 bp, 8 predicted proteins | sample YCmetagenome_FD_207642 | JGI IMG/M metagenome (GOLD analysis project Ga0310811, IMG submission 207642) | Soil microbial communities from experimental microcosm in Duke University, North Carolina, United States - YC | ecosystem: Engineered > Artificial ecosystem > Soil microcosm > Unclassified ...
GCAATTCCAGGTTCTTTTTAACTGCCTGGCGGCGAAGGTCGAGGTATCGGTACTTCATCCGCAGGTCATCTCCACCGTCTGTGTCATCCTGTATCGTAAAAGGTGGAGTAACAGACTTATTCAGGATAGTAAACGAATTTACTTTTATTTCTATATCTCCGGTTGGCAGCTGCGGATTCTTGCTCGTCCTTTCGCTGACCCCGCCTTTTACCTGAAGGACAAATTCGCGTCCTAAAGGGTTTTCCGCCAGCTCTTTATTTAATTCTTCCCCAAACAACAGCTGTGTGAGACCATAACGGTCACGCAGGTCGACAAAAGTAATACTGCCGAATTTGCGCACCGTCTGCACCCAGCCGGCAAGGGTTACGGACTGTCCGATATGTGCTGACCTTAATTCCCCACAGGTATGAGTTCGATACATGCTTTTTTATGCTTTTTATAAGAGGGGCAAAAATACACATTAATTAGGCTTCCCTCCGTTGGAGGATGCGGGAAAAAATGTTATTTTTCAGACTAATGTCTAGTGGTGCTGTCAATATGATTGGCCTTATCCTGTTTGGGTTAGCCGTAGCTCGCCTGACCCCCTTTGTATGGGTATGGGCAAAAAAGAAAAAGATCGTCCGCGTTTACGAGGAAAAGCACCGGGACTTCGAAGCCCTGCTTTGCCGGCATAATCCCTATTTTAAAAGCCTGGCTAAAGCCGGCCGGGAGCGTTTCCTTCGACGGTCGCTGTTATTTATGGAGCTAAAAAAGTTTGAATACATCGACCTGGAACCTGATGAGATAATGCCCCTGCTGATCAGTGCTGCAGCCGTACAGCTCACTTTTGGACTGGAGAATTTCCTACTGGACTATTTCCATACCATTTATATATTAAAGGACAAATACCGTTATGGGGTTTATAATATGCCTTTCGAGGGGCATGTCAGTGAAGAAGGGATCTACCTGTCCTGGAATCATTTTGTGCGGGAATATACCGACTATTCGGATGGTCAGAATGTTGGTTTGCATGAAATGGCCCATGCCCTGACCTATGTCAACTTTACTGTTCAGAATGGCCGCGACAATGCCTTTTATCATCACTTTAACGATTTTTCGCTTGTCGCCCGGCCTATCTTCGAGCGCATGCAGACGGGTGAGACCAATGTCCTTGACTCTTATGCCGCTACCAACTACCAGGAATTCTGGGCGGTCTGCATTGAAACCTTTTTCGAACGTTCCAACTCTTTCAGGCGCCAGCTTCCCGAGCTTTACTTCGCTCTCTGCTCTCTCCTGAATCAGGACCCGCTTACTCCTGAAAAGATCCTGATCTCCGAGCCACAGGCCTGATCACTCCTCCCCTCTTCGTCCTATCCCGCATGTCATAATTCTGCGGTCAAATTCCCGTTTCCCCCGGTCCTGTACCTCATTAAATGTATAAAATGCTGATGTATAGTCATTTATAAAGATAAAATAAAACATTTCCACAACTCTTCTCATTTTCAAAAATTCTTTTTATTTTGTTTCCCATCCGTACGATTCATTCCTCTTGATTAAACCCGCCTATCGGTTTTCCATTCTAATCTGAAAGCCGTAGTTCCGTATCCAAAGCCAATGTAAGACCGTTTTTCTCGATCGTAACCCGATCGTTCTCGAATCACAAAGAAAAATGAACCTTATGGAAATCGTTGTCATTATTTCATTGGTAATTGGGATACTTCTCCTGAATCGTCCTGTCACGCTCCTCTTTCAACGTCTTTACAACAGACACCAGTTCAAGCGTTTCATTTCGAGGGAAACTTTCTATCACTCGGTCATCTCGCGTCATTTCAGATATTACAACAGGCTGAACCTCGAAGAGCAGCGGAAATTCCTTTTCCGAACTTATCTCTTCCAGCACGCCAAGAACTTTCATTATATAGAGGTGCAGGAAACGGCTGAAATGCCTATCCTGGTCAGCGCTGCAGCTGTTCAGCTGACCTTCGGCCTGGAAAAATTCAAGCTGAACTATTTCGATGACATCTTCATCCTGAGAGATGACTATCATTATGGGTTTTATTCCCGTCCCTTTATGGGTCATGTAGACCAGACCGGTATCTATCTCTCCTGGGATAATTTTATGAAAGGGATCTCCGGCCAGGCGGCCAATTGTAATGTCGGGCTCCATGAAATGGCTCACGCCCTTGCATATGTCAACTTTATCACTCAGACTGAGGAAGACAAACATTTCAAGAAGGAATTTCCCAATTTCTCCAAGGTTGCCCGTCCCATCTTCACTGCCATGCAACAGGGAGAAGGGCGTGATGGGGAAGGCCGCGCCAAAAATCTTCTCGGCGACTATGCAGCCACGAACTATCACGAGTTCTGGGCCGTTGCAGTGGAGGTGTTTTTCGAAAGCTCCGTACCTTTCCGTCATGAGCTTCCCGAACTCTATGAAGCAATGGCCTGCGTCCTAAACCAGGATCCTCTCAATTTCATATCTGGCAGCACGACTATTATACGCCGTCCTGAACAGGAGAAAAAAAGCAAAACTAGCCCCGCGAAAGAACTTTTGTAAAGCGCAGTATATCTGCATCGGGCCGGATAGGACTTCCTTTTGACAGATATTCTGCCAACTGCCGGGCAAAGTATGGCGCCAGCGAACAGCCCTTTGTTCCCATCCCGTTGAGGATACCAACCACCGGATATACGGGATGAAACCCCACAAAAGGCCGCCTTTCCAGGGTCGCCGGCCGAACTGCTGCTATATGATCCACTATCCGGAAAGGCAATTTGACCCATTCCTTTAGCGCCATCTCCGTTTTTTGCCGAAAACTTTCTGTCGGTCCCGGGGTCTCAAAGGTCCATTCATAAGATGATCCCGCCCAGTACAACCCCTCCTGCCAGGGCGCCAGGGTAATACCTTTTTTAAAGATCGTCCGCTCTGTCCTTGCTCCCTCAGTACTGTCCAATCGCGCCCCTGCTGCTCCCAGCTCAGGAATATCCACGATCAATACCTCTCCCTTATTCGGGGCAAAAGGCAATCGGGAAAAATATGGGCCGGCAAAGCTCCCGACCCCATCGCAAAAAACTATCCGTTGCGCCTCAATATCCAGGTATTTGACCGTGCCGTATCCGGCAGATAGGCCGCCGTGCAGTGAGCTGGTACCCGGTACGCCGGCTCCTGGTGTGCTGGCACTCAGCGTCGCGCCCGGTAGTGCGCCAACCTCCAATTTCCCGTTATCAAACCGCTCCTCCCGCAATACTCCCTGCTTCAGCATTCTTTTGCGGGCGGCCGCCAGCAATCCGGGCAGATCCACCAGATAACAGGGGCTAATTATACCCAATCCCAGCTCATAATGAAAACAGCTATCCCAAATTTGCTCGTTCTCCGGGAGATGCAGGTATGAACCATCTTCTTCAAGGCGCCGGAGGAAAGCCAGACGCATCTGTGCCGTCGGAAAGAAATCTGTCACGTGTACCTTCTCTAAAAAGCTGGACCCCAGTACGGTAGCTAATTGACCATACCTCTCCTGCGCAAAAGCCAGCAGCTCATCGATCATCCAGGTCGTCACAAGTCGCCGGCCCGTCACGGGGTTGATCAGCCCTGCTGCCGCCCTTGATGCGGAAAAGGTGGAGGATGTGGAAAAGGGGGAGGATGCCGGCGTTTTGATCTCGTCAATTACAAGATAGGACAGGCCGGCCTGCTCCAGCTCCAGACTTAAAAAGGTCCCGCAAATCCCCTGTCCGATAATCAGTACGTCTACCTGCTTTGGCATGTCGTGGTTCAAAGTTTGCTATGAATATAATGCGGCAAAGATCCGTTCGCAACTTTGCAGTTGTGGCCGCATAGGTAAATGTAAATAATCTCCTCAAAATGAAAATACAACGGCGAATACCCTTGAGCATGCAGGCTGCCCGTCCCAGCCGGTTTACAAGACGCTTGTCAGAAGCAGGCTTCAAGCGCGTGTTCGACAGCATCAATCAGCATGGCATTAAAAAAGGCGTCGACCAAATGGGCATCGACGCCTATATAGAACATTGCGCCCGGCTGGCTGCCGGTACTGGCGCCATGACAGGTCTTGGCGGCCCCATTACCTTTATTGTCGGCCTTCCGGTAGACATGCTCAATAACCTTACCCAGCAATTCCGCGTCACGCTTGGCGTCATTTACCATCGCCGTGGAACCTATAACATCGCTTTTGACGAATTTATGTCCATTGTCGCCATCTCCATTGGAGTCGAGGCCAGTCTTCTCATGACCCGCGCCGTATTGGAAAATGTTGCCGAGCGTCTCCTGCTGCGTATGGGCGCCCGGGCCGGCGGCCGTCTGATCCCCCTGGTCGGAGCACTGGTCGGCAGCGCTACCAATTACCTTTTTATAAAGGGCATCGGCAAATCTGTGAAAAGGCTTCCGCTTTAAACCAGGCTGCGGAACGCGGGCTTATGGCGCCCCGTCCGGTGTTATGGCGCCCCATCCGGCCTTGTTGTGCCCCGTCCGGTCTTATGGCGTGCCTTCGACATTCACCCTTATCCCCTCCGTATGAAACGCAAATTCCGGTGCATACATACATTCTATACTCGTGATCCCATTGCTGAAATTCCCTGACTGTCCCACCAGCAAAGGATATTCGAATACATAGGTTCCCTTTGACAACGTCGAAAAGAAGAAGTCTGTGCTGGCGTCTTTGGTGCTCTCATAATATCCCAGGCCGCCCTGCCATTTGTATTTGCTGATCACATTCACTGGCTCCATACAGGCCGCCCGCATGTCTTTCATATGTACGTATTCCATGCTCCTGTCCACCCGCAGTTCGATACGCACGATCACTTTATCACCCGGCTTTATCACTCCGTTCTCTCCAACAGGATCCAACACCCGGCCACGATCGGTATTCCGTTCGATAAACAGCTTCTTCACCAGTTGTAATGGCGCCTTGCTGCTTCCCGGCGGAGTCACCCGGTCAAGTATATCGAAATACTGCCAATACACCGCTCCCCATGCCGGTGAGCCGGTGCCAGCAGCCGATCCAGTGGCGCCGGCTGTCGGGTCAGCATTTTTCATCGTCACCATAATATTCCCCATTGAAGGGCTTACAAAAGGCCCATCAAATACTTTCTTATTATAGCCCGTCCCGGCTTCACCCGCATCCGCGCCTGTCGCCCGCGCGGCACCTCCCCACTCAATAACCTTTTCCCCAAGCCTGATCTCCACTTCCCTCTCCGCACTGAGCCAATCCTGTCCACCCAGCAACAAGGCATAACAGGCATCGGCCGTAGCCTTCGTAGTCCTCCAGCTATGGGTCTGCTTTTGCTTCAGCAGCCAGGTCTTCAGGTCTCTGTCCACTGCCATATCTCCACTGATCTCCCGGAAAGCTTCTATCAGCAAAGACTGGTTTTCGACCGGCGCCTCATACCAGTAATATCCGCCTTCCATTCCTTTCCAGTACATTCCCTTTTCTTCGTCGACTATCGCGTTCTGCCGCAGTGATCTGATAATGTCTCTTGCAGTCTGCACATCACCTGTCCGGAACAAGGCCAGCGCAATCATTCCCTGCATGTATCTGCTCTGTTCCACCCATGACTGCTGCACCCTCTTGCGGAAGTAATTTACCGCCGGGAACACATCTCCCGGTATGCCATAATCGCTGAAGAAGCTCCGCATATATAAATATTGCACTGGTAAAGACCCGATCCATGGCGAAATCTTTGACGTCGCAGTCCGGTTCGGATTCCTGCCCGCACCTGCGCCAGTCGTACTCTTTGCTGTGGCGGGAGTTCCTCCCGGACTTTTCTCCCTCATCAATTCATAACTCTTTTTGGCCTGGCCATCCACATATGGCAGCGCCGCCTTTATCAGCTCCGCTACTTTCGCCGCCATCGGCGCCGGTATCGCCTGAAGCTTCTGTAAATGACCGATCCCCGTTAGAATATACTGCGTAATATAAAGGTCATCATATCCGCCTTTGAACCAGGCAAAACCGCCGCCGGGGGACTGTATAGCGATCAACCGGTCCAGGGTGGCTTCCAGCTCTTTGCTCATGCGGCTCATGTCAAACAATAGTGCGATATTCTTTTTCTGCTGGCCCTCCGTCTTACCCTGTAAAACCCAGGGCGTCTCCTCCAGCAATACGGTCTTCAGCTCCTGGTTCTTTTGCAGATTGCTCAACAGCGCAGCCGTATCCTGTGTCCGCCAGCGGGCAAACACCTCCTGCAAACGCGGTGATGAAGAAGCGATCCTGCTTGCGAGCGCATTCGCATAGAACCGGTTGAAGGTCTGCTCGGCACATTCATAGGGATATTCGGTCAGGTAGGGCAGCGACTGCACAGCATACCAGGCCGGGTTACTTGTAAACTCTACTGTCAGCGAGTGGTGATTCAGGGTTTCGCTGCTGCCGCTCTGTAATAGCTTGTCGAACTTGAATCTCTTAGTATCATTTCCACGAAGATTCAGCGGCAATGTCTCGGTCACCAGGAACCGGTTGCTCACCACGGGTAAGGTCGCTTCCTCGCCATCGCTGTAGCTGCGTGACTGTGCAACGACCCGGTAGGTCAGCGGGCGGTTGTACTGGAATGGAACGACAAGCGGAAAACTTACTACCGCGCTTTGTCCCGCACCCACCGTAAAATATTGATTGGGCTGGCGATTTGTAAACCAGCCATCGGCTGTTTCCCCGGTAGTAGGATCGGTGAGCTGCAGGACCATTTGTCCTGTCATCTCCGAGTCGGTCAGGTTCACAACTTTAACGGCCAGATCCATGTGGTCACCTTCCCGCAGGAAACGCGGCACGTTTGGCTGTACCATCAGCTGTTTCTGTGTAAGCACCCTTTTCTCAGAATAACCAAACGACAGATCTTTGGTGTGGGCCAGCGTCATCCACTTCCAGCGTGTCAGTGCATCCGGCATTGTAAATGAGAAGCTGACATTACCCGCGCTGTCCGTGCGAAGGTCAGGGAAAAAGAAAGCTGTCTCAATGAAGTTCTTGCGGACCTGCATAGGCTGCTGGTTGGTTACCTCCGGCCTGTCTGAGTCGAAGGATTTAAGCTTGTCGGCATGAACATACATTTCACCACTAACAACCGACTCTTTTTCCATCCTCATCGAAGGAGCCGGTATAACCTGCGTATTGTATAACACTCTTCCTGCGGCAGCGCCCCTTATCCCGATCATGCTATTGCCATACAGGATATCGCTCTGATCACCAGGGAACAGCATGTCATAAATCTTTGCGTAATACCCGTATTGCACCACGTTTTCGGGCTGCATCTGGCTATAGCCGCTGGTGAAACTGCTTCCTGTCCAGTAGCTGCGCTGCAGAAGCACGGGATAAACAGCTGGAGTCTCCCACTCATGTGCGGCAAACTCATCCAGCGAGGCATCATACATCGCCGCGAGCACCTCGGCCGACACCTTATCAGAATGCTGACCAGCGATGGTCACCGACCATTTTTCCCCACTGCCGGGAAGGGTCTTATCCCTATAGGTCTTGTAATTTATGGTCAGTTGCTTATTCGTCCAGGGCACATTCACGATGACCTGGCGCGTGTAAAACCGGTTGTCTTTGACAAACGCGTCCGAGAGGCTGATCCCGCCCCTATCGGCCTCTGTAATGGCCAGCCCGGTAGTTCTCTTTTCCCTGTTCAGTGTGAACGTAATGAAATCGCCATTGGCTTCTCCGGCATGTTCGGTCTTTCGGATAACGAACACATTTCCGGCAGAGCTTCCTGTCTCTACATTGATCTTGTCGCCAGGCTCTGCCGTTGGTTGCTGATCCAGCGCCCAATTGTATTGAGGTGTCGCCGGTTTCCCGGTCCCGGCATCAAATAATTCTACATACTGCAGATCCTTCACCTCCTGACCATATGGGTCGGTTGTAGTCGATTCGATCAGGTACCAGCCCGGCTTGAGACGGCCTGCCGGAATGCGAAACACCCCGCCGCCAGCACTCATACCGCCAACATCACCACCCCGCGCGCCTGCACCGCTACTCCCCGTCTCTTCCCATACTTTCGGCCCTCTTGCCCAACTCTCTTTCAGCAGCTCGTCCCTGTATTCATCGTGCGGAAAACTATCGAGGAACTGTTTTTCCGATAATATAAACCGGTCGGGTCTTTCCCACATTCTTGCCCGGATCAGCCGATCCGGTGACTGCAAGGTAAAAACAGACAGGTGTACGGTCGAAGCAACAGGCTCACCGGCCAGGTTAGTAGTCTTTACCGTCAGCGCCTTCAGGCTGTCGGCAGCCTGGTGATTCCCTCCGGCTATTGACACCGACATATTTACCGCCGTATAACCAGCTACGATAGTCGTAACTCCGCTTCTCGTCTCGCCATTGATATCGGTCACATCGGCGGTCACTACATATTCAAATCGCGGGTCCTGACTTCGGTCCACGCTGCGATCCGGTTTTGCTAAAAAGGCAAGCCGGAAGGCTCCTTTGCCATCGGTCTTTAGGACACCGTGTTTTATCTCCTGCTCAGCGCCGCCCGGCTGCCGCCCCCGCCAGAAATACCAGGGATGCGGGAATCTCGTTCTCCTGACTATCCTGTATTTCACGCTGGCGCCATCCAGCGTATTGCCTGCAAAAGCCTTCGCATTGCCCGTTATATGAATACTGTCTCCCGCCCTGTAGCTGCCCGTTTGTTTTTCATAGTCTACATAGAAGGTTGGCCGTTTGTATTCCTCGACGGAGAAATACGCGGAGTTGCCTTTCTCATTGCTGACCCGGAACGATCCATTCAACTGACCCGTCGGCAGGTGAAACGTCCCATGATAAGAGCCAAAATCATTTGTCTTCATATCCAGAGAATCCACTGCTTCTCCATTCGCATTATAAAGAAATACTTTCTCCGACCGGTCTGCCAGCAGTTTTGACTTTTGTGTTGCCTTATCTTTTGTTACGGCTATCCCCTTGAACCAGACCGTTTGGCCTGGTCGGTAGATCTGACGATCGAGGAAAAGGAAAACCCTTGTATTTTTTACTTCATAGTCGTCCTTGTCTTCGGTTTCGGCCGGCGAATAATTAAAATCATTATCCACGAAGGCGTCGCGGATAAAAAGCCGGTCACTGGTTGTAGTGATCTCCAGCGCCCTGCGTTTGTAAATCTCGTTCTTCTGAAACCCCCGCAGCAGAAAATGCCCGTTCTGATCGGTTTCATAATTATCGGTACTTTTTTCCAGGCCATTCTTTTCACTCCTGGAATAATATTCCCAGTTCCATAGCTGCACCTTTGCCCTGCTAAGGGGCTGACCGCTTTCCCTGTTGACCACGAAGTAATCGCTGCCTTTATTGATATAGGCGATACCTGATACATAAAAGTATTCAACGGCCATAGCAGCCTTTCCCCAGGCCCAGCCCGGGTCTGCACAGCTCATCAACGCATAGACACCTGGCGGCAATGATCCGATAGCTATTTCCGTATTGTGGCGCCTGTAATCATTGGTGGCCGGCAGGGGCAGGTCGAATGACCGGTAAACAGGCCGGCTTAACAGTTCTTTCCAAAACCTGTCATCCCCGGTAACGATGCCGGGCAGCATGGTCTTATAGCTGTCCATGTTTATCAGACGCAGGTAAAGATGATCAAAATTCCTCCAGTTGACCAGACCCCGTACCGGCACTCCGGGGAGGTTGACCTTTTCCGTTTGAACAGTCAGGAATTTTTCCAGCAGCTGTTCCCGCAACTGTCTGCAGTGGTATTTCCCCTCGCTGCTGTCCTTTTGTGCAAGGACCCTGTCGCAAATGGCTTTTGCCTTTACATTATCATATCGCAGCGTATCAGCGGGGGGAGACGATAGAACTACTGCGGTAGGGTAGGCTAAGCGTTGGGCCAACTGATACCAGGCTTCTGCCGCCGCCGGTTCATCGCCATACCTGTCTGTTATCCGGGACAGGGCCTGCGAATACAGCAACTCCTTATTATCCATGACGCCATTGGCATTCGCCCACTGGAGGCGTTGGAGATCCACGTCGATCAGCGCGTCGGGGCGGGAATCAGCCAGGTGCTGGCCGATAAGCCGCTGAAACAACAGCAATGCCTTATAGTGAAGGGAGGAAGTGTCAGCTGTAATAAATTTATGATGTGCGAACACCGTAGCGTCACCCAGCGCCGCCGAATCATCGATCTCGAATACATCGGTTGGCATATTGACGTTCCGGTCGCTTCGTTTAAAAAAGTCCAGGGCCTGATGTGCAAGCAAATCGAAAAGGGTAGGGCGCAGATAACGTACATTACCCTTCACGATTATGGGCTCATAACTGTCCAGCTTCGTTTGCTCCAGCAGCTTGTCTTCCCGCAGTGATGCCAGGTACAAGGAGCTGATCTTCTCATTGAAATCATCAGGCCCCCAGGTGGCTATATCCTTCTTAACGAAGTTGACCGTACTGGTGCGATTGTACAATTGCCATTCATGATTTATGAAATATTGCTGATATGTTCTTGCCAGCAGGCTTTGTAAAATAGACTTCGCCGGCTGTCCGGCTTCTGCGATGGCTGAATCCAGCTCTCTGATCGTCACCGGCTCCATTTGCTCCCGCTGGCTGTTTAACAGGAATCGATAGAGCAGGGCCTTGATGCCTTGTGCGTCATTGTGTTCCTGCCTTGCCAGTATATAGATCCGATCTACTTCAGCCAGTGCCGATCCTGTCAGGCCTTTTTTGCCATATAAGGAATCGACTATCTTCCATTTTGCATCATAGTTGGTTTTTTTTTGCGCAAAAAGAGCTGCTGTCAACAAACAAAAACCAGCAAGGATAAATAGCTTTTTCAGGATCATAGGAGAAAACTTTTTTAAAGTTACTTTTTTTTTAAGATGCGCGTGCTGAGTCAATTACATATACTAAATCTCTTTTAACATAGTTATAACTCCTTTCATTTAAACGAGACAACCCCTTCGGCTTCTTATACATACGAGTCAAATAACTACTAAACTCTACACATAAGGCCATCAGTGTTCATGTACAAAAAAAGGCCGGTCTCTGAGAAGAGACCGGCCTTACTTATAGTGTCTTACGTAAATTAATGAACCGAGATCTATTTCTTCAGCACCTTTGCCATGGTAGCGCCAATCTCGGCAGGCGTCTTTACGACGGTGATCCCGCATTCGGCCATGATCTTCATCTTGGCTTCGGCAGTATCATCTGCGCCACCAATGATCGCACCGGCATGTCCCATTCTTCTTCCGGGAGGAGCTGTTTGGCCAGCGATAAACCCGACTACGGGCTTACGATTGTTCTCTTTGATCCAGCGGGCTGCTTCAGCTTCCATGCTGCCGCCAATCTCCCCGATCATTACGATGCCTTCGGTTCCAGGGTCATTCATCAACAGTTCGACCGCCTCTTTTGTCGGGGTGCCGATGATGGGGTCGCCACCAATGCCTACCGCCGTGGAGATCCCAAGGCCTGCCTTGGCTACCTGGTCGGCAGCTTCGTATGTCAGCGTACCGGATTTAGATACGATCCCTATCTTTCCTTGTTTGAACACGAACCCCGGCATGATACCGACCTTACATTCTCCGGCAGTGATCACACCCGGACAGTTAGGACCGATCAACCTTGTACTGCGGCCCATCAGGTAATTTTTAGCCTTGACCATATCCTGTACCGGAATGCCTTCTGTGATACAGATGACCAGTTCGATGCCGGCTTCGGTCGCTTCCATTATCGCGTCGGCTGCGAAAGCGGGCGGAACGAAGATAATGGACACATTTGCCTGGGTTTCTCTTACTGCATCGGCTACTGTATTGAAAACAGGGCGTTCGATATGTGTAGAGCCACCTTTTCCGGGGGTAACCCCACCCACTACCTGGGTACCGTAATCGATCATTTGCGTAGCATGAAAAGTCCCTTCTGTTCCTGTAAAGCCCTGTACGATGATTCTGGAGTTCTTGTTAACTAAGATTGACATGAGAATAGATAGATTTGTGAAGACATCCTTCTGACCATTCGGGGGACGAAGTTAGGGGAAAAACGCTTCCGCGACAAACCATCTTATTTATTTTGGGCGTACATAACGATGGATGCCTTTTCAAGGACATTTCCATTCAAATAAAACCCAACGAGCGCCGGCTTGGCGTCCTTATCCAGTGCGATCTTCGACTTCAGGGCGTAAACGGTGATAATATATCCGTGGATAGGTCCGGGAGGAGGGCATCAGACGGAAGTTCCGTCACATTGGCAGGAATATTGAACCTCACCCAGCGCCAGAACCCGCTGCCAGTGGGCGCATCCTTATCATACATAGTCACGGCAAACGTCTGCGTTCCCACCGGCGGATTTTCCCATTGTAGTTCCGGTGAAACATTGCCCCCGTGACAGCCAAAGCTGTTGGCGAATTGCCTATTCGTCGCCTGGCCGCCGATGTCATTGCTTTTTAATGTAAAGGTCTGGGCCGAAAGGCCGCCGCCAGCCAGCACGGCCAGCATTAAAAAGGATACCAGTTTTCGCATATTAATGAAGATTTAATATGCAAAGCTATCACGATACTGACCCGCCCTGTTAGGGCCATTCGTTCAAAAACTATAGCTAAAGGGTGATTCCTGCCTGTCTGTCGCCGGCATCGGACCGATCGGACAAGCGGAAAGAAGAAAGGCTTTCAGGGTATTTCCCGACCATGTAAAGCAAAAGCACTTCGAATTTCAGTATTTGCAATTCTTCCTTCAGGAAAGGACTCGTCTGTAATAGCAATTGCAGCGAATGAAGATAGTTCCTGATAAAGTCATCGCTTTCAAAGCTCACTCTGGCTCTTCTACTTCAGCAATTCATCCATATCTCTGTTGTTGTCGATCTTACCCCTGACTTCCAGCATCCGCATATCCTTTGCATCGCGAAGAAATTC
>Ga0310811_10009129_pt1 | contig 12792 bp, 13 predicted proteins | sample YCmetagenome_FD_207642 | JGI IMG/M metagenome (GOLD analysis project Ga0310811, IMG submission 207642) | Soil microbial communities from experimental microcosm in Duke University, North Carolina, United States - YC | ecosystem: Engineered > Artificial ecosystem > Soil microcosm > Unclassified ...
ACGCGAGCCGCCGTACCGCGTGCATCGCTACCTTGGCGAACAACCCGTCACGCAATTGGGTGAAAGCGGCCATCAGAACCCGCATGCCGCCATAGGCGATTGTCATCGCAATCGGTGCGGCAATCGCCCACAACAGCCAGTCAGACGCAGCGACCGGTGCGGTCCCATGGCCAGCGAGAGCGTCCGTGGCCCATTTGAAAGTGAAAGGAACCGCAATCGTTGCGAGCTTTGCCGCCAGCAAAAGAAACAGTGACCCCAGCACACGCCGTTTGAGATCGCCACGGTCAGACGGCCAGATGTATGGCCACAGATGGACAATGGTCGTAAGCAGCGATCCGCGCCCGGCGGAGACACGTGATTCGCTTTCAGACGTGCGGTGAGAGTGATGATCGCTCATTCAAGCCTTCATATAGGCGGTTTCTCGCCTGTAATCATCCTTCACTGATAACTGCCTTGAGTTTTCGACAGTGCCTTGACGATGCCGCAAGTGCGATGCACATGCTTGGGCATGAACAGAAACGAAAAAACCAGCAAAATCCGGACAATCTGCGTCTATTGCGGATCCGGCCCGGGCACAGACCCCGCCTTCGTGGACGCCGCCCGTGCCTTCGGCGCCGCTCTCGCCGATAACGGCATTCACCTCGTCTTCGGCGGCGGTGCGGTCGGAATTATGGGTACGATCGCCAAGGCCGTGCTTGACCGCGGCGGTACCGTGACAGGCATCATCCCCGAGTTTCTGGTCGCCCGCGAACACGCTCTGCGCGGCGCCGACAACTTGATCGTTACGCGCGATATGCACGAGCGAAAACGCAAAATGTTTGAAATGGCCGACGCATTCGTCGCCCTGCCGGGTGGCATTGGCACCCTCGAAGAAGTGGTTGAGCAAATCACCTGGGTTCAGCTCGGCCGCCACCGCAAGCCGATCCTGCTGGCAAATATCAAGGGCTTCTGGAACCCGCTCTGCGCGCTGATCGATCATATGAAAAGGCTCGAATTCATTCGCGGCGACCTCAACTTCGACCTGCTCGTCGCCGATAATGTCGCGGACATTTTGCCGATGTTGCGAAACGCAGCGGCGGCGGTGCCGGCAGAGCAAAGGGAAATGCCTGCCGCAATCGCAGACCAACTCTAGAAATCACACAAAGGTCACTGCCTCGATGCGGTTGCCGTCGGGGTCCCGAACAAAGGCGGCGTAGTAACGGTCGTGGTACTCGACTCGAGGTCCAGGCGCGCCATCTGACGTTCCGCCGCCGGCCAGAGCGGCAGCATGAAATGCGTCGACTGCGTCTGTAGAGACCGCACGCAGGCAAATATGCACGCCGCTGTCCTTTGCGACAGGAGTCATGCCGGAGCGACGGTTGATCCAGAACTCGGGATACTTTTTGCCGTACCCGATGGCGGCATCGGGCCATTCGCGCAGCTTGGCCAGGCCTAGCGGCGCAAGCAAGGCCGTGTAAAAGGCCTCTGCCGCTTTGATGTTCCGAACGGCGATTGAAATGTGATCGATCATAAGCTCCTCCGCCGAACACCGCGGGTTGGCGAGACTATCTCACGCAGGCGCGCGGGACTTCACGAGCTTATAAATGATCGAATCCATCAACGCCTGGAATGACGCATCAATGATGTTGGGGGACACCCCGATGGTCGTCCAGTGGTCGCCAGTTTCATCCTCGCTCTCGATCAGCACGCGCGTGACCGCTCCCGTGCCGCCATTGAGGATACGAACCCGATAATCCGTCAGTTTGAGGCCGGCGATATACTTCTGGTACTTGCCAAGGTCCTTGCGCAGCGCGAGGTCAAGTGCATTGACCGGGCCATTGCCCTCCGCGGCCGAGATCATGTTGTCCTCGCCGACCTTCACCTTCACCACAGCCATCGTGACGGTGACACGTTCGCCTTTGGCATTGTTGCGTTGTTCGACGTTCACATCGAATTGAGTCACGTCGAAATAGCTCGGCACCTTGCCGAGTGTGCGCCGCGCCAGCAGCTCGAACGACGCATCAGCTGCCTCATACGCATAACCAAGCGCCTCGCGTTCCTTGACGATCTCAAGAAGGCGGCCGATTCGCGGGTCGTCCTTGTCGGCCTTAATGCCGACACGCTCGAGCTCCGCCAGGACATTGGATTTGCCTGCCTGCTCAGACACCAGAACTTTCCGGCGGTTGCCGATCGTTTCCGGCGCGACATGCTCGTACGTCGCCGGATCCTTCATAATAGCGGATGCATGGATTCCGGCTTTGGTGGCAAATGCACTTTCGCCGACATAAGGCGCGTGGCGGTTAGGTGCGCGATTGAGCCGTTCATCGAGCGCGTGCGAAACCTGGGCGAGTTTTTTAAGCGCGGCGGAACTGACTCCGATATCGAAGCGCGCTGCGAATTCCGGCTTAAGCTTTAGAGTCGGAATGATCGAAACCAGATTGGCATTACCACAGCGCTCGCCGAGCCCATTGAGTGTGCCTTGGATCTGGCGCGCACCGGCACGCACCGCCGCAAATGAGTTCGCCACCGCTTGGTCCGTGTCGTTGTGGGCGTGAATTCCAAGGTGATCCCCGGGAATAACCTTCACGACCTCACCCACGATCTTTTCGACTTCGTCGGGAAGCGTGCCGCCGTTCGTGTCACACAGGACGATCCACCGCGCCCCCTCGTCATAGGCGGCCTTGGCGCAGGCGACCGCGTATTTTGGGTTAGCTTTGTAACCGTCGAAGAAATGCTCGCAGTCGAGCAAAACTTCCCTGCCCTTCGCCTTGGCAGCGCGTACGCTGTCGCGGATCGAGGCAAGATTTTCCTCTTCGGTCGTCTCCAGAGCAACTTTGACGTGGTAGTCCCAGGACTTTGCGACAAAGCAAATCGCGTCGGCCTTTGCTTCAAGGAGCGCCGCAAGACCCGGGTCATTGGAAGCCGAACGGCCCGGGCGGCGCGTCATGCCAAAGGCGGTGAACGTCGTATCGAGCTTACGATCCTGGCCGAACAGCTCGGAATCAGTCGGGTTTGCGCCTGGAAAACCGCCCTCGACGTAGTCTATGCCGAGTTCGTCCAGCATGCCCGCGATCACCAGCTTATCGGCGAGCGTGAAGTCAACGCCGTTCGTTTGCGCGCCGTCGCGCAGTGTGGTGTCAAAAAGGTACAGGCGTTCCTTCGGCATCACGCTCTTCACCAAAGGTAGTAGTTCGAGAGCAATGCAATGGCGACCGCAATTGCGATGACCCCCATCACGACATGGTGGCGTTTCATGGGTGTCCTTACGTCAACCGGTAGATGGCATAAAGCGCGATCACCACAGCGGCAGCGAGCACCCCGTATTTGAGCACGATGTAATAAAGCCAATGACGCGGGAACGGCGTGTCGGGTTTGGTCATGAAGCCTCCCGTTTAGCGGCGAGCTGTTTTTGCAGCGTGGTGTTGGCGAGCCACTCGTCGCCAACGGAAACAGTGTTGCGCTGCTGGGCGACATAGCCCCTTTTTTCGAAAAATCCACGTGCGCTGTCGCTGGCATCAACAGTAAGTTTTGCGGTACCGCGTGCGCCCGCAAGCTTTTCCAGCGCATCGACCAGCATGGCGCCCACACCCTGCCCGATCGCCGCCGGATGAACGTATAACATGTCAATCTTGTCCTTGCCTTCGAGCGAAGCGAAGCCGACCGGCGAGCCTTCAAGCGTCGCAACGAGTGTCAATTGTCCTGCAAGCTTGCCACCGAAACTACGGACGTCATCTGCAGCGGACGCCCAAGCCTCCTGCTGGGATTCCGTATAGTCGTCGCTGGTCAATTCCTCGATGCTGTCGCGGAAGATTTCACGCAGCAGCGGCGCATCCGCCGGCAAGAATGGACGCAGCGCGAGCTTCGGATGCGCGACGGCCATCATCGCGCGACCTTCCATTGGGTCTTGCCATCCTTGGTATCTTCGAGCTCTATGCCCATCGCCTTGAGCTCGTCGCGGATGCGGTCGGCCTCTTTGAAATTCTTTGCCTTCCGTGCACTATTTCGCGATTCAATCAGGCTGACCACCTTGTTTTCATCGACCGCGACCGATGCAGGGCGAAAGCCGAGCCACTGGGCCGACGACAATTGCAACAGCCCGATCAGCTGCGCACTTGCCTTCAGGGAGGCCGCAGCAGGCTTGGTCCCTTTCGCAGCTTCGGTGCGGAGCTCATGCATGGCGGCAAATGCTTTGGGCGTGTTGAGGTCATCCAACAATGCATCGACCGCATCGGCGCACAAATAGCCTGGCGCAGAGTCACTGGTGAGCTTGTACCAGTGATCGAGGCTCTTCTGAGCCTCACGCAGTCCGCCTAGCGTCCAATTTATCGGCTGCCGATAGTGCGTCTGCAACATTGTAAATCGTACGACCTCGCCCGGCCAATCCTTCAGCAACTCGTGGATCGTCACGAAATTGCCGAGGCTCTTCGACATCTTCTCGCCTTCAACCTGCAGGAAGCCATTGTGCATCCAGTAATTTGCCATCACCGGCGTCTGGAAGGCGCAGCGCGATTGCGCAATTTCGTTCTCGTGATGCGGAAACACGAGATCGATGCCGCCGCCGTGGATGTCGAAGGTCTCGCCAAGATGTTTCCAGGACATTGCCGAGCACTCGATGTGCCAGCCCGGGCGGCCCGCCTTCTCGATGCCCGCCGGCGACGGCCAGGCCGGCTCGCCGGCGTCAGACGGCTTCCACAGGACGAAATCCATCGGATCCTTCTTGAACGGTGCCACCTCGACGCGGGCCCCGGCGATCATCTCGTCAAGCGAGCGATTCGAAAGCCGTCCATAGTCCTTCATCGAAGCGACATGGAAGAGGACGTGGTCTTCGGCGACATAGGCGTTGCCGGATTTCACCAGGCGCTCGATCAGCGCCTTCATCTCACCGATATGCTCGGTCGCGCGCGGCTCCGCGGTCGGCGGCAGGCAGCCGAGAGCCGCCACATCCTCCTTGAAATTCTTGTAGGTTTCTTCGGTTACCTCGCGGATCGAAACCCCGCGCTCGGCGGCGCGCGCATTGATCTTGTCATCGACGTCCGTGATGTTGCGCACATAGGTGACGTGCTTTTCGCCGTAGACATGGCGCAGAAGACGGAACAGCACATCGAAAACAATGACGGGCCGCGCATTGCCGATATGGGCGAAATCATAAACCGTCGGCCCGCAGACATACATGCGCACGCGCGCGGGATCGATCGGCGCAAAGGTCCGCTTCTCCCGGGTCAGCGTATCGTAGAGCCTGAGTTCCATAGCGAATGACACCCGTCGGCCCCGCTGGCCGGGCGTCGTGCTATCTCAAAGTTGAGAAAAGACGGCCGCAGCCAGCGTGGTGCGCTAGCGAATAATCTCCGGGCAAATGCCGCAGATATGGTTAAGGCCGTTCATGGCGGCACAATGATTTGTCGCGTGCGTGCCGTCAAGCACCCGGCTCAACCCGCACAAAACACGGGAAAAAATCCATGACCGGCCAGAGCGCACGGTTAAGTGCCGATTAACGATTTTAATCGCATTTTCGCGATCGGTCGCCGACCCCACGCCAGACATCAATTTCCGGGCAGCGTTATGCGGATAGTTCTGATCAGTCTCGTCACCTTGTTGTACTTCACCTCTTTCGGAGCGCATGCCGAGCAACACAGGTTTCTTGTCGCCAACGATGCCGATGGCTACGGCGTCGACCGCTGCCTGGCATCGGGAGAAAAATGTGGTGCGGCAGCCGCGAACGCTTACTGCAGAACCCAAGCATTCGCGGCGGCCGCGGCTTACCATAAAATCGACCAGAACGATTTCACCGGATCGGTATCGAAAGAAACCACCGCCAACTGTCAACAAGGCAAGTGCGACGTGGTCGCGATCGTTTGCCTACGCTGATTTATTTACGCGTCACGTTTTTCGCCCATCGACCGAGTAAGGTCCGGGACCAAGCGCCATGATCGCGAGAAACCCTCCGACGATGGCCATGTTCTTCATGAAATGAGACAGTTGGTTGCCGTCGCCGAAATTGCGATGGGCGATCAGTGCCGCGATCAGCACATAGATGGCGCATCCGAGCGCCACGAGACGCGTCTGATACCCGAACAAGATCAGCAAGCCACCCCCAAGTTCTATGATGACCGCAAGTGCAGCAAATACCATCGGCGCCGGCAGACCTTGCCTTCCCATATAGGCGACCGTTCCGGCGAATCCGGTTAACTTGAAATAGCCGTACAGAACGAAAAGTGATGACATAAACAAGCGCGCGATGAGCGTGGTCAGATCATTGTGCTGTTCGAGCTTCATCATGGCCCTCCCCGTTTGATTCCAGACCAGATTGGTGCCGCTTCGTCCCGGGCGGCCGCGCGCAAGATAGCATGCGCGACAAGCAGCGGTGGCTGAAATCGCATCGCCGGTTGGGAGGCTTCCCAAGTCCGAGAGCCCACAAATCCTGTATCGCCAACGGATTCCAGCCCAGCTAGATTGTTCTCATGCAAACGGGAGCCGTCTCGTGAAACTCTACTCATATTTCCGCTCGTCCGCCGCCTATCGCGTTCGCATCGCGCTCAATCTCAAAGGAATCTCCTATGAGATGATCCCTATCCACCTGACGAAGGACGGCGGACGGCAGCACACCCCCGAGTATCGAACCATCAATCCGCAAGCCCGGGTGCCGGCGCTGGTGCTGCCCGGCGGCGAGGTGCTTACACAATCGATGGCTATTATCGAATATCTCGACGAGACAAATCCCAAGCCGCCGCTGTTGCCGGCAGATGCCATCGGCCGCGCCAAGGTTCGGGCAGTCGCACAGGCGATCGCCTGCGACATTCATCCTCTGAACAATTTGATCGCCCTTCAGTATCTCAGGCGTCAACTCAAGCACGAGCAGGCAGAGATCGACGCTTGGTATCATCACTGGATCTTGGAGGGATTTGGCGCTCTGGAAACCATGCTCGGTCCCGGCCCCTACACCTGCGGCGCCGATGTCACGCTCGCCGACGTCTGCCTGGTCCCGCAGGTTGCGAACGCCCGCCGGTTCAAGGTCCCGCTCGACCGGTTTCCAAAGATCGTCGCTGCTGATGCCGCCTGCCTGAGACTTCCGGCGTTCGAGAAGGCACGGCCAGAGAACCAACCAGACGCTGAGTGACGCCGATTTGGCTATCTGCTAGATCACCCGCCCGCGCGGACTGCCCCGTCATATATCAACAGACAACCACGTGATCACAAGCAAGCTCGTACGCGTCGTCCTTTGGATGATTGGCGCATTGCTGTCGTTTTCAGTGATGGCCGTATCCATTCGAGAGTTATTTAGAGGCGGCCTGAGTATTTTTGAGATCCTAGCGATCCGCAGCGGCGTCGCGCTTGTCGTGCTGTTGGTGCTGCTCGCCATACGCAAGGATCTTCGCGCGTATGCGAGACCACGCCGCATGGGACTTAATTTATTCCGGAATGGTGTTCACTATGCCTCGCAATACTGTTGGGCGCTAAGCCTCACCATGCTCCCGCTTGCCATGGTGTTCGCGCTTGAATTCACCATGCCGGCATGGACCGCCCTGTTGGCGGTCTGGTTTCTGCATGAGCGGCTGACGCTGAGCCGTCTCGGCGTCGTTGTTCTCGGCCTCATCGGCGTGCTGGTAATTCTTCGGCCGGGAATCGCGGAGTTCAAACCTGCCGCCGCTCTCGTGCTGCTGGCAGCGTTTGGCTACGCGATCACCATGATTGCGACCAAACAACTGACCAAGACGGAAACAACTTTCAGCATCGTGTTCTGGATGGCCATTATTCAGCTTCCGCTGTCCCTGATGGGCAGCAATCCTGATGTTTTTCTGCATCTCGACGGTCGGCACCTTTTGCCCATAATCGGGGTCGGAGCCGCGGGCTTGTCATCACACTATTGCCTGAGCAATGCATTCCGTTCCGGCGACGCCACCCTGGTGGTGCCTTTGGATTTCATGCGTATTCCACTGATCGCCGTGGTCGGCTGGGCAATTTATAGCGAGCCGTTGGACATATTCGTCCTTCTCGGCGCGCTGATCATTGTCTCTGGCGTGCTCTGGAACCTGCGTTCTGAAATCGCACATGCGCAATGATCGAAGGCTCGCCCCCGCATGATTTTCAGACTAGAGTGCGAACCATGAGGGGGTCTTCCTGCAAGGTCGTGGCCGCCGCGATGGCGGTTGGATTTGGATTGTCCGCGGCCAACGCCCAATCGGCCAACCCGGCATGCCAGAGGCTCGAGGCGCAGCTGGCGACGGTTAACCAGGGTAATGCAGACCCCGCCCGCGCCGACCAGATTCGGCGCACGGAAGACATGGTCAATCGCCAGCAACTTGAGGTCGACCGGCTGGTGGCGCAATCGCGGCGGATCGGCTGCCAAAGCTCCGGCTTCTTCTCCTTTTTCAGTAACCCGCCGCCTCAGTGCGGCGCGCTTACTCGACAAATTGACCAGCAGCGGCTCGGGCTTGATCGGATGCGCAATCAGCTTGAGCAGCTCAATGGCGGAACCACGGAACGCGCTGCACAACGACAGGCCCTGCTGATCGCTCTCGGTGATAACGGATGCGGGCCGCAATATCGTTCGGCGGCAATTGCCGGCCAACAGGGAGGTTTCTTCGATCGGCTGTTCGGAAGCAACAATAGCGGCGGCATTTTCTCCAGCCCGCAAGAGCCGATGGGTGGGGCATTCCGTACCGTCTGCGTGCGGACCTGTGACGGATTTTATTTTCCGATTTCCTATTCGACCTCGCCAGATCGCTTCCGCGACGATGAGCAGGCCTGTCAGCGCATGTGCCCGGCAGCGGAAGTCGCGCTTTACACCTATCACAACCCTGGCGAGGAAATGACGCAGGCCGTTTCTCTGAACGGACGGCTGTATACGGAGCTTCCAACTGCCTTCCAATATCGAAAAGCCTTGGACTCAGCCTGCAGCTGCCGGCGGCCTGGCGAAAGCTGGGCGCAGACTCTTAAGTCTGTTGGTCCTGACGACACGGTTGTCCCCGGCGACTTGGTCGTAACCGAGCAACACGCCAAGCAATTGTCGCAGCCACGTACCGGTCCGGACGGAAAACCGATCAAGCCCGAGTTACGCGGAACTGTATCGACGGCCGCGCCGGCGCCCCCTCCGCCAGCCGCACAACCGCCTGCAGAAACCGATCCGGCCAAGCGAACGGTCCGCACCGTCGGCCCAACATTCCTGCCTGCGCGCCAATAATCAAAAATCGAAGGCTTCCGATTTTATCGGCCTTCCGGTGATCAATGAAACGTCAGGTGCGGGCATCGGCGTACCTGGATCTCGGAAGCGGTTGGTTATCGGGTATCGCCGGTCACGGCCGAAATTCTTCAGCGTCACCTTTACGCCCGGCGCAGCCTGGCGCCGTTTATACTCCGCGATGTTGATCATACGGTCGACACGCATGACGATATCACGGTCGAAGCCCGCAGCGACAATCGCGGAGACCGGCTCCTCACGCTCGACCAGCCGCTCGAGGATCGGATCAAGCAATGCGTAAGCTGGAAGAGAATCTTCGTCCTTCTGATTTTCACGCAGCTCTGCCGTTGGCGGCCGCGTGATGATGTTGTCTGGAATGACCGGACCATCTGGGCCCTTGGCGCCGTCCGGCTTCCAGCTATTGCGGAGGCGCGCCAGACGAAAGACCTCGGTCTTGTAAAGATCCTTGACCGGATTGAAGCCGCCATTCATGTCGCCATAGAGCGTCGCGTAACCCACCGACATTTCCGACTTGTTACCCGTTGTCACCACCATGAGATTAAATTTGTTCGAAATCGCCATGAGAATTGTGCCGCGTGTACGCGCTTGCAAATTCTCCTCGGTGACGTCACGCGGCAATCCCGCGAAGGTCGGCGCCAAGGCAGCCTCGAAACCATCAACCGCTGCAGCAATCGGCAAAATCTCGTAGCGCACGCCGAGCGCCTTGGCACATGCCGCAGCGTCCTTGAGAGACTCCTGCGACGTGAATTTGTACGGCAGCATTATGCAACGCACGCGCTCGGCGCCGAGCGCGTCTACTGCCATAGCGGCGCATAATGCGGAATCGACCCCGCCCGACAGGCCCAGGACAACCCCCGGAAAACCATTCTTGTTGACGTAATCACGCAGGCCAAGCACGCACGCGCTGTAGTCGGCGCGGTCCGCTTCGACACTTGCTATTTGCGGGCCGTTTTCACAGCGCCAGGCGCCGCGATGGCGGGTCCAATGCGTGGTCGTAATCGTCTCCTGAAATGCCGCAAGCTGGAATGCAAGCGAGCAATCCGCATGTAGGCCGAACGAAACTCCGTCGAACACGAGTTCGTCCTGACCGCCGACCTGGTTGATATAGATCGTCGGAAGTCCCTGCTCGGTGACGCGCGCGACCGCAATGTTGATCCGCACGTCGCCTTTTTGCCTCCAGTAAGGAGATCCATTTGGCACCACGAGCATTTCCGCGCCAGTTTCGGCAAGACATTCGACAACTTCCGTGCCCCAAATATCCTCGCAGATTGGAACGCCGAGCCGCACGCCCCGAAAATTCACAGGACCCGGCATCGGTCCCGGCGCGAACACGCGTTTCTCGTCGAATACGCCGTAGTTCGGCAGGTCGACCTTGTAACGCAGCGCGGAAATTGCGCCGCCTTCGAGAAGTGCAACGGCGTTATACAGCTTACCGGCATCCAGCCATGGCGTGCCAAGCAGCAAGGCCGGACCGTTTGCGGAGGTTTCACGCGCGAGCGTTTCAATGGCTGAGCGACAACTGGCTTGAAATGCCGGCTTGAGCACCAGGTCTTCCGGCGGATAGCCGGCGATGAACAGCTCAGGGAAAACAACGATGTCGGCACCCTGGGCAGCCGCGGCCGCGCGCGCTGCGCGAACTTTTTCGACGTTGCCAACGATATCGCCAACAGTCGAGTTGAGCTGCGCAACGGCGATTGCAAGCTTTTCAGCAGGGCGAGCGCTCATCGAAATCCTCTAGCGCCTTGGCATCCAGCCCCGCAATGGGGTTCCCCGCATGGCCGACCGGCTTGGCTCGCGGAGATCGTTCGCCTTTATGGGTCCAGAAGAGCCAATTTGGCGATCAGCTTACTTCACGTCAGTGGGGACATCGCCTTTGCGGATCGCCGGTACGACCGGCGGTTGACCGGACGATGCCAGAATGGCCTGGCCTTCCGAACTGAGAATGAAGCGGACAAAATCTGTCGCTTCCTTTGGATTTTTCGCCGTGCTCGGTACAGCTGCCGCGTTCTGGATGGCTTCGCTCATATTAACACTTGCAGGAAAGCGGACGATATCGACGCTGTTACCCGCCGCAACCGCAGCCGAATAATAAACGACACCGGCATTTGCTTTTCCGTCCGCAACGGCACGCACGGTATCGGGAACTGACGTCGGTTTTGTCGAATCGCTGATGGCAGAGTCGACAATCTTTTGCGCCAACTCTGGCTTGCCCTCCAACGTGGCCGCTCGCTTCAAAAATTCGATCGTGCGGGCGGTACCGAGATCTTTCTCTCCAGTGATACGAATAAACTTTACGTTTGGACTCGCGAGATCAACGACCTTGTGGATACCCAGCGGATTGCCTTTTGCCGTAATGACGGCCATCTCGTTGGCCGAAAAGATCACATACCACGAGGTCCCTTTCTTCTTGAGAAGATCGTCAGCAACTGCGGGCGATGACGGGGCAAATACATCGCAGGTGTCTCCGTTCAGAATGCGATCGGCGAGTTGGCGGGAGACGCCCGGGGTGAGGTTGACGGTGACATCCTTGTTCTTTGCCTCAAAGGCAGCCTTCAACCCCTTCATGGGTCCGGCGAGCGAATCCGCATGGAAAACTTCGACGGTCCCGGCAGTCGCAAATCCCGCAGAAGCCAGAAGCGCCACACAAATGAAAACCATGAACTGAATGCGCCGTCGCTTCATGGTTCGTCCCCTTACATGCACAGCGGGTTGCCACCGGCTACTTCCGTTTTTCAGAGTCCCCCTGCCGCTGACACCGGCTTAAGCTGCGAAGACCGCTCTTTCTTGAGCAGTTCGGCAAGCAGGAACGCGAGATCGATCGCCTGCTCAGCGTTAAGTCGCGGATCGCAGACCGTGTGATACCGGTCGTTGAGATCAGCTTCCGTGATGGCACGCGCTCCGCCCGTGCATTCGGTCACGTTCTGGCCAGTCATCTCAAGATGGACACCGCCGGCATAAGTGCCCTCGGCTTGATGCACCTCGAAAAATCCGCGCACTTCTTTGAGGATCAGGTCGAACGGACGCGTCTTGTATCCGGTGGCCGAGGTAATCGTATTTCCATGCATCGGATCACATGACCACAACACGATCCGTCCTTCACGCTTTACCGCGCGGACGAGCGCGGGCAAGAGTTCACCGACTTTTTCAGCACCGAAACGGCCGATCAGTGTCAACCGGCCAGGTTCGTTGTCGGGATTGAGAACATCGATCAACCGCAGAAGATCGTCGGCTTTCAACGACGGACCGCACTTCAATCCAATTGGATTCTTTATTCCTCGCGCATATTCGATATGCGCGTGATCATGCTGGCGTGTCCGATCGCCAATCCAGATCATGTGACCTGACGTCGCGTACCAATCACCTGTCGTTGAATCGACGCGGGTCAGCGCTTCCTCAAATCCCAAAAGCAGGGCTTCGTGGCTCGTGTAGAAATCGGTCGTCCGCAACTCAGGGTGACCTTCGAGATCAAGCCCGCAGGCTTGCATAAAGCCAAGCGCCTCGGAGATCCGATCCGACAACTCGACGTAGCGTCGCGATTGCGGGCTGTCCTTTACGAACCCGAGCATCCACTGGCGCACGCTTGCGAGATTGGCGTAGCCACCTTGCGCGAAGGCACG
>Ga0310811_10009131_pt1 | contig 12791 bp, 7 predicted proteins | sample YCmetagenome_FD_207642 | JGI IMG/M metagenome (GOLD analysis project Ga0310811, IMG submission 207642) | Soil microbial communities from experimental microcosm in Duke University, North Carolina, United States - YC | ecosystem: Engineered > Artificial ecosystem > Soil microcosm > Unclassified ...
GCCCCTTCTGGCGGCCGATCAAATATTCCCTGTTCCCGCCCCTCGGCCTGGCCACGCTCGCCGCGTATCTCGATGCAGACGACGAGGCGACGATCGTCGACGAACACGTCGAGCCGCTCACGACCGACGACGCGCCGGATCTCGTCGTGATTCAGGTGTACATCACGAACGCATATCGGGCGTACCGAATCGCGGACTCGTTCCGCGCTCGCGGTGTCTTCGTCGCCCTCGGCGGCCTCCACGTGACGTCACTCCCGAACGAAGCGGCTGTTCATGCCGACGCGATCTTCATCGGACCGGGCGAGCAGACGTTTCCGCAATTCCTCCGCGATTTTCGCGCCCGAGTTCCGAAGCGTATCTATGCGTCAACCGCCGGCCGGACACTGGAGCGGATTCCACCTGTCCGCCGCGACCTGATCAGGCGGCGCAACTATCTCGTTCCAAACTCCATTGTCGTCACGCGCGGCTGCCCGCAGCATTGCGACTTCTGCTACAAAGACGCCTTTTTTCGTGGGGGCCGTTCGTTCTACACGCAGCAAGTGGACGATGCGCTCGCCGAGATCGAGCGATTGCCAGGTCGCCACGTGTATTTTTTGGACGACCACCTCCTTGGCGATCCGAAGTTCGCACGAGCACTGTTCGACGGCATGCGCGGAATGCGGCGATTGTTCCAGGGCGCCGCGACGGTCGACTCGGTGCTCCGCGGTGACCTGATCGAGCGGGCCGCCGATGCCGGCCTGCGCAGCCTGTTCGTGGGATTCGAAACGCTGTCGCCGGACAATCTCCGTCAGAGCAGCAAGCGTCAGAACCTGAATCGGGACTACGGCGCCGTAGCCTCGCGCTTGCACGCGCTGGGAATCATGATCAACGGCAGCTTCGTCTTCGGGATGGACGATGACGGGCCCGACGTGTTCGATCGAACCGTGGAGTGGGCCATCGAACACGGCATCACGACGGCCACGTTCCACATCCAGACCCCCTACCCTGGTACGGGCCTTCACGCGCGTCTCGAACAGCAGCGCAGGATTGTGTCGCGCAACTGGGACCTGTACGACACGCGGCATACGGTGTATGCGCCGGCCCGGCTGACCGCGCGGGAGCTCGAAGAGGGTTATCAGCGGGCGTATCGGGATTTCTACCGGTGGTCCGCCATCGCCCGGGCATCGCTGGAGCACGGCTCGCTGAAACACCAGGCCAAGCATTTCTTCTATGCGACCGGCTGGAAGAAATTCGAGCGAGCGTGGAACCTTGTCATTCGCGCGCGGCAGCTTCGCCTGATGACGCCGCTGCTCGAAGCCGTCCTCTCGCGGGTGACGTCTTCGGGCCGTCGCCGTTTGGTCGAAGACGCCGCAGAGCGCGGGCCCGCAGGCGCGAACGTCTGCGCTACGGGCCGTCCTCCTTCAGCTTCTTGTTCAGCGCCTTCGTCAGCACTTTGAACCGCCGCTTCTGTTCGAGGGCGGCGCGCTGATCCACCTGGCGTTCCTGGTGCGCCTGTTCCGCCTGCAGCTTTTGAAAACTCTCCAGTCGAATCGGCGAGAGACGGCCCGTTTCGACGGCAGCCCCGACGGCGCATCCCGGTTCTCCGCTGTGCCGGCAATCGCGAAACCGGCAGCCGGCGGCGAGTGCTTCGATGTCGGTGAACGCTGACCCCATCGAATCGGCGGAGTCCCACAACTGTAGTTCCCGCATTCCAGGCGTATCGATGAGGATGCCGGAGTGGTCAGGCAGCAGCAGGAGTTCCCGCGCCGTGCTCGTGTGGCGCCCGCGCGAATCGCTCTGCCGTACCTCGCGCGTGCGCAGTCGGTCTTCTCCCAACAGCGCGTTCACGATCGATGACTTGCCCACGCCCGACGATCCAAGCATCGCACCCGTCCGGCCGCGCCCGAGAAAACTACGGAGCGTCTCGATGGACTCGGGGATACGCGTCGAGACGGGCACGACTGGAACGCCCGCAGCGAGCGGAGCCACCTCCTCGACAAACGGCGTCACATCGTCCACGAGGTCCGCCTTGTTCAGGACAACGACCGGCGAAGCGCCGCTGTCCCAGGCCGTCAGGAGGTAGCGCTCAATCCGTCTGGGATTGAAATCGAAGTCGAGCCCGCTGACGAGCAGGACGACGTCGACATTCGCGGCGACGATCTGCTCCTCCGTGACATCGCCGGCGGCGCGCCGCGAGAACTTCGCCTTGCGCGGCAGCACCGCGTGGACGCGCACGTCGCGGTCATCGGCCTGCTCCACCGCCACCCAGTCACCGACCGCCGGAAAGTCCGAGCGGCGGGATGCGTGATGCCGCAGCCGCCCCGAAACGCGCGCGAGATGCTCGCCGTCCGGCATCAGCACGCGGTAGATGTGCGTGTGCTCGAGGCTCACGCGCGCCGGCACCCAGCCTTTCGACCGGTACTCCTCGAACGCAGCCGCGAATTGCGGTGACCAGCCCAAATCGTCGAGCGTCACGTCGGGGTTAGTTTACCGTCGTCCGTCCCCGGACCAGGCTGCGAGAGGGCTCTCCAGCACCTGAGTACCTCGGCGACGCTCCAGGCCTGGGCGATGCAGCCCCGGGGCACGAAGGGCGCGTCGGCGTCGAAGATCTCGCTGATCGAGCCGACGCACGCCTGATTCAACTCGTCTTTGAATCCGTCGAGAAAACCACGCGCCCGCGACAGCTCGGAGGGGTGGAGTTTCAGCCACGCGTCGACGAACGCCCCGATCAGCCACGCCCACACGGTGCCCTGGTGATACGCGGCGTCTCGCGACCTGAGGTCTCCGTAGTAGCGCGGCTTGTAGTCGCGTTCCCCCGGGGCGAGGGAGCGGAGACCGACCGGCGTCAGCAGCCGCTGCTCCACGACGTCCATCACCGGCTGCCATCGCGATTCGTCGAGTACCGGATTGGCCAGCGAGATGGCGAACACCTGGTTCGGCCGGCAGGCCGCGTCGTCGCCGTGCTCGCCATCGACCACATCGTACAAGTAGCCACCGGCGTCGTACCAGAAGCGCTTGTTGAACGAATCGCGCGCCCGGCGTGCATGCTCCATCGGATCGACCGGCGCGCTGATCCCATAGCGCTGCAACCATGACGCGAGCAGGCACAGCGCGTTGTACCAGAGCGCATTGATCTCCACCGCCTTGCCGCGCCGCGGCGTGACGACCCAGTCGCCCACCTTGGCATCCATCCACGTCAGTTGGTAGCCCTCGGCGCCCTGCGTGAGCAGTCCGTCCGACGGATCGACGCGGATGCCGAACTTCGTTCCGCGCAGATGGTGCTCGACGATGTCGACGAACGTGGGAACGAGTGCGCGGAGCGTCTCCTCATCCGACGTGACCTGCGTGTATCGCTCGATCGCATGGAAGAACCAGAGCGTCGCGTCGGCGGTGTTGTACAGCCCTTCGCGATCGCCTTCTGGAAACATGTTGGGGATGAGGCCGTCCCGTACGTACTGTCCGAACGTCCTGAGGATGTAGCCGGCCTCGCGGTAGCGCCGCGTTGCGAGCGTCAGCCCGTCGAGGCTGATCATCGTGTCGCGTCCCCAGTCGGTGAACCAGTGGTAGCCCGCGATCACCGTCCGGACTTCGTCGCCCGATGCGCGCGCCCTTGCAAACTCCTCCACACGACCCGCGGGGCGGATGATGAACTGATCGGCGGCCAGCACGAGTTCGCCGCCAAATGGATCCGCTACGCCGGCCATTTCCACCAGACGCCGGCGCCGCTCGGATTCCGGCGGAAGCGCCGATCCGGCGGGGAGCGCCCCGATCGTGTCCCACCCCTCGGTCGATCCGACCAGTGTGACGGGCGCGTCGTTCGACAGATCCGCACGGAAGTACCCCGGACTCCACAGCGAACCGACCCAGTCGTACCCGCGGATCTCTTCCATCCGGTACGGAACACGCGGCGCGCCTTTCTCGTCCAGCGTCAGCGCCGCGCGCGTGCCCTGCAGGCGCAGGCGCAGCGGCGGAAGATCCTGGCCGGCCGAGATCTCGTACCGCCCGCCGCACGCGGTGATGGAATACGACTTCGATTGCGCTTCGTTCACGGCAGCTTCGTGCGGCCGGAAGTGCACGGACGGCCGGAGTACGACACGCAGCGGCCCCTTGCCTTCGAGCAGCCGATAGGTCACATGGACGGTGTTCTGCCCGTGCAGCATGAACACGCGCTTTTCGATCGCGAACTCCCCCACCTTGTACGTCCAGACGGGAAGCCCCGTGTCCAGGCGGAATTCCACGAGGTGGTCGTTCGTATCGCTGGCGTTCGCCCCGGCCACCTCGTCTTCGTCGCCGAGCCAGACGATGCGTCCGTCCGGAAGCCGGACGCGCTCGAGCAGATGGTTGAGCATCACATAGCGACCGAGCGGCGCCGGGAGTGCGGCGACCAGCAGTCCGTGATACCGCCGCGTCAGCACCCCGGCGACAGTGCCTGAGGCGTATCCGCCGAGTCCGTTGGTGACGAGCCACTCGCGGCGCGGCGGCGTTTCGCCGCCGGAGGTGTCTCCGGCGCGATCGCGCGGCGCTTCAATCCTGCGGACCAGTTCCATCCCTTTCCCTCACGTCCACCTGCCGCGCGCGGTCTTCACGCTCGGGCGAGCGCTTCTCCGGAACGAACCACAGCGCGCTGCCGCCCGGGAGCACGAACGCATCGTCGAGGTCGATCGCGGGCGTCCCTTGTCCGCCGTACCGCGGCGATTCACTGCTCCACGACAAACGCCAGCGCGCGCCGTCGGGGGGCCCCAGAAGCGGCTCGTGCACCGGCGTGAAGTCCAGATCGCGATCCAGATTGACGATCAGCAGCCGATCGCCGTGGTCGCGGTCGATGTAGCGAAGCAGCAGCGCGCCGGTTCCGAGCACGGCGCCTTCGGGTCGCAGGGTCCCCGCGCTGGCGAGGAGCGGATCCGACCGACGCAGCGCCAGCAGATCGCAATGCAGCGCATATGCCGCGGCGTGCGTTTCGCGCTCTCCCAGGTCGAGCTTGCATGACGTGAACGTCTGCTCCTCCGACGGCGACGCCAGCAGCCGCTGGACGTCCGGGTCCTTCACGCTCGGAAACTGGGAGAGGAACTCACGACGGCCGTCGCGGACAGACGACGCCAGATCCCCCTGGTGGTCTGCAAAGTAGAGAAACGGCTTCGACGACCAGAACTCCTGTCCCTGAAACAGCATCGGCGTCGCGGGTCCGAGCAGGAGCCACGCGGTCATGGCGCGCAGCCGCGGAGGAGACGTCAAATCGTGGAGACGGCGTCCGAAGGCGGAGTTCGCCACCTGATCGTGGTTCTCCAGATACACCACGAACGCGCGCGGCAGGAGATCCAGCGCCGCCGTACCGCGCCGCTTCTTCTGCCACGAGTAGTACTGTCCCTGATACAGGTACCCGAATCGGGCGCACGAGATCAGCTCCTGCGCCGAGCCCAGGTAGTCGCGGTAGTACGCCTCCCGCCTGCCGGTCAGCGCCACCACCGCCGCGTGATGCGCATCGTCGTTCCACAGCGCGTCGGCGCCGCAGCCGCCGACCCCGCGATCGCGCACGATGTCGGCCTGTTGCGGTTCGTTTTCCGCAACGATGAACACCTGCCTTCGGCCCGCGGCCTCCCGCGCGCTCCTGACGATCGAGGCGATGACGTGTTCCTTCGATGCGTCGTGGAGATCCTGCGTCGCATCGAGCCGGATGCCGTCCATGTGAAACTCGTCGATCCAGTACGCCGCGTTCTGGACAAAAAATTCCCGCGCCGCCGGAGGGCCTTCGAAATTGATGGCCTTGCCCCAATCGTTCGAGTAGCGATCGGTGAAGTAATCGGGAGCGAACTCTGTCAGGTAATTCCCGTCCGGGCCGAGGTGGTTGTAAACGACGTCGAGGATTACGGCGATGCCAACGGCATGCGCGCGGTCGACGAACGCACGCAGATCGTCCGGTGTTCCATAGAGGTGCGTGGGCGCATACAGGTCGACACCGTCGTACCCCCACCCGAACTGCCCGGCGAACTCCGCGATCGGCATCATTTCGACCACGCTAATGCCGATGCGCGCCAGCTCTGCGAGCTGAGCCGACGCGGCGCGCCATGTTCCCTCCCGGGTGAACGTTCCGACGTGCATCTCGTAGACGACATGCCCCTGGCGACCGACGCCGTTCCACGCATCATCATTCCAGCGGAAGGACCCCGGGTCGACGTAGGCGCTGGAGCCATGCGGTCCCTCGGGCTGATGTCGCGAAGCGGGATCGGGCCGGAGCCGATCGCCGTCGAGCCGAAGCCAGTAACGCGCGCCGGTTGCGGCGGACGGGTCCACGCCGCTGAAGTACCCGTCGCCCTCGTGCCTGAGTGTGATGGGGACACCGGTCGCGCCGTCGGAGGTCACGGGGACGATCTCGAGCTGGCGGCAGGCGGGCGCCCAGACGCGGACGTGTGCGCCGCCTGATGGCTGCAGCTCCGCCCCAATCGAATATCTGCGCTTCAGAGCCGTTGATGCCATGCGGGAAGACGAAAGCGCCGGCCGATCAGTGTCGCGCCTGTCGGCGGCGCTCGCGTCCGGCAACGCGAGCGATCTCGGCGGTCAGGATGGCGGGCTCGACCGGCTTCGGCAGATTCCGGTGCGCGTCGGAGAGCAGCTGGCGCGTTTGCTCGTCGCTCCGCGCAAAGGCTGTCAGCGCCAGGGCTGGAATGCGACCGCCGCGGTCGGACTCGAGCGAATGGACCTTGCCGACAATGTGATAGGTGTCGCGCTCGGGCGACGTCGCGTCGCTCACGAGAACGTCCGGACGCCAGGACTCGAGTATCTCGAGTGCTTCGTCGACTGAGTCCACGACGCGCACCGCCGCGCCGCGCTGTCCGAGGGCCACGCTGAACAGCTCCCGCGCGTCGCGGTCACGATCCAACAGCAGTACCCGGACGCCGGTCAGGGACGGGGAGGCAACGGCAAAGGCCGGAGGAGGCACCGTGACGCGCGATTGCTGGTCGTGCGCGTGCAGCGGCAGCCGGATCGTGAACTGCGCGCCTGGCGCGGCGTCGTTGTTGCGCGCGCTGATCTCTCCACCGTGCCGCTCGACGAGCTCACGGACGAGCGAGAGGCCAACGCCGAGTCCGCCTTCCAGGCGCGTGGGCGATGGGTCGGCCTGCGTGAAACGATCGAAGATCCGCGGCAGGAACTCCGGCTTGATCCCCGGTCCGGTGTCCCGAACCGTCAAGCGGGCGTGGCTGTTGGCCTCGAGCGTCACATCGATCACCCCGCCGCGCGGCGTGAACTTGATCGCGTTGGCCATCAGATGCCACACCACCTGCCGCAACCGGTTCGCGTCTCCCCGCACGACCACGGGTCCGTCGGGCTTCTCGATGTTCAATCGCAAATCCTTCGCGAGGGCTGCTGGAGACACTTGCAACACCGCTTCCCCGACCGTATCCCTCAGCGACACGGGTTCGCTCTCGACGCGCAGCTTGCCCGTCAGCGATTTCGAGATGTCGAGCAGATCCGACGTGAGCTGCGCCTGCATGCGGACGTTGCGCTCGATTGACTCGAACCCACGCGCCTGAGTTCCCGCATCGAGCTTGCCCGTTCGAATCAGATACACCCAGCCGAGTACGGCGTTGAGCGGCGTGCGCAGCTCGTGGGAGATCGTGGCGAGGAATTCGTCCTTCGTGCGGCCGGCGGCCTCGGCCTCTTTCAAGGCCGCGCTTGCGACGTTCGCCTGCCGCTCCGCGGCGCGCCAGGATCGCCGCAATTCGGCCACGAGCGCCGTGAGCAGCGTGCCCTGGACCACGAACACGGCAAGGTGCATCTCCACCGCGGGCGTGACGGTGCGCTCGCTGACGACGGCTCCGATGACGGCACCGAGTACGGTGACCAGAAGGGCGCTGCCAGTGCCGGCGAACCATGCGCTGGCGAGTACGGTGAGGCTCAACAGAAGAAACAAGCCTCCGTCGTCGATGAAGCCGGTCGCCCGCGCGCCTGTGAAAACGAGCACGGTGGCGACGACCGGAATGGAATGACGAAGGATTGGCGACAGCCCTTCAAACGGATACGGTCCTGCTTGCGTGCCCCTGGGATCCCCCATCTGTCGTGTTCGCATACGCGCTCGGGGGGACTCGCAAGAGGAGGGCCATCGCCTAAGGGTCGTTCGTATTCCTACTCGCGCTGATGGGCCGCGATGTCGCGAGGAGCGGGCGCTTCCGATTCGGTCGAGGCGAGCGGTTCGGGAACGGCCGCGGCCGGACCGAGCACGTCGTCGATGAGACCGTACTCCATTGCCTTCACGGCGTCGAGATAGAAATCCGTCCGCTTCGTGTCTCTGATGATCTGTCGCAGCGGCTTGCCGGATCGGTCCGCGAGAATGCGATAGATCTGACTCTGCATCTGCTTCAGCCGATCGAGGTGCTGCGCTGCGGCGGTCGTCGATTGCCACCCGGCCCACTTGGCGGGCTCGTGGATCATGATCCAGGAATGGGGGTATGCGAGCCTCCGTCCAGGGCTCGCCGCCTGCAGGACCACCGATCCCATCGAGTAGGCCATCCCCTGGACGACGACCGTGAGCTCATAGCCCGTCGCCACGAGGTGACGAATCACGTCGTGGATCGCAAGACCATCGGTAACGTTGCCTCCCGCGCTGTTGATGTAGAGCGTGATCGGCTGACGGCTGCTGCTGGCGAGCTCGCGCAGCCGCTCGATGACTGTCTTCGCGGTGTCCTTTTCGATGTCGCCGACGAGATAAACATCGCGCAGGCGTTCGGACTGCTCCTTCCGAAGCAGATCGCGGACGGCGTCGACCAGATCGTTCAGCATGCGATCGGTGAAGTCAGGCATACGGGTGCGGGTGTTCTTACACGGCTCGTGCCGAGGTGGCAAACCTCTGCCCTGTCATTCTCGTCCAATTGTGGTCAGACCCGCCGTACGGGGGTCAGACCCCTGTTCGAAATTGGGATTCGCGGTCCCGCCATCGGTCAGCTCCGGCCGAAGGTTACCGCGGTTCGTGATGATAAAGCTATTGTTTTCTATACTTAACGTCAGGCGCCTGGATGGCACGCCGTTCGCGATACCTGTTGTGGCCGGTTCTGTCTCCACCGGTCCAGCAGAGGCACTCAATGGTTGATATCGCACGTCCATCGCAGGCGAAAAAGAAGCGCATTCGCCGCATTCTCTGGGGCAGCGCCGCCCTCGTCGCGATCGTTCTCATTTCGATTGCCGTGTCACGGCTCAAGCCGGCGGCGCCGACGGTCGACCGCGCGGTGGTCTGGATCGATTCCGTGAAGCAAGGGAATCTGGTCGTTCAGGTCCGAGGCTCGGGCACGCTGACGCCAGAAGACATTCGATGGATTCCGGCGCAGACACAGGGCCGGGTGGAAAGAATCGTCCTGCATCCCGGCGCGCAGGTGAAGCCTGACAGCGTCATTCTCGAACTGAGCAATCCGGAACTGGAACAGCAGGTGCGGGAAGCGCAACTGGGCTATCAGGCGGCGCAGGCGGCGTACGTCAACCGGAAAGCGGAGCTGCAGACCGGCCTCCTCAGCCAGGAAGCCGACACGGCGAATATCGAGGCCAGCTACAAGCAGGCGGCGCTCGACCTCGAAGCCAACGAGAAGCTCGCGAAGGACGGACTCGTCTCGGACATCCAACTGAAACAGAAGCGCAGCGCCTCGGACGAACTCAAGAACCGACTCGATCTGGCGCAACGGCGCCTGGCGATCGCTCGCGAAGGCATCCAGTCGCAGGTCGCGCCGCAGGAAGCGGACGTCAACCAGAAGAAAGCCGCGTGGGATCTGAAGCGCCAGCAGCTCGAGGATCTGAAGGTCAAGGCCGGAATGGAAGGTGTGCTCCAGTGCGTCTGCAGCAGCCCGACCACGCAGCTCGACCGCGGGTCGTCGGTCGCTCCCGGCACGAACCTCGCCCGCGTGGCGAACCCGAACGACCTGAAGGCGGAACTGCGGATCGCGGAAACGCAGACGAAAGACATCCGCATCGGTCAGCCGGCTGAAGTCGACACGCGCAACGGAATCGTCAAAGGCCACGTCTCACGCATCGACCCGGCCTCGAGCGGCGGCACGGTCGGAGTGGACGTCGTGATGGACGAACCGCTGCCGCCGGGCGCGCGGCCCGACCTGAGCGTCGATGGCACGATCCGGCTCGACGAGCTGAAGGATGTCGTCATCGTGGGTCGTCCCGCGTTCGGGCAGGAGAACAGCACCGTCAGCATCTTCAAGCTGCAGCCGAACGGCGAAGCGGTGTCGACGAAGGTGAAGCTGGGTCGCGCCTCGGTGAACCAGATCCAGGTGCTCGACGGCCTCAAGCCCGGTGACCAGGTGATTCTGTCCGACATGTCGCAGTACGACTCGTTCGATCGCGTCCAGTTGAAGGGTTGACGCGAGCGGAATGGAGCGGCCGGCGGAAGCGGCCGCGAAATGCAGGGAGCTTAAGCGAGAGGCCGGGGGGAACCGCCGCAGACTGCGGCGGCCCCGAGCGCCACACAAAGGAGACACGATGAATACGTCCGCGCAACCGCTGATACACCTCCAGGGCGTCACGAAAGTCTTCTACACCGACGAAGTGGAGACGCACGCGCTCGCAGGGATCCACCTGGAGATCAAGAGCGGTGAGTACATCGCGATTGCCGGGCCGTCGGGCTGCGGCAAGTCGACGCTGCTCTCGATCCTCGGGTTGCTCGACTCGCCGACCGAAGGGCGCTACGTGCTCAATGGCAAGGAAGTCGCGGATCTGCCACTCTCCGAGCGCGCGCGCGTCCGCAACCGTGAAATCGGATTCATTTTCCAGAGCTTCAATCTGATCGGCGATCTCAACGTCTACGAGAACGTCGAGCTGCCGCTCACCTACCGCGGCATGAAGTCGGCGGAGCGCAAGGAGCGCGTGATGGCGGCGCTCGAGAAGGTCGGCATGGCGCACCGCGCAAAGCACCTGCCCAGCCAGCTGTCCGGCGGTCAGCAGCAGCGCGTGGCGGTTGCCCGCGCGGTCGCCGGATCCCCGTCGATCCTGCTCGCGGACGAGCCGACCGGGAACCTCGACTCGAAGAACGGCGAAGCCGTCATGGAGCTGCTCCGCGAGCTGCACCGCGAAGGCGCGACGATCTGCATGGTCACGCACGACCCGCGCTACGCGCGCCACGCCGACCGATCGATCCATCTGTTCGACGGCCGTGTCGTCGAGGAGGACGGCAGCAAGAAGGGCGAACGCGAGCTCGAAGAGAGCGGTTTCGACATCGCGCACTGACCAACATGCCCAACTCCACCAACTCCCGACTCCCAACGACCAACTGCCAAATTGGAAATTGGGAATTGGGAGTTGGGAGTTGATCCGCGCACCCCTCTCCACCATGCGCGATCTCAAATATGCGGCCCGGATGCTGATCAAGGCTCCGGGATTCACGGCGGTCGCGATTCTCTCGCTCGCGCTCGGCATCGGCGCGAACACCGCGATCTTCAGCCTGATCAACGCGGTCCTGCTCCGTCCATTGCCCGTGGAGGATGCGTCGACGCTCGTCTCGGTGTCGGAGACGGATCAGCGGAACCCCGGTAACCTTCCGGTCTCCGATCTCAACTTCCGCGATCTGCGGGCGCAGAATGCGGTATTCACCGACATGGGCGCCTTCGCGTTCGCGCAGGTGAACTACTCGAACGGCGCCGGCGAGGCGCTGCCCGTCGCCGCTCAAGTCGTGACGGCGAACTACTTCTCGCTCCTCGGCGCGCAGCCGGCCCTCGGACGAGGGTTCCTGCCGGAAGAAGAATTGAAGGCCTCGCCCGTCGCTGTGATCAGTCAGGGCTTCTGGGAGCGGACGCTCGGGAGCGATGCGTCCATCGTCGGCAGGACGATCACGCTGAACCGGACGCCTTTCACGGTAATCGGCGTCGCGCCGAAGAACTTCTCGGGAACACTGCTCGGCGGCGGGCCGGCCGTCTGGGTCCCGCGCTCGATGCACGCGGTCATGCAGCCCGGATTCGACTGGTATGACCAGCGGCGCGGCCTCTTCCTCTTTGCGTTCGGCCGCCTCAAACCCGGCGTCACGCTCGAGCAGGCCCGCTCGAACCTTCGCGCGGTGTTCGCGAATCTGGAGCAGACGTTTCCGGTCGACAACAAAGGTCGCGGCGCCGTGGCGGTCCCGCTGCTCGATGCGCGTCTGAACCCGAACGGCCAGGGCCCCAACATCGTCGTGCAGTTGTCGACCGTGCTGATGGGCATCGTCGGGATCGTACTGCTCATCGCCTGCGGCAACATCGCGAACCTCCTGCTCGCGCGTGCGGGCAAGCGCCGCCGCGAGATCGCCATACGGCTCGCGCTCGGTGCGAAGCGCTCACGCCTGATACGCCAGCTGATTACCGAGAGCGTCCTGCTGTCGTTCTGCGGCGGAGTGGCCGGGCTCTTCGTCGCGTACTGGAGCCTGACCGCGCTCGTCGCCGCGAAATTGCCATTGCCATTCCCGATCGACGATTCGCTGGCGCTCGATCCGCGCGTGCTGGCCTTCACAGGCGCGCTCGCCATCTTCACCGGCATTCTGTTCGGACTCGTGCCCGCGCTGCAGGCGTCAAGGCCCGACGTCGTCCCCATACTGAAGAACGAGCTGGTTCCCTCCGCGGCGGGCCGACGGGGCATCGCGGGCCTGGTCACGTTCCGTCAGGTGCTCGTGATGGTCCAGGTCGCGATGTCGCTCACGGCGCTCGTCGGCGCCGGCCTGTTCCTGCGCGATTTGGTAGCGGCCCAGCGGGTCGACCCGGGCTTCGAAACGTCCGGCGTCCTCATCGCCGATGTCAACCTCGGACGCGAGGGCTACACGCCGGAACGCGCCCAGCTCTTCTACGATCAAGTCGCAGAGAAGGTCG
>Ga0310811_10009132_pt1 | contig 12791 bp, 9 predicted proteins | sample YCmetagenome_FD_207642 | JGI IMG/M metagenome (GOLD analysis project Ga0310811, IMG submission 207642) | Soil microbial communities from experimental microcosm in Duke University, North Carolina, United States - YC | ecosystem: Engineered > Artificial ecosystem > Soil microcosm > Unclassified ...
AAACCATAACTCGCATCAGCCTCATCCAACAAGCGCACAAATGGTCCATCACTCCGTAAATCACGATAGTAAATGCGATTATTTGGATCCGTACCCCACCAGACATCCAACAGTAAATATGCCCCATCATCAGAGACTGTTGGAGAAAAGCTTAACTCCTTGACATCTGGTTGCTCAAAAATCAGTTGGTCTTCCTCTTGTGGTGTCCCCAGTGTATGCCAGTAGACCTTGTTATAATTGTTCTGATCCTCTACAGCCACCGTGCCAGGCTCCGGTAAGCGATTATAAAAGAAACCTTTGCCATCACGCGACCAGGCAACGCTCACAAATTTACACCAGCAAATTACTTCCGGAAAGTCGCTACCTTCATCCACATGGCGAATGCGCACCTCTTGCCAATCACTACCACTGGTTGAGGTCGCATATGCCAGCAACGTACCATCCTTACTATAGGACTGATTCGTCAAAGCGACTGTTCCATCATCACTGAGCATATTAGGATCAAGAACCATGCGAGGTTCGTCCCGAAGATGCTGCTGTACATATAACACTGCCTGATTCTGCAAACCGCTATTCTTCGCAAAATAGTAGCGGTTACCTTCCTTATGAGGAGCAGAGAAGCGAGCATAATTATAGAGAGCGGTATAACGAGACTTCAATTGCTCCCTTGCCCCTATCTCGTCCAGATATGCGCGTGTCACAGCATGCTGAGCTTCACTCCAGGCACGTGTCTCTTCAGAAGCATCATCCTCTAACCAGCGATATGGATCTGCAACCTGCATACCATGATAATCATCAATAGTCCCATCTTTACGGGTAACAGGAAAACTCAAGCGATACTCCTTTATCAAACAGTCAGCACCTTCATCTGACCAATACTGTGTTTGAGCGTCACCATAAAGGCGTCATTCCCGGTAGAGAGCAGTAATCTCTACTCAATAGTAGTATCTAACGAACGAACAAAATTCGCAATAATCGCCTGCATCTCTTCCAGTCGCCCCATAAAAAAATGATCCGCCCCCTGTACACTGATCAAGCGCTTGGGAGCAGAAACCTGCTCAAACCACTGCTGCATCAGATCATACGGAGCCAGTTCATCTTCGGTGCCATGCACAAACAACTTGGGCTTATGGCAATCCGCCAGCACATTGCCGTCAAACATCCGCGCAGGCACGCCGATACCAATCAAAGCATGCACACGATCATCCAGCGCACCCTCCCGCAAACCAACATAAGAACCAAATGAAAAACCCGCCATTATCGCAGGCACAGCCAGATAGCGCCGACTCATAAAATCAAGAGCCGAGCGGACATCTTCTATTTCGCCTCGCCCCTCATCATAACTGCCAGTGCTATGCCCAACACCGCGAAAATTAAAACGCAGAGCAGGAATATTCAACGCCTGCAACACTTGAGCTGTTTTAAAAACAACCTTATTATGCATGGTCCCCCCACCTAATGGATGCGGGTGACACACAACTGCAACAAATGGTGGTTTCACCCCTTCTTCTTCCGGCTTCAAAATACCTTCCAGATAACCTGTCGGAGTAGTTATATTCACATGCATTATTTGATTGCTTACCATTGCTATTCTTGTTCCTTCTCCCTATACAAACATTTATGGCCTTACTGCTTTTTCTTTATGCTCTATTCATACTCTGTAAAATTATCCTATCACATGCATGTCATTTACGCAGGTCTACCAGGGTTTTTGTACCCCCCGCGCAAGGCAAGAACCATACAACGTCCCACAAGCATAATACTGCATAAGAACAAAACAACAATAATCCCCACCAGCACATACTTGACCGTCATGCTCGCAAGTATACATAGAAAAGCGATACAAAGCAACAATAACGAGAAAACGATATTATTAATGCCGAAAAGGATGCGCAGTTGTCGATGCCAGACCGGTTGCAGTCCCGCTTCAGACGTACGTGCTAATTCACGTTGCCCGGAACGTACCGCCACAACACCAATCACAGCCAGCAAGACAGCAATAATCGCAGCGAACAGCGCTCCCACCACAGTCACAGTCGTAAACACAAACATTGTAATCTCCTTCAAAAGACACAATCTTTCATTATTTTTTATACTATAGCATGCAATGTGTTGCTCCTGACCAATGCAGAAAAGATCTACCTTCTTATACAGTGCACAGCAACATCAATAAGCAACAGCACCATGCCGATATACATTAAAAGAGGCTCAAGGTACAGTGAATATACAATTCTCCACATGACAAATATATATCATTTGTACTAATCTATAAACAGCAACACAGATAATATACAGCATATACATATAAAATATATTATAATTATTATTGTACCCTGCCAATATCATGATTTACATACAACAGATATGCATAACAACGTTCCATGAAATGCCTCTTCTTTTCAATGCTATGAAAAAAAGCAGAGGTAAACAACGCATGAACAAATCAGGTTTTTCTCAAAGCTGACATTAATCAATTCTGCACATGAGAATTGTTTTATGTGTGTTTTGCACGTATTATATATACCCATTACCAATAAATAATCGCTCACATAGTATGTACAGAATACACATCATCTATAGTTGACACAAGAAAATTAACTTGACAGTGCCGAAAAGGAAACGCATACTTGATGATATCCATTCCCCCGCTCACACAGGATATCCATTTCCGTTCTCTATATGAGAGGAAGGATGATACTATGAAGACGTATGGTGAACATCAATACCCAGGTCGTCTATTTATTGTTGAAGGTGTCGATGGCTCTGGCAAAAGTACGCAAATCGCGTTATTGCGTCAGTGGCTGATCAGTGAAGGGTATACCGTCTTTTTCAGTGAATGGAACTCATCTCCATTGGTCAAAAAAATCACCAGCCGTGGCAAAAAGAAACAGCTCCTCACACCAACCACCTTTAGTTTAATCCATGCCACTGATTTCGCAGACCGTACAGAAAATGACATCATTCCGCCCCTGAAAGCTGGTGCAATTGTGCTGGCGGATCGCTATATCTATACTGCATTCGCACGCGATGTCGCCCGAAACGTTGATCGCCAATGGGTACGTGAACTCTATCAATTCGCGGTACAGCCTACAAAAGCATTCTACTTCCGCGTACCACTCGACATTTCACTAAACCGTATCCTGACTGGTCGTACCGAACTCAAATACTATGAAGCAGGCATGGACATTGGCATCAGCCATGATCCACACGAAAGCTTCAAGCTCTTTCAACAACGCATCGTTGATGAATATGAAGCCATGATCCAGGAATTTGACCTGACCGTCATGGACGCCACCCTCTCCATTCCGGAGCAACAACGAAAAATGCGCAAACTCGTCGAACCATATCTACAGGACATCCGTCGTACACACAAACCTGTCATCGGTTCAGGAGAATCGTGGGCTGCGATGCATCCTCCACTCTTTCCAGTCAGATCACCAAACTAAGTATAGTCATAGTTGATACGTAATTTTATAAGGAAAGGAACCATGACAGCACTACAGTTTTACGGACTCGACGCTATCGGCCTGAAAACACGAGAGGAAGTATTACCCGGTCGTTTAATTGTTATTGAGGGAACAGACGGCGTCGGGCGAACATCACAGCTCCATCTGCTACGCCCCTGGCTAGAAAGTTATGGCTATGCTGTCATGGATACAGAAATGACCGGCTCAACGCTGGTTGGCAGTGGACTGAAACAGGCGAAGGAAGGCAATACACTGGGTCCCATCACCCATAACCTCTTCTATGCCACTGATTTCGTTGACCGTTTTGAAAACCAGATCTTACCCGCTCTACGCGCAGGCTTTATCGTCTTAACCGACCGCTATATCTACTCACTGATGGCACGCGCCCTCGTACGTGGCGCTGATCCTCACTGGATTCGCGCCATTTATGGTCTGGCACTGCAACCAGATGCCATCTTTTATCTGAAAATACCCCTGGCTGAACTCATTCCGCGTGTCCTCCAGGGTAATGGTTTTAACTTCTGGGAATCGGGCATGGATCTTCATCTGGGTGAAGATCTCTACGAAAGCTTTATCAACTATCAAACGCGTATCATAGCTGAATATGAAAAAATGATCGAACCTTTCAATTTTCAGGTTATTGATGCCACACTGCCGATGGAAAAGATCGTCGAAGAATTAAAGAATCACACTAAGTGGCTTCTTCCACATGGCTAACCGATGCATGCATTGAGCCAGTATTTTCGCAAAAACAGCACTATGTCACAGTCAGAAGATAGTTTCTTTTATCAGGAGCGGCATTTCCTTTTCAAACAGATTTACAGATGATCAAAAACAAACACAGAGTCTATATGTACTATGTATACTCTATCCCTTGTCGCATTGATCCTGACGGTGCTATACTGACAACAGAGAAATTTTGTATTCACCCACAGTTGTTACATCATCATCTCTTTTTCCTGCTCATAGTGAGAGCAGAGTGTAAATAAATAATCAGCGCAACGATAGAGATGGTGGGGCATCTGTCCGGGCAAAAGGAGGTGAGGGACATGGACGCTGGCCCTAGTTCTAGTAGGTATGCATTAACAACAGTATATGTGCATGCCTGCTTCACGGAATGTTCTTCTCCTCATCGGGTAGGAACCGCAGACCCATCTTTGCTTGATTGATGGCAACCATCAGGGTCATTCTTCAACAATCACCCCTTGCTCGATGAGTAGACATCAACCCCATTGATGTGATCGATGTTGAGTAAGGACAATTCCTTCTGCCAGTAAGTCCTCGAACTGCTTATGCAGTATTCCCTGCATAAAATATGTTGTTGAAGTGCAACTCATTTTCAGCCTGTTCCTTTGCATCTTCACAACCAACAACATCTACCTGATACCGCTAATAATCAGCCAGCGTATCACATATACGACAGGTAGATAGTATTGTGTCCATGTGTGCCATTCCACTTCTTTCGCATACATGTTTGTCTTGTGCTGTGCTTTCTTCCAGGTTCAGGAAGAGTTTTTAGCACTTAAAACATCATAAAGAGATCAGACAGGCGACACAAAAAAGCAGTCATTATTCATATACTACGAGCAAGAAGGTGGTGATACTATGATCTTTCTGAGCGCGTTAATTCATCAAGCAATTTTCGACAGCGAGAATCGCCGTGTGGGAACCCTGAAAGACATCTATGTGGCTCCCAATGAGACCTTCCCTATCATCACCGCTTTGATTGTCAATACAACAGTCAGCGGTGGACAGATCATCGTCCCCTGGTCACAGATACAAAATATCGAAGAAATACCGCTACGTCTGTCACAACCACAGACGAATATTCGCCCATATGAGCCACACAGTGAAGAACTCCTGCTCAAACGAGATATTCTGGACAAGCAAATTGTCGATACACAGGGCTTTCGCGTCGTCAAAGTGAACGATTTAAAACTGGCGCAAATCAAAAAAACCGCTCGTCTGGTCGGGGTGGATATCAGCTTTAGCGGTTTGTTACGTCGCCTTGGCTGGCAAAAAGCCATTGATATGATTGGTCGTATCACTCCAATTCAGCTCAATGAACGTACCGTTACCTGGAATTATGTCGAGCCAATCGAAGTTATTCACCATCAGACAACTAGTCAGATGGCTGCTATACCCACAGGGACCGTGGCAACCGCAGCAGTGGGCGTTATACCACAACTACAACTCAATGTAAGTCATAATAAATTAGCCAGCCTCCATCCAGCCGATATCGCTGATATTCTTGAACAGTTAGATGTTGAAGAGGCAGGCGCGATGCTAGAACGTCTGGACGACGAGACAGCAGCGGATACGCTGAACGAAGTTGAATATCCCCTGCAATCTGAACTGCTCAGTGAATTGGACCCGGAGCGTGCTTCTGATCTACTTGAACGACTGGCACCGGATGATGCCGCTGATATTCTGGCGGAAATGCCTGCCAATGAAGCGGAACGTTTACTCAATTTGATGCCTGCGGAAGAGGCACAACCAATTCGTGAGTTGTTACGCTATGGGGCGGAGACAGCCGGTGGCATTATGACCACTGAATTTCTGGCCCAACCAGCGGAGACAACCGTTGAAGAGGTACTGATCTATCTACGCCAGCATTCATCGCAGCTTGATATGGTGTACTATCTGTATGTCGTCGATGAAGAGCGCCACCTTATTGGCGTCGCCTCGCTGCGCCAGATTGTTACCGCAGAACCACATATTCAACTAGGCGCTCTAATGGATCATGATGTCATTCGCGTCAATGTGAATGCGGACCAGGAAGAAGTCGCCAATGTCATTGCTAAATATGACCTGCTGGGCGTACCTGTAGTTGACGATGAAGATCACCTTCTGGGCATGATTACGGTTGATGATGTCATTGATGTCATTCAGGAGGAACAGGCGGAAGATTTCTCGGAAATGGCAGGCACGGATGTTGAAGAGTCAGAAGAAGACGAACACTCCTGGCTACGCAGTACCATGAGCCGCTCTTCCTGGCTGCTTGTTAATGTAGGCGCTGGCTTCATCATGGCGCTGATCATTCTACGTACGTTTGGCACACTATTCCATTCTGCACTGGCTTTCGCACAGATTGGCGGACTTATTCCCAATCTGACCGCGCATCTTGCCACAACCGCGATTCTCTGTCTGATCCCGATGCTGCTGCTTACCAGCGGCAATGCAGGAGCACAGGCTCTGGGTATCGCTGGTTGGGAATTGCGCACCAAACGTGGTCGTGATTTCTTCCGTGGACTCTGGCGCGAACTGCTGCATGGAGCCATCGGAGGTGTGATTGCTACAGTGCTTGTGAGCTTGCTGGCCTGGGTACTCTTCGGATCAGTCTTACTCAGCTTTATGATTGGTCTGGGCTTTGGGATAACGCTGCTCATCGCCGCGCTGTGCGGCATGATCCTGCCGAATATCCTACAACGTTGCCACCTGCGCGGAAGCCTGATCTCTGCGCCATTGCTTAATCCAGTCATTGCGCTGGCAAGCCTGGGTACGTTCCTGACAGTCACCATGACCCTTTTCAACGAATTTCTCAAATAAGCGTAGAATTCGTTGAAAAGGTATTGACGAAACCCGGACAATGGTATATAGTATAACCGTTCCGAGCGAATGGAGCACATAATCCTCGATAGCTCAACGGTAGAGCAATCGGCTGTTAACCGATGGGTTGTAGGTTCGAATCCTACTCGAGGAGCTTGCAAGGCCACCAGTATGAGGTGGCCTTTTTGTTTATGTTAGGCTCTCTCTGCTTAGTAATCAGTATGTAACCTGTTTCCTGCATTCCAGCGAGAAAAGAAAAGCAGGAGGAGGCTCAATTGACAGATATATATTCCATCAATAGCCAGGATATGACCAGCAGTCTGCTGGAGGCCTTTCCTCTCCCGGTATTTATTATTGATCGCACCTGCACTGTTTTGCAGCATAATAGTCATCACCTGCAAACAGTCACGCCTGAAGGCTCCACTCAGGATATTACACCAGAGGGTGTGCTTCACATCCCTGATATTCTTGCGCTCGTTGAAAAAAGCATTCAGACGAATAACCAGCAAAAAGGTGTCTATCAACAGACGAGTTCCGATATGAGCTGGCAAATTACAGTGTCACCACTTAGCAATTCTATGCCGCAGACAGATGTAAATGTTACGGCTAGCGATCCTCTTTATTTCATGGTCAGCATCGAAGATAAGACAGAGACACAACATATCGAACGCATTCAACGCGACTTTCTCGCCAATATTTCACATGAACTGCGCACGCCACTGACATCTGTACGCTTACTGGCAGAAACACTTGAAGATACGATTGAGACAAATCCAGAAAAAGCACAGGAGTTCGTTGAGAAGATTGAGACAGAGGTACAATATCTGAGCGAACTCGTCGCTGAATTGTTGGAACTCTCACGTATTGAATCCGGTCAGACGATTATGACCTTCGAGCCAATTGAGTCCGAACGCATGGTACGTGAAGTCCTGGCACGTATGCTGCCCCTGGCCCAACGACATCGCGTGAAACTGACAACCGAAATCGCTAGAGGCGATACCTATGTTGACGCCGATAGCAAACAGATCACAAAGGTTCTGGTCAACCTTGTGCATAACGCGATCAAATTTACGCCATCCGGTGGCAAAATAGTCATTGGCACCGCTCGACAACGCGATCAACAGATGCAACGTTTCTATGTAAGAGATACAGGTGTTGGCATCCGTGAAGAAGAATTATCACGCATCTTCGAACGTTTTTATAAAACTGATCGTGCTCGCGCTAAAGCGGGGTTTATCGGCCCTGGCGGTGGCGGTACCGGACTGGGATTAGCTATCGCGCACCACATTGTAGAAACGCATGGCGGACAGATCAAAGCCGAAAGTACGCAGGGAGAAGGAAGTACGTTTACCTTTACCCTGCCAGTTTCCACGCAACAATAACCATTTTATCGTAATCCTATAAAAATATTCTTAAGAATATTTTTATAGGATTACATTGCAAATTACCACAACTATATGGTACCATTTCTTTTGTTATAAAGAATGGTATAGCATTACACTTTTCCTTTTGTGCCTCCCCTTACAAAGGTAAAGCGCTATTCTACCTGCTATAACCAGGATCAAATTCATTATAAGCATAAAAAACATAGTAACATTCCTGATAATAAAAGGAAAACAACACAAACAACAATATTGCGAATGATTTTAGTTACTATAAAGTAGTAAACGAAGCAAACATTTGCTCTTGTGTATTGGCATATTGTCAGGTACAATGGATGGTAGTGGGAAGAGAAAGAGGACACTTGTATGAGCAAACTGGTAATGGTAATTGATGACTCCGCAACGGTCCGAAAAATCGTCGAAACTTGCCTTGGGCGCGAAGGTTTTGAGGTAAAAGGATTTCCTGACGGCGTAGAGGCGATGCGCTGGCTAACAGAACCAAGCGCACGCGTACCAGACCTGGTTATTCTTGATATTGGTCTGCCCAAAATGGATGGCTACGAAGTAGCACGCCGCTTAAAAAGCAAACAGCAATTCGCAAACACCGTGATTGTAATGCTTTCCCGCCGTGATGGTATGATCGATAAGTTAAAAGGGCGTCTGGCTGGAGCCAGGGACTATCTCACCAAGCCATTTAAGACGCAAGAAATTATCGACGTTATCGAATCACATCTGGGTATACCCTCACCCCAACATTAATAGCATATGACTGAACGTCCAGAATTCTCTGCTGCTATCACAAATACAGCATCTATCGCACAACTGAGTGACCAGGACTTCTGGCACTATGCATCCGAGCTAGCGAAAGCTGACATAGCGCCGCCAGTGCCACTGGATGAATATCTGGTATGTCAATCGGAACAGGTACGTTCTATATTTCCTCTGAGATGCTTACGGGAGATTGTCACTCCACCGCAGCATTACACACTTTTACCAGATATCCCTTTCTGGATGAATGGCATCACGCTATGGCGGGGAGAAGTTGTCCCGGTTATCGATCTGGCGGCTTTTTTCATGCAACATCAGGCATACACCAATGCCACATCACTCCTTATCGCCAGCATCGATGATAACACACTGGGACTACTCACAACCATTACAGACGAACTGCCTGCATTATCGCTCGATGCATTGCAACCATTCAATGAGCCAGCCAGATTTCCTTGTCCAGAAGCTATTCTTGGTGAATATGAAGGAAATCTGGTATTCGATATGCCATCGCTCCTGGCAGCGCTGGTACATCTCATCAAGGTGACCTCCGATGGATGATACATCCCAATTTGATGATAATGAACTAACCGAGGATTTGACTGAAGAGGATTTGAAAATTCTCCAGGCGTTTGATGCCAAAGAAGGCTGGCATACTGCTCCCCCTCCTGCTGAGGATGAAACAACATCCAGACGTTCAAATGAGCGTGTTCCAGAGCCGGATCAGGAATACATAGCGGACGAAGATATGCTTTTGCTCTTCCTTGATGAGGCTGATGAGGATATCAAACGTCTACAACAGGGGCAACAACAGTTAGAGAAAGAAGAACAACAACACACCCTGCAACCAGCACGCTTCACTCCCCTCCAACGGAACAGTCATAAACTCCGTGGTACAGCTGGTGCCATCGGCTGTACCACCCTTTCGACAGCCGCCGGATATATTGAGACTATCGCGGAACAGGTACGACAGGGGTTCATCACACCAAAAGTAGGTTTAACAGCTATTACTCCCGCGATCTTTGCGCTGATTTTCATTCTGGATCACCTCAGCGAATATAAGGCAGAACCCACTGATACCACCTTTCTGTCTGAATTGGAGATAACATTTCAAGAACTGGGTATTAACCTGGATTACTTCCCTACGGAATCACTCAGACCAATTACAATTCCTAAACAGGCACAATCTTCACTACGGCTGGATGAAGAGCAGGAACAACAGGAGTTTACACTTTCAACACAACTTTTACGGGAAAGCAATCCGGCAACAACCTTCATTCGCGTCGATGCACAACGGTTAACCAGTCTTGTTCAGCATACCGAACACCTCACTGTCTATAATTCAGCGATTACGGAAGCGCAAAAACAGGTGGATCAGGCTTTACAAGAATTGCAGGTATCGCAAGGACGATTAAAACAATATGAATCCATGCTTTCGCTTTTGCCAAACGATAAACAACCTTCGCCGCAAATTGCAGAAGCAACGGGATCATCATCGTTAATCACCCGTATTCTCCATGAAGCATCACTCGATACAACACGAATACGGCGCAAAAAAACGCCCCTGCCTCCATCATCAATGAACGCGGCACTCCCCATGTGGGATGAATTAGATATGGAGAAATATACTGAAAGAGATCTCTTAATACGCTCTCTCCGTGAGGCAATTGCGGACATTACAATTTCTACTACCCACGTACAAACCGCGTACACCCGTCTTCATACCTTACAGCAGGAATACACCAACCGCTTAGCAATCATCCGCAATGATACACTCCTGCTCCGTCTAACGCCACTCAAAACGTTAATTCCACATCTGGAACGTGCAATCGCTACAAATACACTCCCACAGGGACAAAACATTCATCTGGAAGTAGTTGGCGATACCATCGAAATAGATCGCGATATTCTGGAAACGCTGGCGGGACCATTAAGCCAGATGCTGGCAACATGCATAGATGATCTTTCTTTTGTCCAGCAGGATCCACAATCAGCAGAAACACCACCAACGTCGTCTCCTCAAATCTGGTTGCATGCATCAAGCATTGGTCATGATGTGACGCTGGAAATTGGCTTCTCGATGACCATCCAGGGAGGCGCGATCGCAAACATCCGCAACACCATTCAAGATCTCAACGGTACCATCTCTTCACAACGCAATAATAAAGGTGGCATCAGTTTTGTTCTCCATATCCCACGTTCGCAGGGATCTTTGCAAGGTTTTCTGGTACGTATCGGGCAACAATATTTGCTCGCGCCAATTTCGCAGATACATCGTGTCGATGATATGACAAACACCCGATTGGATATGACCTATCATTTAGAGGATCTACTGGGATTTACCAAAGATGAACCAGAAACCAGATCAGCCAAAACAGGTCTCCTACCACAACTCCAACCAGTCTTACTATTGCAAAGAGAAACATCACGCAAAACCATTGGTATCATTGTCGATGAAGTAATCGGAGAGATTGAGTTAGTCGTCAAACCACTCTTACCATTTCTACAACGTCCGGGGATACTGGGTAGCGCTGTCGATGGGAAAGGCCGCATTCTGCTCGTCCTCGACATGTATGGACTCGTACGACATTATGCTTACCGTGATCTACAACAAGAAAACGCCGAAAAAAACCCTGTACCCTCTACACCTCACAGAAGGCAGGCAACTATACTGGTTGCCGATGACTCTGTATTCCTGCGTCAATCAGTACTTCAAACGCTTCATCATGAAAAATATCATGTCATAGAAGCCAAAGATGGTCTGGAAGCATTAGAACAACTGCTAGATCACACACCTGATGTGTTCTTACTTGATATCGAGATGCCCAACCTTAACGGGTACGATGTGCTAAGTATTATGCAACTCTACCCTGAATTCTCCCACATCAAAATCATTATGTTGACCTCACGCTCATCCGAAAAACATATACAACGAGCACGCGATCTTGGTGCCCATGCCTACCTGACAAAACCAGTACCACAGGAAACGTTACTGGGTACGGTCCAGCGTATGCTGGCACAACAAGAGGTCAAAAAAACACCGGAAACTGACCCCCCGGAATAAAAAAATTCAGGCCCTCTCCGTTTGAAGAGGGCCTGAAACATCTTATCTTTGTTTAGCGATACGATGCAGGTGCAGCATCAATCGCTCCTGTCTCAGTTAAAATCTCACGCAATTGTTTCGCATCAATCGTCTCGTGAGCACGCAATGCTTTCGCGATACTATCCAGGGTCGCACGATGCTCAGTTAATAAACTAACCGCACGATCATAGGCTCGTTTGACGATACGATTCACCTCATCATCAATCAGAGTCGCGGTCTTCTCACTATAGTCACGCTGAGTGGAAGCTAACGCAGTACCCGCGAATGGATCTTCACGCTCACTAAAGAAGATAGTACCTACCGCCTCACTCATACCCCAGCGTGTCACCATCTGACGAGCGATCTGCGTTACGCGCTGCAAATCATTCTCCGCACCAGTAGTGATACGACCAATCGCAACCTGCTCAGCCGCACGTCCACCCAGAGCAGTCACCAACTGAGCTTCCAGATAATCCTGGGCATAATTAAAGCGATCATCAAGCGGAGTATACTGTGTCACACCAAGCGCCTGACCACGTGGAA
>Ga0310811_10009133_pt1 | contig 12789 bp, 5 predicted proteins | sample YCmetagenome_FD_207642 | JGI IMG/M metagenome (GOLD analysis project Ga0310811, IMG submission 207642) | Soil microbial communities from experimental microcosm in Duke University, North Carolina, United States - YC | ecosystem: Engineered > Artificial ecosystem > Soil microcosm > Unclassified ...
GAGAAGGCGCCCGGAGCGGTGGCGATGAAGCCGGTGGCGGTGACGCCGCAGGCCGTGACGCTGGATACGGCGGCGGGTGTGGCGAAGCCGAATGCGGTCCCGTCGGGGCAGCCCTTGGCGGTGGAAAGGAAGTCGCGGCCGGCGCGGAAAAAGATAGCAACGAAGGCGAGAGCATTGGCGACGACGAAAGCCCCGGCGACGGAGATAGATTCGGCGACGGTCGCCATGGCGACGGTGCCGGCGGCGGCCCCCGCGGGTAACGTCGTCGCGGAAGACGCGCTCAAAAAGTTGCCGGGTGTGGCGGTCGACAAGGACGGCAATGTGGTGGCACAGGGCGAGCGGGTCACGAGGATACGGGTGAATGGGAAGCAGTTTTTCCCGGCGAGCCCGAAGACTATGTTCCAAAACAGGGTGATCGATTACAACCACCAGCCGATTCCGGGGGCCACGCTGCAGGTGGGACCGACCGATAATTATGTGATGACGGACCGGAAGGGGTACTTCCGTTTTAACGCACAGGATAGCCAGCGCGTGGTCGTGACGGCGGTGGGGTATACGTCCAAAGAGCTGTATGCCTATCAGCTGAACGACCTCGCGGCCGTGCAGTTATCGCCGGATACCAGCCGGCTCAACGAAGTGGTCGTGGTCGGGTACGGTACCTCCAAAACCGGGCTCGCCCGGAAGGCCATGGGCGCGTATCATGCCGTGACGGATACCAATGCGGCGCAGCCACTGGAGGGGTGGAGCAACTACAACGACTATATTTCCAGCAACCTCCAGCTGCCTGACCAGGCGATCGTGAACCATATCCACGGTGAAGTGGACCTGACCTTTGAGGTGGATGAGACGGGAAAACCGGTGAACATCAGCGTGGCGAAATCGCTTTGCGACTCCTGTGACGCGGAGGCGATACGGTTGCTGCAGCAGGGTCCGGGATGGAGCAAGGGTAAAAAGGCCAAGGGGAAATTAAAGGTCAAATTCTAATAGCCATAAAAACGATACAGTATGCACTACCTCAGGTCCCTGAAACAAAACAAAGCTTACAGCTTCCTGAATATCATCGGTCTGGCGATCGGGATCGCCTGCGCGGGACTGATTTTCCTGTGGGTGGAGGACGAGACGACGTTCAACGACAACCAGGTGAACAAGGACCGGTTGTACATCGTCAAGGTGAACTCCAGGGAGGATAAGGGGATGTTCACGCACTCGTCGACCCCGGGGCCGCTGGCGTCGGTGATCGCGGGTTTTTCGGGGGTGGAGTCGACGTGCCGGATGTCGGAGGACTATCCCGCCTCTGCGATCGGGATCGGCGACAAAACGCTGAATGCCTCGGGCTACTACACCGATCCGTCGGTGTTCGGCCTTTTTACCCTGCCGTTTGTGGAAGGGAGCCCGGAAAGCGCGCTGGCGCAACCCAACGCCTTGGTGGTGACGGAAAGCACGGCTAAAAGGTTCTTTGGGAACGACAAGAACATCCTCGGCCGCGTGGTGCAAATGGACCGGAAGGGCGCCTTTGTCGTCACGGGGGTCGTCAAGGACCCGCCGGCGAATTCGTCGCTCCGGTTCGACTGGCTGGCGCCCTTCCAGACCTATCTCAAAGCGCACGACAATTTTACCACCTGGCGGAACTTCGGGATTACGACCTATGTCCTCCTCGGCCCCGGGATCAAACCGGACGCCATCAACGCGCAGCTGTCGAATCCATACTATGATTTCACCACCCAGAAGGTGGAGACAGGGACGTCGACCGTGCACGTCTTTCTCTTTGGCATGAAGGACTGGCGGCTGCGCGACCAGTTCGAGAACGGCGTGCCGACCGGGGGTGGGCGCATACAATACGTCCACCTGTTTTCCCTGATCGCCTGGATCATCCTGCTCATTGCGTGTATCAACTTCATGAACCTGGCGACGGCCCGGAGCGAAAGGAGGTCGAAGGAAGTGGGCGTCCGCAAGGTGCTGGGCGCGGCAAAATTCAGCCTGGTGCGGCAGTTCCTGGGAGAGGCGTTCTTCATGACGGTACTGGCGATGTTCGTGTCGCTGTTGTTCATGGAGCTGGCGTTGCCCGCCTTTAACGGGCTGGTCCAGAAAAACCTGGCGCTGGAGCTCCTGAAACCCGCGCACCTCCTGGCGCTGGCGATACTGACGGCGGGCTGCGGACTGATCGCGGGGAGCTATCCGTCGCTGTACCTGTCCGCCTTCAACCCCATTTTCGTGCTCAAGGGGATCAAGGATAAAGACGGGAGCGCGGCGCTGATCCGCAAAGGGCTGGTGGTGCTCCAGTTTACGGCCTCCATAGTGCTGATCATCGGGACGATCGTGATCTACCGGCAGATCCAGCATGTCAAGGACAGGAACCTCGGCTTCAACCGCAACAACCTGGTCCAGCTGGACCTGCAGGGTAATATGCTCCGCGACTTCGGCGCCCTCCGGCAGGCGTTCCTCGACGCGGGAATCGCGGAGAACGCGGCGATCACCGACCATCCGACGCTGTATTCGGGTAACAATACCGGCGGTATCGGCTGGGCGGGCAAGGACCCCGGCAGCCACGTCGTCATTTCGCAACGGCTGGGCAGCCCCGAGCTGCTGTCGACGCTGGGTATGCGCCTGAAAGAAGGGGTCGGCTTCACGGCGACGGACAGTGTCGACCTGGCGCGCGTCGTACAATCGCAGGGCAAATACCTGCCGGCGATGCGCGTGATCGTCACCGCCTCGATGGAGCGGCTCATGGGTAATGGCAGCGCGATCGGCAAGGTGCTGTCCTTCGACAGCCCCTTCGGGAATATCAACATGACGGTCAAGGGCGTCGTCCAGGACTATGTGTACGGGGATATGTACGGTCAGGCGGACCCGGTGGTCTTTTACTGTATCCCCGGCGCCTCCACCTATATGTACGTGCGGCTCCGGGACGGAGTCCCCACCGACAAGGCGCTCACCAGGATGGAGGCCATCCTGAAAAAGGAAAATCCCGGTTATCCCTTCACCTATACGTTCGTGGACGACCAATTCAACAACATGTTCCTCGGCGAGATGCTCATCTCCAAATTATCCCGGGTCTTTGCCCTCCTGGCAATCGTCATTTCCTGTCTGGGCCTCTTCGGTCTGGCGGCGTATACGGCGGAACGCAGGATCAAGGAGATCGGCATCCGGAAGGTCCTGGGCGCCTCCCCGGCCAGTATCGCGCGGTTGTTGTCGATGGACTTCCTCCAGCTGGTGCTGTTGTCCTGTCTGATCGCCTTTCCCATCGCGGGCTGGATCATGTACCGCTGGCTCCAGGGGTACGCCTATCGGATCGGGTTGGAATGGTGGGTATTTGGCGGGGCCGCGGTGTTGTCGGCGCTGATCGCCCTGGTGACGGTAGGGTCGCAGGCGTTGCGCGCGGCGGCGGTCAACCCCGTGAAGAGCTTGCGGGCCGAATAAACGAACCCATCCACGCCAGCGCGACGACGGACAGGGCGCCGACAGCGTTCAACCAGAGGAACCCGATGTCCGACCACGCGAACAGCGCAATCACGCCGGCTTCGGCGACCAGGGCGCTCCAGAAGACGACGTCGCCACCGGCGCGTTTGAGGTAAAACGCAACCAGGAAGATGCCGAGCATCGTGCCGTAAAAAAGCGAACCCAGGATGTTCACGGCCTGGATCAGGCTCCCCAGGTTGGAGGCGAACTGCGCGGTGAGTACGCAAAAAACGCCCCAGCCCAGCGTATACCAGCGGGAAACGCTGTAGTCCTCTTCGTGGGTGCATTCCTTGCGGATGAACTTTTTATGGATGTCGACGACGGAACAGGAGGCCAGCGCATTAAGGGCCGCGGCAATGCTGCCCCAGGCGGCCAGGAAGATGATGGCGATCACCAGACCCACCAACCCGCGGGGCAGGTAGTCCACGATAAACCGCAGGAAAATATAGTTGGTGTCGTCAGTCTCACCCCCCTTCAAACCCGGTTTTCCGAGCAGTGCCTGGAAGTCCTTGCGGAGCGCGAGGTCCTTTTGGCGGAGGCCCTGGAGGAGCAGGCCCGCGTGGTCCTGTACCGCGGTGTCGTGACGGTTGAGCGCGTCGGCGTAGGCGGTCGCGGCCAGTTGTTTTTGCATCGACAAGCTGTCGTACCGGGCCTGTAGCGCGTTGCCCTCTATCCGGTATACCGAGGCCTGGACGCGGTCGGTCTGGACCCGGTTGAAGGAAAGGGGCGCGGGATAGAACTGGTAGAATACAAACACCAGCGCGCCCAGCAGGAGGATGCAAAACTGCATCGGTATCTTGACCAACCCGTTCATGAGCAGCCCCAGCCGGCTTTCCCGGATGCTTTTGGCCGTGAGGTAACGGCCCACCTGGGATTGGTCGGTCCCGAAATAGGACAACGCCAGGAAAAAACCGCCGACTAACCCGCTCCAGATGTTATAGCGGTCGGTCCAATCAAAGCCGTGCTTGGTATTGCTGCCTGTTGTGAGCGCGTTGAGCCGGCCCAGCTTCCCGCTGATGTGGAGGGCGTCCACAAACCCCACTCCCGCGGGCAGCAGGTGGATGACCATATACCCGACAACGGCCAGCGAAGCGAATATGACGATCAGCTGGAGCTGTTGGGTATACGCCACCGCCCTGGCGCCGCCTGTCGTGGTATAGATGATCAGGAGGCCGCCCATAACGACGTTGGTCCAATAGATGTTCCAGCCCAGGAGAGAAGAAAGGATGATGGAGGGGGCGTAGATGCTGATCCCGGTGGACAGCCCGCGTTGCAGCAGGAAAAGGGCGGACGTCAGCGTCCGCGTCTTGACGTCGAAACGCCCCTCCAGGTACTCATACGCCGTATAGACCTTGAGCCGGTGGTACAACGGTACGAAGACGACGCACAACACCACCATCGCGATCGGGAGCCCGAAGTAATATTGGACAAAACGCATCCCGTCGGTATAGGCCTGGCCGGGGGCGGACAAAAAAGTCACCGCGCTCGCCTGGGTGCCCATAATGCTAAGCAGGATCATGTACCAGGGGAGCGCCCGGTCGCCGAGAAAGTAACCGTCCAGGCTCCTGGACGTGCGGCTTTTCAGCACCCCGTAGACGATAACGCCCAACAGGGTGGCGGCCAGGACGATCCAGTCGATGCTGCTCATGAAAAGTATTTGGTAAACCAATAAAACGCGCCTACGCACAAGGCCAGTACGATCAGAACGAGCACGTACCAGGCCCTCCAGCTGCCCAGCAGGGGCGCGCTTTCTCCGGGGGTGTTATTCTTCCTTTTCACGACGGCTTCGCGAAAACAACAGCAAACCGATGCCGCCGCCGACCAGGACGCCGACGGCCATTTCTTTCCACAACATACCGAGCGCTATGCCCAGGACTACCCCCACGATGAGGCCGAACTCGGGGCCTTTTCTGTTTCGACTATCTGCCATTCGACAAATATAAAGTGCTTTACCGCAACCGCGGGTAGATTTCGAGGGGCGGCGCAACCCAGGGGTCCGCGGCGGCGCGGCTCAAGGGTTCTGCGGCGCCGCCAGCAGGTTCGCGAAGAGACGGTAGGCGCCGGGGACCGACGCGGGGAGCTGGCGGAAAAACGCCAGCGCCGTATACACGAACTTGCCTTTTCCGTAGCGGCCGACGATCAGCGAACCGTTCAGGGGCGACTCGTCGGGGTCCTGCATCGAAAAAAGCGCCTTGTAGTGCGGGTCCAGCCCCTCCGTATCGATATAATACAAACCCCGTTCCTGTACCCAGTTGTCAAAGTCGGCGGGGCCGATTTCGTTGGGATAGTGCAGGGCCGGGTCGCCTTTGTCCAGGAAATCGACCTTGGCGGTTTCGTCGGTTACCCGGGCGTTGATGACGTGGAGCGGCCAGGGGCCCAGGTTGGGGGTGACCAGACCGTTGAAGTTGTTGTATTGTTCGACCAGGACGCCTCCGTCTTTCACGTATTCCATCAGCGCGGGCATGACGTTCTTTAGCCAGGGTTGCGTATTGAACGCGCGAACCCCCGTGACGATGGCGTCGAACCTGGAGAGGTTGTTCCCAAGGATGTCGTTTTCCCGGAGGAATTCCACGGTATACCCCATCAGCTCGAGACAGGACGGTACTTTGTCGCCGGCGCCGACGATATAGCCGAGGTGCTTGCCCCTGACCTTTACGGGCTCACCGATCACTTTGGTGGCCGTCCCGTGGAAATAATGAATAAAGGGGATGTGCGGATAGTCGATTTCCTTCAGACCCGCGCTATAGCTGGCGGACGTGTCGCCCTGATTGAGCAGCACGGACACCTCGAAGCCTTCTCCCCGGGCGGATTTCATCATCGCTTCGTTGTAGGGGACGTCATATTGATAGGACTTGTCGCGTTCCAGGTTCACCTTCCCCTTCGAGACCAGCATGCGCTGTTTGCTGTCCGCCAGGACGATGCTCAAATTGGCGCCCGTGATGTTGGTCGTCGGTACTACGGTCAGCTTGAGCGGGGGATGGAAAACGGGGTCCAGATTATCGAGTATCGTACCCGGCACGAAATAGACCAGCAGCGAGGGGACGATCTCGATCGGCTGGTACAATTCCCCGCGGACGGGATCGGTATGCTTATACATCACCGGGGTGCCGACAAAACGGATCCCGTTTTCGTCCAGGATAAATTCCGCTACCAGCGGGGGATCGTTCTGGGGTTTGCCGATGTCTTTTTGGCTTTGCACCGAGAAGCGGCCTTCGGTCTTTTCTTCGCGCAACCAGTAGGGTTGGGTCAGCGGCGCGCGTTCGTCCACGGTATAGGGGAATGTGTAGCTGACGGGCGTATTGACGGGAAGGGTCAGGCTGATGGCGGTATCGTGGCCCCCGACGAGGATGTGGCGGACCTTGATGGGCTCGCTCGTGCGGTTGATCAGGGATACCGTGACCTGGGCGGTCTCGCCCTTGACCAGGTATGGCCGGGTCACATAGGCTTCCATCCAAAGACCGCTGCAGGCGCTTTCCAGGGTGTAGATCTGGTCCAGCTTGTAGGTCCGCCAGGCGCTCTGCGGCAGCGTCATCACCCGGTTCAGCAGGCGTTCGAGCGCGGGCAGGCTCAAGGCGGGGTTTTTGGGGTCGTAGGTCTGTATCAACGAGTCGATGGCGGCATTCAGGTCGGCGGCGCCTACCCTGCTCCAGTCGGTGGCGACACCGTCGAGTAGGTCGTGCTTGGGGGCGTCGCCCGCGGTCGTCGAGAAATATTCGTAGGACGTGCCCCTTGTTGAGGCGACGCCAAAGCCCTGACTCTTATGCTGGCTGCGGCTTTCGGCGGCGATCTCGCCATAGCTTTTGCCCAGGATGGCGTTGTAGGAGCCAACGTCCATCTTGAATTGGTCTTCCGACGTGGTGTTAGCGCCGCCAAAGTTGAACGTGTTCCAAAGGAGGCGTTTGGCCTGCCAGGGTTTTACGCCATAGGCGAACTGCTCGGGGAACCGGTTGGGATCGGCGGCCGCGTCAAAGGCCAGCCGCGCCAGTATGGCCGATGCCGCGTGGTGTCCGTGACCCGCGCGGCGGTCCGGGGGGAAGCGGGTGATGATGACGTCCGGCTGGAACTTCCGGATCACCCAAACGACGTCCGCCAGGATGGAGTCCTTGCCCCATATCTTCAGGGCTTCGTCCGCGGTTTTGCAAAAGCCGAAGTCGTATGCCCGGGAGAAAAACTGTTCCGCGCCGTCGATCCGCCGGGCCGCGAGCAATTCCTGGGTGCGCATGAGCCCCAGCTCGATGCCCTGCTCGTCCCCGATCAGGTTCTGACCGCCGTCTCCGCGGGTCAGGCTGAGGTAGGCGGTGCGGACCTTCCGCTCCTTGGCCAGGTAAGCCAGGAGCCGGGTGTTTTCGTCATCGGGGTGTGCGCCGATATAGAGGACGGAGCCAACGACCTTGAGTTGCCCGAGCTGCTGGAGGATGTCCGCGCTGCTGTAGGAACGCGGCGCCTGGGCGGTTGTCGTGGCTGTTATGAGGGCTCCGAGGAGGACGAAGAGGAGTTTTTTCATGCGTTGAATATAACTAAAAATTACGGTGAACCCGTTTGGGCCCACCGCAATTTAAGGTTTCGTGGCTATTTGTCGCCTTTCGGTGCGTCGACTTTTGCCGCGTCGACTTTTGCCGGGCGGCGCCCCAGATCATCGAGCAGCCTCAAACCGAGGAGCCCGTTGATGGGGCCGCCGTTCTCGCCGCCGCCGACGAGGACGTCGGGCATGATCCGGATTTTTTCGGAACCGATGGCTTCCATGACCTTCAACTGGGTGAAGTTGTCCCCACCCATGGCCTCGACGGCCAGCTTGTAGGACTCTGCGCTGGACTTACCGATGGCCAGGATCTTCTCGGCTTCGGCGTTACCGGTGAGGGCTATCCTTCCGGCGTCGGCCTGGGCCATGAGCCCGGTCTTTTCGGCTTCGGCCTTGGCCAGCAGGCGCACCCTTTCGGCTTCACCGCTGGCGACCAGCCTCATCCGGTCGGCTTCGGCGTTGGCCTGCAGCCGTACGCTGCTGGCGTCACCGGTGGCTTTCTTGACGGAGGCGTCGGCGATCCTTTCGGCGATCAGCACACCCTGGTCGGCCTTGACGACGTCCTTTTGGATTTCGGCGATGGCCGTTTCCTTTTCGAGCGCCTGGCGGGTCTCCTGGGCCTTCATCTGGGTCTCATAGGTAACCTTTTGCTCCTCCGCGATCTTACGGTCGGTGAGGGTTTTCATCAGGCTTTCGGGCGGTACGATGTCCCCGATCAGGGTATCGACACCGTTGACGTTGTATTGCTCCAGCACGTCGCCGATGTGCGCGCGGGCCGATTCCTGGCGTTCCTTACGGCTTTTCAGGAAGTCGATCACGTCCGCGTCCTGGGCCGAGTTACGGAAGTAGTTCCCTATCGTCGGTTCGAGCACCTGGGTCACGAGGTTGGTCATGTTTCCGAAGCGGCCGATGACCTTCGGCGCCTCGTTGGTCGGGATATGGATGATCTGCGATACGTCCAGGTTGAAGGAGAAGCCATCCTTGGACCGGACGGTGATCGTGGAGAGGTTCTTGTCCAGCTGATGCGCCTCGGACCGGGTGTTCGCCCAGTTCAGGACGAGGTTGGTCGTGGGCACGAGCTCCACCTTCATGATGTAGGGGTTGACCGGGTATTTACCGGGTCCTAACGGCTCCGCCCATACGCCCTTGTGTCCGCGGGCGACGATGTTGCCGTGCTTGAACTCGGTCCCGCTCAGGTCTTCCCCGTCCGTGCCGACAAAGGAGATGACGACCCCGACGTACCCGATCGGTATTTCCAGCATTTTCACCACCTCGACGCTGGCGAACCAGGGGTTGAGGAAGTAGGAACCGGCGAGGATCACCTGCTCCTGCAAGCCTTTGAAACCGCCTTCGTTCAGGAAGGCGTCCACGTCCTGGTAGTTGTTGTGCTTTTGCATCGTCCGCCCCGCGATCTGGCCGGGGTCCAGCGCCTTACCTTCCTGGGTGGTCACGATCCCCACCCCGCTCTCCGGGATGTGCACCATATCGGTGACGTCCACGTCGAACAACAGGGTGTTGATACGGTACGAACCGGGGCTGATGATGGCCGTTTGCCGGCCTTTCTGGCCACCGTTCTTCAGGAAGGCTTCGGCGTCCTGGAAGGTGTCGCATTCCACCCGCCGGCCGAGGATGTCGCCGGGGCGCAGCTCGCCACCGTCCTTGGCGAGCACCAGCCCGATCTTACCGGTAGGGATGACCGTAAAGGGTTCGAAGGTGATGGAATACTGCCAGGGATACTTCCGGAAATATACGCCGGGGGCTAGCGTCTTGGCTTGGAAACCGGCTTCGCCTTGCGTAGCGACGATGCGGCCCACGGGCAGCTCCTGGCCGCCCATCAATTTGAATTTTTTGGTAACGATACCAATCCTGTTCTCGGGCACGATGACGACGCCAAAGAAAATGCGCAGGATGTACTTGTAGAGGATCAGGCAGATTACGGGTATACCGATAAGGAGTACCAGCCTGATGGTTTCAGCTTGTGTCATAAACTTGCGTTATTATGGATGTGGGTAAAAAAGTTTCCCGTACGCGGGAGCGTACGTTGTGCGTGTGTGCGCGCGGCCCAGTCGGGCTCTTTTCTTAATTGTTCGGTGGGAAGTTGTTGAAGATTCTCAAGCCGAGAGAATGCGATTTCATCGTAGTGTGAATGACGATGTAAAGTTTCAGTAAAAATAGTTGCTCTTGCAAGGACATTAACAAAGTTGCCGGACAATGCGGTGCCAGGCGGTAAAAAAAAGGGCCGACCGGTAAGGTCAGCCCTCCATCAGGACATGAGTGCAGGCGCCCCCTTATTTGAAGGTCTTCAGTTTGATGTACTCCTGCAGATCGTTGGAATTGAAACCTTTATTTTTCATGGCTGTAATGTACGCCGGCGTTACGTCCATCGACTTCAGCGAGATCAGCATGTGCGCAGATATATTCTTGAATCCCAGAGCATTATAGCCCTTTGCGAATTCGGGCGTGATGTTTTGGGATTTGAGTCCGATCAGCTCGTGGACGCCGAGGTCGGGGTAGCCGTTGTTCTTCCAGCTCTCGATATAGGCGGCGTCGATGTTTTGAGATTTCAACGCCATCAGGTCATGGATGGAGAGGTCCTTCAACCCGGTCTTTGACCAGGAGCGTACGTAGTCGCCCGTAATACCCATCGATTTGGCGCCGACGAGCTGGTGAGGTTCGAGGTCGGTCAAACCAGCATCTTTGAGGTCCTTTACATAAGCTTCATCGACGTTCTGCGACTTCAGACCAACGAGCTCGTGCATCGACAGGTCTTTGTATCCCGCGTCGGACCAGGAACGGACGTAAGCGGCGTCGATATTTTGGGACTTGGCGCCCATCACGTCATGCGCCGACAGGTCCTTTAAACCGGCGGATTGAAGGTCCTTTACATACGCCATATCGATGTCCATGGACTTCAAGCCGATCAGCTCGTGTACGGTCAGGTCGCTAAAACCCGATTGCGACCACGACCGGATGTATTCGGTGGTCAGGTTCATGGATTTGGCGCCCACGAGATCGTGCGCCGAAATATCCTTGAAACCGGCGGACTTCATCTCATTCACAAAGGCGGCGTCCACATTCGTCGCTTTGAGCGATACGAGCTCGTGCGGCGAGAGATCGGTAAAACCCAGCTGTTTCCAGGAATCGACGTATGCGGCATTGATCTTCATCTCGCTCATCGAAATCAGCTCGTGGAGAGAGATATGCTTGAAGCCGGTCTGCTGGATGTCCGCAACCGCCTTACGGGTAATGTTGGCCGAGAACAGTCGAAACATCTTCTGGTCGTCCATGTCATCGTAGCCAAGTCCCTTTATATAGGCTTCGAAGTCCTTGTTTTCGGTAAAGGTGAAGTGACCAAAGCCCTCATTCCCATCGAACATCCCCGTCAGGGTAAGGACGCCGGCCTCGCGGGTGACCGTAAAGGTGCTTTTGGTGGTGGGTATCGCCGAAAATTCGGATTTGAGGAAGTCTTCGGTGTTGGTCCAGTTATTATGCTGGTCGCTGCTCTTGAATGTCACCTCAACGGTGTCGCCGTTGATCGTGGCCATCCAGGTGCCGGAGCGTTGGTCGATGTAGAGGTTGACCTGGGGGTCGACGTCCACGTCCACCTGGGGGTTGACATCCACGTCCACTTGCGGGTTGACGTCGACGTTTACCTGGGGGTTGGGATTGACGTTGACGACGGGGGCGACCACCGGGGTTACCACGGGGTCCACGGTGACGACTACCGGGTCCACGACGACGTCGGTATACCCGGTGGGGCGTTTGGGCTTCGACGTATCGGCGGTACTGTGTTTTAGCGCTTTCTGGGCGTTGATCGCCATCGTATGGTTGAATACGCAAATCATGACGGCCAGCAGGGGCAGGAGGAAAAAGTATTTCCAGGTCGTGCCGGCCGAGGATTGTTTTGTGTGCATCATGACAATTCGTTTTTTGAGCAGGGATTGGTTATAGTTGGACGTGATGCTCAGGGGCAGGTGTGGCGCCGACACCCGGAGCAGGCTCATTTGATAGCAGGACGCATTGACCCGGGGATTACGGATCATCGCCGCGTCGGTCAGGAACTCGAGGTTGTCTTCGAGGGCCTTGCGGAAAAACCACGCAAAAGGGTTGAACCACTGGAGCACGATCCCCAGCTCCGCCAGCAGGATATCGACGCTGTGTCGCTGTTGGGCGTGTACCTTTTCGTGGGTAAGGATCTGGTGGTATGTCTCTTCGTCGTAGTTATTCCGGTTGATGAAGATGTAGCGGCCGAAGGAGCAGGGCGCCTTGTCCCCCCTGGTCTCCACGATATGGAAGCTGCCGTCTTTGGTGACGTTGCTGGTTTTTATCTGGTAGCCGATGACGACGAACTGCAGCAGCAGGTTGAGGCCGAAGATGAGGGCGCCGCATAGGTAGCCATAATAGAGGATCTTGAGGACGAGGGATAGCGTCAGCCAGTCCCAATCGCCGGCGGGCGTTGTACCGGCTACCTGTTGCGTTGCTTCAGGGGTGTGGGGACCCGTGAGGGTGCCGGTGGGCGCCGGGGTAGCGGGTACGATTTTTTGTGTTGCGTGGATCGCGGGGGCGTAGTAGGCGGGGGGCGCTTTTGCGCTCGCCGATGCTTGCGTTTGCCTCGGTGCTTGCGTTTGTATCGGCGCTTGCGTGGCCGTTGCGGCGCGGGTCCAGACCGACCAGGAGGCCGGCACCGGCAATACCGGCAGGGCGAAGGAGCAGATCAGGCCGCCCAGGAAAAACCAACGGTTCAACCGGAAAAAAGTCTCCTTGTGAAGGAGCAGCCGGTAAAACAGGAAGTAGACCGCCGTGACGAGCGCGGC
>Ga0310811_10009134_pt1 | contig 12788 bp, 13 predicted proteins | sample YCmetagenome_FD_207642 | JGI IMG/M metagenome (GOLD analysis project Ga0310811, IMG submission 207642) | Soil microbial communities from experimental microcosm in Duke University, North Carolina, United States - YC | ecosystem: Engineered > Artificial ecosystem > Soil microcosm > Unclassified ...
TTTCTGAAGAGTGTCTGTGTGGCGGAGTTACTGTTGTTGAACAGGATCGTATAGATCACGATGCCATTCTGCTTGATGGTTGTGCACATCTGCGACATCCACGTGTTCAGCGTCGTCGTGATGTTCGCGGGAGATACCGTCCGCGTGTTGGTCAGCAAACGCCCATAGGCTGTGAAGTCAGCGTTCCCGTCCGCGGTCCAACTTGGCACGCCCGTTGGTGGTGCCAACGAGGGCGTCTGCCCGGGCACACCGTCGGGCCAGTCGTACCACTCATTGTTGCCATCCGTCATCAGAACGATGACCTTCCTCATATACGGCGTGTTGTAGGCGAGCGGCAGCGTCGGAGTGCCCCATAGCCCTTGCCAGCTCGGACTGAGCGTCCACCAGCCCGCCTGAAGCCCGAGACTGATGATCGTGCCGCCGCGATAGACCGGCACCATCTTGTTGATCACCGCCGCCACCGCGGCCTTGCTCGCGGTTTCCGGCAGGATCGCCAGCGAGGGGCAGGCGAGATTGGGACCAACAGAATTGTTGCTCTGGTCAGGCTCCTGGATATTGTTCGGCGACGCGGTCCAATCGTTGTCACCCGGATACCAATAGGTCAGCTTGTTTCCAGATCCGTATTTGATCCCTGCGGCGGTTGGATAGACACGATAAGTGGACGCGTAGAGAAACGGCTGCAGCGCTGCCTGCGCGGGTGGCTTGTCGTTGAAGTCGTCGCCGTCCTTCGCGCCGGTCTTCGCGGTCCGCGCCATCACGCAGCCCATCCATTTTGACGGTGCGTAGGGCGTCTGATTGATCGTCGCCCCAGCGAGCCAGGATGTGTGCGTGCTGCCGATGTTGAGCGTTGCAGCGAACGGCACGACCGCGACCCACAGGTTCGGCTGCGTGTCACTTCCGCCGTAGACGACGCTGAGGAGTTGGTTGGCCGCCGTGATCAGTGACGTGATCGATGACCCCGCCATCGAGCCGGTATTGTCGAGCACCAGCGACAGCTCCAATCCATACGCCGCGCTCTGGGCGGTGGACGCGCCACCCACTGTCACCGGGCCGATGCCGATGATGCCAATGAACGCTGGCTGGATGATTGCACTGCTGGTCAGCTGCACACTGCTGGAAGGGCCCCCAGGCGCAGGATTGTGCACGACCGGTGTGGTCGCAGTTGCGCTCAGGTAACCCACGGTGCTGGCGCCAGAAATGCGGCCGAAGTTTGCCCAGAACAGATTGACGCCGTCGACGGACGTACCGCCGGTTGCGAGATCGTGCGCCACCACCAACACTGCAGCATCGAGCGACATCTGCAGCCGCGATTTCACCAACCATATCCTGGTGAGATCGATCGCCGCACCGGTCATCGCGATCAGTGGCACGGCCAGCAGCCCAGCCATTATCGCCACCGAACCACGATACCGCAGTCTTGACCACGTCATGGCGGCCGGTTCCCTGAAGTGACTGTCGCCAACGAGCCGAGCCGTGGCTGGTACAGAGCGTAAGACCGAAGCGACGCGATGGTGGACGCACCCATCAGCCTCGCGCTGAACACCCACGGGGTCGTCGATGTGAACACTTCGACCGCGATCAGCACACCGCCGGCGGGCAGCGTATAGCTGTTCGGCAATACCGGGGCGGCGCCCACAGTCCTGCCGAACACGCTGTTGAACGTGGCCGACGGACTGCGCTGCTGCCAGGCGATCGTCTGTTTGCCGCCGCTGTTCACGATGCCGGTGATGATCGTCGCGCCGAACAGGCCGGTGACCGTCGTAGTCCCGGCAATCGTCTGCGCCGCGTTGAACAGGTCGGTGAAGTCGCTGGTATAGAGGTTCTGGTATTGCGTCACCACCAGGGCGAGGCCGGTCGCGGTTTCATCGAGACGCATCGCGGTCCGCAAGAAGATGGTCAGGTCGGCACCAGCCAGCATCAGCAGCAGCATGAGCGGCGCGACCAGTGCGAACTCGATCGCCGCCACCCCATGCCGCCACCCGGCCGCTCGTTCAGTTCGCGGGGAACGGTTCATTGAGCACGGTCACCCTGGCGGAATGGACGAGCTGGTGCTGGCCAGTAATCGCCGCCGCTATCGGCGTCATGTAAGGCTGGGTGTAGGTGAATGTGTACTGGACGACCTGGCTCGCGGTACCAGCCCCAGGTGCGCTGACACCACCTGCGGCGAGGGCGGCAAAGCTCGCGTAATTCGCTTTGACGATCTGCAGCCGACTGGGGAGCAATAGCCCGCCAGAGTTATGAATGACGATGTCTTCGATCGAGCTGTCCCGGTCTGTCGGCGCTGGCGTGATGCCTGGAGCCACCATACTGCCCGTGCTGCCGAAACGGCTCGCTGCCCTGGCACCGGAACCGAGCGCCGAGTCGATCAGCAACTGCCATCCGGTTTCCATTGCCAGCAGCAGCAGCGACATGAACGCGAGGCCGACGATGGCAAATTCGATCGTCGCCGAGCCTTTGTTGCGATGTACGTTCATTTGGCCGAGACCTTGAGCGCGGCATAGCCGGCGAGCGCGGACGACACCTTGTCCTGCGGGAGATCAGCCGACAGCAGCTTGCCTGCCTGAACTTCGTCACCAGCGAGCGCCAGCGCGACCGCAAGGTTTTGTCTGACCTTGGCGTCGGCCATCGGATCGTTGGCCAGCGGGCGCAGCAATGCGAGCGCGCGATCGGTGTTCCCCGCCAGTGCAAGCGACAACCCCATGTTCACCTGTGCCGCAGTCATACTCGGTTGGTGCGCCAGGGCAGACTGATAGGCGGCTTGCGCCTCTTCGTGCCGCTCCTGCAGATCGAGGGCGATGCCAAGATTATTGAGCGCAGCCGCGTCATTCGAATTGGTACCGATAGCCTTGCGGAACGTAGCTTCGGCCTCGTGAACCTCGCCTTTTGCCAGATAAGCGCGTCCGAGGCCTCGCAGGCCATCGGCGGACCGTGCATCGATCTCGAGTACACGCCGGTAGCATTCCTCGGCCGCCTCCGACTGTCCCATGGACATCAGCGCGTCGGCCTGGCGCAGCAATGCGCCGACGTTGCGCGGGTCGCTTTGCAGGATTTCCCGGGTCACGGCGAGGGCGGTCTGCGGCAGCCCGCTGGCAGTCGCCGCATCGGCGATCCGGAGGTCAGGCAAATTTCCTGTTGCCTTGGCCCGACCCTGCTCGGCGCATCCGGCAAGCAGGGCGAAGCACGCCGATATGACAAACCATCGCATGGCTGCACTCCCTATTGAAGCATTGCCTGGAGGACATGGATGATCGCGGGGCCACCGACGACCAGGAACACGCAAGGCAGAATGAAGACGATCATCGGCACGGTGAGCAGCGCCGGCAGACGGCCGGCACGTGCCTCGAAGCGATTCAGGGCTTCCTGCCGCATTTCCGCTGACAGTGTCCGCAACGCCTGACTGAGCGGCGTGCCGTATTGCAGCGTCTGGACGAGCGTGACGCCAAGCCGCCGTAATGACGCGAGGCCAGTGCGCTTGCCCATGTTCATCAGAGCGACACGCCGATCTGCATTGACGCGCATTTCGCGTGCGACGTGGAGCAGTTCCTGTGCGACGTTGGGATGCGCACTTACAATCTCGCGGCCCACCCGATCGATGGCGGGCTCGAGCCCCAATCCGGCTTCACTGCAGATCACAAGCATGTCGAGTGCATCCGGCAAGCCGCGCTCGACAGCCTGTAGGTGCCGCTTGTGCAGGAACCGAACGACATAGTCAGGCAGCATCATGCCGGCCAGGGACGCGACGGCTATCGCCATCATCTGGAAAGCCCAGGGCCATTCGGTACGCTGCACCATCAGCCAGCCGAGCAGCGGCAACCCAACAAGCGAAAGCAGCTTTGCACCGATGAATGCCGCCAACGCGGTCCGTCCGCGAAATCCCGCGGCTGACAGACGCAATTCGAGATCTTCCAGTGTGTTCGCCGACAACAGCCCACCGCGTGTGATTGCCTCACCGATCCCTGCAATCAATCGTTGCGCTATAGGCAACGATGCGTGGGCAGGCGCGACGACGGCCTCGATGCCGACGCTACGCTGCACGTCGCGGACCCGCCCCGCGAGGATCGCATCGCGTTGCAGACGACGGTTCAGGATGACGCCGGCCAGGACGAACAGACCGGCGGCGAACACCATGAGCAAGAGCATTTGCCGGGTCATGACAGGCTCCGCGACACGATGGTGCGCATCGTCACAACCCCAATCGAGAGCGAACTGATGGCCGCAATGAGGACACCGCGTCCTTGGGGGTCGGTGAACAGCGTGCTGATATAGTCGGGATTGATCAGTGCCAGAGCCGTACCGGTGAAAACCGGCAGAGCCGCAAGAATGGCGATGCTGGTGCGCGCCTCGGACGCGAGCGCACGCGCATGCTCGCGCAAGGCGACGCGCTTGCGGATGACCTCGGCCAGGCGCTCCAGCGTATCGGTGACCGTGCCGCCGGTTTCGCTTTGCAGTGCCAGCGCGGTTGCGAAGAAGCCGTACTCCGGCAGATCGTTGCGATCCGCCAGGCCTTGCAAGGCCTCATTCAGCGTCACACCGAGAGTGATCTGATCGGCCACCTGGGCAAACTCCCGGCCGGTCGGTTCAGGGCAGTCAGCCGCCACGCTGCGCATGCCTTCGGTGATCGGAATGCCAACACGCACTGCCCGCACGAGCATGGCCAACGCGTCCGGGAACTGCTCGAACAGGAGGCGGATGCGTTTCTGCTCGCACCAGCGATAGAATTGGCGGACCAATAACGCCCAGACGATCGGAAGAGCCAGCAGAGCGGATGCGCCGAATACGCTCTGGACGAACCCCAGCATCAGGCGTGCAAGCACCAGCGTGGTCGGCACCACGATCCACCAGGCCAGGGGATAGTGCTCCTTGTGCGATGGGACGAACCCGATGACACGGGTCAATATCTTCATGACGATGCGCTTGCCGTTGACAGTGCCAGCGCCGCCCGTGGTTTCACGCGCATCGATCACGGTGGCGCGCGCGTATGGCGCGGCAAAACGCTCAATGCGGCCCTTGATCTTTCGATAGCGCTGGTCGGCCTGCATCAGCGGAACGGCGACAGCACACGCCAGGACGAGGAACAGCGACGCCGCAGCCAATTGGTACATTATTGCGTGTGTCACTTGCAGGCTTCGTCCATCGCGGTGGTCCATGCCCGGTCCACGCCCGCGTAGGTAAGGCGTTCATGGAAGCTGGGCCGCGCACGGGTGCAACGATAATGGCCGAGGATCTTGCCGCTGAGGCTTTCGCCCTCGACCTCGAAATGCAGGATGTCGTTCAGCGTGGCGATGTCACCTTCCATGCCGCAGACATCGGTGATCTGGGTCACCCGGCGTACGCCGTCGCGCTGACGCTCGATCTGCACGATCAGGTCTACTGCGCCGATGATCTGGGTCAGGATGGATCGGGCGGGCAGGCCCATGTTGCCCATCTGGACCATGTTCTCGATACGGGTCAGGGCGTCGCGGGCAGTGTTCGCGTGGATGGTGGACATGCTGCCGTCATGGCCGGTGTTCATGGCCTGCAGCATGTCGAACGCCTCACTGCCACGGACCTCGCCGACGATGATGCGGTCGGGGCGCATGCGCAGGGCGTTGCGGAGCAGATCGCGCTGGGTCACCTCGCCGCGTCCTTCGAGGCTGGCGACGCGGGTTTCCAGGCGCACCACATGTGGTTGCTGCAATTGGAGTTCGGCCGCGTCCTCGATGGTGACGATACGCTCGTCGATGTCGATCAGACGTGACAGCGCGTTCAGCAGCGTCGTCTTGCCGGAACCCGTGCCGCCGGAAATGATGATGTTGAGGCGCGCCCGAGCGGCCATTTCGAGTATGCGCGCGGCGTTCTGTGACATCGAACCAAATTCGACCAGCCGGGCGAAATCGATCCTGTTGCGCGAGAACTTTCGGATCGAGACATAGGGACCGTCGAGCGCGAGCGGCGGGAAGACGATGTTGACGCGGGAGCCGTCCTTCAGCCTTGCGTCCACCATCGGGCTGCTTTCGTCGATGCGGCGGCCGACGCGGACCGCGATGCGCTGGCACACGTGAGCCACATGCGCAGCGTCGCGGAAACGCACGCCCGACAGGGTCAACTTCCCGCGGCGCTCGACGAATACCCGCTCCGGACCGTTCACCATGATGTCGGTGATTGAATCATCCTCGAGCAGGGGCTCGAGCGGTCCCAACCCAAGCATGTCGTTGACGAGCTCACGCGCAAGCTGACGCTGTTCGCGGCCATTGAGCTGGATGCGGCGTTGCGTGGCGATGTCGGCGAGCGTGCGCTCGACCTCCTGGGTCAGCTCCTCCTGTGTCAGCTTTGCCAGTGAGGTCGGATCCATCTCGGCGAGGCACAGTGACCGTAGTTCGACGATCGCGGCGCCAGGCGGTAGCGCTTTTGGCGGCGGCGGAGGTTCGACCTCCTTGACAGGTGCATCCGCAGAGGCGGTCGGGCGGCGACCGAACCAGACCGCGGGGTTGTCGTTCAGCGACGCGGTATCCACAGACGCCTCCATCCTGATCGCCTTGGCGCGGTTGAACGCTCGGGCGTGCTATCAATGGGAAATGCCGCAGCCGCCTGCGCGGCGAGGGCGACGATTCCCTTGTAGAATCGGTGATTCAAAGCAGCAGGTACGCCGACACTCGCCGCGTTCTCCACGAACTTCGGCAGATCGGGGATCGCGATGTCGACCGGCATCTTCAGCGCATCTTCGACCTGTCGACGCGACAGCGTTCCGGTCCGGTTCATTCGATTGAGGACAATCAGGCCGCGATGCACCTGTAGTGGCCCGTGCGGCAAGGCAAGCAGGCGCAGCGTGTCGCGCACCGCCACCAGTGTCGGCTCCAGCACAAGGATGCGCTGATGTCCCTGCATCAGCAGATCGCGATGCAGCGCGGAACCAGTGAATGGCGCATCGATGACGACGAAATTGTAGCGCCGCCGCAGGGTTTCGGTCAGCCGCTCCACCGCACCGTTTTCATATGTGATGTTGTCGAGGAAGTTCTCCTCACCGGAGAGCACATGCAGCCGCTCGGTGACGAGTTGCGCCGAACGCTCGAGGAACAGCTCATCGATGCGCTGCGGTGTTTCCAGTGCCGTACGCAAACCGGAGCCGGGCTTCACGTTCAGCAGGAGCGCGCAGCTTCCACGGTAGAGGTCGCCGTCCAACAACACGGTGTGGCGATTGGCGCGCTTGCCTAGGTGCCAGGCGAGATTGGCCGCGATCGTACTGGCGCCGACACCGCCACGAACGCCGGTGATCGTCACGACCCGCCCACCCTGCAGCGCCTCCGGCCGACGTGACCGGTTCATGATGATGGGACTGAAGTGCCGCGCCACCATGTCACGTGTGATCGGCTTGAACAGATATTCCTTCACACCGAGGATACGAGTGGCGTGCCGGTAGAAGTTGACGTCGTTGAACTCGCCAATCAGCAGCACATGAACGTCTGGTTCGACGACTTCTGACAGCGATTCGAGAGCATTCAGGGGACGGCCTTCGCCAGCAACGTCAACCACCAGCACACGTGGCGTGGAGGTTTGCCGAAGGATATCGATGGCACCGCGAATATTGGTGCGGTGGAACTCGACCCCGCGCGGTGCCGCGTCACTCAGGCCGTCGCGCAGCACGGCCTCGGTTTCCGCATCCGAGACGAACGCAACGATGTCCTTGCGATCGGGGCGGGCAGGTGCCGCCTCCGGCGGGAGTTCCGCTTGTGCAACGTCAGATGGCATCAAGGGCCGCCTTGCGACCCGCTGCTGACCGGCACCACTTTGGCAATGGCGCTGTCAGGCAGCTGCCGTTGCTTGTCGTTTCGAAGGCGGTCTAGAGCTGCCGCGGCCTGCCGCCCGTCGCCTTCTGAACTGCTGACGCCTCGCACAAGGTCGGCGGGCGATACCACCATCGCGCGAAGATTGGCTTCATTGGCATCGTTGGGGCGCCACGTGCCCTGCCTGATATAAGGGTCCGTCGCGTCGCAGCCGGCCAGCACCAGCACGAGGCTGCAGAGCATTTGATGTCTCAGCATGGCGACGCTTCCATCATTGCACGATGAATCCGGCGCTTCCGGGAATCTGCGGCACTGGCATGCTCGCCGCCGCCGCACCACCGGTTCGACCGGTCTGGCGCAGCAGCAGGATCCGCTCGAGATCGGTCGGAGGCTGATAGCCGTCCGTCGGCAAATGCAGCGCCGACATACTCGCCACCGGTCGCACGACGTACGGCGTGACGATGATCACCAGTTCCGTCTCGTTGCGCTGGAAATTGTCCGATCGGAACAACGCGCCCAGGATCGGCACGTCTCCCAGAAACGGCACGCCATTGCCGGTGACGTTGACCGCATCCTGCAACAGTCCCGCGATCGCGAAGCTTTCTCCGCTGCCGAGTTCGACCGCTGTTTCGGCGCGTCGGACAGTCAAGGCGGGCACCTGAATGGTCGAGTTGCCCGACGATAGCTGCACCGCGCCCTGATTGGTGAGCTGGCTGACTTCGGTGCGGACCTTCAACGTGATCTGACCGTCCGAAGCAACCGTCGGCACGAATGCCAGACTTACGCCGTACTGCTTGAATTCGATCGTCACCTGGTTGTTCTGCTGAGCAACCGGGATGGGGAATTCGCCGCCGACAAGGAAGCTCGCCGCCTCACCGCTGATGGCTGTCAGGTTCGGCTGGGCGAGCACGTGGATGAGCTCGTCCTGCGACAACGTGTCGATCAATCCATTGATGTCCACCGCGTGACCGGGTGTCGGAAACTTGTAGTTGCCAAATGCCACGTTCGGCGCGCGTGTGAGATTGACCAGCGGGTTGTTGGTAATCAAGCCGATCTGCGTGTACTTGCCGAGTTCGATGAGGTTAGCCCAATTGACGCCCAACTGCCGGATCAGGTTGCGGCTCATCTCCGCAATGCGCACGCGCAGGTTCACCTGTAGGCTGGATGCGACGGATATGCGGTTGTCCAAGGTTTGTCCGGCCGGCAGGTAGCCACGCACGATCTGCACCACGCGATCCGCATCGGCCGGCGTCTTCACTTTTCCGCTGACCGTGAGACCGTTCTGCGCGGTCTCGATATGGATTGTCGCGCCGGGCACTGACTGTGCGATCGCCGCTTCGGCCTGGCCGGCCCCGTAGCTGGAAGGCCGGACGATCACGTCGTACTGCACGATGGCCTTGCCGTTGGCATCGAGCGCGGCGACCGTGGTGCGGCCTGGCGAGACGCCGAATATGAACAGACTCGTCGCGCTCGCCGGACGCACCTCTGCGATCTTTGGATCAGCGGCAAAGACGCTGGCCGCGCCAGCGGTCAACTGCATCACTCGCCCACTGCCGGCATCGACGTAGATCACGCTTTGCGCCGCCGTTTTGACATGCGCAGCGGCTGGGGGCGTACCGGCAACCGACGTGCCCGCCTGCTCGGCGCCGGGAGCCGCCAGCGCGACGTGATGCGCCAAGGCCAAAGCAATCGTCACCGCCATGAGCAGATGCTTCATCAGAAGTGGAGCTCCTTGCTGTCGGTTGGACCTTGGAACAGCCGCACCGTGGTGCCTTCGCTGGTGGAGCCTCCGCTCAATGCGGATGACACATCACCGCCCCACGTCACCGCATTGCCTGCCTGGGGCGGCGCCGGATCGGTCTCGGAACCTCTGCCCGGCGCCTGAGGAACGGCAACCACGGAAAGGGACAGGTGACCCAGCCTGACAGCGACCGCGACGCGTACCGCTTCGGCCGGCGTCACCTCGAGCGTGACTGTCCGTGCCATTCCCGCTTCCGGACTTTCCGACGTGGCGCCCTGCATCAGCTGCCGGTCGATGGCGAGAACCCGCCCATCGTGCAGCACGGTCTCGGCTGATACGCGGTGAGCGGGTGTAACGTTCGAGCCATCCTGCGATTGTGTGAGGATCAGATCGACCCGATCGCCTGGCCAGACCAGACCGGCCAGGCCGGTGACCTGATCGACGCCTACCGTGACCGCACGCATCCCAGGTCCCAGCACTGCGGCAAGGAAACCGCGATCACCCGGATTGAGCGCGTCGGCCATCAGCAGCGCGTCACCCTTGGACAGGTTGCGCCTGATCATGGCTCCCAGCAGATCCCCGCGGGCTGAACCCGCATCAATCCGGGCACCAGCCGGAACGTCATTCGGTGGGCGCTGCTCGGTCGCCAGATCTTCCGGTTTCAATAAAGTGCCCGCGCGCAATGACCGGGCGGCGGTCAGCACAGGGACTCTGTCGTTGGGCGTTCCACTGGTCTGCGCGGGCGGCGCTGCTGGGTGCAGGTTGATCCAGGCCACTGCGCCAAAGCCTGCCAGCCCTATGGCCATCAGCATGAACAGAGCGATGCGTGCGAACATCGTTGGTCAGCCACCGGCCAGCGTCAGAAGTGTGCCGACCGCAATGGCGCAGCCGTACGGCAACGTTGGACGGCGCTCGATGCGCCACCGCTCGACGTGCCAGATTCGCACGGCGAGTGATTGGCAACGGGCGACATGCATCTGCGCACGCTCAGCGCGGAACCACCAGCGCAGGGTCAGATAAATGCAGGCCAGGCCACCGCCGGCGATCGCTGTCGTCAGGACGAGGCGGGGCACCACACCCGGTGACACCAACCAGGCACAGGCGGCGAGAAGTTTCACATCACCGCCACCGATCCAGCCGAGGCGCCAGCTCGCCGCACCAAGCACAAAGACAGCCACGGAAGCACCCAATGCGGCAGGCACTTCACCGTTTGCCGCGCGCAGGATACCGCCGATGAGCACCAGGCCGAGGGGCGCAATCTCGGGTATGGTGCGCATTGCGACGTCGTTCAGCACCGCAATACCGAGCAGAGCCGTGACAATGACCAGCGTGCCCAAGTGCAGCAGGACAACAGCGGAAATTGCGTCAGGCATCTGAACCTCGCTGAGCGTTCGGCGTCCTGTCCGGATCAACGCGACCGTCACGCGTGAATCAGAATAGCGACGCAAGGGTCGCTGTGGTGCAACGGCACCTTGGTAGATTTCGACGACGATCGCATTTGTCTCCTGGCCTTTTGCGAGGGAAACGCGACGGCATTGATGGATCGTTAACGAGGTCGCTTTGCCGTTCTGATGGAGCCACGTTGCCTGGTAGGCTGGGTCCGCAACCTGTGCGCCAAGGTCGCGGCACGCCAGCACCTGGGTTCGTCAGTCAACAGACACACGCCCGGAGGGCCTTTGCGTTGATCCTTCGTGGCGTCACGGCGATGGTCATTAGGTTGGCAATGCTGCCGCGATCGCTGTGAATGTCGCCGCGAGCTTCGTTCCGATCGCCGTGACCCCTCCGATGATCACCACTGCGATAAGTGCGGCAATCAGGCCGTATTCCATTGCGGTGACACCACGCCTGTCCGAGCGGAGTGCAAGCCAAATACGCATATATTCGAGCATGATTCGCTGTCCTCTATCGTGAAAGTCGAGTCCATGGACGCATGAATGGTTATTGATTATCGGACAGCTCTTTCGCGTCAGGAACTACGGCCGCGTCTACGGTGATGGTGGTATGAAGCCGCTGGACGTTGCCACACGCGATTGCGTGCCGCCGGCTCAAACCGGCAGATAGATTCAGTGACCAGGCGTGAAGACGCGCGGCAGTCCGGCCCTCCGCGGCGCGAGCAACCCAGCCGACTGCGCAACGGCCCAGGTCGGGACTTCCACCCGTACGACCAACGCCGCCGCCGCCAGCCTCACAACGACCGGATCAGCCGTACCAACCGAGGCAGCGTAAGGCAGGCCCGGGATCCTGCCGCCGCTATTCCAGGCTGCCTGGACGCGCGCGCTGTAGCGCTGGCCCTCCAACGGATCCGCAGAGTGATACAGTGCAATGGCGACAGGCCAGCTGCCGCTTTGATCATGCAGTCGGTTCAGGAAGTTCGCCGCGTAGCGCGCGTTGGCGGAGGGATCGAAGGCATCGGCGAGACTGACAAATGCATCAGGATGGTAGTGCAGATTGACCTGAAAGCAGCCCACATCGATCGACTGGTTGCCCACTGACTGCTCCGCCACCACCCAGGCTATCGCCTCCTGCGCCGAGGAAAAGTAGTGCCCCTCTCCGGCATTGTTGGTCGCCCACGGCCACGGGTTGATCGCTCCGGTCGTCACGTCGACCCGGCCACTCTCCACCTGGCCAATCGCCAGCAACAGGCCCGGAGGAAGCTTTGCGGACTGCTCGAATGCCACCGCGGCGGCGCGGCAATCAACGGCGGGCGCAGCTCCACCGGCACCGGGCACCTGCGCCTGCGCGATCGGAGCCACAGTGAACAGCGCACCCAAAAGCGCGAGTGGAGTGATATGCACGGAAGCGCCGATCCTTGCCGCAGTCCTATTCCACCACCACGGTACTAACCAACCGTTAAGACGCAGTGCACGCGTCTGTATGCGCAATTCGCATCGTCGCGCACATCTCTTTCATGATTTTGCGTTATCACTGTCAGCAGACATCTTCCCTGTGAAGCAGCATGTGGGACGCCGGGTTAGGCAACACGATCCTCCGCAACTGGTTTGGGCAACGCCGACCGCGCGGTGCGGCAGTGCCGTTCGAGGCGGCAGCGCTGCGCATGGCGCGGGTTTGCGATGATGAGCGCGATGGGCTGATCGCTATCCTGCGCGACTTTGCCAATAACGGGACGGCCTACATCGTGCCGTGGAAGAGCCTGCCGCTCATGGCGCCGATGACGGACCATGACATGGCTATGCACGCGGCTGTCGCCGAAACCAAGGCATGCACGCCGGAACAGGTTCGCTCCGTCGTCGGCGATCTGGCGTTGTCCGGCGCTTTGGGACCGGAGG
>Ga0310811_10009136_pt1 | contig 12788 bp, 6 predicted proteins | sample YCmetagenome_FD_207642 | JGI IMG/M metagenome (GOLD analysis project Ga0310811, IMG submission 207642) | Soil microbial communities from experimental microcosm in Duke University, North Carolina, United States - YC | ecosystem: Engineered > Artificial ecosystem > Soil microcosm > Unclassified ...
GCTCTGAGAGTAATCAGCGGCGTCCGGATCGTGCGGGCTTGCGGGAATAAGCCGTTCCTGTTGCAGAGCGACTGCCTCGCTAAGCCTTTTACCGAGCTGGTCCGCATCCCTGATGCCCGGCAAACGTCTCACGGGATGCGCTACATCGTTGGTCGTCAGAATGATCGAGCCGGCGCCGAATAGGCGCTGCCACCAGGGGTGGATCGACGTGACGCTCTGAATCCGGGAAAGCTCGAGACTTGATACACGGCGATGGAGAATGCCCTGCGTCCAGGTAATCCGCGCGGTATCGATGACGATTCGGGTGAACGCTGTCTTGACGAACGGGAAGCCGACACCGATCAAGACCGCACCGGCTTGTGCAAGCAGCACATGCCACTGAAACGGGAAAACGTTCGACGCGCAAACATGTATACCGCCAATCATTGCGATGACAGCGCCCCCCTTCAGGAGTGCTGGAATGTTGCAGGCCTGCGACGGCGCGCCGCTGAAAATCACCTCATTGGCCATCGAACATACCCTTTTTTCTGATCCCCGGCCCGATCACCATTCGTACCGCGACTTGATGCCAACGGTGCGCCCAGTATATAGCCTTTACGACAAAGATCGTCGGCGACGCGGTGAACGCGGCGGAGATGGCCGGACCACGCAGCTCGCGCCCCAACGTGAATTCTCGACGCGTCGACTTAAACTCGGGGTGACGTCCCTTCATGGCCGGACTCAGAACTGCGCTGGCGGGCAGCAAGCTCAGAAGGCGTTGTCAGCTACCTTGGTAAGGTCTTTCGGGCCCGCCGGGTTCCTGCGCCGGCGCGTTCTTGCCGCGCGATTTGGTCGTTTCGGACTCGCCTGCCCTGCCCGGCCGGTTCGATCCGGCGGCGCCCGACGCTGGCGAAGCGGCCTTGTCGCCCGCTGCGGCGGTACCCTGCAAATAAGCCGGCGCACCTTTAATTTTTTGTTGCCGCCCCGGCGGCGGCGCGGTGGGCCGCTTCTCCATGTCGGTCAACATCTGCTGACAGGGCAACGGCTTGTTATTGCTTGGCTGCACCAGCGGAATCAGCGCGGCGAACGGATTCAACAATCCCAGGCCGATCGCCGCGCCGCTGCGCAGCAGCAACGGCCCCGCCTCCACGCCGACGCGCGGTTGTTTGAAGGTGCCGCGCACATAGAGCGGCGAGCGCAGCGAAAAGATCCGCAAGCCCTTGGTGTGCGGATGCACGACCAGGTCCATCATCTCTGTGCGCAGGTTGATCGTGCCGTTCATCACGATGACGGCGTCGCCCGTGTCGAGCGCGAACACGCGTGAGTCCAGTACGCCGTTGGTCGCGACGAAGTCGGCCGCCGCGCAGTTGATTTTCACGTCACGGTTGTTGAACAGCTTTTCATAGACGACATTCGCGACGTTCAGGCCAGCTGCTTCCATCAGCAGGCGGCTGACCGCGCCGTCGTTGACCAGCGCCTTCACTTCACCGTTCAACGTCCCTGCCAGCGCCGCCGGCGAGTTGCCGGTGGCGGACAGCGCGGCGTCGCCATTGACCTCGCCAAGCGTGTTCTGCACAACCGGGAATTTCGGGAACAACTGCTTGAGCTTCAAGTGCCGCGCACTGAGCGAAAAACGCCCTTTCAACGGCGTGCCGCTACCGTCGAGGCGGATCTCCGATGCCAGCGTGCCACCCGCTACGCCGAACTTCAGGGGATCGAGCGCCAGCAACCCATCCTTTAGGATAACGTGGGAATACAGATCCGTCAGCGGCAACTCGACATCCCTGACAATCCGGCGGCCGGTGAACTTGACATCGGCATCGATCGCCTTCCAGCGATCCGTGCGGAATTCCTCGGTCGGCAGCGCCTTGTTCACGGGTTGCTTGTCAGCTGTTCCGCGCTTCGCCTTGCTCGCGCTCGAGTCCGCTCCGATGATCGGCCCGAGATCCGAGAACTGCAGCAGATTCGAGACCACTTCGCCCTGCAGCAAGGGACGCGGCCGGCGCGCCAGATAAGTCAATGATCCGTTCAGGTCGCTACCGCCAACGCGGCCGGTGAAGTCCTCGTACTTGTATACGCTGCCGGACTCGCGCAGTTGCCCGATCAAGCGGCCCTCGGTCGCATAGGGCGGCGTGTCCGGCAGCGTCACCCCACTCAGGTCGTACAGGTGCGACATGCTGACGCCGGACAGCCACAGCCGCAGGTCGAGTGCCGCGAGATGGGCCGGGTCGGTCAGCGTGCCGACCACCGCGACGTGCGTGTCGCCGATCCGCAGGTCGGCCTGCACTGGGAAAGGGCGTTGGGAATCCTGCAGCGCGAGCACGGCTCCAATTTTACCGGTGCCATGCACCTTCGTCTTGTTGTAGGTGCCTGTCAGTGTCCAACCTATCGCATACGCGGGCCGGGTCGGCGCGGTGTGCGGGTTGGTCACGGTGGTGGCGGCTGCGGAGGCGCTGGACGTGGTCGAAGCGGCGGCCGCTTCGGAGGCCGCCACCTCGGCGGCCTGCTTGTCGAGTTGACGCGTATTCGCCCGGCCCACGAACTTCGCCGACGCCTGCCGCGACGCGCTGTCCTGCTGCTTCAGCACCGCCTCGAAAGGGATCGGCTGGCCGAGCGTGTCGACCACCGTCTGCAGATCGGCGCGCTTGACCTCATCGAAGTAGGCGATCCGGCCTTTTTCGAGCGCGATGTTTTCCAGGTCGAGCTTCCATTCACTGGGCTGCGCCGCCCGCCGCAGTTTGAAGGTCCAGTTATTGCGATTGTCTTCCAGCCGTTCGAGATCGACCGACGGATTGACCAGGTTAATCGAGGGAATTGCAATGCGTCGTGCCAGCAGAGGCAAGGCCTCGACTTCGAAGCCAATTTCATCGAGCGTCGCGAAGTGCGGGGTGCGCGCCCATTCCGGATTGGCGATCGTGACCTTCTGTGCGGTGAAGCGGGGCCATGGTATCCACGTCCGCCAGCCGTGCTCGCCGGCCGGTCGGCCCCAGCCGACCTTCAAATCCCCGTTGATCGTGAACTGCCGACCGATCGCCTGCGAAATCGTGTCGTCGACCCACGGACGCGCGCGGTTCCAGTCAAAGGTCAGCACGAAAATCACCACCCCCGCGAGCAACGCGACGATGACCGCCGCGAGCCACGCGGCGACTTGTGTGACGGTTCGTCTTCTGTGCATCGACTCGCTTCCCGTATGCATGATCGCAACGTTAGCAAACCGCGTACCGTCGCCCGACGCGCCGCATCGCTGACAAACCGGGTGCTTTACCCGTATCATCGACCGGCTCCCTGCATTCATTCGCCTATACGTTGTCGACTACTCCTTCCCTCTCAGCGGAATTTGCCGCGCCCGCCACACCGGTCACGCCCGCTGTCCCGATAGTGGCCGCCACCGCACTGAAACGGCACGATGCGCGCACCGGCCGTGCGCTGCTGCATCCGTGTGATGTCGTGATCGCGTCGGGCTCGCGGATTGCGGTGACCGGCGCCTCGGGCTCCGGCAAGAGCGTGCTGCTGCGCACGCTTGCGTGGCTGGACGCGCCCGACGGCGGCGCCCTGTCTTGGCGCGGCACCCCCATCACGCCCAGCACGCCGACTGCAACCATTACCGCGTATCGCAGTGCGATCGCGTACGTGCGTCAGCGCCCCGCTCTGTTCGACGGCAGCGTCGAAGACAATCTACGGGCTCCGTTCGCGCTGCGCGCGCATCGCGCTAGGCGTTACTATGACGCGCAGCGCGTCGCAACCTTGCTCGGCGCCGCCGGGCGCGGCAGCGATTTCACGAGCCGCCGCGCCGCCGACCTGTCCGGTGGCGAGGCGCAATGGGTGGCGCTGATTCGCACGCTGCAGCTCGATCCGGACGTACTGCTGCTGGACGAACCCACCGCCGCGCTCGATGCAGCATCCTCGGCCGCCGTTGAACGGCTGGTGGACACGTGGTTCGCCGCGGCGCCCGGCCGCGCGTTTGCGTGGATCACACACGATCCGGCGCAAGCGCAGCGCATCGGTCGCCAGCACTGGCACGTCGAAGCCGGCAAGGTGCGGACCGCATGAACAACGCTTATGTGAACCTCAGCTATCTTGACCTCGCGATTGCCGCGCTGCTGGTCATGGTCAACGGCGCGGTGTCGATCGCGCTGTCGCTGGACCTCGAGCGCAAGCTGCTGTGGGCATCGGTGCGCACCGTCGTGCAACTGGTCGCCATCGGATATGTGCTCGAATGGGTGTTCCGGTTCAGCACTTGGCCCATCGTGCTCGGCCTGGCGGCACTGATGACGGTGATCGCCGGACTGGCGGCGGGCGACCGCGGCTCGCGCACCTATCGCGGACGCCGCGCCGACAGCATCGCCTCGATCTGGATCAGCGCGTGGCTGGTCGCCGCGGTCGGCTTGTTCGCCGTGATTCGTATCCGTCCCTGGTACGAGCCGCAATACATGATTCCGATTCTCGGCATGATCCTCGGCAATACCTTGACCGGCGTCTCGCTCGGGCTCGAACGCATGACCGAGGAACTCGCCGCGCGGCGCGACGCCATCGACACGCTGTTAGCGCTCGGCGCCACCCGCTGGGAGGCGGCACGGCTCGCCGCGCGCCAGGCCGTGCGCGCCGGCATGATCCCGACGCTAAACCAGATGAGCGTGGTCGGCATCGTCAGCTTGCCCGGGATGATGACCGGTCAGGTGCTCGCCGGCCAGTCGCCGCTGCAGGCGGTGCGTTACCAGATCGTCGTGATGTTTCTGATTGCCGCGTCCTCCGCGCTCGGCACGGTGCTCGCCGTGGTGCTCGCCTACCGGCGACTGTTCTCGGCGGATCACCGCTTCGTGTTTGCGCGCCTGTTAGAACGCCGCTAGCGCTTTAAAACACCGCTAGCGCTTTGCCGGCGGCAGCTCCGGCGCATCGGCGAGGTGGCGGATCAGTGCTTCGAGACGGTCGAAGTTTACCGGCTTGGTGAGGTGATCGCTAAAGCCCGCCGCGCGGCAGCGCTCGATATCCTCGTCCATCCCGTATCCGGTGATCGCAATCGCCGCACGGCCCGGCTGCAGCGCGGTCCATTGACGCGCGATGTCGAGGCCGCTGCCGTCCGGCAGGCCGATGTCGCTGATCAGCAAGTCGAAGGTTCCGCCGCGCGCCGCTTCGAGCGCGGCCGCGACCGTCTCGGCGACGGCGACGCGGTGACCGAGCACTTCGAGCAACTGCGCCATGGCGGACGACGTATATTCATTGTCCTCGACCAGCAGCACGCTGAGCGAGCGCGCCGCGTGCGTTTCTTGCGGAGCCGGCGCGGCGCTCGCCTGTGGCGCGCGTGCCTCACTCATCACGGGCAACCCCAAAGTGAAACGGGCCCCCTTCCCGCGCCCGGCGCTCTCGGCCGTCAGCGTGCCGCCATGCTTTTGCGCGAGGGTACTGGCGATCGCCAGACCCAGACCGAGGCCGCCGAACGCTCGCGTGATCGAATCGTCCGCCTGCTCGAACGCCGAGAAGATGCGCGGCAGCGCCTCCGCGCTGATGCCGATGCCGCTGTCCTGAACCGCTACCGCCACGGTCGCGGCGTCCGCGTAATACGCGTGGACTTCGATGGAACCGCCCTGCGGCGTGAACTTGACCGCGTTTTTCATCAAATTCCAAATGATTTGCTGCAGCCGCGCGCCATCGCCGCTCACGCGCGCCTCAGGTGCGTCATTACGCGTCGCGAGCTTCAGTTCCTTCGCGTTGATGTCCGCCTCGGACATGTCGAGCGCGCTGGCCAGCACGGTCGATAGCGCTACCGGCGCGAAATTCAGTGACAGCTTGCCGCGCGCAATGCTGGTCAGGTCGAGCAGATCGTCAATGAGCCGCGCTTCCAGTTCGACGTTGCGGCGGATCACCTCGAGCGTGCCGTGCGCGTTCTCCGGCAGCGCGTGCGTAACCTCCAGCAGGCGCACCGCCGCAAGGATCGGCGTCAGCGGCGTGCGCAACTCATGCGATAGCACGGCGAGGAAGTGGTCCTTGGCGCGGTTCGCGGTTTCGGCCTGCTCTTTCGCGAGCCGAAGCGCGTCCCCGGCCATGTGCGCCTCGGTTGCGTCGCGGACGATCTTGGAAAAGCCGATCGCCTCGCCGTGGTCGTTGCGGATCGCGGTAGTCACCCCCGATGCGAAGAATGAGCGGCCGTCCTTGCGCCACAGCCAGCGGTCGTCGGACGCGCTCCCTTGGCGCAGCGCCAGGGCAAGCTCGTTGTCGAACACGCCTGCGGCGCATTCCTCCTGGCTGTAGAAAATCTCGGCCGACTGGCCGATGATTTCGTCCGCCGTGTAACCGAGAATCGGCTCCGACGCGGCATTCCAAGTGCGAATCCTGCCGTCCCGGTCCAGCGTCATCACCGCGTAATCCTTCAGCGCATCGACCAGCAGGCGGAAATGCGTCTCCGTTTCGTGCAAGGCGCGCTCGGCCGCGATGCGCTGCTGCCGCTCCGCGCTCTCCGTGAGCGCGCGCCGAACCACCGCCGGCAGCCGCTGCAGCCGCTGCTTGAGGACATAATCGGTGGCGCCCCGCTTGAGCATCTCGACGGCGTGCTCTTCGCCGAGCACGCCCGATACGAAAATGAACGGGGTGCCTGGCGCTTTCTCGCGCGCAATAGCCAATGCCTCGCTGCCGGAAAACAGCGGCAGCACGAAGTCGGCAAGAATGATGTCGAATACCCGGTAATTGAGCCGATCGGCGAAATCGATCTCGTTGTCGACGATCGTCACGTCGCACTTGTAGTCCGACATGGCGAGCTGCGACAACGTCAGTTCAGCGTCGAGGCTATTGTCTTCGACCAGTAACAAGCGCAACGGCTGCATGGGATAGATGGGCCTGAAGGTCCGCAATCGCTGTGATCGGGCGGGCCGCGCCGAAGCGTCGCCCCGCTCGTCGTTTCCTACTCGCCCGACCAGCCGCCCGGTCGCGCTGCCGGCAACTCCGATGCGAACTGTGCGGGCATGCCGACCGCCATACTGTCGCGTTGGCGTTTGGCATCTTGAGGCGCTTGAGGCAGTTGAGACGCTTGAGGCAGCGAAAAGTAAAAGGTCGCGCCGGCATCCTGCTTGCCTTCCGCCCACGTCCTGCCATCGTGGCGCTCCACAATTCGGCGAACATTCGCCAGACCGATACCGGTCCCTTCGAATTCCTCGAATCGATGCAGCCGCTGAAAGACGCCGAACAGCTTCGCCACGTATTTCATGTTAAATCCGACACCATTATCGCGCACAAAAAACACCTGCTGCAGCGCGAATTCGCCGGCGCCCGGATAGGAGCCGATCTCGATCACCGCGTGCTCGCGCGTGCGTGTGTATTTGATCGCATTCGACAGCAGATTATGCACAGCTAGCTGCAAAAAGGCGGCATCTCCGGCCACCATGGGCAGCTCGCCGACTTTCCAGACGATATCGCGCCCCTGGGTGTCGGCGCGCTGATCGTGGATCGCCGTGTCGACCAACTCGCGCATGTCCACCTGCGCCGGTCGCAGCGCCGCGCGCCCCAATTGCGAAAACGTCAGCAGATCATCGACCAGGGTGCCGGCGAAGCGCGCGGAGTCGACAATGTTCTTTAGAAAGCGATTGCCGCGCTCGGACAAGTTGGCCGCTTCGTATTCGCGCAGCAAATCCCCATATCCTACGATATGTCGTAACGGCGCGCGCAAATCGTGCGAGACGGAGTACGAAAACGCTTCCAACTCCTTGTTGGCACGGCCGAGATCGAATGCCAGTTGGGCCATTTCCTCGGCCCGTTCGAGCCGGTAGGCTGTTTCCGCGTGCACCTCCTTGGCTTCGATCTGCAGCGACAGGATCTGTCCAAGATGCGCGCAGGCGGTCCTTATTTCGAAGGGCGGCAAGTGCGGGGTCGCATGGTGGCAGCAAATGAGCCCCCACAATCGCCCGTGCACGACCAGGGCAATCGACAGCGATGCGCGCCAGCCCATGTTCTTCATATAGTCGCGCTGGGCTGGGGATATGCCGCGCAGCGAAGCGTAGGCCAGTTCGGTCGGCGCATCGTTGGTCGGACGCGAAGGCGGAACCAGCCGCACGAATTGCCGGTCCGCGTCGGCGACCAGTCTGATCGGATTGCGCAAATACCGCTCGCGGGCCTGACGCGAAATGTGCGAGGCGGGGAAGCGCTGATTGAAATACGGCGCGTAGCCGCGCGCGCGATCCTCGGCGACGACGTGGCCATGCCCATCGCCATCGAATCGACAGACCAGCGTGCGGCCAAAACCCGTGATACGGCGCACTTCGCGCACCGCTAGCGTCGCCAACTCCTCCACGGCGTCCACATTGCGCAGGCTCGCAACGAAGGTGCATACCAGCGGGTAGATCGACGCGAACACATCGGCCGGCGCCAGCATGGGTTCCAATTCGACGATCAGCGTGCCCGCATGCCTATGCGCCACGGCGGCAAGCGGCGGCAGCGGGAGCAGCGGCGCCTCGCCGGCTGCGCCGCCATCCCTCGGATCGGCGATTACGCCGACGTACAGTGGCGTGCCGTCGGGACCGTCCGGACCGTCCGCGCCGATCGCCTCGGCAATCCGGTTTGCCGCTTCAGCGCCGATCAGGTCCGCAAGCGGCGCCCCAAGCACCTGTTCAAGGGGACGCCGAGCCAGGCATTCGATATTCTCACTGGCGCGGACCACATGGCTGTTTTCGTCTAGACACACCAAAAACCCATGCGGCTGTATGCCGGCCGTAATGGGGGACGATTGACGCGCACGCCCCCACTCCGGGTTGTCATTGCGCGGCGTGGCACCCGACGTGTTCGATGTCATGCCGTCACCGGTGCGCGCGTGAGCCGAGCGATGAATGGACATCGCGACGCCGTGACGCGTTGCGGGTGGTCGGCCGGGAAATCAGAGCGTACATGCAGAGTTCGTTCCGCCGAATCGGCAAACCCGCGCGCATGCGGCAACCATGGCCGCCATCCTGGGGACCCATCGGCGACGCATCGACCCATCCTGGCGGGTCAAGGCAACCTGGCTGCGCGCACATTCTACGCGGCAAGTTGAAAAAAACACACGAAAAGGCGCAGGCGAATGCTCGGTCGGGCGCTCGGGGACAGCCGCAACACTGCCTCGCCGCTTCGCGCTGAGCGGGGACAACCGCATGATCCGAATAGGCTGCAAACTTCGTGCCGAGCGGGCAGTTACCGCGCTAGCGCCGCAGCCTGTTACGTAGCGTCGCGGTGATCTTTTGGCGCGCGCGTTCGAAGCCGGCCCACGGATCGTCATCGATTTCGGCGAGCCGCTGAACCACGTTGCGCACGTTCCACTGGTCGCCGCTTTCCAGCTTGGGCACCTCGCTCCACCTCACCGGCGTCGACACGCCCATGCCATGCCGCGCACGCGCGGAAAAAGCGGCCACCGTGCTCGAGCCCCGGTTGTTGCGCAAGTAGTCGATAAAGATCTTGCCGACCCGGTTCTGGGGCCCCATTTTCGCCGAGAATCGCTCGGGAATCGTATTGGCAAGGTGCTGTGCAATCGCTTGCGCGAATGACTTCACGCTATCCCAATCGCCACCGCGTTGGATGGGCACGACGATATGCAAGCCCTTGCCGCCACTAGTCTTGCAGAACGATTTCAGGCCGAGTGCGTCGAGCAGCGTGCGCGTGAGCTGGGCCGCGTCGAGCATCATTTGCCAGTCGAGTTTTGGGTCTGGATCGAGATCGAACACCATGCGGTCCGGCTTCTCGATGGAATCCGTGGTCGCGTTCCATGTATGCAGTTCGACGGCGCCCATCTGCGCCGCCTCGACCAACGCCTGTGGCGTATCGATAGTCAGCAGCGCCGGATGTCCTGGGTCGAGCCCCGGGTGCTGCGTGGAATGCGGCATCGCGAGCTTGCCGCTGTGTTTCTGAAAGAACATCTCGCCGTCGATCGTACCGGGCGCGCGGACCAGTGCTACTGGACGTTTGCGCAGATGCGGCAACATCCAGTCGGCGACGGAATCGTAATAGCGCGCCAGTTCGATCTTGCGCAAGCCGGTCGAGGGGTCGAGCACGCGATCCGGATGCGTGACCTGGATGCCGCGGATCCGGTTTGCGGCGGACGAAGCGGTGTCGCGCGCCGCAGCACGTGTCTCGGCGGCGGACTGTGACCGCACGGTACGTTTCGCTTGGCGGCTTGGTTTTGCCGCTGGGTCGGTAACGGGTTCCATTTGCTGTCCTCCGGATTGCGGCGTTTCGATGCCAATCTGCCTGGCCGGCTTGTCGTCACGCAGGCCGATGAACGACGCCTGGCGTACGACACGATCGCTGGTCCATTCCGCGAATTCGCATTCCGCGACCAGTTCTGGCGTGACCCAATGCACCGTGGAGCGGCTGCGCTCGCGCGGCGGCTGCGCGAACGGCATCGTCTTGCTGGGACGTTTGTCGAGTTCGCGCTTGATGCTGCGCAAGGTCGCCGCGTCGAAGCCGGTGCCGACGCGTCCCGCATACTGCAAGTCGCCGTTTGCGTCGTACACGCCTAGCAGCAGCGCACCGAACTCGGCACGGCTGCCAGAAGGTTCGGTCCATGCGCCGATCACAAACTCCTGCCGGCGCCGGCATTTGAGCTTGATCCAAGCGGGCGAACGCCCTGCGCGGTACGTGCTGCCGCGGGCCTTGCCAATGAGTCCCTCCAGCGCCATATCGCAGGCGCTTTTCAGCAATAGGTCGGCGTCATGGCCGAAGTCTTCGGAAAAACGCAGCGAGCCCTCGGCGCGCCCGCCGCCGCTCTCGAGGAGCGCACGCAACAGTGCGCGGCGCTCCACCAGCGGCACGTCGCGCAAGTCGTAGCCGTTCAGGAACGGCACATCGAAAACGAAGTAGACGATCTCCTGGGTGGCGCCCGTGTCGAAGGCGTTTTGCAACGCTTGGAAACTCGGCACGCCACGCTCGTCGAGCACCACCGCTTCGCCGTCGAGCCACCCTGAATCGAGGTCGAGTGACGTTAGCGCGCGTGCTTGCAACGGGAACTTCGCGGTCCAGTCCAGACCGCTACGGGTATAGAGCCGTACCACGCGCTGCGCGGTGCGCCCGGCGCCGGTACGTTCGATGCGCGCGAGCAGCCGGTATCCGTCGAACTTGATCTCATAGATCCAGTCGCCGCCACGCGGCGGCGCCTCGCTCAGCGTAGCCAGTTGCGGACGAAGCGCATCGGGCAGATCGGCGCGCCTGGCGCCGTCAATCGCGGGCTTCTTCAGCAAAGTGCGCAGCGAGCGAGGGGTGCGGCCGGACACGGTGTCGGTCGCGCGCGGATCCAGGGACGCGGCCGCCGCGCCGCGCGAGCTCGACTTCTTGCCGCGCGGCGGCGTCGCGCTTGCGCCAAGCACGCTGCCGGGCAGTTCGGCCAATACGTCGAACTCGGCTTGCGCGCGTGCCTCTTCGTCGCGCTCCTTGATCAGCAGCCACTGCTCCTTGTCGCCGCTGCCGCGCATGTGGCTGCGAACCAGCATGAACCCGCCGCGCAGCTTGCGCCCATGAAGCCGGAACTTGAGCTTGCCGTGCGCATAGTCTTCGAGCGCCTGCTGTTCGCCGCCCTCCCGCTCCCAGGCGCCCTGGTCCCAGACGCCCTGGTCCCAGACGGTCACTGTGCCCGCGCCATAATTGCGTTCCGGGATCTCGCCTTCGAAGCTGCCATAGGCCAAAGGATGATCCTCGACATGCACCGCGAGCCGCTTTACCGTGGGATCCAAGCTCGGCCCCTTGGGCACCGCCCACGATTTCAGCGTGCCGCCCATCTCGAGCCGGAAGTCGTAGTGCAAACGCCGCGCGTGATGCTCCTGGACCACGAACGACAGTGCATGCGGGCTGGCGGAACCGGTGCCGTCGCGGGCACGCTGGCGCGCGCGTCCGGCCGGTTCGCCGGCTGGCTCCGGCGTGTTGCCGAAACGGCGTTTCTTGCTGTAAGCGGTGAGTTTGTCGTCAGCCATCGGCGCAGGGTCCGCCTAGCGACGCGCGCAGTGCGCACGCGCCATGTCGGCGCGCGCACTCATGCGCGCTTGCTCCGAAATGCCGGCGCGGACAATGCCGACATCCCGCACTCCATTAGCGTGGGCCAGCCACGCACGCGTGCTGAAGAGCTGCCGCGCCGCCTTTGGAACCGGCACAACGCCGGCCAGTCAACCCGACGCGCAGAAACCGTGCCCAGCGGTGGCGTGCAATCGCTGCAGCCCCTTGCGCACGACGCATGAATATGGCGCGGCCACGGCACCGGCAGCCCTGAGCGCGGGCCGTGCCGTGTAAAGTCTGCCGTGATGCGGGAAGAAATGCCATCGCGTTCCGTCAGTCCTTGTCCGGGACGGCGCTGATCTGCAGTTGCGTGCCGTCGGACAACGTCAGCTTGGTCGGCCGGCCGTTGGTTCGCACTGAAAAACGCACCAGCTGCGAGAACGTCGCGTCCTTGGTACACACCACTTTCTCGCCGTTCACGGTGACGCCGACAGTCTGCGGCGCGCGTCCCGCGAAGTTTGCCTGCACGTTCGCCACACCCTTTGCATCGACGATCGGCGCGATCCTGAAGTGGATCACGCGCACGGGCGCGCCCGTTGCATCGACCGGCAAGTCGACGTCGGTCGGACAGCCCTTCGCCGGTTTCACGGACGCCGGCGCCGGCGAGCGCCAGGTGTAATCGTCGGCTTGGCCCGAGCGAACGATGCGGGTCGCTTTCGCGTTGCCATAGGTCTTCGACGTAATCGTCACCGTGTATCGAATACGCGGAGGTAGGCCTTCAGGCACCGTTACGGGCAGTGCCTGGGTTTGCGCGAGTGTGTTGCCGCTTGCCAGCGACGCGGCCATGCCTGGCGTCGCGCAAGCAATGGCCAGCGCGG
>Ga0310811_10009137_pt1 | contig 12787 bp, 13 predicted proteins | sample YCmetagenome_FD_207642 | JGI IMG/M metagenome (GOLD analysis project Ga0310811, IMG submission 207642) | Soil microbial communities from experimental microcosm in Duke University, North Carolina, United States - YC | ecosystem: Engineered > Artificial ecosystem > Soil microcosm > Unclassified ...
CCAGCCCATAGGCAATATAAATTTGATAGGATGTGTATTACTCAGAGCGAAGTCGAGTGAGGGGGGAGAGGAGGAATGGTTGGTCAGTGTCTCAAGAGAATCGCCTTTAAGTAGCTCACATAGTTCAGGCACGATCCCATCGCAATTCGTAGGAGATCTTATTGTAGAATATAAGAGAGTCGACCATCGTGATTGGCTTCGCTCGACTCGGAGTTCTGTTGGTGGCCAAGAAGCTGACTGTGACTATTGAATTGACATTCAAAGGTTCGATTTACTTACAAGTATGTAACAATTGAATCACTCACACATATATAAGGCAACGGTTTGACCAAAGGTTCAAATGTTCATGACCAGCTAATTCAGAATTCTTCGACGGTTTGGGAGACTGTTTACTGTTTAGCTGTTGAATTTTTCATTTCAAGGTACTAATTACTCACAGGAACGCGAGGATCCTGCGCAGAAGTTCCAAATTTTGCAGAGTGGGGCCGGGTACTGGTTTGAGTGCCACACTCCGGTCACGGAACGCCACGTTCGAAAGCTGGTCGATAAGCTATAACGGAGACTGGTCAGATGCCAGACTGCAGTGCTCGTAATCATGGTTATAAAGAGCTCTTCCATGCCTACAATATTCCAGGGCTGAAAGTAGAGAATCATTTGCAGGTCATTTGAATCACGAGGGATTTGCTGGAAGGCCATTATAAAAAGATGGTATTGGTTTCAGATTACTCACAAGAACGCGATTGAGGATCTTACGCAGAAGTTCCAGATTTTGTGGATTTCGTGTGCTGATTTTAGTGCCAGACTCGGGTCCCGCAACGCCACGTTCAAGCTAAACCGATCAGATGCCCGACGTTGGACAGTCACCATGTGAGGTCACAATGACTGTATGCTTAGTACAGCATTCACGCCAGCAGATACTGAATGCAAGAAACAACTGTCTTCATTCTAGGGCCCAGTGATAGTACAACCAGTATTTAATGTCGGACGTGATATGCATCGGTTCCTAAGGGCTAATCGTCAATGATTCTACAAGGTGAACAATTTTGCAGATTCAGATAATATTACCGACCTCACTACTACTTCACCTCCCCAGCGAGTTCACTAGCATATGTGTATCCCATGTGAACTCGTAACATTGTGTTCGGATCAGATGGATCGTGCTTTCCATGTTTGGATTGGCCCGTCCACTCGATGTTCTGGCCCCACAGATCGAAGAATCTTTGAATCTTCTCATCCTGTCCAGATGCGAGCAGGTATTCATACACTGCGCGCCATGCACTGTCTAATGCACCGACGACCCACCTGTAAATTATATTGCACTTACACACTCTACCTTACCGGTATTGATGAGCGCTCCCAAGCGTTCTGCATCATTTGTCAAACCATAGCTCGCAATCAGCACAGTGGATGGCGTGCTAGATTCAACTCCGTGAGAAGGGTAGATGATAGTCCGAATGGGAAGGTCTGTGGATGATTGGCCCCCTACGATATCGAAAAGTTCGGTCCACCATGCTGATCGAAAGCGCATGCCAACCTTGATTGAAGGACCGTACTGCAGTTTACGCAATGCATTTTTTTGCATCACATTTAAACCAGCGTCTCCGAGTTCAATCATCCGCAGGCATGGAAGAGGGATAGTCGATATAACGTGTGAATATGTGCGCGGACTAAGCTCGCCCCTCACACAAACACTCATTGCGGTGTCTCCACTCTGAGAGATGCTCATGACCTTCTTATTGAACTGGATGAGAGGATTGGTATCGTTAGCAGTGCTAGTAATGTATGCTGTCATGTAGTCGGTAAGCACTTGAGAACCGCCTCTAGGTACGGTAATGGGTGAGACTGCATGAGTTCCAAGACAGGAGTGCGCTTACTTGAAACACTTCCATTCTATGTCTCCAAAGGTCGGGGACTCGACACCGGCGAATCCCAGCGTATCCAGAACCGCTTCGCTTAGAGCACGGTCATACGAGCCCGTGCTGTCGTTGAATGTCTCGCACCAATTGATAACGTTGGTTGAAAGATGCGTGCGTGGAATTTGAAGGCTGGAGCTGGGAATGTACTTGAATGACATGAATGAGCGAATCGAGTATGCATCGTGCTTCATCAAATTGTTCCAGCCCGAATTGACATTCTGCTCCAAGTCTTTGATGAGGTCCCTGACAAACGGCCGAACGACATCCTCGACAATATTCTCAACGCCCGTGGCGATATACTGAGAATTTACACCCATTTCCCCAGCACAAAAGTCAGGAGGCCGCGATGTTTGAGAGACCTGATGACGTTGATTATTGAAGTAGAGAAAATGCCCCTGCCTCTTTGGCGTAAAATGATAATCGATAAGCTGAGAACTTAGAGGTGCCTTGGATAGACCCGTGTTAAGCTTCGAGTAGTTAATTAACTCGCCCAAGCGTCTCATAATGCCAATCTTGTAGTTTCCTTGAACATCCTTTTTTGGCAGGGGAAACCTCATGGCGCCAACATCCTAGTTCACGGGAAAGCCAAGAGTTTACATGGTCAGTATGTTTGACGCAGCAGCAGCATCGAATGAAAGACGTACATAGTAGTCGTATTCTCCACTATTCGGGAAGTTGTAGGTGAGGAGGCGTCCTCCAGTGCGATCCGATGCCTCCAAGATCTCGTAGTCAATTTTCAGCGAATCTAATATAAGAGCGGTGTATAGACCACCAACTCCTGCGCCTAGAATTCCAACTGTACCCGGCGGGCCATAACCACGCTTAGGGAGCGCAGGTATCTGCGAGGCCTCTTCAAGAGTAGTTGCGGTGAGTGGGGCAATGATTTGGTGGAGAGTATCATGATAATCTTCGATAATTTTTCGACCCCAGTAGCTGAACACATCTCCTTGGAAATCCATGGTGAGTGCACCTGGGATTGAAGATTGAATATATCTCGTCTAGCAAGAATAGACCGAACACGAATCTATATATATTGTGCATATCGTTCAGGGAATGAGAAGGATTAGCCTATTCTGTGACTGCACAGTGCTTGAAGCAACTCATCTGGACTAGACTTCTAACAAGCCTCGTAGTAAAGGCGTGCACGATTCTTATGGTGTCAAGTTCAAGGTGTGTCGAGTCGGCGACAGTGTTGTTGTCGAAGCGAGGTGACCTCGAGGTAGTAAGTTTACGTTTACTTCGGTTTGAATTTTGAGCAGTTCGATCTACCTCGGTTCCGAGTTACACCTCGTGTCATTCAAGACAATCAACAAAGTGACAACGAGGCACTTTCTTAACACCGGATTTATCCATCAGGAAAACCACTGCTGACCTGTAGCACAGCGCTTCTTTTGAATCGACCGTAGCAACTCGTAAGTAAACACTATATTATTATGCATCAGCGATTAATTATTTACCTTTGTTTAGATCACGCGCCCAAGACACGCTCACCTGGGTCCTCTGCCTGAAGCCTGAAGCCTGACGCCTCACCCACCCCTGTAATATATTAACACTCACCTCCACAACATCCGGTTCCGACACATCCAGCCTTTCTACCAGAACCACCTTCAACTCCCGCTTCACATATCAATGTTTCGCTAGTTCGCCACCATCAAACTAACAGTATCCCGCACGCACTCAATACCACCCTCCGTTTCAACCAATCCCGAATCTTCGACTCCAGCGAATTCCCAACTTTGCAGCATGGGGCATGAACGACACTACCGCTCAGTTCTCAATGCATCTAGGTCAAACAGCTGTTACGTTTAGAAGAATGTAAGTGCCTTCAATTTCGTTTTACTCTGCTTGCTCGCCTTGAGAAGTTTGCTGGTGTTATACCAGTCACCGTCCAAAAATACCACTCCAATGTTTCAAATTCCTATGTCATACACAAAATCCGGCTTATTGTATTCCATTGGCGCCATAAACGAAAAGTCCATCACACAGAGGCTGGTTACACAGAGTGGCAGCCTCCTCGCAATGATATCAATAGTACTGACTTGTATATACCTCGTGCGTTTTTTTTTTCTATTCGTCTATCCCCTCTCATTTGTCACGCAGTCATAGCACTCGTTACCTACATCCTTGTTGCGGCACTACAAACAAGTATTCAGGAACGATTTCACCCTCAAATCCTCGGTGCAGGTGCAGCACGCACTCTCCTCGTCGCCTTACTCAAATTTCTCTTCGTCCAATGCAGCTGCTACCTCCTCAATATCCAAGGCACCAGTCAAGTAGTAGATTTGATCGCTTATGGCGGGTATAAGTTTGTCGGGTGAGTCTGCTTCTTGCACCCTTTTCACTTCGTTTCTAACTCGAACCAGCGTTATCCTCACGCTCTTCGCGGGTCTCATCAATCTAGGCTCAACTATATATGCCCTCATTCGTCTATCCGTTCGCCGCAAATGCCTTATTCATATAGTATGTCCCATCCCTATGACATAGTTGCTTACACTCGTACTCGTAACTTCGTTCCCTCCGCTCATTGGTCCTTCCCGACTCGCCCGCCAATGTAGGCACTGTCAACCCTGCATCTAGAAAACGCCGTTTTACGGCCCTGCTCTTGGAGGCGGTTTTACACGTCGTGTACATGGGGACTTTGGTGAGAGTGTGAGCACTTGAGACATACCTGCACACCAACGATAAATCAGGAAATCCTGGGCGAGGCATCGACTCCGTTATGCACAGATGAGAGTCTAGACCAAACACTCGATTCGGTACCCTGGTAAAACTGTAAGGGTCAGTTGGATGACAATATCATAGTCGTCGGTGGAATGTAAGATTATAAGAGGATGGTATACCTTCACTTCTTGATGTCAAGGAAAAGGAACAACCGGCCATTGTGAATGCGGTATGTGTTCGACTTGTGGAGATACTGAGAAGGAAAATGATGTGACCAGACCAGCGAACCCTCGGTTACTTGACAAAAGGTGATAGATTTATATCACGTTTGCTTGTCTTGTGCTGAAACGAATTGCTTTGTAGATGAAGTCGACAGGTTTCAAGTATGAGTGAGAGCAACGTTCATCAACTCGCACGGCGTTGACGATTTGCAGATATCGGAGGGACGTCGGTGATACCCTGACTCATTCAATCTTTCGTATTCTCTCTTCCTGCCACTCTACCCTGTCAGGCTCAACGCCACTTCCTTCTGCCCCCATACATAATCGTTTGGCCTAACCGTACCAGAGGACCCTTACAGTTTTGAGTTCACTAGCTCATGTACACTCATACCTACCAGCAGAATCTCATACGCTGATTCCCCGCTCTAAAAACACGTCCGAGCGCTCCAAATGAAGCCGCTGCTTCTAACCCTCTTGTCTCGCTATCTTCGTGTTACCTACTAACACGTCACACAACTACGTCGATCTGCTCGCAATCCCCTGTCGAACTCATACCCAGCATTATAGGTTGACGACTATTGATATTAACTGGATGTTGGTGTTGTTTCGCAGAATTCACTTCCGCGTCTCGAAACATCAAGCGATGTCTCGCCAAGACATTCAACAATCAGTGCACAACCTCTCATGATTCATCCGACTTTCTGCTTCGGAACAGTAGTACTCATCACTCGCAACATGGCACCTACGGCTCATGCCAGGTTGCTTGACCTCATAACTCCATAGCGGTGTTCTGCTATTGAATATTGAATTCGGATTCAGACAGGTGGTATGCACAACACATAACCAACGCATAAGGAACAATCCACAATCATTCATTGTGATGATACAAGTTACAGCGTACACAGGCAGAGGTCGACAGTTCATGATAACTTTGACTAACGAAAAGCCTATTGTATAAACAGCTCTGGGTGTGTGAGCACGATGTGCTCCCAGACAAGATCGTCCTGCGGTTCCGGTTCCCCACCACGACGATCAGGAGGTGCTTTAAATGCACTCTGTGTAACCCATTCAGGATTTACTCCCCAGTTCTCGAAGAACTTGGTTCGGTAAGATTGGAAAGCGGGGAAACAAAGCATTTCGTGGACAGCTCTCCAAGCGCTATCCAATGCACCCTCCACCCAAGCATGCCTTATGCTGATGGCCTCACCAGCGAAATGAAGATAACCCCCCGCAGCAGGATTGTTGAGGCTCGTGTAAAGATTTCCGAACTTTCCAGGTCCGAAGAAAGCAAAGGCACCTTGAAGAAGGATATCAGTGAGACGAATATCAAAAGACTTGGCTGCGTGACACTGACCCATTGTATAAGGATCATGGGACCAACTCCATCCCTTGCACTCGATCAGCTGGTCATGTAGATACTTTATATCAACGTTGTGCAGATCCGCCAGCTCCTTCAATACAAGCTGTACCAGTGTTGCGTCGTCTTTACCAATCAATGCACCCAACCTAGTAGCATCCTCCGTCCAGCAATAGCTGGCGATAAGTGTAGTCGTCTTCCCAGCATGGACGTCTCCAAAGGAAGGATAAACGACAGTGCGCAAAGGCCTGTCGGTGTACGTCTGTCCCCCAACTATATTCAGAAAATTTCCATTTCCATCCGTCCCGGTCGTCCACCATGCAGTTTTGAACTGCATTCCGATCTTAATGGAAGGACCATAGTTCAATGTTCGCAGAGCATTTGACTGCATGGGAGAGAGACGGGCTTGGCTGAGGTCGATGGTACGGAGAACGGGTAAGGGGATGGTAGAAATGACATGCGAGAATTCGTGATGATCCTCATTGTTCGTGACAACGTCCATGCCGGAGTTATCCTCCTTAACTCCAATGGCCGTCACTCTGGAGTTGTATGTGATAGCACCCCCGCTATTCTGAATATATTTTTCCATGCAAGCTGCAATCTCGTTGGCGCCGCCACTGCAAAATATCAGAAAAGTGTTAGCATTAATCATCTCGGCTTGATTTACATGATAGTGCGTACGTACTCAATGCAAAACCATTCCGTAAGAGGCAGGTTAGGTTCGGGATGCCAACCAAAAGCAACGGCCTCTAAAACGGTCTCGGAGAGAGCGCGATCGTACCATCCGGTGGACTTATCAAAAGTCTCACACCAGTTGACAACATCTGTCGAGAGAGACTTGTTGGGTAGACCAAGGCTTTCGCTCGGTATATACTTGAGCTGCATATAAGCACGAGTCGAGTAGTGGTCGAAGCTCTTCATATATTCCCAACCTTCTGACCCTCCAGTCTCCAAATCGTCAAGTAGGCGTGTTGCAAAGGGACCAATGACATCGTCCATAATTGCCTTCACACCTACAGTAATGTACGGGTTCGAGTCAGCGACGTCTTTGATCACCTGATCAGCCTTGAAAGGATCAGTTGGTGGCATCGCGTTCTGCCGTACTGTGACACCATTATAAGAGTATAGGGTATTGTTGTTCCCAGCGCCTATAAAATAGAACGGCTTGACCTTCGTGCTGAGAGAGATACCGCCCTCGTTGAGAGGTGGGTAGTCGAAGAGGTTAAAGACTCGCTGCATGGAACTGATTTTGGGGAATCGCATAGCGCCAACATCGAAATAATTGTAGGGCGATCCCGTCCCGTCTTTGAATTTGTATGTGAGAAGTCTTCCTCCGAATGTACCTTGAGCCTCGATGATGTGATATGGAATACCGAGGTCCTGGAGGATCAAAGCCGTGTACAATCCACTCGGTCCTGTTAATATATTAGGCTTGAATCAGTAGAATGACGATTAAAACAGTGGAACACTGACCTGCACCCAGGATTCCAACCGGCATTGTAGAGCTAACCGTCTGATAATTCACTGGTGCGATTGTTAGCACAATGACGATCAAAACAGAAGAGCACCGACCTGCATCAGGGATTCCAACCAGACCTACAGAGCTAATGTCGGCTAACTTCCGACACTCAGTCAGCGGAGCGGTCAACTGCCTTGGTATGTTGGGCGGGAGGGTTTCTGTGCCCTTCAGCTCATCATCGAAGGCTTGGATCAATTTACGAGCATAGTGAGCATAGGTATCATACCCCGGTGAAGGGGAAGATGAGTCCACAAATTTTGCCATCGAAGAAAGGGATGTACTTTCTGTCTTTGAATATAGCCCTTATTTATAAGGGAGAGGCTAGAGGGTGTTCCGTTTGCGGAGAAGCCTGTGTAATACAAGCAACCGATAATCGCGACACATGAATGATGTTCGTTCTTGCTCAATGTGTTTGTCATGTGTTGTGAACTTGTGCATACCACCTATATCAGAATTCAAGACTTAGGTTAGCCACTCATCTTACGAGATCTTTGCTCCTTGATGTGATTATCGATTTTGCATCCATATCATGACGGGCGTTGTCTAGACCGAGGGAGATTCATAGTCATTGACGCTGAGAACCTGGTCCGGCAACTAACAGTGATCTCATACCCTGAGGCGTCAAGGTCAGCTGTTTCGCATAGTAGCCTTTTCTGTTGGACTTCTACCCTCGAGGCCCTGATGGGCGTTGTCTAGATCGTCGAAGGGAGACTCATTGTCATTGTCATTGACGCTGAGAACCTGGTCCAACTGGCGGTAACCTTATACCTGAGGCCTTAAGGTCAGCTGTCTTGCATAGTAGCCTTTTCTGTTGCACTTCTACCCTCGAGGCCTGTGAATACAAATCTGTTGAACTTACGGTATGATTGTGAAAATAAATGATCCTTGCGCTGAAAAAGGAATTGATTACTAAGTTCAAGTTGAAGCAACTAGCTCTAGTGTCAGTGAGCGCTGAGGAAGTTCCTCATGACACACATCCTGAGACTGACCCAGCTGTACCCTAGTTTCATCCGCATCGATATGTATGTGGATCTGTCCGGACGGATCTCTTATCACATGCGATGTTTCTAATCGATCTTCTGCAGTCTCGTTGTACTTTCTCCATCAATGTTACAGTGCTCAGCAGGTATGCTCTTTGGATATATCTTCTATTATTTCTGACAGCCATCATGCAGAATCCAGATGCCCCCGAAACAGTTTATATTGTTCACTGAATTTGAATAATGCAGACGAGTCATGGCCTTCACAAACCTTCACATAATGCAACATCGTTTGCGATGAATAGCCTTCGGTTTCTCGGACTTTCGAAAAACCCGGTGCCTTTCAGTTTCTGGTTTGATCGATAAGACACATATATGTACTTTCGCTGCTTGTTCAGTCTTCCTTGGGGGTTTCATCTTCACATCTAAACCGTTGGACCAGACGGATGACTCAATCTTCAGTATTATCGTGACAATTTCAAACATCTAGGACGTCGCTCAGTCTTACCTTTGATTTTGAGCCCTAGTTCTAAACTTCCGCGAGCTCTCAACCTTCCTGATACGAATGATGTCCAAGGTGACATCATTTATCTCTTTCCTAAAGTAAACGACTGGTTCGATTAGATATGTCCACTGATGATTTATTCTAACAGAAAGCCGAGAACTTTGTTTTTCAGGATCGACAATGTGCCATCATTCAGAACTGCTCTGCAATATCAGGCTGTATCTGATGAATTCGTTAGGATCCCGATCGAAACACCAAGCGATGTCTCACCAAGACATTCAACAATCAGTGCACAACCTCTCATCATTCATCCGATCTAAAGGCGTTTTCCTCGTCAATCGATCCTGAGAGATCATCGCTGCTCATCGTACGTACGTCCCATTTCATCCAAATTTCGTCTTTTCATCCACACTCCATATACAATTAAACATGTTTGATGCTTGATGCTCACGAATTATTGCCGATACCAATGACGCTGACATTTACCTTTGCGCGCGCATACAGTGATAGACCAAACATCCAACTCTATACAATGCAGCATCACTCCACAACCCCATCATCTCAGCAGGTGAACTCGCATCAGAAACAGATATCTTTGATTATGTTTATTCTGAATTCGGGGTTCCATCCAGCCCCTACACGTCATCCATGTCCAACTTCAACTCCCTCATATCACCAATACCACCACCTCTCACGTCCGCACCTTTCCAAAGACGCTTCCTCCCCCACCGCCACCTCCACCAATGACACCCAAAACATGCTACACCCTCTACACCGCATCCCCGATTGTGCACGTCGACAATATAACAGCGCCAGTGCTGATATCGATGGAAGAGGATTATTCGAGGGTCACTCCGGGGCAGGGGGTTGGGTTATATCATGCGATTAAGGGGTGGGGTGAGGTTCGAACAGAAGATAGAACTCAGAACTGGGAATGAGACTAGGACTGAGAAGAAAAAAAGAAAGGGATAATGGACATATTATCTTTCACCAGAGAATCGCATGTGATCGACGGAGTTGAAGATTCTAGGGTTTCGTTCGAGGCTATGAAGGATTGGTTAAAGAGGGCTGTTAGTCATGCGATAGTGTATACATCCGGGAAAACATATGGACTGGAATATACCCTTGACGTCGACCGTCGAAATTTGGGCAGAGTATAAATTAGGAACATCTGCTCGTGTCAGCTAGGTATTCGGAATCTTAATGGATGTATGACTCGATCAAGCAATACGCTGCTTCATAATGTCGCTCCATGCCGGACATCCTGTCAGCTCCCTTGATTCCATGCATGAAGATTGGATGACCTCAGTGCGTGGGACCATGAGAGCTAACAAACTAGGACAACAGGCCATGTAGAAGACACTGCGAAAAAAAAACCAATCAGAAAAGTCTAGAGATCAATTATTCCGATTCCTCATCTCTGTCGATAAATCCAGCATCCTAGTACTCGCCCTCAGAGTTGACCCGGACCCTATCAAGCTCTCCTGATCTCATCAACCAACACTGACAAATTGGTTACTGAATCGAGTGATGAAATGATAGGAGCTGCCAGTGCTATAAGCTCGATTTCCACGTGAGGCACCTTGAAGCAGGGAGACTCGGACTCGCCGAGAAATTTGGAAAAGGTAGTAAAGGTTCACAAGCCTCCTCGCTGTACGCGCCGTTATGAGTACTAGTACTATGTCCTGCAATCCGATATCAGCAAGTTCTATGATACGAGGATGAGATTTACTAGCGAGGATGTAGAGCTGACGCTTGGTGCGGTAGACACTGTGTGCTAAATAAACGATGGGTGAACTTTCGCAATAGCGTCAAAGTAGGATGCTGACTATTGTGACCATGGAATTGACATTTAAAGGTTTGATTTACTCACAAATAGAATCACTCGCATATAAGAAAACGGTATACCCAAGGGTTTAACCGTTCGTGACCGGCTGATTCAGAATTATTTGACGGTTTGGGAGATTTTTTATTTTTTAGCTGTTGAATTGTCATTTTAAAGTACTGATCACTCACAAGAACGCGAGGATCCTGCGCAGAATTTCCAGATTTTGCCATACTCGGGTCATGACCAGGAGGGATCTGAAAGATTCGAGATGCACATTAATATTGACCTCCTGCCACGAGTATAATCCCGGGAACACTGAATATGAAACCCTATCGACGAAAGGGAGCATGGAGAAGATGATGCGAGCAACAGCTTCACCCATCCGTTGAATTAGATGGATTCAAAATCAATGCGGTATATACCGCTTGAACGATTAGTCTTGACACTGGCAGACGACGGATGCGTTTGAGAAGCCGCTGGCTGGTAGAGGCAGATATGTGATACAAGGTGCAACATATTATTAGCCAGGCGGTTATAATGGGGATCAAGGCTAGCAAGGTTGTGACTGATGGATTACAAGTCATGGTCACAAATGAGGCTTCGGCGCTTCAGCTGCACAGCCTATAACACATGCTGTGAAGTAATTATAAACATGAGGATGTCACATATAAAACGTACCATCTCGAGCTTCCAGTGTACTCGACTCTGACTTGACCTAAACGCCCATCGTGTCCTTTTGTCAAAACATATCATAGTAAGTGATGAATTTGGACTTTGTTGAATGAAAGCTGAGACAGCGTAGTCGAAACTGAGGACCATGTCTTCACCCATTGCTGACACGGAGAATGGATCAGAGATAAAGCCCTGTCACAAATTTGAAGGACACACCTATTATGTTGAGGGCGCCATACATTTACCGGGCGGACAACGGATGATGACTTGTTCATGGGACAGCTCACTGCGGGTATGGAATTTGAAGAGTGGGAAACAGATAGGAGAGGACTGGCGGGACGGGGATAGCAGAGTGCAGTCGATAGCATTGTCTCCGGACGGGAAGAAAGTGGTTAGCGGAAGTAATGATGGTTTAGTGAGGTTGTGGGACATGGACACTTGCAAAGTGATTGCGAAATGGACGGTTCACACAAGAACTGTGAATTCTGTCTGCTGGAGTCGAGATGGTCAGCAAGTGGTGAGCGGATCTTTTGATGGAACTGTAAGGGAGTGGGATGTGGAGAAAGGAGAGACAATCCTCGGTCCAATCGAGACTGGGCACGAGCAGGTGTTCGCAGTCGTCTACTCACCAGACATGACCATGTTTGCAACTGGTGGACATGACGGGCCGAATCCTGACTCCGAGTCCAAAATCAAGATCTGGGATTTGAAAACAGGCAAACTTGTCGCCACTCTCAAAGGACATACAAAGGGAGTGTGGTGCCTGGCTTGGACCCCAGATGGAAAAACGCTTATATCTGGGTCATACGATCACTCAATTAGGACATGGAATACTTCAAGCTGGAAGCAGATTGCTGTGTTTGATGGACACACCAATGAAGTTTATGATATTGCAATATCTCCGAATGGCCGCATCCTCGCAAGCGCATCGTACGATGGGACAGCTCGATTATGGAACCTCGACAACAACCAGCCCATCAATTTGCCCCTCAACCATACAAATATAGTATCCGTCGTGTCGTTTTCAATAGATGGAAAGCTACTAGCCACAGGCTGCGACAACTGCAATGCATACACTTGGGATGTTTCTGCGATATTAAAACAAGCTGGCCTTGACGATCTTCTTTT
>Ga0310811_10009138_pt1 | contig 12786 bp, 9 predicted proteins | sample YCmetagenome_FD_207642 | JGI IMG/M metagenome (GOLD analysis project Ga0310811, IMG submission 207642) | Soil microbial communities from experimental microcosm in Duke University, North Carolina, United States - YC | ecosystem: Engineered > Artificial ecosystem > Soil microcosm > Unclassified ...
CTAGCCTTCTCCCTGGCAGAAAGAATAAGCCCCCGAGCTTTCTCGATAAACGCCTCCAGTTCCGGACTCCTTTTCCGCACCATATCCACAACTCTCTGCAGTTTGACAACATGGTTTTCTGGTCGCACGTCGTACGTGAGTGCAAGTCTCTGGGACTGCATGTGCGGCACAAATTCGATAGGACGACCCATGATATATTTATGAGTTGCGACAAGAGTCGACCAGCTCTCCGGCCTATAATCGCACACCAGTTTCGCAGCTTCTGAAAGACTGACGGACGCCCACTCGTCTGGGTGCTTCGCCCGCACGTGGGGATATAGCGCCGTGTTCTTCCGCCCAATGATCATGGATGCCTTATTTATCTCTTTTTCAGCTTCTCGTAGGTGCTTCAGGATTTCAACGCGCGCATTTGTTTCTATGCGGTCCGCTGGGGTTACGCCAGTGCCTCCACGGAGGGCAAGGTCCCTGTCAGCCATACGAGGGACCTCGATGTACACATCTGACTCGACGTGCTGAATGATTTCGCCTGAACTGATCAAGGAGAGATGCCACATGCGACCGTTCACATACGAATGGCCCAAGACTATACCATGTGCATATGTAGAACCCCTGCAATATCATAAGTCACGGAGAATAAATGAATGAACCATAAACTCACTTCCGAATCTCAACAAGAGATCCAACCTCTATATTAGAAGCTGACGAAGCGTCCTCTGGTCCCACTCCAAGGTCTGCATCTTCTACATCATTTGCGAAGACAGTTTGCGTTTCTGTCATGGGTGGCTTCGGTTTCACCATCCCCAGTAGACGCATTTCATCGCCTCTGAGCGTCTTCGTGTGCTTCCATGGACGTTTGGGAGTGAATTTGGTGCCAGCGGCAACACGGACGAGCTTATCCGTTAGCTTGAAAGCTGCATCAAGGTCATCGGGCGGTAGCTTTCGAGGTCGACGATTAAAGCCCTTTGAATCTTTGTTCTTTATTGGCGTAGCTATCGGAGATGATTGTCTTGGCTGGACAATGGGCCAGATGTCTGCAACCAGTTGACTGGCGCGACGATGCATGAAAGGAAGCGGAGGAAAATGATGCCGTGGCTGTGCAAAAAGTTAAGACTGAAAGACCAATCAAGTTACATATTCGCTACCATCCATTCATCTTCCCTTCGTCGCTCATCACTATGTTCAAACGAGTCGACAAGAAGCGCAAAAAGCTGGAAGAAGAGGAAGAACTGGGAATTGATGGAGATATGAAAGAGTTCATGGGGCTCAACGACACCGATTCGGATGAATCTGCATCAGACTCGGAATCTAGCTCTGATGAGCGCTCGGACGCAGACCAATTGCAATCAGGCGATGAGGACCTGGAGGAAGCTGGAAACGAAATGGAGGACGACGATGCCAGTGATGATGAAGAACCGCCTATCTTGCTATCAGAAGCATTGAAGGACCCCATCTATGTCGTATCGCTCGACCCAGATGTCCGAGCTTGTATATTATGCAAGGGCAAGGTCATCAAGGGCACTCAAATGTCGACAGTCCACAAAGCATCTATTGTATGTCCCTTTCTCTCAATATGTAACTGAAAAAAGACAGAGGTTCAGGCTGCCCCAGGCTCATAAACGACGTTTTGAACGTTTCAAGACTTCAGCAGCAAAATATGATCCTCAGAGTGACGCCTGGCAAATTGCAAGGACGGTACAAAAAGAGGCGTCGAATCCTTCTGGTACTCAGAATCATCCTGATGCTGGTTTGTCGAAGCGTGCTCTCAAAAGAGTAAGTGCTGTATCACGCTATTCTTCGAGGCAGATTTTCTCAACGCTATGTTTTCAGTCAGCAAAGCAAGCATCAATAAAGGAGAAGCGAACGCTGCACAACAACCTTCGTGCAAAGGCAATGGCAAAAAAAGCTGCCAATAAAGCTTCACTACCCCAGGATGCAGCAGGGAAGGAGTCACCAGCAAGCAAGACGCTTGAGAAGCAGAAATCGCAAAAAGCTGCAACTGCGACCGGCGACAAAAAATTGGTGAAAGGGGGGAAGAAAGCCGATACCAAAGTTGACGACGTAGAAATATCTGACGCATTGCTCGACGACAAAAGGACAGTGAAGAAAGGAGAACGGAAGCACCCTGGTTCTAAACTTCAAAACGTAGAAAAATTCAACGCATCGCCCAAAAATCCATTGGAGCCTCAAAAGAAAAAGCGCAAAGTGCAAAAGGATCAAGTCGCAACTCCCTCTGCTCCACCACGATCTCCAAAACGGTCGCAGGAGAAACCTCTCAGAAAATCGAAAGCGCCTCGTGAAAAAGAACGGACAAAAGCTAAGGGTACTTGAGTAGGTAGGTAATTTGTACCGATCAGTCCACATCACTATGATTCCGTTAGATATGCATAGACAACTGCGAGATAAATACGTAAAGGAACACAGTCCCAGTCACAAAGGTATAGTGCACTGCTCTACAATAGCGACTGTAGAACTCTGTCGGTCATTGTAATGACCTAAAGGGATTCTTTCAGCAACGTTGATACTCCTACCACAAACACGTACCTGGTGAATATTTGGTCTGTCTTTGGGATTAATTTTCAGCATACAATCAATCAAGTCCTTCAGCCCTTGTGAATATGCGGAGTTTGGGTGCTTATACTGAGCGTTCAGTACAGCCATCGCAATCGAGCCACCTTGCTCCGTCGTTTGGATGTTTTCAAATGGTGAGTGTGAGTATGCAAGAGCAAATAGCGTACATCCGAGTGACTGCGAAGGGTTAGAGATTGCGTGAGCTGGGACGGGAAGACCTACCCATATGTCAACTTTCTCGTCAAGAGTGATGCCCGTCTTCACGTCGAAAAGTTCTGGAGCGCGGTATGCCATGGTGCTTTGTTCCGCGGCGATATCCTGTGAGATGAGTATGAGATGAAATACAGTAATAAATATAGAGCTGCGTATACCTGCTGTAGTAGAGCCAGTGATCGACTATCTATCTTTATTCTTGCTTTTACAGTACTCCCAAAGTCCATCAGTATGGGTGTGACTCCATCGTCCGCGATCATGATGTTCCTGCGATTCAAATGTTAGATGTGCGATGACATCAGATCGACAATATTTCTACCCAGGTTTCAAGTCCCGGTGAGCGTATGGAACATGTTCGCTCTTTCCCCGCGGCACATTACCATTTTGAGCGGTTTGAACTGCAGATGCTTCTTCGTCACCATCAAATATCACGTCCCCATCGCCTTCGACACGGTGTTTTGTCATGAGGGGCATGTTCACGGATTTGTCGTAAGAGTAGCCGCTCTCATTATCGCCTTCCGGGTGCGGGAAAAGCTCATCCTCTCCGTCGGAGTGGTTCTCCTCCACGCGCGAAGATGAACTTGATGAGGATGGTTGAGGTTGAGCAGAAGGGGAGCCAGTAGTTGTGTGGTAATCATGCATCGCACGCACAGCTTCGCATGTCCCTTTGAACAACCGAACCATATCTTGCTCAGGGAAGTGCTTCCCATTCACGACGTTGAGGTTGATAGCATCTTGAAGGTTCCCGCGCTTGATCCCAAAAGGTCTATGGATGTCCTATAGCAAAGCACGCCATAAAAACATACCTGATACAAAGGCAGGAAGAGGTATACAATCTTGCCTTCACCTTCGGGATCTTGGACAACAGCAGAGTCCTGTGCAGTTATTCAGGAGCTACATGAAGATTATCCATTGTCACTCACAAGTATCCGAATGATATTTCGGTGTCTGAGGGCATACTTGAGACAGCACTGCAACCATCACAAGCTTGACTTACTTGAAACGTCTGTATGCCTCTACCTCTCGCATAGCCTCCTTGACACCCTCTGACCCAGTAGGACATCTTATTTTTTTGAGAGCGAATTGCCGCTACATGTATGTGAGATGTTGTGAAGAACAAACCCATGAAATCACACACCCCACTAATCTCGTCTTGTGCAAGATACACAAAGGAGAATCCACCTTCTCCGAGGACTTTTATAATATTAACTGAGATCATAAAACATACATTAGCAAGCGTGCTAGGTAAAAAGGAGCGTTCCAGGTTCGTTGAAAAGGGTATGACTGACACGTTCGACCATTAATTTTTACTTTGGCTGATTGCTGGCAGAGACACGAAGAGAGGGCCCAGATAGCGTCTTTCGCTTGATCCTTGAGACTGTCGAGCGCACTAACAACCTGAGAGAAAGCCATAAAAGCAGTAGTAGGCGCAGACTTCAAACTGTCGCTGCGGGTAAAGGCTCAGAGACACAGCCACATGCATCCGTTATGCGCCTGATCTAAAAATAGCAATTCTAAATTTCTAATCGACTAATAAGTCTAGGGTTCCGGCTGGGTTGAGGACGTCTCGTTTATCGGATTATCGGCGATCAGCACGGCGATCGTCTATTGCAAACCTTGCGTGTACAGGTGTGTATCGTGCCTCACAAGTCTTGCAGTAGTTTGTATGAAATGTTGCGCTTGTTCACCTTGTACTGCCTGTCAGCGACCTTGTATGTATGTGGATGTTTTGCTGTGAACCATTCGATATTGGTGCGCATTAGCTGATGCGGCGTTTCAAGCCCCGCATGATTTTGCCGAGCTGCCGCCGATCTATCAGACTTTCTGCCTGGGTCAGCGTTGCCGACTACTTACCTTGTTCCATTGATTTGTGCGCTTCAACCAATATTCTCATTGCCGATTTTATTCTGCAATACGAGGCTTCGAATACTACTACAGACCTAGAAGACACGCCAGAAAAATACACGTTTCGAGATACAAGTACAGTTATGAGTGCAGTGGAAGGGCGCTGTACATCTTTTTAAGCTTTCGAACCACTCGCCAGTGTCTTGGTGAAGGACGAATAAAGCCTTTGGATGGAAATGATGGTCAACAGGGATAACGTCTGTAATAATCGTCACCATTGTTCTTGAGATCTTTTCTATGGTACAGTTCACTTACTACTGTGTGCTGCTACTTTGGGGCAACCGGGTCGACCCAGCCCAACCCTAAACCTAGTCCAAATATAGAACATTTACTTGAGTTCAGTTTTAGTTCACAACTCAAGTCTTATTGGAATAGATGGGTGAATGTACAGATTAAATTCAATTATCTGGAGTGTGGAGTTGTTACAAAGGGGCTGAATTTACTAGTCTAACAAGTTTGTCAAGTTTATAGGAAACTGACAGAGTGCATATTCACGAAAAATTTGCTCGAATACTCGGAAATTTAGTATTAAGTATTGCATTAACAAAAACATGAGGGAATTTTGGGACTTTTTGACTTGTTTTACCCCAAATTTGCAGGTATCTTAGCCTCACTGCCAATTCGACTCAGATTTCATCCATCACTCGTGAGAATTTATTCCTATCATCAATCTAAGCATGTATCATTGTATGTTACCCCAAATCAGTACATTTAATTTTCAACGTTAAGTGCCAAGTTGCGTAACGGTAGTGTACATCAATGTGAGATACACGTGACTCGATAAATTATTTTTCTTCGCACGGGGTATTACTGCAAGGTGGTGTACGTACTCCGGGGTTTCAGTTTGTTTCGAGTCAAAGTCAGGGGATACAAAATATCTTGCAGTGATACTCAAGCTAGTAGCCGGACGATGGAGAGCACCGCATCCCCGTGTTAGTCGGGAACCACCATATGATTTATCAAAGGAGATGAACCGCCCGAGCGCCTCTTTGAAATTTAAATAGACTTCAAACGTTAATTATGGAGTCACTCAGCCTAAAATTTTATTTGCAGACCCCCGGAGGCCGGTGTGAGCCAACGTACGTGAGCAGTGAATCCACTTGGTCCTCCCGGTACCAGTACTTGTCCCTTCCTGTCTGGACATCCACAAATTTCTTCCGTTGATTCAACGATTAGATTGTAAAAACTGAAAATCCAGTAGGCGTCAGTACAAGGCGCTCCTCTGGGTTAGGGTCATCATTATTTAATAGTAGGGGAAACTTGCCAACTGATTATCATTCGAACGTTGATTTGACAGGATTGCATGTAGCCAATTCGCCGGGTTGACATATAGGTCTACGGATGAGCTACACCCTGCAGTAGAGTCTCGATCGACTCCTGCCATTGGTAGTAGACGGCGTCTAGTATGTATTGCAGGTGCTTGGTAGGTAATTCTTCATATGAACTGTCCTTGCATGATGGTAAGCCACCATCATCCTGCCACCACACCTCAGATGCGTGTGCAATTGGAAACTTGGCACTGTGCAGAGTTCAAAAGCACTGTTACAGTTGCCTGAAAAAGCTTTGGCCCTTGCCAAGCTCCCAAGATCTCCGTCATAATCCGAGTTCCGCGAAATCAATTTGATTACCTTATGAGGGAGCTCTGGTAGCATTATGGAGCTTTCTTCCTTTTCTTGTTCTAATTTTTTTTCTCCAAATTCAAAGCCAACATATATGCAGGTCAAAGCATTCGAAAAAAAGAGTATCTCATGATTTCTGTTGCTAAAATCCTCATCTTGGTTGCTGTTCTTGCAAGTGCCCGACCAGCACTGCGGTGGTAGTCACGGTATCTCCAGTGCAAGATACGATGATAAAGACGCCACTTTACCACCTTACACAAAGATGGTTGATCTCTGGCCACCGTTCTTATCCAAAAATTCCACAGTATTGTCAACATACAATCACAGCAGGCCATTGTCAGGTTGCTGTAGATTCTTGTGGGCCCCAGAAGGCTGGTGGATGTGGACCTAGCGCTTTGACGACAAGTGCTATAAAATGCCTGCACAGATGCCAAGCATAGGCAAGTTACTATCATCATCCAACACACCTGTTTCTCCCAAGTAAAACTATGGCTTTCCCGCACCATTTTGCATTCTCTGACGCTAGGCAAATTGCTCAAGCATCATCGTATTCAACACTTTCCGGTGCACTTGACCCTGCACCGGCTCAGTCGATGTATTGTCCCGTTCGGCCGAACGCCACCTCCGACGAAGTAGGATTGCTTATGTTTTTTTGTCATCCTACTGACATGTTCGTAATTACGATTCATAGGGAATACCCATCTCCCAATATTTGCGTGCGCAGGCGTCAGCAAACCCGGATCTCTCAGGTGCCCTCGGCCCTGCACCACACCAATATACAATTCGTCCACAAGTCCCCGTGTATGCCGTAGGTGATGTGTGTTGGGGTACTTGACGATTGACTTACGTGTTGTGAATTTGTAGGGGGGACCCATGTCCCCATATTCAGCCGTCCCACATACATTAAGCGGCAACTACGAAGTGAGTGCACGTAAAACACTCGCCGTTATCACTTTCTAATTCCCGAAGTCTGCCCGCCCTGCTTACCCATACCCTGAGAGGAACGTTTTACACCCTGCCAAGTACACGGCCAACATCCCGCCCGCTGCGCACAACAAGATATACAAGACCGTTATTCCTTCAGGATTTCATCAGCTGCCGCAGCCCATTGACATTGAAAAATGCGCGGGGCCGACTTCGTGGAGTAGGATTGGATCCCAACATGCTGCCATTAAGTTTAACAGGAAGGGCGGAGGGACGTCATTCCGTGTTGATGAGCTGATCGAACTCGAGGATAAGCCAGAGGTGGAAGGAGGTCATGATCAGGTCTTCAGCGGCATGGAAGAGAGGTGCATCAAGGTTTTGATCATAGTAAGTTGAAATACCGGACCGTTCGTTTGCGGCAATCTGATATCCTTCCGTTGCAGTGGCCTGGATACAGTCAATATCCTGTGGAAAGGAGGGTCTCCACCGAGAACGGAACTTTCAAGAGGGGGAGGCTGCTTAAGTTGTTGGCGAAGTACGTTGAGGAGCTTGTGCATGATATCCACGTACGTCCAAGTGTACTCACTTTTTTTGTCGATACTGATCATCCTGTGCAGCGCAAATCGATACGTGTAGAAAAAGGATACGAGAAATACGAGCTTGCATGGAGGTCACGTGGGCTGCCCAGCATCTGGCGAGACTGTTTGATCACCCGTCTTGTTCACATATCGGGATCCAACTGGCAGGTAGAACTTTATGTGAGGGTTTGATGGTAACGACGTGCTGGACTTGCGTATCCTTATTCCGTATAGTTATGTATTGCGCCATAGCAAGCCTGGAGTTTGCGGGTATCATGTATAAATAAAGCACTCCTCTGTTACGTCGTGTATACCTGGAGTCAAGTTCATATACTCGATGGCTGTGGGGGGTTCATGAATGAGAGTTGCCATCCGCAGGCTGTTCCTCAACAGAGACTTTAGCACCCAAGCGAGATATCTCTGAGAACGCTGCCTTAAGTAGGTCAAGGTCTGCGTCCAAGCCCTCTGCCCGTGTCTTCATCTACAGAGCAATGAGATTATACAAAAGATGCACCTTGTGAATGTACACACCGCAGCTATGGTATCACTGGCTGCAATCAGCTCATGATGGTGGTTGTAAACCAGAGACTGCCTGTCGCCATCAAGTTGTCGTATTTCTGGATATTCGAGTCAATATTGAGCGGACGTCTCAAACGGTCTTGTACAACACGGCGAACCTGTCAATAGGTCGTTCTCTCGCTTCAGCAGAGCAGACAGAGATGAGGCGGTTATAAGTTGTTCATAGTATGATTTTGCGTCAAAAGCTGCTGAATCTTTGGTAGCATGATGAGAATCGGATTTGAGAGCTTTCCGAAAAGCATACCTAAATCCATGGGATCGTCTGATCTCCCGGGTAGAGGTGGTGGTGGACCTACTCCGAGGCCATAGTGTTTCCTCAAGAGATCTCTAGCGCGAGACTTTGCAAGAGACGGTGGTGTTTTTGCATGAGGCGTTTGTCCTACGCCAAGTGAGGGTCGACGAGAATTGGACGGAATTACGGTTGAAGAACTTTGAGGCGACGTTGGTCGCAGCGGAGATGAGAGCACTCTAGGGACCGACTTCACGCGTTGGGTCGTTGGCGATGTGGGTGTAGACTGTGCGGTGGACATGACTATACAGTGTGCCAAGTGATGATCATAACAGCACACAATTCATTTAGATGACTTAAAACGGCTTAAGCTGGTGTTCATACATGGTTTGCGTGGCTGACTAATGCTTTGAACCAGTCCAATGGTGCCTTGGTTCGTTTTGGCTACCGGCTGTCCGGCAAATGCCGATCCTGAGTCGGCCACAGCTGGGCCGCGGCACATCTAGCTCAAACCTATTTCTCATTGAAATACACTTCGCAACACCAAATGACTAAATAAGTACCACGACGGATTCTGAAATCAAGAAATAAATAATCTCGTGCTTCCTGCAGAACAACAGACAACTGTTAGCTCCACCGAGCATCTCCCGTGCTATACACCATTGCCAGTCGATATATGTATGCGCTCCTGGAAAGCAACAGAGGTCATGACGGTTGCTGCGTCAGAGTGGGCTCCAGCCTTCAAGTTAGCGGAATATTCTCGAACCCCAAGGATCAGGCGTGGTCCTAGCAAAGACAACTGCACGACCTCCAAAATCTGAAGTAAGCCATAATATGTCTGAAGAGATTGACCCTATAGAAGTAATGAATCGTAATCACATGTAGAGGTCAGTGAAAGATTGACATACCGTCAAGATTGGTGGATACAAAACAGCAAGGCCAAGGGAGGAAACAGTAACGGAGCTAGTAGGTTCGAACCCTCAGCAGAAATAGGGCACCGGATTCACAATATGAGCTCACCATACAAAGTAAAGCACATGAGTTTTTATCAACACCGTGAAAAAGTCCCCCATAATCCCTCCTACTGAATGTCGTCGCAGTGCGCGGAAGTGTTTGAAAGCAATCCAAGCAGCAAGGAACAGTGCGATAACCTGCCACACAATGCTGAGTATCAGATTAGTGGAAATCATAAGTATCAAATCTTTCGTGAAGTTAAACGAGCACTGATAAGTGCCATCGATGATGAATTCCTCTGGTATTCATCAATGAGATGCATATTTTTTTGTAATTCACAATGAAACGCACCCCCTGAAGTATACATCGTTATCATTATGGCGCCCACCCCGTTGTAAATGTTGATAGCCAGGAAGGTGACAATGAGAAATATCAGTATTCTTCTGGATCCTTGATACATGGCATGCAACCGAGTGATGATGATGGCTTGCAGCATGTGTCAGTCAAGACGATGTCACTGAGGTCTCGCAAAGTGCCGAGCTCACCACACAGCATTGCAAATACCAAAACACTCATCCAATTCCGTACGATGTAAATCATGGGGCCTGGTAAATCCAGTCAATGAATAGCCTCGGGTAGTACACTCCAAACAGACTCACATCTAGGACAGTATGGCGTGATGGTCATTAGTGAACCGAAAAGTTGATATAAAGAATCACAGTCACCCCTATGTGGAGCACCGCGGTTAATTGAAGGGGATACTGAGCAGGTATGGTGCAGAAGACTCACTGCGTCTGTCACCCAGATCGTTGGAATACTGGCTGTATACTGCCAGTCAGAAGAAGCAGAGACATCGAATATAAGATGGCCTACACACTATGTTCAAGCTGATTGTGAAAGGCGATTCATTAGTAAAGGCCAGTGCTGAGATGTCCGAACATACGCAGAAAATAAGACTCCGAGGTAGCGCACCTGGGATACTTTCAAGTCAGTACAACGTAACAACTGTGACGGGCAAGCTACATACACCAAGATACAGAGCTGTCATTAGGGACCAGCGTTGTCTCTAAAATTAAGTGTATTTTTGCGTGTGTTCCTCTGACACGAGGCTCTACTCACCCAGACCAATTCGATCTACACAACCATTCTTAGCAAGATGGCTGCTCCGGTCATAGCATCGACATACCTCTTGTCCAAACGTAAGTGCTGAACATACTTGTAAGATATCAGCAGTCCTTTGGCATTATCATGCTCACCCAAATCATACGTTACTATTACAAAGGAGGCAACTGTGAAACCCCAGTCAGGGTTAGATTGACATTGACAGCATCAATAACTGACTGCTCTCCACGAACCTACAAAATAGCTGTGAAAAACATCCTGATCGACGTACGGCCACAGAGTGGGATCATTTATGACTATGGTCATATTGGTAGACAAAAGGTGTAGGTCGGAGGCGGACTTGGTAGATGTGCGACGATGGCATGCTAGATATATCACAATCGTGTGCTTGGATCACCAAAATGAGATTGAGAGATGATACCTGTTCCCGTATTGATCACCCGAAGTAAGTATGAAGAAAGATGAACTCAATCTAGGTGTTCAACATAGATGTTGGTCGTGAAGCAGTCGAGCGCACTGGATAGTTTCACTCCACAAGAGATTGAAGGGTTTCAATATGCACGCGCAGCTTCTTGCTCTCTTCCTCGATCATCGGAAGTTTGGATCATAATGATGGCAAAAATGGTGAGTGCAGGATACTCAATTTGCAGCGTAGTCTAGACTCTACTAGTGTGATCACTGATGCGGTGGTAGCAAGCTTGGCATTTATTTGCACAGCCGGAGACATCCGGGCGAGCATCGATGTTTCACATAGCCTGGACGATGTTTACAGTTGGAGCAACATTTGAAATTCAATGCATTGATAAGCCCTCCGAGGAGATGATTGGCTCATTTTCTCACTCGCTAGTTTACTTAGGGAGGTTCTATAATAGAATCGAGTCTATAGCTCAAACCTATTTCTCCTTGAAATCCACGCAGCTGCCATGGCACGCCCTTCGCTGAATCAAATGAAACCCATTGTACAATTAGTCTAACAACAGCTTAGGAGTGACGTGACCTTCGAAAAAGATTGCTATCTCGATGGCTCTCGATGGGCGCTGGGATCAAGTAATGGGCGGTAATGTTTCGCACAGCCTGGACGGAGTTTACGATAGTACTAGTAGGAGCAACATTTGAAATTCAATAGATAAGCCCGGAGATCTCAGCTCGAAGGTCCAGAATCGAAAATTCAAAGTGCTGTTTTTACCTCTCAAAACCACTCACATCTATAGCAGTCATTAGCGAACCAAGTTAGTAAAGAACCACACACACTCCTACAGGGCACCACAGTTGATTAGAGGCGAATTGTAGGCATCTGTGCTGAAGACTCGCTCAGTGAGATGAGTCGGAACACTGCCTGTATGGTGTTGGTTAGAAGAAGCAGAGAAAGCGATTGTGATAAAGAGACATACTCAGCATGTCGAGGCTGAGTATGGGGTGTGAACGATTAGCACAACACTGATTGTTTAGCCTTCCGAACCTACGTAGCATATATGAATCCAAGGTAACGCACCTAGGATACTCTCAAGTCAGCACAGCATGACAACAGTGACAGGCAAGCCACATACACCAAAATACAGCATTGTCATCGGGGACCAGTGTTGCCTCTGGAATTAAGCGAACTTTACATGTATTCTTGCTGACATGAGACACTGCTCACCCAGACCAATTCAATCTAAAAGACCATTCTTAGCGAGGTGTTGATCCGGTCCGAACGTAAGTGCTGAGAATACTTATAAGATATCAGTTCTTCAATATTATCATGCTCACCCCAATCATACGGAACTCCAACAAAGGCGGCAACTGCGAAACCACGGTGGGGGTTAGGTCGAGACATTACCGTCAACATCCAGCTGCTCTCCACAAACCTGCAAAATAGCTGTAAACACGATATGCATTGATGAGTGGCCACACAGTAGGATTATTTGAGACTATGGTTAATGGTACGAACATGCTGACTAAGCTGTGGAAAGGGCCACGTGAAATTGACGCGGTCGTGACGCGCCTCTGACGCGGCTTATGTGACGCGGCACCGTCACAAATTCTATGGTGGAGATCATGCTCAAATACCACCTTATGTCGCTCGAAATGAATTCCAAACACTTTGAATCATCAA
>Ga0310811_10009139_pt1 | contig 12785 bp, 12 predicted proteins | sample YCmetagenome_FD_207642 | JGI IMG/M metagenome (GOLD analysis project Ga0310811, IMG submission 207642) | Soil microbial communities from experimental microcosm in Duke University, North Carolina, United States - YC | ecosystem: Engineered > Artificial ecosystem > Soil microcosm > Unclassified ...
GGGCGAATTCCTCATGGAAGCGGAAAGTCCCGCGCATCTCGATCTCCTTCGCCACCACCATGTTCTGCGGGATCGAAACATCGCCGCCGAGGCCGAGCTGAACCAGGATGCCGCGCGGCTTGAGCACTTCGAGGCCGGCGCGAACGGCGCGTTCATTGCCCGACGCTTCGAACTGAACGTCGAAGTAGCCCTTGTTGGCCGAATAGGCGCCGAGTTGATCGGGGTTTTCTGCGACATTGATGGTTCGATCCGCGCCGAGGCGGGCCGCCTTGTCGAGAACCGCAGCCGCAATGTCGGTCGCTATGATTTCCCGGGCCCCGTGGAGACGGGCCGCCATGATCGTCAAGGCGCCGATCGGGCCGCATCCGGTCACGAGAACCCGCTTGCCGAGCAGGGAGCCTGCACGGTTGACGGCATGCAGGACGACGGCGAAGGGCTCGGCAAAGGCGGCCTCATTGATGGAGACGCCGGCGGCGACCTTGTGGCATTGCCAGGTTTCGGCGACGAGACGCTGGCGAAAGGCGCCCTGAATATGCGGCATCGGCATCGCGCTGCCGTAAAAGCGCATGTTCAGGCATTGGTTCTGCTGGCCTCTCAGGCAATAGTCGCAGGCGTTGCAGGGCCGGCTCGGAGAAATCGCGACGCGGTCACCGATCGCAAGTCCGGATACGCTCGCACCCAGGGTTTTGATCGTTCCGGCGACCTCGTGACCGAGGATCATGGGCTCGCGCACCCGCACGGTGCCGAAGCCGCCATGGTTGAAGTAGTGCAGGTCCGATCCGCAGATACCGCCGGCCTCGACCGCGATCTCGACCTGGCCGGCCGCGGGCATCTCAACTTCACGTTCCTCGACCCGCAGATCACGGGCCGCATGAATGACGACGGCCTTCATGGTTGCACTCCTAGAGGCTGGTGGTGATCCCGCCATCGACATAAAGCGTATGGCCGTTGACGAAGGACGAAGCCTTGCCGGACAGGAACACGGCGGCGCCGACCAGTTCATCGACGTTTCCCCAACGGCCGGCCGGCGTCCGCTTTTCGAGCCAGTTCGAAAACTCCGGATTGTCGACCAGCGCCTGGTTGAGCGGGGTCTTGAAGTAGCCCGGCGCGATCGCATTGACCTGCAGGCCATATTTGGCCCAATCGGTGCACATGCCGCGGGTCAGGTTCCTGATGGCGCCTTTTGTCGCCGTGTAGGGTGCAATTCCCGGCCGCGCAAGTTCACTCTGCACGGATGCGATGTTGATGATCTTGCCGCGGCCGCGTTTGATCATGTGACGGGCGACGGCTTGTCCAACATAGAACGCGCTCGAAACATTGGTGGCGAGCAACATATCCCATTTTTCGACCGGAAAGTCCTCCAGCGGTGCCCGGAACGTCGTGCCGGCATTGTTGATCAGGATATCGATCGCGCCGGAATCCTTCTCGATCGCATCGACCCCGTCCTTGACGGCCTGGGCATGCGTCACGTCGAAGCCGGCCACCGATACCTTGTGCCCGGCGGCCGCCAATCTCGCCGCGGCCGTTTCAAGCTTGGCGGCGTCGCGGCCATTCAGGACGATTTCGGCGCCGTGTTCGGCTAGGCCCTGCGCCAGAGCGAGCCCGATGCCTTGCGACGAACCGGTGACGAGTGCCCGTTTACCGGTCAATTCGAACAGTTCAAATGCCATTTGGCGACCTCGACATCGGGTTGACCCTTCGTTGGCTTTTCGGGTGGGGTTGTTGCTGTGGCCGATGAGGGGCCGACCATAGCAGCGCTGCGGCGCCGGTCCAGCCTTCGCCAATGCAGCGCACGCGGGAATGTCCGCGTTCGGCAATTGGCCGATGTTGGCCCTAGCGGCGGCAGGGCGCTCCATGCTCTGATGCGCCTGGAGCTTCCTTCGCGGGACGGGGTTTGGGAATTGACCAGGTCCAGATTGACTGATCTCGGAATATCCGCCGCCGAACGCCGGCCGCGCCGCAGGGCAACATGAAGCGGCTGTTTCGCCCCCTCGGTCAGGCGGCGCTGCTGGTTGTCACGTGGGTGGCCATCTTCGAGATCGGGTTCCGGATGCAGCAGTATTTCGGGCCGCTGTACGATCTGGAAATGGCGAGCGTCAATCTGAACTGGGAATCCGACGTCCTGAACCACAAGCCGACGCCGGAGAACCAGAACCTTTGCATTTACGGCGACCTGACCGGCTTCACCTACAAGCGGTCATTCGACGCGAACGGCATCAGGATCATCGACGACAGGGAACTGCTGGCCGGATGCCGAAACCCGGTTTCAATGCTGTTCCTCGGCGATTCCTTCATGGAAGGCTACGACGACAGGAACACGCTGCCGTACCACGTCGCAAAATACCTCAAGACGCAGCGGGGCGTCTGCCTGAAGACCTACAATGCCGGATTTACCTCGTACTCCCCGGCGATCTTCGTGCCGCAGGCGAAGAAGCTGCTGCCGATCGTGCGTCCCGACTATATCGTGGTCGACGTGGACGAGACCGATCTCTACGACGACTTCGCCCGCTATCGCAACCTGATCGTCCGCAATGCGCGCGGACAAAACGTCGGCGTCAAGGTTTCACCCATCGGCCACGAATGCAGTGTTGGCCTGATGCAGGCCCGCGAGCATCCATTGTACCTGATGCGGCTGGCGGCAAAGCTTTGGCACAGCTATGTGCACATGCCGGCCGTGATCGAACAATACCGGGAAACGGATCTTGCCCTGTTTTCCTATTCACGGGACCATGGCCCCGATCTGGAACGGAAATATTCGGAGCCGCTCACCACCTTCAGGCAGAACCTGCAGGAACTGGCTGACGTCCTCAAGGACTACACCGGCGATGGTGGCCGGGTGCTGTTCGTCTTTCACCCGCATCTGCAGCACTTGAAGCCGGACGCTTCGGGGCAGGTGTGGAACGATCTCGTCAGTTCTTCGGTGCAGCAAATGTGCGCTGCCAACAATTTTCGTTTCTTCAACGCCACCGAGACGTTGAAGGCGCGGTTCGGATCGCATCCCGAGAAATTCTATTGGCGCGAAGGCGACATGCATTATGCTTTTACGGGACTGGAAGAATATTCGGCCGCGGTCGCAGGGTTCATCGATCGGACCATGATCAACCCGAAGGAGCAACCGCTTCATCCCTGACAGCGGTGCTGCGGAGTGTTTCACGGGTGAGAGCCGAGTTCCGGATGCGCCGACGCCAGGCGGACAACGACGCACCCTATTCGATCACCTCGTCGGCGCGCGCAAGCAGCGACGGCGGCACCTCGAGACCGATGGCGCGCGCGGTCCTGAGGTTGATGATCAATTCAAACTTGATCGGTGCCTGCACCGGAAGGTCGGAAGGTTTTTCGTCCTTGAGTATGCGATCGGTATATTCTGCAGCGCGGCGATGGATGCCCGGAATGTCGATGCCGTAAGAAACGAGGGCGCCGCTTGCGACGACGTTGCGGAAAGCGGCAATGGTCGGCAGGCGATGGCGCATCGCCAGTTCCGCAACCAGCGCACCATGGGTGCCTGCAACCGGGTTCGGCAAGATGATGAGGCCACCGTGTGGTTCGGCCGCAAAAGCCGTCACGGCTTGCTCGATTTCGCCCGTGTTGTGCACGCCGGCCAGGCTCACCGCGACGTTGAAGACCGGCCCGGCATTTTGCGCGCTGCGGGCGAATTCAACGTTGGCCTTTACCTCGGGCAAGTGGAGAACGAGCGCGCGAGCCATTTGCGGCGCCATCGCCTTGAGAGTCTCCAGCCATTTTGCGCCCATTGTCGGTTCGAAATGCATGAATCCGGTGATGTTGCCCCCTGGTCGGGCCAGGCTGCCGACGAAACCGCTTCCAATGGGATCGCCGACCAGCACGAACACGATCGGTATCGTGGACGTTTCCTGCTGCAGGGCGGCGACGCCGGGGTTTCCGACCACAATGATGACGTCAGGGGCAGAGGCCACCATCTTGCGCGCGTTAGCCTGCCACTGCTGGACGTCGCCATCGGCAAGAAGATCGATGCGGATGTTGCGGCCATCACTCCAACCGAGTTCCTTGAGCCGTTGCCTGAACGCCTCAATCCATGTGAGCGATTCTGCATCTACAGCACGGCCCGTCAGCATACCGACGCGTCGCATCCGTCCGGACGGCTGGGCAGGTGCTGCGAGCGGCCACAACACGGCTGACCCGGCGACCATCTTGGTAAAATCGCGCCGTCTCATTTCGTTCGGCCCCGGGGTCAGGACGACAACTCATCGTCTCCGCTCATTCTAACACACCTGGAGAATTCGCCGGCCGACAAACGGTGTTCGAACGCATAGCCGACTTTGGCCGATGTTCATCCCATGCCTTCCGAACAAAAGGCGCCGGCGGATCAGGCCGGCGCCTCCTTTACTGTACCGCGCGGCGGCGGAACGCCTCAGCCCGGTCCGGCGCCCTGGGTCGCGGTATACACGGCGTAGAGCGACTGGCTTGCGGCCATGAACAGGCGGTTGCGCTTGGGGCCGCCGAAGCAGATGTTGCCGCACACTTCGGGCAGGCGGATCCGGCCGATCAGCTTGCCCTCCGGCGTCCATACCGTCACGCCGCTATAGCCCACGGCGCGGCCGGCATTGCTCGAGCACCAGACATTGCCGTTGACGTCGCAGCGCACGCCGTCCGGTCCGCATTTGACGCCGTCGACCATGAAGTCGGAAAACCGCTTCCCGTTCGAGAGCTTGTTGTCGGCGCCGACGTCGAACACGAACATGTCGCCCTTGCCGCCCGGACCGGTATCGCCCGGCCCCTTGCCGGTGCTGGCGATGTACAGCTTTTTGTAATCGGGCGAGAAGGCAAGTCCGTTCGGATCCGGCACCTGCTCCTCGGTCACCACGAGGTCGATGCGGCCGGAAGGATCGACCCGATAGCAGTTGGTCGGAAGCTCGCGTTTGCCCGGCACGAAGCCGGCCGGCTGGCCGATCCGCGCATTGAGCTTGCCGCCGCCGTCCGGCTCGCCTTCATAGAGCTGACCGCCATAGGGCGGATCGGTGAACCAGTAGCTGCCATCCGGATGGGCGACGACGTCGTTCGGCGAGTTGAGCTTCTTGCCGCCAAAATTGTCGGCCAGCACCGTCGATGTGCCGTCGTGCTCGTAGCGCACGACCCTGCGGGCGAGATGTTCGCAGGAGAGTTGCCGGCCCTGGAAGTCGAACGAGTTGCCGTTGGAGTTGTTGGACGGGGTGCGGAACACGGTGACACGACCGTCGTCCTCCAACCATCGCATCTGCCGGTTGTTGGGAATGTCGCTCCACAGGAGATAGCGGCCCTGCGCGCTCCACGCCGGGCCCTCGGCCCACAGCAAACCGGTGTAGAGACGTTTGATCGCGGTGTTGGGCTGGGCGAGGTCGTTGAAGGACGGATCGACCGCGATGATGTCGGGGTCCCAGAAATAGGTGGTGGGGGCGCCGCCGGGGCCAAAATCGCGCGGCGGGGTGGTAACCGTACTCGGCGGCCCCAACGGAGCAGCCGGCTGCTGGGCCAGCGCGCCGCTGGCGCCGGCCACGGTAGCGCCGGCCGCGATCGCCAGGCCGTGGACAAGGGTTCGTCGTGAGATCATTGACTCCGGATCGCGCTGCACGTCGCGTGTCATCACATCCTCCCAATGTAAGCGCCGGCCGGTTGATCCCGGCCGAGCGAGGGGAGGCTAATCCGATCCGGGTCCGGTGGCGAGCCGTTTTCAATCGAGGCGTGCAATGCAAGATGGCATTGCCCGGTCAAATTCATGTCGATCAAATGGCGACGCCCTTCGCCGCGTCGAGCAGGTTGCAGCGAGCATAATTTGATCGTCGAATCGATGCTACGATGCCGGCATGGAACCACTTGCAATCAAGCTGTTGGGCTTTGCAGCCGCAACATGCACGACGCTGGCGTTTGCCCCGCAATTCGTAAAAGTCTGGCGAACCCGCTCCACCGAGGACATTTCACTCGGCATGTTTCTCGTTCTGGTGCTCGGGGTTGCGCTTTGGCTGTTGTATGGCTTGCTTTCCGGCGATGCGCCGCTGATCGCGTCGAACGCCATCACGCTGGTGCTGGCCGGCGCAATCCTCTTCATGAAACTGAAATACGGTTGAACGCGCCGGCAGGCTCGATCGTTTGGAGCCGATCCAGTCGGCACGATAGCTGGCGTTGGCGCAGCGCCGATGTTCGGCGCTGCGGCAGATGTATCAGGTTCCAGTCCGCGCAACCGCGCGGCCGTTGTTCAGGCTTTGGTCAGGTAAGAAATTGTCCCGGCCGCATCGGTGTCGTCGATGAGCTGAAACCGGCTTTCGCTGCCGCCCTGGCGCGCGGCGGCGTAAGGGGCGTATGAGGGATCAGCAACGAAGGCTTCCGCGTGCTTGGTGGATGGAAACGCCATGATCGCGATCAGCGACGTGTCCGAGGGGCCGCCTTCGAGCGTTTTTACGTTGCCGCTGCGCGACAAGTACTTGCCGCCATGCCTGTGCACGATGTCATGCACGGAAGCGGCATATTCCGGTATCCATTTGTCGTTGGTTACCTTGATGTCTGCGATCAAAAAAGCCGTCACTTGATAACTCCTGGTTCGATGTGCGCCTCCGGAATCGACGGAGGTCTGCCCTCGATTTGCCAGAACAACGCCGCAACGCGCCAGTTCAGGAACTGAAGCAGGCCGGTACAGCAACTGTACCGGCCAACTGCAGGTTCGGTCCCTTGAGCTCATCCCGCGAGCTTCTGTTCCTTCGCAAACGGACTGAGGCCGAGCCAGGTCTGCATGGCCGCAGCCAACTGCCGGCTGCCCGTCAACATCATCCGCCGGCTGGCCACAGCCGCGCGAACGGTGTCGAGCCCCATCCAGATGGCCGTCATGGTTCGCAGATCGACGGATACATAGAGATCGACATCAAAGCCCGGATCGACCGAGCAGAGATCGACGCCCTCCTTCGGCTCGACGATCAGCCACCACAGCCGCTGCGCCGCCGGAAGCTTGGGATAGGCGAATTGCACCACGCTGCGCCGGGCGGGCATCGGCGTCGTGTTCAGATTGCGATGCATGTCCCACATCAGCAGTTGCACATCGAGGTGCTGCAGCGACAGGTCTGCCTCGATGCGGCGCTGACCCCATATCCCGAATGCCTCGACGATGGGCCGGAGCTCGCGTCCCGCCGCGGTCAATTGGTATTCGAAGGCGCCGCGATCGGAAGCCGACGATATACGTGCGAGGATTCCCGCGGCCTCGAGGTCCTTCAGACGCTGCGAGAGCAGGGCCGGGGACATCCGCGGAACGCCGCGCCGCAGCTCGTTGAACCGCGTCGACCCGGCGATGAGTTCGCGGAGCAGCACGACGGTCCAGCGCGTGCACAATATTTCTGCCGCCATCGCAACCGGGCAGAACTGCCGGTAACTGCCTATCGTCATGAAATCCTCCCGTTCGGCAACGCTGGAAAGCCTACGACCGAACGGAGGGGGCTTCCAGTTCAGTTTCTGTATCCGGGTGGATTCAGTTCCTGAACTGGCTGGCCGTGGCCGGGACCGCTATTCGACCGGCAATGCGAGCAAGCGCTCGCCCGCAGGCGTGGCCTTCCGCATGTCCCCCATCGCGGCGGGTCGCGCCTGCAGTCCCTCAAATTGCGAAAGGCCTTCTCATGAAAAGCTCCCTGACAGGAACCAAATTCGTTGCGTTTCTCCGTCCTGCAGCCGTCGGCGCCGTCGCGCTCAGCCTTGGCTCATTTGCCGCTTCTGCCGCCAATTTGTCCCGCAGCATCGAGGTCAGCGCGACGCCCGCGGCGGTGTGGTCGGCGATCGGCGCCTTCTGCGCCATCAAGGACTGGCTGCCGCCGGTCGGCATGTGCATCGAGGACGGCAAGACGCCGTCGACCCGCACGCTCGTGACCAAGGATGGCAAGGCGGCGTTTGTCGAGAAGCAAACCGCACGCAGCGATGCCGAGCACAGCTACTCCTACACCTTCCTCTCGAGCCCGCTGCCGGTGACCGACTATACGTCGACCATCAAGGTCACGGCAAAGGGCGAGGGCGTTTCGGTCGTGACCTGGACCGGCAGCTACACGCCCGATTCCGGCAAGGAGAAGGATGCCAGCGAAGCCCTCAACGGCGTCTATGAAGCCGGCCTCGCCGGGATCAAGACCCGCCTCACGAAATAGGCGGCGGCCCCCGGGTCTTGTTCGAACAACGTCAAAGGTAACGGGCGGTCTCGCCAGCGGCCCGTTACCGCCAGCTGCGCGAGCCATATTGTGTGATTCCGGGGGTTTAATTCCCGCGCAGGCATCCCCATATAGGGATCATGGCTCAATGGCAGGCATCGATTGCGCGGCAACCAGCAAAGACCAAGGCGGAGCTGCGCCAGATGCTGACCGAGGCCGTCCGCAACACGCAAGCTTCCGCGGACCAACGGCCGAAACGTCCCGCAAAGGCCAAGAACGATCAATCCTGACCGGCCGCCCGCCGTCATATTTCCTGGCGAGAAACGAACACCGCCAGCGGCAGTTGATGCCGATCTGAATAGCTTGGTCTTCTCAAGGTTTCACAATATAGCGGATGCGGAAAGTCGCCAACGATCTAGGCGGATCATTCGACGTGAACGTCAGGGATTTGGCTCAGGGGGAATAGTGATGCTGAAGGATCGCGAGAATATCCTGAATGCGCTTCGCGAGAAGCCACTCAAGGTCTACGAAGTCATGAAGCGCGCAAATCTCCCGAATGAGGAGGCCTGCCAAGCCCTGCTTTTGAAAATGCGCGATGAGGGGCTGGTGAAATTCGATATTCACAAAGGGCGATGGCAGATCGCTTGAGCCGCCAAATTACGGCGACGGTTCTGGTTGGCAGCAAAATCCGGCTTCCGCATCGTTGGTTCGTGCTGCGTTTGTTCGCAACCGCGAATCTCCACGCGCGAAGGATTCGCGATCCGTCAAGAATTGACGGGATCGCCGGCCGGTACATCATCCCGACATGTTTGGATTGTTCAAAGGCTGTCGCCTGGCCCGCATGAGCAGCGGGCGTTATTGCCTGGTGCGCGATCCCGGCCTCGTCAAGGGCGGCAAGCGGATGCGGCACCACGAGGTGGTGATCGCGTTCAGTCTTCGCGCAGCGCTGCGTTGGTTGCGGCAACCATCGGCGAGGCGATTCGAGCCCGAGACAAACACGGGTTTGATACGCAGCACAAACCCGTAACCCTGCAGCGACCAATCGCCGGATATCGCGGCGGGTTATTTCCCCGCCGTTTTCTGTTTGCCGCCTTCCACTTCCAGCCCCAGCGTGCGGCCCGGGAATCCGGCGGCGTCGAAATAGCGCTGGGTGCCGACGCGCTGGAAGTTCAGCACGGTGCGCAAGCCATTGGCCGACGGTTTTGACGCCACGGTGCCGGCATAGGCCTTCGGCGTCGCGCCATTGGGCATCGCCTCGGTCATGACGCGGCCGACCAGCGTGCCCTTCGGCTTTTGCGTCAGCCCCATAATCTTCGCCGCGGTGGTGCCGACATCGGCGTTGCTGACGGGTAGCGCGTCGACATAGCCCGCCTTGAAATCCGGCCCGATCGCCGCGGTGAAGTTCAGCGTATCGCCGCGGGAGAAGCTGCCGTGCATGCCCTGGCCCTGGCGCAGCACGGTGTCGGCAACCTGCACCGAACAATTGGTCGGCTCTTCGCAGCCTGACGTCCAGGAGCGGAAATTGACCACGATCGATGGATGCGGCGTCACCGCTTTGCCCTTGAGGCCGAGCTGTGACATCGGAAGCGTGCCCGGGAAACGCCCGAGTTCGTCATCGACGAAGAGGCCGCTGACGTAGTCCTGTTCCAGCAGCGCCTTGATGGCGCGGCCCACGAGCTTGCGGTCCTTGCCGGGCATATAGACCAGGTCCGATCCGCCATTGGTGGCGACGATCACGTCAGGTTTGGCCGGATCCTGACCCAGCACACCGTTACCGGCCTTGGGATGGACGTTGTCGGCCACGCGCGCGTTCTTGTTGTTGGGATCGAACAACGGCAGGTCCAGCGCCTTGGCCAGATCGATGGCGAGAAAGCCCATGGGGAGGAAATCCTTCGGCGTATCGTCGTAGGATATCTTCGCGGACGGACTGGTCTTGCTCTCCTTCGAAATCGTCGAAAAACCGTGGTCGGAGGAGATCATGATGTTGGTCGAGGCGGAAAGGCCGAGATCGTCGAGCGCCTTGCGCAGTTGCGCCAGATTGTTGTCGGCGTTCTTGATGCCGGCCATCGAGGTCGGCCCGTTGATCCCGGGCGTGATGGTGTTGAGGCTGTCGCCGGTATTGTGCTGGCTGCCGTCGGGGTCGCGCGACCAGAACACCAGCACGAACGGCTTGTTGCGCGCCTTGAACATCGGCAGCACCACCCGGCTTGCGACGTCCGCCATATAGGCCTGCTGCGCGACGTTGGCCGACGTGGTGCCCGGCGTCTTGGCATCGCCCGCCTTGCCGTTGTCGCCGCGCGATGGCGTCGTGAGCGGAAGACCGGCCTTGGTCAGCGCCTCCTTCATCTCGTCGGACAGGGGAACACCGTTCTTGCCGCCGGTGGAATCGTCGATCACGATCGAGTTCTTGCCGCGATCGGTGTGGTCGAACAGCAGGGTCGGGCCGAGCTTGCCGATGGCGGCGGTCGAAAAGCCCTGCGCGCGCGCCATCTTCAGGATGGTCTCCTCGTTGAGATAGTCGCCGTTGAAATGTTCGTCGATGTCACCCAGCACCGCGTCGTTTTCGATGAAGGGCACGACGGTGTCGCCGGCCGGCACCGAGGTGTAGCCGGTATAGATGGTGTTGCTGAAGGTGCCGGTATCGCCGAGGTAATGGCCGCTTGCGATTGCCGAACCGTTCGCCATGGTGAAGGTCGGAAACAGCGAATGCGAGTTCTTGAAGTTGACGCCCTTGTCGCGGACATCGGCCATGGCGGGTGCGGTCTGGGGTGTCACGATGCGGCCGCGCAAGCCGTCCGGCACGAACAGGATCAGGTTGCGCTGGGTCGCGTTTTGCGCCGACGCAGCGCCTGTGGTCAGCGTAATCAGGCTTGCGGACAGCAACACAATGGTGCGGCGCATCAGTCTTTTCCCCCGTAAGAAGCAATTCCGGCGATCAACCGTCGCCCCTGTTTAGTTTTGGTCTGCAACAGAATTGTTACATTGGTCGGGAACAGTCACAAGTGGGATGGAACCTGCCGAATGCGTCGATCTTTGATGTCGGGAATCGGAAACATTGCCGCTTCCAGGCCGTTCTTCCCCGACAGGAGGCCGCCATGAGCAAGTTCAGGGAAAAAGCCGAGGCGCAAACCAAGCAGGTCATCGGGCAGATGATCGGTGACGAGTTGCTGGTCCGGGAAGGCCGGGAACAACTGCATCATGCCGAAGAAGGGGCGGCCGGCAATCAGGGCAGCCGGCACGGCTTCGAAACGGGCATGCCGAAGCCGCACCCGCCGCGCGCCGGCGAAACCGACCAGGGCATTGTTCGCGACGAGCGCGGGCAGGAACAGCCGAAGGACAAGACGCGCGCCCGGCATGTCAGCCGGGTCGATCGCGGCGGAGATCCGCCGGGCAGGAAGGTGTAGGTTCCTGCAGCGAGCCCGCGATCCCGTTTAAACGCATCTTGAGGCGCCCAAAAGTCGCATGGTGCAATCAGTTCGGACTGAAGCATAAGAATTGCAGGCACGTCGTTTGTTTGCGAGCGCGATGGGGGAAACATTGAAACGAATTTGGTCCGCAGGCCTCGGATTCCTCGCTTTTTCAAGCCTCGCATTTTCAGGCGCGGCGTTGGCGCAGGAGCGCACCATCACGGTTGCCTCGACGACGTCGACGGAACAGTCCGGGCTGTTCGGCTATCTGCTGCCGCGCTTTACCGAAAGCACCGGGATCGGTGTCAAGGTCGTCGCCGTCGGTACCGGGCAGGCGCTCGACATCGGCCGGCGCGGCGATGCCGACGTCGTGTTCGTGCATGACAAGGTCGCGGAAGAAAAATTCCTCGCCGAGGGATTTGGCGTGAAGCGATTTGACGTGATGTACAATGATTTCGTGGTGATCGGCCCGAAGGCGGATCCGGCACATCTTGCCGGCGGCAAGGACGTCGCCGAGGCCTTGCGGAAAATCGCCGTGGCCAAGGCCGCCTTCGTCTCGCGCGGCGACCGCTCCGGCACGCATGAGGCCGAACTGCGGCTCTGGAAAGAGGCGGGCGTCGATCTCGCTGCCGTCAAGGGCGACTGGTACCGCGAAATCGGCCAGGGCATGGGGGCGGCGCTCAACATGGCGTCGTCGGCCAATGCCTATCTGATCTCGGATCGCGGCACCTGGCTTGCGTTCAGGAATCGCGGCGACCTTGCGATCCTGACCGAAGGCGACCGGCGGCTGTTCAACCAGTATGGCGTGATGCTGGTCAATCCGGTCAAACACGCGGGCGTAAAGGCCAAAGACGGGCAGGCTTTCGTCGACTGGCTGATTTCGCCTGCGGGGCAAAGGACCATTGCCGACTACAAGGTCGGCGGCGAGCAGCTATTTTTTACCAACGCGACCAACTAGCAGGAATGCCACGGTACTGATGGTGACGCTGAGCGCCACCAGTATCAGCCCGAGCCCAAGCGCGAGCGACAATTCGCCCTTGCTGGTCTCGAGCGCGATCGTGGTGGTCATGGTCCGGGTGTAGCCGCGAATATTGCCGCCGACGATGATGATCGCGCCGACCTCCGCGATCGCGCGTCCGAAGGCGGCGAGAAACGCCGTCAGCAAGGAAGCGCGGCCGAGCGAAATCAACAGCGCCATGCTGCGCAGGTGGGAAAGTCCATCGGTCCGGGCCAGATCGGCATATTCCGCCCACAG
>Ga0310811_10009141_pt1 | contig 12783 bp, 9 predicted proteins | sample YCmetagenome_FD_207642 | JGI IMG/M metagenome (GOLD analysis project Ga0310811, IMG submission 207642) | Soil microbial communities from experimental microcosm in Duke University, North Carolina, United States - YC | ecosystem: Engineered > Artificial ecosystem > Soil microcosm > Unclassified ...
CTTGGCGGCGTTACAGCGCGACAGGCTGATGAAATGTCCGAGGCCTGGCGGCCGTGGCGGAGTTACGCAGTGCCCCGCCTGTGGCGGACTCCCGCAGGTCGGGTTCCGGCGACGTGAGGACGGGCTCTCAGCGCGTCTCGTCCAGCACCTGACGGAGTTTTCGCGCCAGCTCGTCGATGCGGTACGGCTTGCTCAAGAGCACATCGGTCGCGGAGAACTTGCCGCCGATGCGCGCGGCATCCGGGAAGCCGGAGGTGTAGAGGACTTTCAGCGACGGATGAAGCCGCCGTGCCTCGTTGGCGAGATCGACACCCGACATGCTGTCCGGCAGTACGACGTCGGTGAACAACAGGTCGACCCGGTCGATGCTGCCCAGCGCCCGCAAGGCGCCATTCGCGTCGGCGGCATCGGACACTCGGTAGCCAAGCCGTGCGAGTTGGCGGCACGCGACGCTGCGGACATCGGGCCGGTCCTCGACGACGAGAATCATCTCGCCATGGCCCACCGGGGCCGGCGATGCGGGTGTCGCGGCGGGCGCCGCCGCGGCGACAGACTGCGCGCGTGGCAGATACACGCGCACCGTCGTGCCGACGCCGACCTCGCTGTAGATCTTGATGTGCCCGTTGGATTGCTTGACGAAGCCGTAGATCATGCTCAGGCCGAGGCCGGTGCCCTTGCCGATCGGCTTGGTGGTGAAGAACGGCTCGAACACGCGCTGCAGGAGATGGGGCGGAATGCCGCTCCCGGTGTCGGAAACCGACAGCATCACGTAATCGCCGGGAACCGCCTCCGGATTGAGAGCGATGTAGTCGTCGTCGAGCCGCTTGTTTCCGGTCTCGATGGTGAGTCGACCGCCATTCGGCATGGCATCACGTGCGTTCACCGCCATGTTGATGAGCGCCGTCTCGACCTGCGACGGATCGACAATTGCCGGCCAGAGATTGTCGGCGAGATGCGTGCGGATCGCGATGTTCTCGCCCAAGGTCCGTTCCAGCAGCGCGTGGAGACCCGTGACGAGGCCGTTGAGGCTGATCGGCTCGGGCTGCAGCGGCTGGCGACGTGAAAACGCCAACAGGTGCCGGACCAACTGCGCGCCGCGGTTGGCTGCCTCGAGCGCGGCGGTCGCCATCTTGGCCGGTTGTCCCTTTGCCGTCTGATCCTCGAGGAGGAGCTCGAGGTTTCCCATGATCACGGCGAGGAGATTGTTGAAGTCGTGAGCCAATCCACCCGTAAGCTGGCCTACCGCCTCCATCTTCTGCGCCTGGTGAAGTTGCTCTTCGATCCGCAGGCGGTGCTCGGCATCGCGCTTGGTCTGCTCGTACGCGCGCTGGATCTCGGCGGCCTGAGCGGAGGCCTTCTCGGCGGCGCTGCGAAGCGACGCTTCGAGCGACACATTGGCGATCGCTGTCGCGGTCGCGCGCGCCAGGCTCTCGAACAGCGTGACCTCGTTCTCATCGGGCTCATGGTGGTCAGCCCAATAGGCGCCGATCGCCGCGATCGGATTTTCGATGCCGACCGGGACCATGAGTAGGCTTTTCACGAATGTCGGCCGATACGCGTCGTGGGGAATTCGCGCATCGGCATAGATGTCGGGAACAATCGCCTTCTGCTTGTTGAGCATCGCCCATCCGGAGATGCAGGCCGACATCGGGAAGCGCTGGCCCTTCCACAAGGGGGCGATGGCATCCTCGTCGACGTAGTAGCAGAGGCCGCCGTCGCGCAGCACGAAGGTCACTCCGTCGGCTCCGGATATCCGTCGGGCGGCCGTGCGGACGATGTCGATGACCTGCTCGAGGCTGTGCGTGGCGGACAGCTGCTCGATGGCATCGACCAGCGTCGACCAGGCCGATCGTTCGGCGGTGGAAAACGATTCTCTCATCGTCTGAGGAACCACTGATCCGCGGCAGACCAGGGCGTGCGATGGCCGAGTGGTCGACGGCGTGTGGCTGTTGTCCTCATCGATGCGGCCTGGCGCTACTCTTCGTCATAAATCTCGTAGCAGGGAAGTGTTAACGGACGCCTGCATCCGGATGCGGGCTGCCGCGCCGTCGATGCACGCCGTCGCGCCTAAGGTCTCGTGTGCTGTAACACGGATGGCTGTCCGGTTGCAGTCAGACGAATGGATGTATGTCGTGGGATTGGCGGACCCGGCGAGATTCGAACTCACGACCTCTGCCTTCGGAGGGCAGCGCTCTATCCAGCTGAGCTACGGGTCCTTGGGGTAGCGGCCGGGTACCGGCCGCGCGGCCACAATACGCGAAAAGGGCCGTCCGAGGCAAACGGCGAGCGCTCCGAATTGCCCCGATCACGCTGAATTTCCGAGAAAATAGCCGAACGGAGCTCGCCAGAGGGTTGCCGCGCCGCATCACCCTTTGCCACGCGGCGAATTCGCGGGACGATGGCGCAACGGCCAAAAAGCGCCGAGCCAACACAGGGGGCAATCATGCAGCGTCGCGTGTGTCGCAGGCTCGCCTTTGCCGTCATCGCATCGTGTCTGGACGCGGCGGCGCCCGTCATGGCCGACGCAGTGTCCGACTTCTACCAGGGCAAGACCGTCAACGTGCTGATCGGATACGCACCTGGCGGCGCTTATGACCTGAGCGCGCGAGTGCTCGCGCGCCACATGGGCCGCCACATCCCTGGCGCCCCGACGATGCTGCCGAAGAACATGCCCGGCGCGGGCAGCCTTCTGGTCGCGAACTACCTCTACTCGATCGCTCCCAAGGACGGGACGGAGTTCGGTATCTTCGGTCGCACGGTGCCGATCGATCCGCTGCTCGGCACCCAAGGGACTCAGTTCGACGCTCTCCGGTTCACGTGGCTCGGCAGCATCTCGAACGAGGTGTCGACATGTGTCGCCTGGCATACCGCGCCGGTGAAATCCGCCACCGACCTTCTCAGCCACGATCTCACGGTCGGTGCAGCGGGGGCCGCGTCGCCGTCTGCCGTGTTCCCGAACCTGTTTAACTCGGTGCTCGGTACTCGCTTCAAGGTGATCAACGGCTATCCGTCGAGCGCGCAGTCGCTGACTGCGATGGAACAGGGTGAGCTTGGCGGCTTCTGCGCCTGGGGCTGGGTTCCTATGCAGGCGATCAAGGGCGACTGGCTGCGCGACGGCAAGTTCACCGTGCTGTTCCAGATCGGACTGCACAAGCATCCAGACCACATGGATGTGCCGTTGGTGCTTGAACTGGCGAAAACGCCCGAGCAGCGCCAGGTGCTTGAGTTTGTGGTTGCGCCACAGACGTTCGCGCGTCCGTTCGCGGCGCCGCCGGGTTTGCCCGCTGATCGCGCCGCAGCGCTACGCGCGGCGTTCGATGCGACGGTGCGCGATCCGGTATTCGTCGCGGAGGCCGAGAAGCTGAAGCTCGAGCCCGAGCTGGTTACAGCCGCGGAGATTGAGTCGCTGCTGAAGGCGCTGTACGCGACGCCGGCACCGGTGGTCGCCCGCGCCCGCGCCGCGTTTCAGAGCCAATAGCCGTCAGGACTTCTGGTCGTACTTGCTACGCTCGGCATTCGCCACCGCGTCGGCTTGCGACGGCAGCGGCGCGTTGTGGTTGGCGATCCACGTGGCGACATCGACCCACACGTGCTCGGCCTGCAGATCGCGAAGCAGCATGTGCCACCCGTTCTTGTAATAGGCGACGCGCTGATTCTTCGGGTCGGGAAGCTGTCCGACCGCCGCCCATTGCGGCTTGAGCGGAACGATCTGGTCGTGAGCGCCCATCAGGATCAGCGCCGGGCCGGGCAGTTCGCGCACGGCCCGCATTCCCTTGTCCATGGCGTCGACGAGACCCTTGATAGCGTCGGTGCGCGTGTCCTTGATCACCAGCGGGTCACGGCCGAGCGCGCGCAGCATATCGTTGTTGTCGGAGGCGACATAGCCGAGGCCGCGGCCGGACAGCCTGAGCCACGGCGTCACGTGGCTCGCCACCCACAGCGTCCAGCGTTGGTAGAACGGCATGTAGTCGCGGCCCCAAACCGCGGGTGCCGACAGAATAGTACCCGCTGGCCGGGGTGCCTCATCGGTCGCGAGCGCCCTCATGATGATCGCGGCCCCCATGCTCTCGCCGATGTAGTAGATCGGCGTGCCGGGATAGCGCTCCTGCAGCAGCCGCGCGACATCGCCGAGATCCTTCGCCATCGTGTCGGCGCCGGCCCAATAGCCGGGGTGCGGGCCGCGGCCGAAGCCACGCTGATCGTAGGCATAGGTGGCGATGCCGTCGCGGATCCAGTACCGCCCCGGCATGTCGAATGCATTCGAGTAATCGTTGAACCCGTGCACGCCGATGACCACGGCCTTGGGCTTGGTGCGCAGCGCCGGGTCCGCGGGCAGCCAGGCGCGCAACGGCAGCTCGGCCCCATCGGACGCGACGAAGGTGCCGAGCACAGGATCAGTCGACGCACTGGCATCGGCGAGCACCTTGTGCGGCACCGCCGGCCGGGTCGCGCCGGTGTCGTGCGGCGAGGTCACTTCGAGACGCGCCGTCTCCGTGGCCGGTCCGGCGGGCACCTTCACGGGTGCGCAGCCAGAGGCTTGCAGCGCGCCGAGCAACGCCGCGGCGAGCGCCACGCCGCCGAGCCGGGTACGCATCGATGCCCCACGGGAATCAGCGACCACGATGCGTCATTGCCTCGCGTGCCACGGTCTCGCCGCGCGCGGCGCGGGTGAGCTCGAGGAAGATGTCCTCGAGGCTCGTCTCCTCGGTCGTGAGGTCGGCGATGGTCAGGCCGGCCGCGCCGATCGCGGAGATAATCGCACCGATCTTGGTCTCGCTCGGGCGATAGCGGATCAGCACCTGGCGCGGCGGCCGCACCTCCGCCTCGAAGTCGGCGAGCGCATCGGGCAGCGAATCGATGTCGTCCGCCAGCGTGACGATCAGCTCCTTGGCGTCGAGGCGGTGCAGCAGCGCCGGCGTCGTGTCGCAGGCGACGAGCTTGCCCTGGTCGATGATCGCGATACGGTCGCACAGCGTCTCGGCTTCCTCGAGATAATGCGTTGTCAGCAGGATCGTCACGCCGCGCGCGTTCATCTCCTTCATGTACGCCCACAGGCTCTGGCGCAATTCGATGTCGACGCCGGCCGTCGGCTCGTCGAGCACCAGGATCGGCGGGGCGTGGAGCATCGCCTTGGCAATCAGAAGCCGCCGGCGCATGCCACCTGACAGGGTGCGGGCGTAGGCTTCGGCCTTGTCGGTGAGTCCGACCGCCTCGAGAATCTCCTTGGTCCGGCGCTCGGCCTGCGGAATGGCGTAGTAGCCGGCCTGGAGATCGAGGAGCTCGCGCGGGCTGAAGAACGGGTCGATATTGAGCTCCTGCGGCACGACACCGATCGACAGCCGGCAGGCGCGCGTGTCGCGATCGAGATCGTTGCCCCAGATCTTCACCTCGCCCGAGGTCTTCATGACGAGCCCGGCGAGGATGTTGATCAGCGTCGATTTGCCGGCGCCGTTGGGCCCCAGCAGGCCGAAGAACGAGCCGCGCGGAATCTCGAGGTCGATGCCCTGCAGCGCGACCTTCGCCGGCCACAGTTTTCCGGCCTGATAGGTCTTGGCCAGGCCCTTCACCTCGACGGCATTTGCCGGGAGGTCGGACCGATCGAGGGAGGACTGGCTGAACGAGGAGGAAGAACTCATATATGCGCGGCGCCTGTCAGGCGAGTTTGAATCGGGCTTGTCGGGTCGAGGCGGCGCGGTATCATCCCGGCGCCAGCCCTCCAGTTTAATGCGGGAGTGCCGCGTATTGTGGCGAAGCCCCGCCCCGCCAGCAAGTCGAGAGACCTTATGCAGAAGCCGGTGTCACAGCCTTTTGAAACCATCGTGGTCGAGCAGCAGCGCGTCGCATGTGACGGCGGTGGAGGTCCGCTTGGCCATCCGCGGGTGTACCTCAATCTCGGCGCCAATGGGTCCGTCGAGTGCCCGTACTGCAGCCGCGTCTACAAGCTGAAGCCGGGCGCCACAGCGGGGCACGGCCATTGAGCCGAGCCGCGTCACCGAAATCAGGCGCCAAGCCAGGCGCGGCCGTGAAGGCCAAGCCCGCGACGAAGGCCGCGCCGGCAGCGGCTGCGCCCGCCAAGGGAGCGGCCGCTAAAGGTGCACCGGTCGGCAGATCTGGTAAGGCCGACCATGTCTTCCTGATCGACGGCTCGGGGTTCATCTTCCGCGCCTATCACGCGCTGCCGCCGCTGGTCCGTCGCGACGGCACGCCGACCGGCGCCGTCTACGGCTTCTGCAACATGATGGCGAAGCTGCTCGAGGACACGGACGCCGAGTACGTCGCGGTGATCTTCGATGCCGGCCGCAGGACGTTCCGCAACGACATTTATCCCGAATACAAGGCGCAGCGTCCCGATCCGCCGGACGACCTCGTGCCGCAGTTCGCGCTGATCCGCGACGCGGTCCGCGCCTTCAACCTCGCCTGCGTCGAGGCGCCGGGGTTCGAAGCGGACGATCTCATCGCTACCTACGCCAAGGCGGCCGCGGCGCAGGGCGCCGAGGTTACGATCCTGTCATCCGACAAGGACCTGATGCAGCTCGTCGGCGGTCCGGTGATGATGCAGGACCCGATCAAGGGCAACCGCATCGGCCCGGCCGAAGTCGAGGAGCGCTTCGGCGTGCCACCCGAGAAGGTGATCCAGGTCCAGGCTCTGGCCGGAGATTCGATCGACAACGTGCCGGGTGTTCCCGGCATCGGCGTCAAGACCGCGGCCGAGCTGATCAAGACCTACGGCGATCTCGACACGCTGCTCGCGCGCGCATCCGAGATCAAGCAGCCGAAGCGTCGTGAAAGTTTGATCACGTATGCCGACCAGGCGCGCGTGTCGCTCGAGCTGGTGCGGCTTAAGGACGACGTGCCGCTGCCGCAGCCGATCGATTCGTTCGCCAAGAAAGCGCCCGACGCCGACAAGCTGCTGACGTTCCTGCGCGACCAGGAGTTCACCAAGCTGCTCACGCGCATGCAGGCGAGATTCGGCGGCGCGGCGCCCGCACCGCAGCCGATCGCGGCGGGCGAGCCTGCCGTTCCGGCCCGGCCGCCGGCGAGCCACGAGCGGCCGGGACCGGTGCTGACATCGGCGCTCGCGCCGGTCGATCGCTCCAAATATGAGACGGTTGCCGACGAAGCGGCGCTCGCGCGCTGGATCGCCGCCGCGCGCGAGGAGGGGCAGCTCGCGTTCAACACCGAGACCACGAACCTGCATCCGATGCGCGCTGATCTCGTCGGCTTCGCGATCGCGGTGGCACCGGGCCGTGCTTGCTATGTGCCGCTCGCGCATCGCGGCGGAGGACAACAGGGCACCCTCGACCTCGACGGCCAGGGCGCAGGCGGTCTGCTGCCGGGTCAGATTCCGCTCGATCGCGCGATTACGCTGATCAAGCCGTTGCTCGAGGACGACTCGATCCTCAAGCTCGGTCACGACGTCAAATACGACGCGGTGGTGATGCGGCGCTACGGTGTGCGCATGACGTCGGTCGAGGACATCATGGTGATGTCCTACATCGCCGACGGCGTGGTCCACGGTCATGCAAAGGAGGAGCTGTCCGCCCTGCACCTCGGCCACGCGGCGATCGGGTTCGAGCATGTGGCGGGCAGTGGGCGCAACCAGGTGACCTTCGATCGCGTGGCGATCGACAGGGCGGCGGAGTACGGCGCCGAAGGCGCCGATATCAGCTTCCGCCTCCACTGCGTTCTGCGGGCGCGACTCCTGTCCGAGCACATGATGGCCGTCTATCAGACGATGGAGCGGCCGCTCATCCACGTGCTCGCCGACATGGAAGAGGCGGGAATCAAGGTCGATCCCGCGGTGCTCCGCGGCCTCTCCGACGAGTTCGGCAAGCGCATGGAGGTACTCGAGAAGAGCATCTACAAGCTCGCCGGCGAGACCTTCAACATCGGCAGCCCGAAGCAGCTCGGCGAGATCTTGTTCGATCGGATGGGGCTCGAAGGCGGCAAGAAAGGCAAGACCGGTGCCTACACCACCTCGGCGGACGTGCTCGAGGATCTGGCGGGGCAAGGCCATGACCTGCCGGCGAAGGTCCTTGACTGGCGACAGGTCTCGAAACTGAAGAGCACCTACGCCGACGCGCTGCCGATCGAGATCGACCGCGGAACGCAGCGGGTGCACACGTCGTACGCGATGACGGTCGCGTCGACCGGCCGACTGTCGTCGAACGATCCCAACTTGCAGAACATCCCGATCCGCACCGAGGAAGGGCGCAAGATCCGCTCGGCCTTCGTCGCCGAAAAAGGCATGAAACTTATCTCGGCCGACTACTCGCAGATCGAGCTCCGACTACTGGCCCATGTCGCGGACATTCCGGCACTCAAGGAATCGTTCCGCACCGGCGAGGACATCCACCTTCGCACCGCCAACGAGATGTTCGGCCCGGCGCCGAAAGGCCAGGAGAGCGAGCACCGCCGCCGCGCCAAAGCCATCAACTTCGGCATCATCTATGGCATCTCGGCGTTTGGTTTGGCGCGCCAGCTCGGCATCCCGCACGCGGAAGCGGCCGCCTATATCAAGGCCTACTTCGAGCGTTATCCGGGCATCCGCACCTACATGGACAGGACCAAGGAGTCGTGCCGGAAGCTCGGCTACGTGACCACGCTGTTCAATCGCCGCGTGTTCATCCCGGGCATCAATGCCAAGATCCCGGCGCAGCGCGCGTTCTCCGAGCGCGCCGCGATCAACGCGCCGCTCCAGGGTGCCGCCGCCGACATCATCAAGCGGGCAATGGTCCGCGTGCCGGATGCACTGGTCTCGGCCGGCCTGCAGGCGCGGATGCTGCTCCAGGTCCACGACGAACTGGTGTTCGAGGCACCAGAGAAGGAAGCGGGCGAGACCGCGCGCGTTGTCGCCGTGACCATGGAAAAGGCGGCGCTGCCTGCGATTGCCCTCAGCGTCCCGTTGGTGGTCGAGACCGGCGTCGGGAACGACTGGGCGTCAATTCACTAGGGGAGTCTGGCAATGCCTCGCGCGGTGTGGAACGGAGCGGTCCTCGCGGAGTCGCCGACGGTAGTGATGGTGGAAGGCAATGCCTACTTTCCCCCGGAGACGATCCATCGCGAATACCTCGAGGAGAGTCCCACGCACACGACGTGCCGGTGGAAGGGGCTGTGCAGCTATTACACCGTCGTGGTGAACGGCGAGCGCAACGTCGACGCCGCGTGGTACTACCCCGACACCAAGCCCGACGCGAACCACATCAAGGGAATGGTTGCTTTCTGGCGCGGCGTGAAAGTCGAGTAGCCGTCCGACTGGAAGTGGCAAAGCCCCTCAGGCGCGCTTGACTGCATGGGGTGTGGCCGGCGTTTGCGCGGGCTGGGCTTCTTGGTGCGGATCCACCGCGCGACGAACGCGCGGCGATTGTGCGATCTCCTCCGCCCATGACGTCTCGACCTCCCAATCGGCCCGCTTCGCGGGCTTCAAGGCCTCGCGTCGCTCAACCATCTCGCGATGGAATTCCGCGAGCTGACGGCGGCTCCGTTCCTCGGCGAGTTTCGCCCGTTCGCGTTCGCGCACGGCGGCACGCATTTCACGCCAGATGTAGCAGCCGAACAACATGATGAGCGGCGGGATGAACACGACCATCGCGCGGCTGAAGTTCTCGCGGTCACGGCCGATCAGTGCGCGGGACACGCACTCGTAGCGGGCCTCGGAGGTGGGGAGCTCGCGGCACTTCGCAACCTCCGCCTGGTAGCGGAGCGCCGCGTCCGCGTCGAAATTCGAGCGCACGAAAGTCCACCAGCCGGATGCAGCGATCCATGCGAGCGCGACGAAGACGAAAATGATGGTACCGACCGGGAGTCGTCGGATGCGCGCGACGATCTCCGCGCACGTCGCATACACGGCGCGGCCGAGGGCTCCGAGGCCTTTGTTCGTATTGGCGTTCGCGTGCCCCGACATGCGGGCGGCTCCAGGAGTGACCCGGTCTTTTCCCGTCGTGCTCCGGCACGCGCGGGTTGGCTCAATTTTTCGGAGCACCCCGTTAATGGCGTCTTAACGATAGGAGCAATGTCGGCTAAAGCCGCGCCGTCCGTGGCCAGGACGTGACAAAGAAAAGGGCGGATCCTTGCGGATCCGCCCTCTGTCGTTGGTCGTGCGCGTAAGAATTAGCCGGCGGTCCAGACCGCGGGCGCGTCCTTCAGGCGATCGGCCACGGCCTGCCGCTCCCTCTCGAGCGCGGCCGGCATCTTCGAGCCGAACTGCGAGAACAGGGTCTTCTGGTCCTCGTTCTCGGCCAGCGCCTCGGCGCGGTTGATGTCGGTGATCTGGCGGAACTGATCCTTGGAGAAGTCGAGCCCTTTCCAGTTCAGGTCCTCATAGCGCGGGGTGAAGCCAAACGGGCTCTCGGCTGCAGTGGTGGCGCGACCGTTGACGCGGTCGACGATCCATTTCAGCACGCGCATGTTATCGCCGAAGCCCGGCCAGACGAACTTGCCGTTCGCGTCCTTGCGGAACCAGTTGACGCGGTAGATCCGCGGCAGCTTCTTGACCCTGCTCTTGATGGTGAGCCAGTGCGTCCAGTAGTCGCCCATATTGTAGCCGCAGAACGGCAGCATGGCGAACGGGTCGCGGCGGATCGCGGCCTGGTTTTCGGCGGCGGCGGTCGCCTCCGAGCCCATCGTCGCGGCCCAGTAGACGCCGTTCTCCCATCCGCGCGACTCGTAGACGAGAGGGAAGGTCTTCGACAGGCGGCCGCCGAAGATGAATGCGGAGATCGGCACGCCCTCGGGATCGTTGATGGCGGGATCGGCGCTCGGGCACTGGCTGATCGCGGCGGTGAAGCGCGCGTTCGGGTGCGCGGCCTTGCGACCCGAGGTCGGCGTCCAGTCCTTGCCCTGCCAGTCGATCAGGTGCGCGGGCGGCTCGTCGGTCAGGCCCTCCCACCACACGTCGCCGTCGTCGGTCAGTGCGACGTTGGTGAAGATGACGTCGCGGGTCAGCGTCTTGATCGCGTTCGGGTTGGACTTGAGACCCGTTCCCGGCGCCACGCCGAAAAAGCCGTTCTCCGGATTGATGGCGCGGAACGTGCCGTCCGGACGCGGCTTGATCCAGGCGATGTCGTCGCCGATGGTCGTGACCTTCCAGCCCTCGAAGCCCTTCGGGGGCACCAGCATCGCGAGGTTGGTCTTGCCGCATGCCGACGGGAACGCGGCGGCGACGTAGGTCTTCTCGCCCTCCGGGCTCTCGACGCCGAGGATGAGCATGTGCTCGGCGAGCCAGCCCTGGTCGCGGCCGAGGAGCGAGGCAATGCGCAGCGAGAAGCACTTCTTTCCGAGCAGCGCGTTGCCGCCGTAGCCCGAGCCGTAGGACATGATCGAGTAATCGTCGGGGAAATGGACGATGTACTTGTGCTTGGCGTTGCAGGGCCAGGCGACGTCCTGCTGGCCCTTTTCCAGCGGCGCGCCGACCGAGTGCAGGCAGGGAATGAAGTCGCCGTCGCCCAGCAGGTCGAGGGCCCTCTGACCCATGCGGGTCATGATGTACATGCTGACCGCGACGTATGGCGAATCCGTGAGTTGCACGCCGATGTGGGAGATCGGCGAGCCCCAGGGGCCCATGCTGAACGGGATGACGTACATCGTGCGGCCGCGCATCGAGCCGGCAAACAGACCGTCGAGCTTGGCGCGCATCTCGCTCGGCTCGACCCAATTGTTGGTCGGGCCGGCGTCTTCCTGCTTCGCCGAGCAGATGAAGGTGCGGTCCTCGACGCGAGCGACGTCGGCGGGATCGGAGCGGCAGAGATAGGAATTGGGGCGCTTCGCCTCATTGAGCTTGGTGAACGTGCCCTTCCTGACCATCTCGGCGCACAGACGGTTGAACTCTTCCTTCGAACCGTCACACCAGTACACCCGGTCAGGTCGGCACTTCGCCGCGATCTCATCGATCCAGGCGAGGAGCTTCTTGTTCCGGGTTGGTGTCATCGCAACAGCCATCGTCTACCTCTTACAGAATCCCGAATTGGATGATCCGGACCGGCCGGCACAACACCGGCGAATATCCGGACCTCGACCTGCGCCGGAACGGCGCGATCGCCCCTTTGGGGTCGAAAAAAAGCGTGCAAACCAGGGACTCCGGACCGCTCGCGTGGCGGCCGGGAAGAGCGAAGTACCCGGCGGGACGGGGCGGAGCATAGCCATAACAGTGTCGGCCGTCAAAACCTGCGCGCCTCGTGTTACGCGTTAAAAGCCTAGGTTTTTCAATGCCGCACCCGACTCTAGGAGCGCGGCGGCAAGCCCACCGCTGTCAAATTTGCGGCACGGTGCCGGTCACTGCCGACGACTGAGGAGATGGCCCGCCGAGGCGCCGAGCGCAAGCCAGAACAGGAGGGCGGATAGCATGGATGCGGCGACGAACTGGGCCGCAAACTCGGCCGGGACACCCGCTCCCGCGACGTGCTCGGCGAGGTGCGGCGCACCGATCAGGTGCGGGACCACCAGCAGGGCGACGCCGACCGCCTTGACGGTCCTGGAACCGAAGGCGAGCGCGGCCAGTCCTGCGGCCGTCGCGACGGCAGTGCCGATCCACCAGCTCTGTCGCGCGACGAGATCTGCCGCCGGCATGCCCGGAAGCTCCGGCGGCAAGCCGAACGCAGGCGCTGCCGCGAAGGCCAGGAACCCGGCAAGACCCCAGAGAAGACCCGACGTCGGGGTCATCGGCCGTCCCGCCAGTGTCATTCCGGCCACCAGCAGCAGGCCGTAGCCCACGCCGGCCAGGGCGTTGAACAGGGCGGTGAAAGCCGGTCGGGTCCAGCCGGTCGGCTCCCATTCGTCGGCCTCATC
>Ga0310811_10009142_pt1 | contig 12783 bp, 9 predicted proteins | sample YCmetagenome_FD_207642 | JGI IMG/M metagenome (GOLD analysis project Ga0310811, IMG submission 207642) | Soil microbial communities from experimental microcosm in Duke University, North Carolina, United States - YC | ecosystem: Engineered > Artificial ecosystem > Soil microcosm > Unclassified ...
GCCGCGGGCGGGCTCGCGGTCTTGCTCGACCATGTCAGCGAATACGAGCTCGTCGGCCACGGAGCGGAGGTCCCGCAGGTCGCGAGGGAGCTGGCGCTGACGCTGGTCAGGTCGGTGGGCCTGCTGTCCGCCAATCGCAATTCCCACCGGGACGAGCCCGCGGGGCCGCAGGTGGCGACTCCCGCCGCCCAGTGTCCGGGACCGTTCTCGACGCGCTTCGCCGTCCTCCCCTATTCGGGGGCCTGGCACGAAGCGGAGTTGCCGCGTCTCGCGGAGGAGTTCCGGCACGAGTTGCTCGCCGTCCCCGGCTCAGGGCCCTCAGTGGCCGCGTCCACGCGGCGGGGACTCATGATCAGCGGTGACGGGGTGATGATGGCGGCGTTGCGGGAGAGGGACGGATGGCTGGAGATCCGCCTGGTGGCCGAGCATCCGGTGGCCACCGAGGCCGTGATCCACGGGGGGTTCACCGGCGCGCGTCTCGCCGACGCGCTCGGTTCCCCCGCCGCCCCGCTGGATGTCGCAGAAGGATCGGTACGGCTCCCGCTCCGTCCCTTCGAGATAGCGACCGTTCAGATGTCGTGGTTGTAGCCGGGCTCCCGCTCGATCGTCCGGCGGGCGCCCATCGTGGGACCCGCTTCTACTGCCCGCCCTTCTGGACGTAGCTCCGGACGAACTCCTCCGCGTTCTCCTCGAGAACCTCGTCGATCTCGTCGAGGATCGCGTCGACGTCGTCGGTGAGCTTCTCCTGACGCTCCTGGACGTCCGGGGCCGCCTGCGCCTCGACCTCTTCGACGTCGTTCTCCTGGCGGCCGGTCTGCTTCTGACCGCCCGTGTCCTTGGTCGCCATGGGTGCTACCTCCGCTACTCGGGGATGTCCCTCTCCCTATATTTTCCCCGACCGGACGACAATTCGCGCGGAAGCCCCCACGATCTTTCTCCCCGGCCCGGGGACGTCCCGCCAGACAACCCTCTGCGTACCCCGAGCGCAACCCCCTGACCGGATAGCAGAGCTATCCGATTCTCCGGCGGCACCGGCCCTGGTCACCCGGTCCGAACAAGCTCGTTTACCCGAGGGCGCCGGTGGGAGTAAGCCCGAGAGCAGGCACAATGATCTCGGCATCGGCCTGCTGTAGATCGGATCGTTATGCCCGCCACACCGCCGTCCGGCATTCGGCGGCATCCGTCCGGACCACAATGTGCAGAGATCTCGGGCCCACGGGGGCGGCTGGAGCGCGGACGGGGAACTGATGGGAACAGATCGGGCAGGAGACCTGCTCGGGGATCGGTACAGGCTCGTGTCGCCCTTCCACCGGGAGGACGGCGGCGTCATGTGGCGGGCTCACGATTTGCGGCTCAAGCGTGACGTGGTGGTCAGGGAGGTACGCCCGCCCGCCCACATCGACGGATCCGATCTCCCGGCCGCGCGGCTCCACGCGCTCGGTGAGGCACGCTCGGCGGCCCGGCTGGCCCATCCGGCGATCGTGACCGTGCACGACCTTCTGGAGGACCACGGCCGGATCTGGATGGTGACCGAACTCCTGCGCGGCCTCACGCTGAAGGAGACGGTGCGGCACCTGGGCAGGCTCCCGATCCACTGGGCGGCCTGGGTCGGCTTCCAACTCCTGGCCGGGATCCGGTACGCCCACGCGGCCGAGGTCCTGCACGACGGCATCAGGCCGTCCAGGGTCCTGCTGACCGAGGAACGCGTGGTGCTGACGGGATTCGGGTTCGCCACGCCGGAGAACATGCCGGCGGCGACGGCCCCGTCGCCGTATGCCGCGCCTGAGCGGTTGCTCGGCCGCCGGCCGGACCAGGCGTCCGATCTGTGGTCGTTCGCGGCGACGCTGTACTACGGCGTGGAGGGCAGACCCCCCTACCCGGCCGATGAGGCCCGTTCCGGCCGGGCGGGCGAGCCTGAGGCCGTCACGGCGGCCTCAGGCGCATACGGCGACGCCGGGAGCGCTCCCGAGGACGCGTCCGCCGACCGGCCCGGAGGCTCGGTCCTGACCGCCGACGATCGCGGGGAGCCGGACCCGCCCCGCAAGGCGGGGCCGCTGCGCCCGGTCCTCGAGGGCCTGCTCCGGGTGGACCCGGACAGGCGGCTGACGGCCGAGGCGGCCACGGCCCTCCTCGTGGAACTTTTGAAGCAGGAGGGCATCGCGGCCACGTTGCCCGGACGCCGGGCCGAGTCGCCCCTGCCGCCCTCCTTTACAAAGTAGATTCATTTGTTCGCCGGGTGGTGCGCCGCCGCGGCGACGAAGCGGGCCGCGAGCCGGGGACTTCCCGCCCAGTGCAGGTGCAGATAGGACGCCAGGACCCCGCCGCCGGCGTATCCGTCGGCCCCTCCCCGCCACCGGAACACGGGCCTTTCCGGCGGCTCGCAGACCGTCCGGTGGAACTCGTGTCCGCGGAACCGCTCACCCTCCCTGGTCAGCACCGTGTCGCGGACGGCGACCGCGTCGCGGTACCCGAGTGTGAGCCTGGCGGTCATCCGCGCCGTCGTGTCGAGCACGCCGCACATCGGGAGCCCGTCGAGCTCACGGCCCAGGTAGAGAAGCCCGGCGCACTCGGCGGCGATCGGCCCGGTGAAGCCGGCCACCTGCTCGCGCAGCGGCACATTGGCCGACAGGGCGCTCGCGTAAACCTCGGGGAAGCCGCCGGGCACGACGATGCCCCGCGTGCCCTCAGGCAGCGCCTCGTCGTGCAGAGGGTCGAAGGTGACGACCTCACCACCGGCCGCCTGGAGAAGCTCCACGTGCTCGGCGTAGCCGAACGTGAACGCCGCCCCGCCCGCCACCGCGATCCTGGTCCCGCCGCCCTCCGCCACCGCCTCACCCTCTCGTACGACCTCGCCCTCTCGTACGGCCTCGGCCGGCGACCACGTGGGCCCCGGTGAGGCGGGAGCCGATCGGGCGAGCCGTACGAGCCCGTCGAGGTCGCAGGACCCCGCCACCAGGTCGGCGAGCAGCCCGGCGGTCCTGACGGCCTCCGCGTGCCGCTCCGCCACGGGGATCAGGCCCAGGTGACGGGACGGGGTCTCGATCTCCGCGGCCTTCCTGATCGCGCCGAACACGGGGACTCCGGCGTCTTCGAGGGCCCCGCGGCAGATCTCCTCGTGGCGGTCGGAGGAGAGCCGGTTGAGGATGACCCCGCCGAACCGGATTCGGGTGTCGTACGACGCGAACCCGTGGACGAGCGCGGCCACCGACTGGCCCTGTCCCGCGGCGTCGACGACCAGGACGACGGGGGCGTCCAGCAACCGGGCGACGTGGGCCGTCGAGGCGTAGTGGCCGTGCCGTCCCGCGGCGGGCTCACCGGGGCTCGTGGCGACGCCGTCGAACAGGCCCATGACCCCCTCGATGACGGCGATGTCCGACCCGGCCGAACCATGCCGGAACAGGGGGCCGACGAGGTCCTCGCTGGTCAGCCATGGATCGAGGTTCCGGCCCGGCCGCCCGGTCGCGAGGGAGTGATAGCCGGGGTCGATGTAGTCGGGTCCCACCTTGTGCGGGGACACGCGCAGGCCCCGCGCGGCCAGGGCGGCCATCAGACCGGTGGCGACCGTGGTCTTGCCCGTCCCCGAACCGGGTGCCGCGATCACGAGCCGGGGCATGCCGCTCATCGCGGGCTCGCGGCCGACGGCCCGATCGGTGACGGGGGCGACGGCGGACTCGGCGGCATGCTCGAGCGCACGGGTGATCCATTCCCGGGGTCCTCGCCCCGATCGGGTAGGGCTGCCGCGGCGGGGAGTCTCCCGGCTCCCGGGGGTCGGCGCTCGTCCCGGGCCTTCCGCCCCTCAGGGGTCGTGGCCGTACGGGTGGGGTGAGCTTCCCGGTCACGGTTGCGGGACAGTCGCGGATTCCCACCGCGTTCCTTCCACGCCGCCGCCCGAAGTGTACGACTTACGGCCCCACGGGCCGGGGTCAGGTGCGCCGCCCCGTGATCGGCCGGCGCCAGGCGCCCGCTCCGAACCGCAGGTTCCACCGTCCGCTCCTGCCGGTCAGCTCGGACCGGCTCAGCGGCTCGACGTCGATCCGCCAGAACGCCCCCGGCGGAGTGCCGAGCGCGTGGACGATCACGGCGCGGATCACGGACGGGTGCGTGACGGCGACCACGCGGCCCGGAGGCAGCCCTGTGAGCCAGCCTGCCGCCCGATCGATCACGTCGGCGACCGATTCCCCTCCGTGGGGCGCCGCCGCCGGGTCGGCGAGCCAGCGGCTCACGCCATCGGGGTCCGCCGCCTGGACGTCGGCCAGGGTGCGGCCGCGCCATGCGCCGAAATCGCAGTCGCGCAACTGCGGGACCGCCTCGGCGGCGAGGCCCAGCGTCTCGGCCGTCTGGGCGCACCGGATCTCGGGCCCCCGCAGCGCGAGCCCGTCCGTGCGGGCGGCGCCGGCCTCTCGGGGGGCGCCGGCCTGTCCGTCACGAAGGCCGCGCGCCTCCACCGGCTCGTCCCCGGGGAACGACGCGGCCGCCATCGCCGGGGTGAAGGCGTGACAGACCAGCAGCAGGCGTGTGGTCATCGCTTCGGGGAGTCGTCCGGCCGCCGAGGGCTCAGCTCTCGCCGGTCAGAGCGGCCACCAGGTCGGCGGCGGTCCTGCATCGGTCGAGGAGGTCGCCCACGTGCGCCTTGGTGCCGCGGAGGGGCTCCAGGGTGGGCACCCGCTGCAGCGACTCCCTGCCGGGGATGTCGAAGATCACCGAGTCCCACGACGCGGCGGCCACCGACTCGCTGTACTGGCGCAGGCAACGGCCGCGGAAATAGGCGCGGGTGTCGTTCGGCGGCATCTCGATGGCCCGCTCGACCTCGTCCTCGGTCACCAGGCGCTGGATGCGGCCCCGGGCGACGAGCCGGTTGTAGAGGCCGCGCTCGGGCCGGATGTCGGAGTACTGCAGATCGACGAGCTGGAGGCGCGGGTGGCTCCAGGGCAGGTTGTCGCGGGTGCGGTAGCCCTCGAGAAGCTCCAGCTTGGCGACCCAGTCGAGCTCCCTGGACAGCTGCATCGGGTCCTCGGCCAGCCGGGTCAGCACCGACTCCCAGCGGTTCAGCACGTCCTTGGTCATCTCGTCGACGCTGGAGCCGTAGCGGTCCTCGACGTACTTGCGGGCCTGCTCGAGATACTCCATCTGGAGCTGGACGGCCGTCATCTTCCGGCCGTTGCGCAGCGCGATCTCGTACTTGCAGGTCGGGTCGTGGGACACGGCCCGCAGCGCCGCGACCGGCGACTCCGCCGACAGGTCGTTGGTGAGGAAGCCGTCCTCGATCATGGCCAGGACGAGCGCCGTGGTCCCCAGCTTCAAATACGTCGAAATTTCCGACATATTGGCATCGCCGATGATGACGTGGAGGCGGCGGTACTTCTCGGGGTCGGCGTGCGGCTCGTCACGCGTGTTGATGATCGGCCGCTTGAGCGTGGTCTCGAGGCCGACCTCCACTTCGAAGAAGTCGGCCCGCTGGCTGATCTGGAAACCCTCGCCACGCGAGTCCTGCCCGATCCCGACCTTGCCCGCGCCGCAGACGACCTGGCGGGACACGAAGAACGGCGTGAGATGGCGGACGATGTCGGCGAACGGGGTGGCCCGGCGCATGAGGTAGTTCTCGTGGCAGCCGTAGGAGGCGCCCTTGGCGTCGGTGTTGTTCTTGTACAGCTGGATGGGGGCGTTGCCCGGCATGCCCGAGGCCCGGACGGCGGCGTCGTGCATGACACGCTCCCCCGCCTTGTCCCAGATGACCGCGGCACGGGGGTTGGTGCACTCCGGCGTGGAGTACTCCGGGTGGGCGTGGTCGACGTAGAGCCGCGCGCCGTTGGTGAGGATGACGTTGGCCAGGCCGAGGTCCTCATCGGTCAACTGGCTCTGGTCGGCCACCTCACGGGCCAGGTCGAACCCACGGGCGTCACGGAGCGGGTTCTCCTCCTCGAAGTCCCATCGAGCGCGCCGGGCCCGAGCGGCCGACGCCGCCAGGTACGCGTTGACGACCTGCGAGGAGGTCACCATCGCGTTGGCCCCTGGCTGACCGGGTACGGCGATGCCGTACTCGGTCTCGATGCCCATCACCCGCCGAACCGTCATGCGCACCCCGCCTGTTTCAGGCTGTCGTTCCGCCGTTATATCCCCGAGCCTAGCCCCTTCTCTATGCCCGGCTGCCAGACAGTTACGGCACCGATGCCTAGGGAGTTTGTACCGGAACGGGCGGCTGGAGCGGGGAGACGGCCTTCCACACGGCCGTACGCCACGGGTGGAGGGGACCGCCGGGACCCGCCCGGCGGACCGCTGACCAGCGAGGGAGGAGGCCGCCCGGCGTCCCCGACCGGCGCCGGGTGAGGACGAGGAAGCGGCGCGGTCCGCTGGGGGACCGCGCCGCTCCTCGTGTCACGAGTTTCGCCGGATGACGGAAGTGACCGAAGTTCCTCCGCCTTCCTCTGAGGCTGCAGCGCTCAGAGGTACTGACCCGTGTTGGCCACCGTGTCGATCGACCGGCCGGCCTCCGTGCCCTGCTTGCCCTGGACGAGCGTGCGGATGTAGACGATCCGCTCACCCTTCTTGCCGGAGATGCGGGCCCAGTCGTCGGGGTTGGTGGTGTTGGGCAGGTCCTCGTTCTCGGAGAACTCGTCCACGCAGGCGGCCAGCAGATGCGCGATCCGCAGACCCTTCTGCCCGGTCTCGAGGAACTGCTTGATCGCCATCTTCTTGCCGCGGTCCACGATGTTCTGGATCATGGCTCCGGAGTTGAAGTCCTTGAAGTAGAGGACTTCCTTGTCGCCGTTGGCGTAGGTCACCTCGAGGAAGCGATTCTCCTCGCTCTCGGTGTACATCCGCTCGACGACCCGCTGGATCATGCCCGCGATCGTGCCCTCACGGCTGTCGCCGTGCTCGGACAGGTCGTCGGCGTGGAGCGGGAGCTCGGTGATGATGTACTTCGAGAAGATGTCCTTGGCCGCCTCGGCGTCCGGCCGCTCGATCTTGATCTTGACGTCCAGGCGGCCGGGCCGCAGGATCGCCGGGTCGATCATGTCCTCGCGGTTGGAGGCGCCGATGACGATGACGTTCTCCAGGCCCTCGACGCCGTCGATCTCCGACAGCAGCTGGGGGACGATGGTGTTCTCGACGTCGGAGGAGACGCCCGAGCCGCGGGTCCGGAAGATCGAGTCCATCTCGTCGAAGAACACGATCACCGGGGTGCCCTCGGAGGCCTTCTCCCTGGCCCGCTGGAAGACCAGGCGGATGTGCCGCTCGGTCTCACCGACGTACTTGTTGAGAAGCTCGGGACCCTTGATGTTGAGGAAGAAGCTCTTGCCGGACTGGCCGGTCTTCTCGGCGACCTGCTTGGCGAGGGAGTTGGCGACGGCCTTGGCGATCAGAGTCTTGCCACACCCGGGCGGGCCGTACAGCAGCACCCCCTTGGGCGGGCGGAGCTTGTGCTCCCTGAACAGGTCGGCGTGCAGGTAGGGCAGCTCGATCGCGTCCCTGATCTGCTCGATCTGCCTGCTGAGGCCGCCGATCTCCTCGTAGGAGATGTCGGGGACCTCTTCGAGGACGAGCTCCTCGACCTCGGACTTGGGGATCCGCTCGTAGACGTAGTTGGAACGGGGCTCGAGCAGGAGCGAGTCGCCGGCGCGGATCGGCTGGTCGAGAAGGGACTCGGCCAGCTTGACCACGCGCTCCTCGTCCGCGTGCGAGATGACGAGCGCGCGCTGCCCGTCCTCCAGGAGCTCCTTCAGCATGACGATCTCGCCGACGTCCTCGAAGCCGAGGGCCTCGACGACGTTGAGCGCCTCGTTGAGCATGACCTCCTGGCCACGCTTGAGGGACTCGACCTCGACGGCGGGGCTGACGTTGACCCGCAGCTTCCGGCCGCCCGTGAACACCTCGATCGTGCCGTCTTCCCTGGCCTCGAGGAACACTCCGAAACCGGACGGCGGCTGGGCCAGCCGGTCGACCTCCTCCTTGAGGGCGACGATCTGATCCCTGGCCTCCTTGAGGGTGGAGACCAGCCGTTCGTTCTGACTCGTGAGGGCCGCCACCTGGGCCTGTGCCTCATGGAGACGCTCTTCGATGACCCTGGCCTGCCGGGGTGACTCGGCCAGTTTCCGGCGCAACGCGGTGATCTCCTCCTGCAGGAAGGAGACCTGTGTTGTGAGATCCGCGACCTCCCGTTCGCGCTGCGCGGCTCGAGCCTCAGCGTCGTCGCGAGCTGCCACGCCCCGTCACCTCCTTCCCCGTCGAGAACGACTACTCAAGACCCTACCTATCTTGGCGCTGTACGTAACCTGGCCGGGCAGTGTTCGTGTAGTTACATTGGGTGTTCGCCGTTTGATACCTAATTGTGCGTTTATTCTCGCAGCATAAGGAACACACCCTTATGTTCCCGTGTCACGGGGCTTTGCCCGTTTGTAGCTGAATCGTCACCCTGTTTCGGTACCCTCCCCATATGCCCCCTTCGCTGGGCGCCGGCGCCGTGGCGGGGGCGTGACACCGTCCGCCATGCGACGGGCGGTGACGAGGAATCCCGTGTGGCCGACCATGCGGTGGTCCGGCCGTACGGCGAGGCCCTCGACATGCCAGTCGCGAACCAAGGTCTCCCACGCGTGAGGCTCGGTGAAACTCCCGTGTTCTCTGAGGGTCTCCACGGTTCTGGACATCTGCGTAGTGGTCGCCACATAACAACAAATAACTCCACCCGGAGTCATGGCCTTGGCGGCCGCGTCGACGCACTCCCACGGCGCGAGCATGTCGAGGATCACGCGGTCGACGTCCACCTCGTCGAGCGCGGCGACGAAGTCGCCCACGACCAGCCGCCACTGGTCCACGGGACCGCCGTAGAACTTCTCCACGTTCTTGGTCGCGACCTCCGCGAAGTCCTCCCGCCGCTCGTACGACGTGACCGAGCCCTCGGGCCCGACCGCGCGCAGCAGGAAGCAGGTGAGCGCTCCCGAGCCGACGCCCGCCTCGACCACACGGGCGCCGGGGAAGATGTCGGCCATCCCCACGATCTGCGCGGCGTCCTTGGGGTAGATCACCGCCGCGCCGCGCGGCATGGAAAGGGCGTAGTCGGCCAGAAGGTGGCGGAACGCCAGATAGTCGGTGCCGCCCGAGGATCGGACGACGGAGCCCTCAGGCCGACCGATCAGCTCGTCGTGCGGGATGGACCCCTTGTGCGTGTGGAAGACGCCGCCCTCTTTGAGCGTCACCGTGTGCCGCTTGTTCTTCGGGTCGGTGAGCTGAACCTGATCTCCGGCCTGGAACGGGCCGTGCCTGCGAAAACCCATGGTGAAAAGGCTATCGGGCATTGCCGGTACGGCTGCCGCCCGCAAGCCGGATATAGGACGATATACGTGGATACTGCATAACACAGACCGGCGCCTCACCGGGAATGCCCCGGGAGCTGGAAATCTATTGGCCCCTTCCCCGGCCCGCTGGTAGCAATGGTGCATGTTGCCCCGCGAAGTCCTCCAAGCAGGTCCAGTGGTCCTCCGCGTCCCCGAGGAGAAGGACGCCGACGCGATCGCGCGAGCGTACGCCGACCCACAGGTGGCCAGGTTCGTCCCCTTCGTGCCGCTGGAGTACGACCGTGAGGACGCGCTGAACTGGATCGCGGCGGCGCAGGTCGTGTGGGACGAGGGCGGGGCCGAGTTCGTGATCACCGACCGGGACACCGGCGAGGTCCTCGGCGCCGCGCTGCTGAAGCCGCCCGACAGGTTCGGCAACAGCGAGGTCGGCTACCTGCTCGCCCCGTGGGGCCGGGGCCGCGGAGCCGCGACGGCGGCGGTCCGCGCGCTCACCGACTGGGGCTTCGCCCATGGCATCCCCCGCATCGGGCTGATCACCGACGTGGAGAACATCCCGAGCCAGTCGGTGGCCTACCGGTCCGGATTCACGCGGGAGGGAGTGCTCCGCGAGGAGTACGCCACGCGGGACGGCTCCCGGCACGACTCGATCGCCTTCGCCCGGCTGGCGGGCGACCCCGGCGATCCGATCGACCCCTTCCTGCCGTTCTTCCCCGGCGGCCACCCCTCCGGTTCGCTGACCGACGGCGTCGTACGGCTCCGGCCGCTCACGCCGGGCGACACCGACGAGTACCACGCGATGCAGTCCGACCCGCAGATGTACAAGTTCAGCGTCCCGCCGGAGGCGCCCTCCTACGCCGACAGCGTGATGCGGTGCCGGTACGCGGGGATGTGGTGGCTGGCCGGTCAGCGGGTCGAACTCGCCGTCCGGTGGGCGGAGACGGACGCCTTCGCCGGGCATCTCCAGCTCACGGGTGTGCTGCCCCCGCTGGGCCAGGCCATGGTGGGGTACAGCCTCCTGCCGGACTACCAGGGGCGAGGTGTCATGACCAGGGCGGTGGACCTTCTCGCGACCTGGGCGTTCGAGCACACGGGGATCCGCCGGCTCGTCGCGGGGACCGCCCCCGACAACGTCGCCTCCCACCGGGTGCTCGAGCGCGCGGGCTTCGTCCGCGAACTCCTGGTCAAGGACCTGCTCCCCGGCCCGGACGGCACACGGATCGACGACGTCCAGTGGGCGCGGACCCGCTGATCGCCGTCCGCGCCCGCCGTGCCCCGTCCGGCCGGACGGGGATCAGTCGGCGCCGAACGCGGCCCTGAGCTTGGCGAAGGCCGCGTCGGTGCCCTGGAGCGCCCGGTCGATCTCGGCGTCGGTGTGAGCGGCCGACAGGAACCAGTTGTGCCACGCGTGGAGGAAGACGCCCTCGTCCAGGCAGGCCCCGGCCCAGTGCATCGCCTTCTCGAGGGTCTCGTCGCCCTCGAAGGACAACCAGGGCACCTGCACGGGACCCGTCTGCTTCACCACGAACCCGTGCGAGGCGGCCTGCGCGGCGAGCCCCTCGCGGAGCCGGGTGCCCGCCCGGTGCATCAGCGCCACCCCGTCCTCCTCCCGGAGGATCTCGATCGTCGCCGTGGCGGCGGCCATCGCGGTCGCGGAGAACCAGAACGAGCCGGTCGAGTACAACGTCTGGGCCGGGCCGCGCAGCGCGTCCGCACCCGTGACCGCGGCGATGGGGAAGCCGTTGGCCATCGCCTTGCTCCAGGCCGTCAGGTCGGGACGCACTCCGAGCGGCTCCCACGAGCCCCGCAGGTCGAGCCGCCATCCGGCGCGCACGTCGTCGATGACCAGGGCCGCGCCGAGCCGGTCCGCCAGCGCGCGGATCCCGCGGGCGAAGTCCGCCTCGGCCAGTTCCTGGTCCTCGAACGAGTCGTGCTTGAACGGTGTGACGAGGATGGCGGCGACGTCGCCCTCGGCCTGCGCCGCCGCGGCCTCGGCGGACGCGAGGTCGTTGTAGGTGAACTCGATGGTGTCGGCCCGCTGGTTGGGGGTCACGCCGGAAAGGCCGGGCGTGCACCACGGGTCGGCGCCGTGGTAGGAACCGTGGGCGACCAGCACCTTGGTCCTCCCGGTGGCCGCCCGGGCCACCATCAGGGCCTGCGTCGTCGCGTCGGTGCCGTTCTTGGAGAACATCGCCCAGTCCGCGGACGGGATGAGGTCCACCAGGAGCTCCGCCAGCTCCACCATGACCGGGCCGGGCCCGTTCAGGCAGTCGCCCGTCGCCTGCTGCGCCGCGGCGGCGGCCTCGACCCGCGGATTGCGGTGGCCCACGATCATCGGGCCCCAGCTGCACATCAGGTCGACGTACTCCTTGCCGTCCGCGTCCCACTGCCGGGCGCCTTCGGCTCTGACGAAGAACTGCGGGTACTTCTCGCCGTGCAGGGCCGCGTTGAGGTGGCCGTACATGCCGCCGGGGATGACCTTGGCGGCGCGCACGCGCAGGGAGGCGTCGCCCGCGGCCGCGTGGCCCGGCCCGAGGTCGCTGGACAACTCACTCATCTGATGACTCTTCCCTTCAAAGCATGAAATTTCAGATCATGGTGCTGGCCGGGCAGGCCACCCACGGCGTACGGCACAGCGGACGGCCTCGCGGAAGGTCTGGCGGACGGCCCGGCCACGGCACAGCGGACGGTCAGGGCGCCTCGACGGGCCCGTCGAGACCGGCGTCGGATCCGAGGCCGCCGGCCACCCGGGCGGCGACCGCCGTTCCGAGCCTGGCGGCGCCGACCACGTCGCGGCCGCCGAGCAGCCCGGCCACGAAGCCCGCGCAGTACGCGTCGCCGCAACCGGTGGTGTCGACCACGGGCACGTCGAGCGCGGGGACGCGCGTGTGGCCGGACGCGGTGGCGACCAGGCTGCCCGCCCCGCCGAGCGTGATGAGGGCGCCCTTCAGCCCCTCGGCGAGCAGCGCCTCCGCGGCCGCCTCCGGAGTGTCCGCCCCGGTCAGCATGAGGGCCTGCTCTTCATTGGGCAGGAAGTAGTCGATGTGGGGCAGGAACGCCCGCACCGCCGGCATCAGATCGGGCATGTTGGACAGCAGGTCCATCGTGACCACGGTGCCGTTCTCCCGGATCTTGTCCAGGAGCGCGAAGAACGCCGGGTCGTGGAGGCCCCATGTCACGTCCATGCCGCCGAGGTGCACGATCTCGGCTCCGGCGATCCGCCCCTGATCGAGGTCGGCCAGGGACAGGCCCAGATTGGCGCCGGGAACGTGGAAGGACGGGCGTCCGCCGTCCGGCCGGATCGGCAGGATGGAGGCCGCGGTCTGCTCGCCGGGCTTGCGGACGACACCGCCGACGTCGACGCCGTGCCGCTTCATGATCATGACAAGGACATCGCCCAGGTCGTCGTCGCCCACCGCACCCAGAGAGACGACGGGGACGCCGATCTTCGCCAGGTCGACCGCCGTGCCGGCGGCCGCGCCTGCGGCGGTGATGC
>Ga0310811_10009143_pt1 | contig 12782 bp, 10 predicted proteins | sample YCmetagenome_FD_207642 | JGI IMG/M metagenome (GOLD analysis project Ga0310811, IMG submission 207642) | Soil microbial communities from experimental microcosm in Duke University, North Carolina, United States - YC | ecosystem: Engineered > Artificial ecosystem > Soil microcosm > Unclassified ...
AGTGAAATGTGGGGAATACTATAGTAAGTGTAATGACGCATATAAGGATATGAAACACATGGAATGCGTACTGTAGAGGTGAATAATCATATAACTAACATGTTCCTATAGCACTTATACTACTAACGATCCTGATTACCATGGCCACAATGCAGATAACTCCTCCGGAGTTCTACCGTGTTACTCCTGACATTGGAACTGTGCATAGCATTTCTATGTACACTGTCTTTGTAGCTGAACTGAAGTTATTAGCGGAGGGCCATCTTTTTAAGGGCTATTTACTTCCCTATGATGGGGACTAGATCCTGCACCACATCTGTCTGCACCATCATTTCAAGCAGGGAGTCTGCCCGCAATCCTCACTTTCTATGTTCACGTCAATGTGATGGGCCTTCAGCGTGGAGAGACATTCCTTGTCTTCTTCCAGTTTGCGGCAACATTACCCTTCAATGATAGCCTTGAAGCCTCATTTCCCGACCTTGAGTGGAGGGGTGGAATTCTCACAATGAGAGTTGGTCAAATGAGGCAGGTAATGGGTCTCCGGAACAGAAGGGTGCAACGTCTTACGCAGCTTGCTATTCAACGGTATGTTCAAGTAAGACCAAACCTATATCATATTGATGGGGGATCTCAAGTACTGTGATTGACTGTTCTTGTGCAATCACTCAAGGTCGTGATGAACAGATTCCAATAAGATTCCTGAGTGAGATTGTCTTCACAGCGACGGAATAAGCCATAACTCTCATTCCTACCATACTCATCACCCGTCCATGTGAGATAATAAAATATGTCCATACTTCATTTTTCACCCGTGATTCTTTGTACTACATGTAAACCACTCTTCAATTGCTCCCAATGATGCTTACATAGAATATATGTACCTACTTGGAGACGCTGACCAAAGTTAAACTTCTGAACCCGTCAATTTCCTCAGTCCCACTCCCACAACATTAACCACTGTACAATTTGCATTTACACTGATACTTGTCATCCAACCGTTCACTCATTGTGTCTTCGCCCAACACATCTCATATGGACTATAACATGGTAAGCCATGTGCTGGGCCATGCACGGCCCCACAAGGGTTAAGTGATGAAATTTTGATACCTCCTCAGCTTAATTAGCTCATTATCATGAAAAATCAAACACAGGCCAAATCCCGTCATGTTCAACTTCACCATGCAATCAATGCCCCATATCGACAAGTACTTTGGTGTGAGTGCAATGTAAGCTTTAAATCGTCGATATATTATAATGGTATCGTGCTAATGCCTCCAATAGCCAATAGCAGTTCACCGTCAATCTTTCCCAAAGCCTGGGGAACCGCACTTATATTTCACTTCTGGTATATTGAAACAGGAATCAGATGTTAGTATTTCATTCTAGTGGAGAAACATATGCGCTGATCTTCAGAGGTCTCCCCTCCTCATCAGGAGTCTTTTAATGAAATGATACCTACACTCAAGCAGTTTCTCCAGGAACAGGCGCTGCTTCATCGCCAATGGTCCCATGGTCTACGACCTCGACATTCTTCCGTGTGTTCTGAATGTCCCATGCCTGGTGACACCCAAAGCCCACCTCCTTTGACAACCCTGAATGCACCTCGGGCTAAATGTCCCAAAATTTCTAGTCTGAATGATTCCCTAGTACACCCCCAAACTCTTGCCTCCCCAGTATCACATCTCACTGGCAGTGCCCTATCATCGATGTCACACTCTCAAACCCCACCGATGACTTCTGACGATCTGGCCTCTCCAGCCCAGCCATCATCAGGGCCATCTGTGCCCAGTGAACTTCCGCTCATTTGTTGCGCTCGGTTGTTCACTCTGGTCAATGTTTCAGTTCTCAGCCATCCTCAGTTGACAACCAATGCCTCTAATTAGGCATTGCGTTCGAGCAGATGACCCCTTCTAACACCGCATACAGCGTCCATCATGTCCAGCATAAAATTCGCAGTCTCAACCAATACATGCATTGGTTTGATTCTCATGGTTGTGAGCCTCTACCTTCTCCCCCGCCATGTCAGCCGCTTTAGTGTGGAGACCTCTACACTCATCAGTCACTTTCCACACCAAGTATCTACCAAATATGGATATGAAGCCCCAAGCAAGGCTGGGAGAATGCTCAAGAGAATCAGGTTCACCCTCTCCTTCCAACCCATCACCTCTGGCTTGGCGCAAACAGAGAACCTCATTGGGTCACTCAGAAGACAATAAGCACGTACAAGGGATGCCTGAAGGTTTCAGGTAAGTCGAAAGTTGCATTGATCCAGGCAGACTCTGAAGTGTATTTACTAGCATCGCACAGATTACACAATTTAAGTAGAGACGAGTCATACCATGCTGTACCATAGTATGATGTGTACTCCTGGCCCACCAAGGTCCAGGTTTAAGAACGAGAGGTTTCTTTATGTCACACTCGATCGTCACTTGGTCATGACAGCCGACAAGGTCAATGCTACTCAACAAATCACCTGCTTGTAGTGTATGAGCCTTTGGGTGAAGAACCACGTGAACTTCTGCAGTTTGACCCATTCACTGCTGTACGAGCACTCGCGAACGAGGTTGCAAGGCTGCATTCAATCATTGATTAACCTTGCCATCTCAGATTACTGATTTTTGTCTCTAACACTCATTTACAGGGAAATTTTTGATTCACCGTCTGGTTCCTCTGCAGGACTTTCATAAGACTTTCTGTGCTGTCTTGGCAGTAGCTGTGTCTCTTGTGGTGCTTGTTTGCGCCTAGCGCCACACCTATAACTACTTTGCTTGATGTCAGCCCGTCATTTGTTTTCCTGTGCGGTGGGCAAGCATTGTTTCTTTATTATTGTCGCTTTCAAACTAATGCATTGTTCATCTGCTTACCCCAGCTCACAACAGGACCTGCGCTTATGAGTGCCCAGAGTCCTCACATCCACCACTTAAATTTTTCACCTACTTATGGCCCTAGCATTGCTACCATGCTCTTAACATTTGTTTGCGCCTACCACCACTTATTTTCGGTTGTCTCTGCTTACTGCCCTGGTACCACTCATTTTTACCTTGTTGAGCTCAGACCCAACTTTTGAGCCGAGCTGTGGACATCAAATTGTAAATGACTGACCCTGCATGCTCTGCAACACACACCGTTTTTGGCCCAGCCGCATTGGCTTGGTCTGTAATACTTTGATCAGTTTCTGATATGTTTCTGAGGCATGAGAAATCTAGGGTTCAAATCGCAATCGTCCCAAATATTGGGAGTAGGATCCGGTAAGCAAATATTATCGATAGTTTTTATTGCAGCATTCATCTGGTGTAATTTCTGTACAGCATTGTAAATGACTGTTCTTGAGCAGTATTGACATGAACGATTTCCTGGCAAACATTGCATTAATCATTTAGCGAGCACTGGTTCCTGATTGCCCCACGTGGCTCACACATCACTTTCAAAGTGTTATACATCGGAAGTCAGCCTGCAGACCTCATGTTTCCCCAGGAGCTTATCTCAAATGGGAACAGATGCATCGCTATGTACTGACTGATTTTCAATGCTAAAGAAAAAACAGTGAGTCATTTTCCATAGATGGACCTGTAATGTGACTTATCAAAGGGTAGTGGTTTTTCCCTTTGTACTGCACAATCAAATCCCCAAACTTGAAGTTTCCTCAAACTCAGGCCCTTCTAACTTAGATCAGAAGCCTCGAACAGGAGATATATTGGCTGATTTCCAATGTTAAGGAATAATGGTGAGTCGTCCGTAGATGGGCCTTTGATGTGACTTATCAAAGGGTGGTGGCTTCACCCTTTGTATGCGCAATCACAGATCCATGGGTAATGTTTCTGGGCAGTCATAATCACCACTCTCCTTTTCACCCCCGCTCTCTCGGTAAAGGATATCTATTTTCTTCAGCTGATTGACCATCTCATTCTGGTGGCCACCACTGTTTCAAATGTTTTGTGAAAGGTTTGTTCTCACAGCCACTATATCACGCGCCCATGTGTTCACTAATGATGTATTGTGCAGACACCAGTCACAGCACATTTTGATGATCAGAATGCATGAAAAAAACAAAGGATGTGTACTGCACTGCCATGTTGTATAACTAGTCTTTATCGAGGATTGGAAATAGAACAATATCTGTGCAGTACATTGGTCTTGGGATCATGGGATCATCCAACGCGATTGTTGATGAAAATGTGGATATGAATACTTCCTTGCCATTGCAAACTCACCAAAATCACAGATCCTTGGTAAGCGACATTGCGAGCATGCAGAAACCTCCAAGGATGACTCAGACGATCAGGTGCTGTTTTGCTGTTCAACTGGCTATGTATCATGATGGTGATTTACAATTGGTTTGTTGCAGGAATATGAGGTCAGTCTGGATCAATCAGATGCCAATAGTTTGGCGGTTGCAGAATCCTTTGTATGTTGCTGAGTAGCATCACCCAATTTATACTATCGCTAACCTGCATGATTAAAGCGAAGTGGTGCAAAGGGTAAGCAACCAGAGCAGACTCCGAGTCACCTCAAGAAGAGACATAAGGGCACTGATGACAGCGATGTAAGAAGGGCACTTTAGCTTAGGAAAATATTGATTGAATTTTATGTAGGTCCCATCTACATCTCACAACATTCAGAGTCATTGTGTTGCGTCAAGCATTACATACATCCGGTGAGGTGAGAATGCATCTCATTCATTGTAAGTACAAGGGCTACAAATTTATCTGCATAGCATAAGTTTACACCTCTTAGATATCTCCACATTAGAGCAGTTGTCGAAGGCATTGAAATATGAAGTTACCAGGGACAGTGAAGTCTTTCCAAGCATCCACAAGCATTTCCTTGGTGAACCCTGAGCCACAGTTGGGGTCATAGTATGATGCAGTCACAATGTGCATGAAGCACCAGAATACCGCAGGAGTTGGGAAGTAAAGATGGAAAATTGCTTCCTTGATCTGAAGAGATACCACATTCAAGTTGGCCTGAAATAAATAATATTTGATGTCAAGAAGGTGAATAACGATCTCCAGAAAAATTGCTCACCTCAGGAGCTTTCGATTGGCTGAAAGTGTGGTCAGCAAATCCAGCCTCAAGTGAATGGACATGGACAACGTCCCCAAACTTGAGAAGAAGCCAAGCTGTAGAGATTGCATCAGTGAGACACGAAGAAGAGAAGTTAAGGCACACTTATGATGCTGACTGCACTTTTCAGGCGCAATCATGACAACTGAAGCAGACTGCAGGGGGGTTACAGAAACATCTGTATTAGCCCACATCTGAACAACTGCAGCATCGACAGTGGCAAAGAGGATGTTGACGCTGTTGGATATTGCATCAAGTGATGCTGAACATGTGAGTAGCAAAATCAAGAGAAAACTGACCGGTTGAGGAGATTAGACATTGTCACTTGTCAGTAAATATTGTTGAACTTGAATCTCCCTGCAATGCTTATATATGCTTGAAATTGTATCAACAAAGGGCCTCTGTAATTTTCAATGTGAATTTTTAAAGTGAGGTTGTACTAACTTGCTTGAAGGACACGAAACCAGGGGACCGGCATGGAAGCCAAATTGAATCCAATTGTAATTGCTGAAGTTGCTGAATTCCCCGTCCCTTTGTTTACTATCTCAATTCAAGATTGAATGTGACTCGAAGGAAGGGTATTTTCTTCTCAGAAACAGTAGCCACTTCGCCCTTTGTATGACTACCTCAAGCCTGTCACTAGACTGTCAAACCTAAAGCCCATGTAATTTGGTCCTTTCTAATGATATTTACCTTGTGACTTGACTTACGGAATATTTGCTCATGATTTGAAGAGGCAAGCACTACCTGGGAACTTTGAGGATTTTCTTCTAAAGGGACTAATTAGAATTACAAGTGTGAAAAACTGAAATGCTTTGCTAGTGGCAGTGGGAGAAAGTCCCACACCTCCAAAGACTTTCCCTCATCATCAAAATGTCAGTTAGTGTGGTAGGCATAACCGACGCTGGTGATTAAGAACAACTCTTGCAACACTTGTTGTGTGGGTGTTGTGAATATACATATGTCCCCCAGGCCCCTTATACATGACTCTACTAACATCTCATTTCTTGTTTAGTGTATGCCTCTAGATAACGTGGACTTGGATTGGAGACCGTTTAGAGTGCATGATGTGGCATGCCAAACCGCTCATGCCACGTCCCATATACATTGTACATGGCTGTACCTCAGTATTTCCCTCGCAAAATCATTGCAGTGTGCACCATAGTTGCAAATTCTACCCACAATCAATCAAATATTAAATGCTCATGCCTCTTATCAGTCATACTTTCTCTTTAATTTCAAGTTGATCAGCGGCCGGCTTGACAGCTTCAAAGAGAGTTTCTGTGAGTTGCCAATATGTGATACTCGAGGGCATGAAACTGACATGAGAACTTTGGGTGCAGTGGCATTCATTTGGACTAGGGGTTTTGTGCAATTCCAGTGCAATATATATACATATATATATGTGTATAATATCCACAAATAATCTGTTCAGCTTCTTGTCATGCAGACAGAGGTCCTGCTAAATTCGGGGCTTCCCCTCAAAATTGCCGTATGGCTGCTCATTTGTCCATTATTTAATAACTGTGATGGCTGAGCAAACGTGAGTATCGAACCTACCTAGTATCAATAACTCACTCCATGTCTGTTAGCTCAGTCACCTCTCCACCCCAAACCAACAGTCCCTTGGGACTTCACCTTGAAGTAGAATGTCCAATGTCTTCTGTAAGTATGCAATTGCATGAGTCATGTGATCTCCCTGGTGTTCACGCCTGCGTTTGCTTCAGATTGAAATGCCAGTCAATGTTGGAGGTACAACACAGGATGATGCAGGTGTTGTTACTCCTTTTATACTTGCTTTGCTTGGGGACCACCCTACACAAAGTAGTTGTGGGTTTCATCGACATCAACATGTAAGGCCTTTCTGAATCTCGAGCTTTAACCTCATTCACAGTTTCCCCCTAGTGTTGTTTCGGCATAGGGCAGTACCCTGACCTTCTCTGCAATTCCAGAACAGAGGGTGAGAATATGAATGTGTCTTGCAGGCAATGAAGAACATTCAGAAAAATGGCTGACAAAGCGACATGGTGATCAGTATGAGATCTGAGATCTAAAGACCTACAGGCGGTGAAGTACCAACAGATGGTCCCCAGTTGGAAAAGTATTGATCTAGTCCAATATAAGAAAGTTTTGGACAACATTTTTTTTTTGAGGTTGGAGGATGCAGCGTTTCGAGTTCATGTCCATAAGTTACTAGCTCACTTGTGTAGTGTGTGTTGAAATTGTACAGCTGTAAGTCTTGCTGTTTTGATGGAATCATTGTTTCTTTCATAGTCAAATATTAGGCCAAGCACATGGCAAGCATCTTTGACGTATCACATAATAGAATATTTGATGACTTGTGCTGAGTCTGTTCAAATAGTCTCGCATGAACCAACATTTCAGGCTCATCCTGTTTGTTCCAGAAGTTCAGAACCGCTGTTTCATACAATAGTGAATGGCCAAAAGTTCCCTTTGTCTGGATCCTTCTAGATCTAGATCCGAACACCTTCCTATCAAGCTTTGATCCCAGCTGGAGATCAATTTCTTATGGCTCTGCAAGATTATTCATTCATCCAATTTCTAAATTATCACCATCTACTAGCCTACCCTTGTTGGACCCAGGCATTGCTATTCATGAATGCAAGAGAATTTTTACTCAGTACACCAAACTCTGGTTGGGCATACTGACTCCATCAGCTGCTTGCAGTTTTCCCCCAAAGGCCACCTTATAGCCAGCAGCAGAGACGACACTCGACTGATAATATGGGAGACTTCAACTGGAATGATACAACATCAAATCACCACCCCCAGCCCTGTATTTGCAATGGTGTGGGACCCTTGCTTCAAGTCAAGGCTGTTTTGCGGATGCGAGAACGGCAAAACCTTGCTCATCAATTGTTTTCAGGTATATTATCACACAAACACAAAACTTGGTACCTCTGACAGATCTATTGTACAATTGTAGGGCCCAGACCATGAAGTAATGACTGGCATAGTAGCACCAGTCTATGCATTGGATATTGATATAGTTACAGGCTATCTAACTATCGGCATTGGATCTGAAGTGCACATTGTGCAGGAAATTTCTGGCAGTGAGCCCACAAACAATCTCTTCATGCATCCTAAACATTCTACACCTGAGCAGATACCTTCACGACATTTTCAATTCTCCCCAAACCTGCTGATTTCCCTGACATGTTACCCGACAGCAGAGTTCATCCGTGATCTGTACATTTCTTGAAGAATGGGACAAAGTTAATTGTCTCCTACCTCAATCATGGCATTATGTAGGTTCAAACATATTTATACCTTTGGCAATACATTTGATGCCTTGTAGATGTTGGGATTTGAAGACACACAACGCTTTATGGTACATTGTCCCACCCCTCAGTTGATGTCAAATGTAAATCCCTGTTCTCCTGCCTGCATAAGCTAATTTTGTGTGCTACTAGTGGTTATGCTGCTTTGTCCCATAATGCCCACTACTTAATCATTTCAAACATGAATATTGGCATGAACCTTTATGCTTTAGGGGAGAAGGAGCCTTTACAGTCTTTCCTACAGCCCACCAATACAGGCATCAATTTTCCACTTGGTGTAAACTTTTTGCATTGTGGGAGAGCTGTTATATGCAGCTCGCAGACAGGCAGTGTCAAAATTTGGGACACATTATCTGGAGAGCATCTGCAAACACTCGAACACAAAGGTTCATGCGCAAAATACCACCAGTGGGACTCTACTGTAAACTCTGACCTCTGACCTATCTAGACGTTGTCATGCAGCAAGTATCTGTGTGTATATGATACATTTTTATTTCTACATATCTGCATTTGACAAATTGTTAACAGACTTATCAAGGTGATAAGTTTGCATACATTGCTGTGGGTTCTGTTGGGACAGGCGAAGAGACCCAGATAGTTCTATGGTGAGCAGCCAGAGGTATGTGACCATACACGTATCCCATCTGGATACTCCAAGCCATCTGCTAACAGTCAATTAGATCAGACTCTTGGTGACTTGTGGTGGGAGGACATCGACAATTACATGGTCAGTCTTGTTCATTACTTATTATTGGCGAACAGCTTCAAGGAGTTGTACAGTGGAGTGTCCTTGCCTGGGAGTTTGATTGGGAAATGCAATGCCAAATGCAACTTGGCATCTTCTCTACCCTGGTTCTCGTGTGCTTTCTGCTGTATTTTTCGCAGATAAATGCCATGCGGGTTAGTCTATTACGTGCTATATCCCACTCCTGCTCCCTCATTGCATTTGACGACAGACCCTTGTAGAAAGATACATCTTGAAGATTTTAGAACTGTGCTACGACCGGACCAGTCAAGCCTCTGAGATTTTAGCTCTGACATCAAAATTTATTTGGTACTGGATTAAATCTGCATTTTGGTCCCTCGTTTCATCTGGAATTTCGTGGGCTGTAATGGGTTTAACATGGCTTGGGGAGAACTTAGGAGTTGAGGATCTCGTTGGCCAGCAAGAATTGTGATTCTAGAATTCATGAATCATGCAACTTTTGAACTACTAGTAGTATGCTTGCTCGATGTATGATGGATGATTGCGATTCAGCACTCAGCATTGGCTGATGTGTGAAAAATTTGTCACAAAGAATGATCTCAGTTCATGGCTTAGGCTATATGGCAGACTCAGAATTGCAAAACTTAGTACAATACTTATTCTAGAAAGATCAGTCATTCATCATGCAGAAGAAGAATGTGTTTGAAATCACTTGTAGATTCGGAATTCTGCTCTCCAGGTGGAAGTTCTTAGTACCACCCTGCATAGTGGTGCAACCCTTATGATATTCTCAATGTTTGATCGGTCATGAGATCTTGAGATGTGAATTTTAAGAACAGTGGAATTTAATGCCAGCCAGTAGTCCTCGCTCTTGATTTTGTGCTCTGAGTATTCTATTCTCCTGACGTCCACGTTATCAACTAGATTCCAGGCCAAACCTAAAGCCACCAGCATGTTGTCCACCATGGTGTTTCTTTTCACAGCTTTTTCTGTTCTCTGCATCATGCTTTGTTGTTTTCTGTTTCCTTTTTACGGTTCGACCTCTGCTTCATTTCACGGTGTTGTCAGACCATGAAGACGCTGAAGCTGTCTTGAAATTCTAGACAGATTGCCAGGCGATTCTCATAAGCTTACTGCAAGTGATCAATCACTAGTACTGACGAAGCCATGTAGATTCTTATTCAGTTCAGACAGCCTGAGAGAAGCTGGGCAGATTGAACTCTTGACAGCCTGCATGCACATCTTCTGCTACTTAGGAAACTTGGTTGTTATATAATTCCAGACAACTTTGGGTTTCTTGAGGTCAAATAGCATATCTCCTCGATCTTGCCTTTCTTGCCCATTCATATCCTCTTCAACACTGCACCTTCTGCCTCATGGTTCATCTTCAGCATTCCATGCATGCATTAAATTTTGTCTTGATGGTTGCCCTGTCCGCGGTATCTTCAAATCGGTGTTTGGAAGAATTCAGATTGGTGGGGGATGCTTCTTCACATGCTTGATCTGCACAATGATCACGGTCTCAGCTAGTTTTCATGCATGAAAATGCACCGATGTACGTTGAAGATTAACCAAAAATTTTGAATTCTGCGTGCTTGGTAAGTTGATTCATTCAGTAACTCATGTTCTGTTAATAAGTTGCAGTACCCTTCTGATTGAGACAAAGCTCGAGCCGCAGATATTGTATACAATAATATGTGCACTTGCAGGATCAGAGAAACCCTCAGTAATCTACCTGGTGGACTTGCTTGAACTAGTCGTATGTAACAGCTTTGATCGTTGGCAATAACTAACTCTGCAAAATCAGTATCATCCTGACAATTTCCCGGAAACTCACTTGCGGATTACCCATAATTCATTGGGTTGTAACAGAGATCTCTGCGTGATTTTGGGACGCCTGGTTGTGGATGGGATGTAGAAAAAACCCAGCCGAAACAATGAGGGTATGCAAATGCGAACAAGCTATCACTCTTTAGGGACTTTCTACTACAAAATTTCTCTCAATCGCCTAAATCTGTTTGGACTCAAGGATATTAAAAAGCCCAATTCCATCGCATGTCCTTTTACTTATCGTGAACCAGTGACAATAATGAATGCTCGATGCAATTACCCACGCCACCCTCCCCCCATCTTTTGTCCATTTCCTCCACCTTCTAACATCGCATACTCAGATATCTATGACAAAACCATCCCATTGTAACGGAAGGGCAGCGAATGCTCAGCCCTCGCCTTCTGACACATCGTCGCTTCACTTTTGTCAGTGTCGCAAATGCATGCATGAGTGTGCAACAGCCCTTGATTTCACTGAGTCTCTCAATGATCAACCAGGATGTTGGTTGAATATGTCTATGTATCACAGGCACAAATGAGAAGAAGTACTCCATTGTGTCCTGGACCATGTCAGCCTGGATGAGAACGGACAGCCAATCAATGAAGTTTCTTTACCGAACTCATCCTATGGTTTTGCTTCATCTCCAGAGCCGAATTGCACTAGCATTCCCATGGCTAAGGCCACACCCATCATTCAGTCACAAGACCCATCTATATCCATTGCTGATCTAGATCATTTACGTTCAAAAATCCATCACCATGTTCACAGTCTTTTGCTCAAAGGCCCCTTGAAATTTGTTGGATATCCAACAATTGATGGGCCATATGTGCACCCTGATGAAGATGGTCTTCTTGCCATCAATTCTGGTCCACAAATGTTAGAACCCCACCACCCCATGAATCAATCATTGCTCACATTCCAGAATGATCTCATTATGTTGATGAAGGAGGCCTGCACAATAGAAACCCACAGCATTGGAGAAATTACCAAGGAAAAGAGGTCCTTGTGCAGCGCATATATGGGGAACTTGATTGTGCCAACAATTTTAAAGAGAAAGAATGGGAAAGCCAGCGAAAAGGCAACGATCATGAAGACTCTGATACATTTGTCAACACAGGTCGTTTGATTGCTTGTAATATCTTCTATGTCTGACTAACATATATTGTTTCATTTGGCTAGATTCATACTTCAATGCACCTCACATGTCCTGGCATCCTATGATCCTGGCTGTGTATTTGATGGTTCTCCTTATGCACCTTATATGCAGGCTACCTTATCGGGCTGCATCGCTATTACTTGCTTGCTTGTGAAGCATAGCTCGCCTGTCAGATGCCTGCTCAGCAGAGGATCCATTATTGCAGAATATCCCGAGAGACCCACGTACTGTAATAGGATCATTCGAGCTAGAGCCTCGCACTCGATCCTATGTGTGCTGTCTAGCCTGTTTCACTTTATATGATACATCTCCCCTCCCTCTCTTTTGTACACATCAACCAACTCCTGCCAGCCAGTGGTGTCATACAAAGCTATGGAAAACACGCGTTATCCATGGAAACCTGGTCCAATGTCCAATTTGTACATATCTGCATCAAGACCTAAAACAGTGAATGGCTCATTTCATCTTCCATCCTGGAGTTGAAGACCTCCTGGACTCTGCTGCTCACCCTCACAAAGGAGCGGACATGGAAGATATCTGGCATGCATCAACATTTCGTCAGTTTCATGGACCCGATGACCTGCACCAAACTGGTTTGGTGCATGGTTGACTAATCCTCTCTCACCCTAAGCCTATAAACTAGAGCACACATTAATAGTCCATTTTTTTCACTTTTGCCTCTAGGCTTGATTATTTTTGAAGATTTTTTTATGTAACCAGTTT
>Ga0310811_10009144_pt1 | contig 12782 bp, 9 predicted proteins | sample YCmetagenome_FD_207642 | JGI IMG/M metagenome (GOLD analysis project Ga0310811, IMG submission 207642) | Soil microbial communities from experimental microcosm in Duke University, North Carolina, United States - YC | ecosystem: Engineered > Artificial ecosystem > Soil microcosm > Unclassified ...
GGCACGCCCAGCGCCCGCGCCGCCCGCTCGCAGGCGGCGCGCCGGTCCGCGTACCCGCTCTCGCCGTGCTCGTGCTGCACCTTCGTGTTGATCACCAGCAGCGTCAGGCCCGACTCGCTCAGCGCGAACGGGTGCACCGCGATGTCGAAGGTGCGGGTGTCGATGTGCAGCACCGCGTCCGCCGCGCCGAACGCCGAGGAGAGCTGGTCCAGCGGCCCGCACGGGATGTGCGCGAACTCGTTCTCGGCCAGCTGCGCGAGCCGGGCCAGCTCGGCCGGGGAGATCGGCTTGCCGCCGAGCGCCGCGAGCGCCAGGCCGGTCGAGCACTCCAGCGCGGCCGAGGACGAGAGGCCCGAGCCCACCGGGACGCTCGAGGAGAAGGCCAGGTCGGCGCCCGCGAATCCGGGCGGCAGCGCGCCCGCGCCGAGCATCGTCCAGGCCACCCCCGCCGGATAGTCCGCCCAGCCCGTGCGCTCGCCCGGCGCGAGGCCGGCCAGCGGGATCTCCACCACGCCCGTCGCGCCCTGGTCGGAGACGACGCGCAGCAGGCCGTCCAGCCGCGGCGCGGCGGCCACCCCCGTGTAGCGGTCGATCGCCATCGGCAGCACGAAGCCCTCGTTGTAGTCCGTGTGCTCGCCGATGACGTTGACCCGCCCGGGCGCCGCGAACAGCCCGGCCGGAGCCGCACCGTATACGGACTCGAATATCTTCCTGGCCGACCCTGCGGCCTCCTGTGCGGCGATCGACATGCCTTCCGCTGCTCCTTCTTCCGCTCCACCAAGCGTCTGCCCGGCCGACCCGCTCCGGGTGGACACAGTATTCACCGTCCCGCACCACGCAGCGCAAGCGCGGCCTGCTCCGGGGTGGTGTCGCTGGCGAACGCGCCCATCCCGGACTCGGATCCGGCGAGGTACTTCAGCTTCCCGGGGGCGCGGCGGACGGTGAACACCTCGGCGTGCAGCGCGATCTCGGTGTCCGCGCCGGGGGCCCGCTTGGGCGCCTGGTGCCAGGCCGCGATGTACGGGGTGCGGTTGGCCTCCCTGCCCTCGGGCGGCGGGAACAGGCCGTCGAAGCGTCGCAGGAGGCTGAGGTAGATCGGGGGGAAGGCGGCGCGCTGCGCGTCGTCGAGGGCGGTGAAGTCGGGCGTGCGCCGCTTCGGGTACAGGTGTGCCTCGTACGGCCAGCGCGCGGCGTACGGGGTGAACGCGATCCAGTGCTCGTTCTCGTCGATCACCCGCTCCCCGGCCGACTCCCGGGCCAGGACGTCGTCGAACAGGTTGCGGCCGGTGCGGGCGCGGTGCGCGGTGGCGTTGGCCAGCGCCCGGTCCATCTTGGGCGCGAGGTAGGGGAACGCGTAGATCTGGCCGTGCGGGTGGGCGAGGGTGACGCCGATCTCCTCGCCGCGGTTCTCGAACATGTAGACCTGGCGCACGTCGGGGCGGGCGAGCAGTTCGGCGGTGCGGTCGGTCCACGCCTCGAGCACGAGACCGGCCTGCGCCTCGCCGAGGTCGGCGAAGGACTTGTCGTGCTCGGAGGTGAAGCACACCACCTCGCAGCGTCCGCCGTCCGGTCCGCCGAGCGAGGGGAAGCGGTTCTCGAAGACGGCCACCTCGTAGTCCGGCGCGGGGATCTCGGTGAGCCGGTCGCCCTGGGACGGGCACAGCGGGCACTGGTCGGCCGGCGGCTTGTAGGTGCGGTTCTGCCGGTGCGCGGCGATCGCGATCCACTCGCCCTGGACCTCGTCGTACCGGGTCTGCGCGGCACGGTGCATCGGCTCGAGCGGGCGGCGGTCCGGGTGGTCGCCCCGGGCCTCGCCGTCGCCGGAGTCGAAATAGATCAGTTCCCGGCCGTCCGCCAGGGTTGTCACGGTCTTCTTCACTGCCGCTCCCTCCATGGCTCGTATTTAAACATAGTCAAACGAAAACGCACAAGAGGTAGCATGGTGACGTGACGCAGACTGACAGCGAACGCGGCCTGCTGGCCGGGCAGCGCCGGGCCGCGATCGTGCGCGAGGTGCGCGAGCGGGGCGGGGTGCGGGTGACGGAGCTGGTCGACCGGTTCCGCGTCTCCGACATGACGATCCGCCGCGATCTGGACGCGCTGGCCAGGGCGGGGCAGCTGGAGAAGGTGCACGGCGGCGCGGTCGCCGTCGGCGAGTCGAGCGCGTACGAGCCGGGCTTCGAGGCCAAGGCGGACCGGGACACCGCGCTCAAGGAGGCGATCGCCCAGGCCGCCGCGGCGCTGGTGGTGCCGGGCAGCGCGATCGCCCTGTCCGCGGGCACCACGACGTACGCGCTGGCCGGCCGGCTGACCGCGGTGCCCGGGCTCACCGTCGTCACCAACAGCATCCGGATCGCAGAACGCTTCTACGCGGCGGCCAGCCCCGGCGCGCCCGGGCCGACGGTGGTGCTCACCGGCGGCGTGCGCACCCCGTCCGACGCGCTGGTCGGCCCGGTCGCGGACGCGGCCATCCGCAGCCTGCACTTCGACGCGGTGTTCCTGGGCAGCCACGGCATCTCGCCGGAGGCGGGCCTTTCCACCCCGAACCTGGCCGAGGCGGAGACGAACCGCGCCCTGGTGGCCTCGGCCCGCCGGGTGGTCGCGGTCGCCGACCACACCAAGTGGGGGCTGACCGGGCTGGCCGGATTCGCCCGGCTGTCCGACGTCGACCTGTGGATCACCGACCCGGGGCTGCCCGAGGCGGCCAGGGCGACGGCGGCCGAACTGGTCGGCGACCTGCTGCTGGCAGAGGGCTGAGGCACGGCCGGGCCGGGCCGCGGCCCCGGCCTCAGCCCTTGTTCGCCCCCAGGGTGAGCCCGGAGACGAACTGCCGCTGCAGCACGAAGAAGACCACCAGCGTCGGCACCGCCACGATCATCGACGCCGCCGATATCAGGTTGTTGTCGGTGAAGAACTGGCCGGTGAGGTTGTTGAGCGCGGCGGTGATCGGCCGGTTCGCGCCGGTCTGCATCAACACCGTGGCCCAGAAGAAGTCGTTGTAGATCCAGGTGAACTCGAGCGTGGCCAGCGCGGCGAGCGCGGGCCGGCACAGCGGCAGCACCACCTGCCGGTACTGGCGCCACTCCGAGGCCCCGTCCACCCGCGCCGCCTCGGTGATCTCGTGCGGGATCGTGCGCATGAAGTTGGAGAGCACGAACACGCAGAAGCCGGTCTGGAACGCGACGTGGATCAGGATCAGGCCGAGGAACGAGTCGTCCAGGTGGCCCGAGTCGGAGAGCCAGGACGGCAGCGGAACACTGATGTAGAGCTTGTACAGCGGCGTGATGATCGCCTGCTGCGGCAGCAGGTTGCCCGCGGTGAAGACCATCAGCATCAGGAGATTGAGTTTGAAGCTGTGCCGCGCCACCACGAACGCCACCATGCTCGCCAGCCACAGCGTGACCAGCAGCGCCGGGATGGTGATGATCGCGGAGTTCTTGAAGTACAGCGGCAGGTCCGCCTCGCTCCAGGCGTTCGCGTAGTTGGTCAGGTTGTAGTGGCCGCCGACCGAGACATAGCCCTGCTTCTGCGTGTCCGCGTACGGGCGCAGCGAGGTGTAGAGCGCGTAGAGGACAGGCGCGATCCACACGATGCAGGTGGCGATGAGGAATCCGTGCAGCAGCACGCGCGCGGGGCGGATGCCGCGGCGGTTGCGCGGCCGGTTGCGCGCCGGCTCGGTCGCGGCCGATGCGCCGGTGTACGTGGCGGCGGTCATGACCGGGTGTCCTTCCGGAAGGTCGTGTAGACGTACGGCAGCACGAAGGCCAGCGAGATCACCAGCAGGATGGTCGCGAGCGCCGAGCCGAACCCGATCCGGCTGGTCTCGCCGATGATGTTCGCGGTGATCAGGGTGGAGAGCAGCTCGAGGCCGTTCGTGCCCTGATTGACGATGTAGACGATGTCGAAGGCGCGCAGCGACTCGATGACGGTGACCACGACCACGACGATGTTGATCGGGCGCAGCGCCGGCCAGATCACGTGCCGGAACGCCTGCCACTCGTTCGCGCCGTCCAGCGAGGCCGCCTCCTGCAGCGAGGGGTCGACGGACTTGAGGCCGGCCAGGAACAGGATCATCACGTAGCCGGTCTGCCGCCAGCAGGCCATGATCAGCACGGCCCAGATGTTGAGCCGGGGGCTGCCCAGCCAGTCGATCAGATTGCTCTGCCCGGCGTGCCCGGTGAGGTTGTTCACCAGGCCCTGGGTGGGGGAGAAGACGAGCTCCGTCATGAAGCCGACCAGTGCGAGGGAGAGCACCACCGGCAGGAACAGGATCGACTGGTAGACGCGGGAGTACCGGATCTGCTTGTGCAGCTGCAGGGCGAGGAAGAGCCCGAACGGCGCGGGCACGACGAAGAAGACGCCGAGCCAGAGCAGATTGTGCTCGATCGCCGGCGGGAACTCGGGGTAGATGCCGAAGATGATCCGGTAGTTCTCGACGCCCGCGGCCTTCATGTCGGACAGGCCGCCGATGCCGGTCCAGTTGAAGAAGGACAGGGCGATGGTGGCCAGCGCGGGCAGCCAGACGAAGGCGAGCGACAGCAGCAGGGGCACGCCCGCCATCAGCGACAGCGCGGCCCGGTCGCGCTTCGTGTAGCGCACGAGCCTGGCCCGGCGGCGCCGGGGCGGGGACAGGGTGGTCGCGGACACGGCAGTGGCTCTCTCTTTCCTTCTCGTTCTTCTCCGCGGCGGACGGGGGCGGCGGATGCGCCGTGGGCACGCAGGCACCGGCGCACCGACGCATCGGGTACCGGCTACCGAGGCGCCCCCGCGTCGAGGAGCGGACGCGGGGGCGCGGCGGGCACCGGTCGCGGTGCGCAGGTGCCTCGGTGCGGGAGCCGCGCTCAGCCGCTGGTCGCCCAGATCGTCTTCGCCTGCGCGTCGATACTGGAGAGCAGGGAGGAGACGTTGTTCGGCTCGGACAGGAACTTCTGGATGGCCGGGAGCATCACGGGGTCGGCGAAGTCCGGGCGGGTGTCGCGGTCCATGAACTGCGAGAGGTTCTTGGCGCTGTTGATCAGCGTGATCGCGGCGGTCTGCGGCTTGGTGTACTTGGCGGTGTCCACGCCGTTCGCGGTGGCGATGTCCGCCGGGTTGGAGCCGAGCCACAGCTGCTGCGCGGTGGCGGTGCCGAGGTACTCGAGCAGCTTGACCGCGCCGTCGTGGTTCTTCGGCGACTTGCTCATCATGAAGCCGTCGATGGGCGCCTCCACCGAGTCCTGCCCGTTGCCCGGGTCCATCTCGGGGAAGGCGAAGAAGCCGAGGTCGTCCGCGTTGGAGCCGGTGAAGATCGTGCCGATCTGGTCCAGGCCGAGCACCATCATCCCGGCCTGCTTGTTCAGGATCTGCTGTGCGCCCTCCTGCCAGGTCAGGCCGAGGAAGCCGGGGGAGTAGAACGGGATCAGCTGCTTCCACTGATCGAACACCGCGGAGACCTTGGGACTGTTCCAGCCCTGACCCGTGCGCATCAGGTCGATGTGGAACTGGAAACCGTTCAGCCTCATGTTGAGATAGTCGAAGGTTCCCATCGCCGGCCAGCCGTCCTTGTCGGTGAAGGCGATCGGGATCAGCTTGTCCGACTTCATCTTCGTGGCCAGCGCGATGAAATCGTCCCAGGTCTTCGGTTCCTGATATCCCTTCGCGGCGAACAGGCTCTTGCTGTAGAACACGGCCCAGGGGTAGTAGTCGAACGGCACGAAGTAGTAGCTGCCGTCCTGGCCCTTGCTCTGCGCCTTCATCGCGTCGGTGTACGAGCCGCCGATCTTGTCCCAGACGTCGTCGACCTTGCTGGTCAGGCCCTGCGCGGCGAAGAACTGGCTGCGCTCGCCGGCGAACCAGTTGAACAGGTCCTGCGGATTGCCCTGCAGATACGTGGTGATGTTGTTCTGGAACGTGTTGTGGTCGACCCAGTTGACGTTGATGTTCAGCCCGGTGGACTTCTTGGCGTCGGCGAACAGGGTCTGGTAGGCGCCCTTCGGCTCGGGGACCGCGGCGTTGGAGCCGAAGGAGACCACGTCGCTCGCCTCGCCGCCGGAGGACTTCGAGGACGAACAGGCGGCAAGCGACGGCAGCGCGGCCACGCCGGCGACTGCCAGCGCGCCCTTGAACAGGGTGCGGCGGGCGAGCGGAGCTGAGTGGAACGAAGTCACGAACTGCCTCCAAGGTGCGTCGTTGCGGATGGAGACCCGCGTGTGGGTGGGAACACGGGGTTCGGACGCTGATTGCTGTGCGGCGCCATGGTCGTGTTCGAACGTGCCCGACACGTCCAAACGCTTTACCGAGATTTTCAAACGTGAACCAACAGCGATGCATGGAAGCCAATCGTGCCCTGACATCCTTGTCAAGAGTCCTTAGTTAAACTGCAATCTGACATTGCCGCACGCATCGCACGGTTCTGATCTTCCGGATCACTGACAGGACTCAACATTTTCTGACGATCTACGGCGCGGAACCTGTTGGTTCCTGAGCGCGGCGTCGTGCGGCCGCGGGCGGGGCCGGACGGCGGCCGTGGCGGCCCCGGTGCAGGCACGGCGGCAGGGCGGCGGCCGCACGAAGCGGGGCCCAGCCGGGCGGAGCGGGCAGGTCGGCCGCGGCCGGACATGCATACTCCGCCCGGAAAGTACGAAGGTTCCGGTCGACGCTGACCGGAACCGCCATACAGAGTTCACCCGCCCGCAATCGGGCGTCAAGAGCTGTCCCCGGAATCCGGACGGATGTTTCCGGATCGTTTCCGACCGGGTCCCTGGACGTGTCCGGGCCGCGGGTTTCAGCGTGTCCGGACCAGGTTTCGGTGTATTTAGCACGGGTTCGGATGTTTCCGGACCGGGTTGCCGTGGTTTCACGGCATGTGCGCAGGCTTGCGTCCGCGGGCCGGACGCCAAGGGCGGCTGGGACACCGGCCGTTACACTGTCGGCATGCACCGCACCGGCTGCCGTCAGCTTCCGCCACCCCGCACCTGACCGGGCGCGCGCGGCTTGTGAGCTGAAAACCCTGCGCACCGGCCGGGGACAGCGTCCCCGCCCGGCGGCGATGCGACGCGCCCGGATGTGTCAGTACGCGAATTCTGTCCGCTGACCTCCTTAAGGTGCGTATCCCCGATGACCGTCGATCTCGACGTCTCCCTGCCCACGCTGCGCCCGCACACCGAACTGGTGCGCGGCATCCTGCCCGTCCTGCTGTGCTCGCTGCTGTGGGGCGCGGTCGGTCTCGTCTCCGTCTACGCCCCCGCCGCCGCATCGCCGGAATCCGTCGGCGCGTGCGGCCTGCTGCTGGCCGGCCTGCTCATGCTCGCCACCCGCCCCGGCGCCCGCTCCCTGCTCCTGCGCGCCTTCGGTGCTGCCGCACCGAAGCAAGCCGTGACCTCGCGGCGCGACACGACCCCGCGGTGCGAGTCGTTCGCGCGCGAGCGCGGGCTGATCGTGCTCGGCTCGTTCGGCTTGCTGTGCTACCCGTTGGCGTTCCTCCCTGCGGTGCGGTTGCTCGGTGTCGCGCTCGCGACCGCCGTCACGCTCGGCAGCGCGCCGCTGTTCGCAGGTCTGATCGCGCGCTTCGTGCAACGGCGCGCACTCGGACGGCGCTGGCTGCAGTGCGCGCCGCCGGCCGTGGCCGGCACGGTGATGCTCGTCGCCGGGGACGGTTCGGCGCACAGCGTCAGCGCGCTCGGCGTGGTGCTGGCGCTGATCCCCGGTCTGTCCTACGCGACCGCGTCGACTGTGGCCTCGGTCATGATCGGCTCGGGCCACGCTTCGAAGGACGTGTACGGCGCGATGTTCGGCACCTGCGCGCTGTGGTGCCTGCCGGTGCTCGCGGTCGGCGGCATCGGTTGGCTGTTCGCCGCGCGCGGCATGGGCGTGGTGCTGTTCTTCGGTTGTGTGACCAACTTCCTGTGCTACACCGTCTTCGGCAACGCGCTCCGTTACACCAGCGCCGCGACGGCGACGACGGTGACGTTGGCCGAGGGCGCAGTCGGCACCCTGCTCGGCGTCTTCGTCCACGGCGAACGGCTGGCGCCCGCGGCGTGGTCCGGGCTGGTGCTGCTCGCCGTCGCGCTGCTGCTGCTCAGCCTGCCGAAGCGGGCGATGCGGGAGAAGCGCACGGAAAGGTAACGGTGCGGGCTCCGGCCGCCCGTGCGGCCGGGGCCCGCCTACCGTATGAGGGGGTCGCCGGTGGGAGGCGGCGTGTGGCGGACCAAGAGGGGGAACGAGGATGGCAGAGCACGAGCAGGCCGACGAGGTAGAGACGTTAGAGGTCGGCTTCCTCGGCGACAGCGGATCGGGCGAGACCACTCAGCCGATGGTGTCGCTGCCGCCGCCTCCGCCGATCACCGCCACCGTCCCGCTCTCGGTCGGGCGGTCGGACTCCGCCACCGTCCCACTCTCGGTCGAGCAGTCGGGCTCCGTCACCGTGCCGATCACGCCCGAGCATGCGGGTTCTGTGACGATCCCGCTTTCGCTCGGGCAGCCGGTTTCCGCGACGATGCCGCTGTCGACGTCGGGGATTCAGACCATTGTCTCCACCGTGCCGGTCCCCACTATTCCGCTGCTTGCGCGCCGCAGGAGGCGACGACTGCGGATAGCAGCCCCCGTACTCGTCGTCGCACTCGTCGCCGGCGGGCTGGTCGCCTTCCACTTCCTGAGCGGCACATCGCGCTCCGGGCCTGAGGCCGCGGTCGACTCGTACTTCCACAATCTCGAGTCCGGTGACGCGAAGGACGCGGCCGCGCTCGCTGTCGGGCCGTACGTGGGCAAGCCCGTCGTCGCACCGCAGACTCTCGCCGACGCGACGCGGCGGCCGAGCGGGCTGACGATCGTCTCGAGCCGGCCGGTGAGCGCGTCCGTCGCCGAGCAGGACCGCGAGGCCGGCGTCACAGGCCACGATCTGACGGTCGTGTCGGTCAAGTACACCGTGCACGGCGCCGCGTTGAGCGACAACTTCCTCGCCGAGCAGGACGCGCAGTCGTCGAAATGGGAACTGGTCGACCCGTACCGCCAGATGCAGGTCGACGGCGGCTGGTCGAGCACCGTCACCGTGGACGGCGTCTCGGTCGACGCGGCGTCGCTGATCGAAGCCTTCCCCGGCGAGCACGTCGTGGCCGATCCGGCCTCACCCGACTTCGGGGTCGAGAGCGTCACCGCTGCCCCGACCCACTCCGCCGCGGACGACAAGAGCCTGTTCCCCGAGACCAGCTTCGGCGAGGTCACGCTGCCCGATCCGCACCTGAGCAGTGCCGGTCAGACGGCCGTTCAGACCGCGTACCGCAACGCGCTGGAGGCGTGCGCGACGCAGGCCGAGACCGGGACGTCGGTGTGCGGGCTCGACAACACCTTCGACGGCAACACCTGCAATCACGTCACGTGGACCGTCACCAGCGCGGGCCAGGCGCAGGTGGACCTGACCGAGCCGCCCGGCGAGGACGGCGGATTCCCGATGAACGCGAGCGGGAGCACCGCATCCGAGAGCGGTGACTACTCCGACTTCTTCGGCTTCGACCACTCCTTCCAGAACCAGTCGGCCGATCTCGAGGACAGCGAAGGCACGATCGTCTTCCACGGCGACGGATCGGCGACGGTCACGCTCACGGGCTGAGGGTAGGCCGGACGGCCAGGCAGCCAGGCAGCCAGGTAGCCGGGCAGCCGGGCATCCCGGGCATGCGGTGCCGCGCGGCTGAGGCTGAGGGCTGAGCCCGCGACCGAACCCGCCGAACTCAGCACATCCAGCAGTAGAGCGCCTGCCGAAGCGCGGTCGCCGACCTGGCCAGGTCCGCGAGGTCCCACAGGATCTCGCCGGCCACATCGGCCCCCATGCCGCCGAGGTCCTCGGCGTACTCCTCGACCCAGTTCCGCGCGAGCGCGGCCAGCGCCTCGCGCCCGGCCTCGGCCAGCGCCCTCTGCAACCCGGCGGAGGCGGCGAAGACCCGGGCCGGGCCGCTCGGGGTGCGCGGCCCGACCTCGCGCGGCCGCGGCGCCGCGTCGTGCGCCGCGCCGCGGCGACCGAGCAGCAGCGACTCCCACTCCGTCATGGCGGCGTCGGCCGGGAAGTTGCCGCAGCTCAACGTCGGGAACACGGAGTCGGGCCCGCCGTGCAGCACGCCGGCCGCGGCCGCGTCGTCCGGCGCGGTGAAGTACTCGACGATGATGCTCACCCGTGCATGATGCCGGGTGGACAGCCCGACCGGAACGCTGTCGGCCCGGTCTGTCGGCGAGTTGTCGGTTCCGGCGGGTAGATTGTCGTCGTGGGCGCCAAGAGCAGCCGGGAGGCGGGGGACGAGGAGCACGTCCCCGGGTTCGGGCTCGCCGTCCTCGAGGCCGTGCTGGAGCGGATCACCTACGCCAACGAGGACAACGGCTACACGGTCGCGCGGGTCGACACCGGGCGCGGCGGCGAGCTGCTGACCGTCGTCGGCGCACTCTTCGGCGCGCAGCCCGGCGAGTCGCTGCGGATGCGCGGGCGCTGGGGCTCGCACCCGCAGTACGGCCGCCAGTTCCACGTCGACAACTACACCACCGTGCTGCCCGCCACCGTTCAGGGCATCCAGCGCTACCTCGGGTCCGGTCTGATCAAGGGCATCGGCCCGAAGACCGCGGAGAAGATCGTCGCGCACTTCGGCACCGCGACGCTCGAGGTCATCGAGACCGACGCGAACCGGCTGATCGAGGTGCCCTCCCTCGGGCCCAAGCGCACCAAGCTGATCGCCGCCGCGTGGGTGGAGCAGAAGGCCATCAAGGAGGTGATGGTCTTCCTGCAGTCGGTCGGCGTCACCACGTCCATCGCCGTGCGCGTCTACAAGGAGTACGGGGACGCCGCGATCGAGGTGGTCAAGACCGAGCCGTACAAGCTCGCCGCGGACGTGTGGGGCATCGGCTTCAAGACCGCGGACGAGATCGCGGTGGCGGTCGGCATCCCGCACGACTCGCCGGAGCGGGTCAAGGCCGGGCTGCAGTACGCGCTGTCGCAGGCCACTGACGCCGGGAACTGCTTCCTGCCCAAGGAGAAGCTGCTCGCCGAGGCCGTCAAGATCCTGCAGGTGGCCGAGGAGCTGTGCGCCACCTGCCTGGAGGAGCTGGTCGAGGCCGAGGGCGCGGTGCGCGAGGTGCTGGCCGGGGAGTTCGCCGACACCGAGGCGCTCTACCTCGTCCCGTTCCACCGCGCGGAGACGGCGCTGAGCCGGCAGCTGCTGGCGCTGCTGCACGCCGACGAGGACAAGCTCGCCGACTTCCAGACCGTGGACTGGGACAAGGCCCTCGGCTGGCTCAAGCAGCGCACCGGCAGCGAGCTCGCGCCCGAGCAGGAGCAGGCGGTGCGGCTGGCGCTGACCCGGCGGGTGGCGGTGCTCACCGGCGGGCCGGGCTGCGGCAAGTCCTTCACCGTGCGCTCGGTGGTCGAGCTCGCCCGGGCCAAGGGCGCGAAGGTGGTGCTGGCCGCGCCGACCGGCCGCGCGGCCAAGCGGCTGGCCGAGCTCACCGGCGCCGAGGCGGCCACCGTGCACCGGCTGCTCGAGCTCAAGCCGGGCGGGGATGCGGCCTACGACCGGGACCGGCCGCTGCCCGCCGACCTGGTGGTGGTCGACGAGGCCTCGATGCTCGACGTGCTGCTGGCGAACAAGCTGGCCAAGGCCGTCGGCCCGGGCAGCCACCTGCTGCTGGTGGGCGACGTGGACCAGCTGCCGAGCGTCGGCGCCGGCGAGGTTCTCAGAGACCTGCTGAACGCCGAGCCGATCCCGCGGGTGCGGCTGACCCAGGTGTTCCGGCAGGCGCAGGAGTCCGGAGTGGTCGTCAACGCGCACCGGATCAACGCGGGCCGTCCGCCGCGGCTGCGCGAGTTCGAGGACTTCCACCTGTTCCTGCAGGACGAGGCGGAGCCGGCCGCCCGGCTGGTGGTCGACCTCGCGGTGCACCGGATCCCCAAGCGGTTCGGCTACGATCCGCGGCGCGACATCCAGGTGCTCACGCCCATGCACCGCGGCCCGGCCGGCTCCGGCAACCTCAACCTGCTGCTGCAGCAGGAGCTCACCCCGCACCGCGAGGGCACGCCGGAGCGGCGGTTCGGCGGCCGCACCTACCGGGTCGGCGACAAGGTGACGCAGATCAGGAACAACTACGACAAGGGCCGCAACGGTGTGTTCAACGGCACCGGCGGCATCGTCACCGCGATCGACGCCGAGGAGCAGAAGCTCACCGTGCGCACGGACGAGGACGAGCTGATCCCGTACGACTTCACCGAGCTCGACGAGCTGCAGCACGCGTACGCGGTCACCGTGCACCGGTCACAGGGCTCTGAGTATCCGGTGGTGGTGATGCCGGTCACCACGAGCGCGTGGATGATGTTGCAGCGCAACCTGATCTACACCGGGATCACCCGCGCGAAGAAGCTCGTGGTGCTCGTCGGCTCGGAGAAGGCGCTGGCCCAGGCGGTGCGCACGCCCGGCTCCGGCAAGCGGCACACGGCGCTCGACCTGCGCCTGTCCGGGCAGCTCTGACGGAACGGGGACTTCGACGGGGGACTTTAGGGCGCGTTAAGGTGCAAGCCGCATACGCCGGGGAATCCACCTGTCATGGTCAGCACGCTACTCACCCGGGATGGCCGTGCCCTCACCTACGCGCAGCACGGCGATCTCGGCGGCCGGCCGGTGATCGTCATGCACGGGACCCCGGGCAGCCGGATCGGGCCCATCCCGCGGGCCTCGCGCCTGTACCTGCAGGGCATCCGGCTGATCGCCTACGACCGGCCCGGCTACGGCGGCTCCGACCGGCTGCCCGCGCGCGACGTCACGCACGCCGCCGCCGAC
>Ga0310811_10009145_pt1 | contig 12782 bp, 14 predicted proteins | sample YCmetagenome_FD_207642 | JGI IMG/M metagenome (GOLD analysis project Ga0310811, IMG submission 207642) | Soil microbial communities from experimental microcosm in Duke University, North Carolina, United States - YC | ecosystem: Engineered > Artificial ecosystem > Soil microcosm > Unclassified ...
GCCGCCCGCAACCGCGAAAGCCTGCTCGCCGCCGCCACTCGCGCATTCGCCAATGCGGACGAGCCACCCACGATGCGCGCGATCGCCGACGAGGCAGGCGTCGGCGTCGGCACGCTCTACCGCCATTTCCCCACCCGAGAGTCCCTGCTCGACGCCGTCTACCAGAACCAAGCCGAGCGACTGTCCGCCGGTGCGCGCACACTCCTCGAGCAGTCGGCACCTGCCGACGCGCTACGCCGATGGATGGACCTGTTCGGGCAATGGCTCGCCACCAAGCGCGGCATGCTCGGCACCCTGCTCGCGGCAGGCGAACCGGGAAACAGCCACCCACACAGCCGCGCCGAGATGCTTCGCGCTATCACCGCGATTCTCGACGCCGGCGCCACCGCCGGCGACCTACGCACCGACATCGACGCCGAAGACGTAGCCGCCGGCCTCGTCGGAATCTTCATCGTCACAGGCGAACCCGCCCGACCCGACCAGGCCAACCGCCTACTCGACCTCCTCATGGACGCCCTCAAACCACCGCGGCCCTAACCCGCGGAGCGCGAACGCCGTCCCCACCGAAATCGCTCACCCAACGAGTGCGGGTACAGCAGAACGCCCGACCCCGATCACACCGCACCAACCCCAGCTCAACAAGCCCTTCTACACATCAGAGCACGACTCTGGCGCTGCTCCTGAAGCGTCGAGGCTAGCGGTTCCTTCGATATTTGAGCTCGACGATTCCGCCGTTCGAAGGCGTGCTTGAAATGAGTTCGAGCCGATATGACCGCGGAATGCCGTCGAACAGGCGGGTGCCCTCGCCCGCGACGTACGGGAACAAGCTCACGTGGAGTTCGTCGATCAGGTCGAGCCGCATGAAGGAGCGAAAGACGCTGACGCCTCCCCACACGATGGCGTAGCCGTCGCCGCCCTGCCTGATCTTCTCGACCTCTTCTGCCGTGTCACCTGCGGCGATTGTGGTGTTGGCCCAGTCGGCGCGCTTCAGCGTTCGAGAGAAGACGACCTTGTGCCCGGCGGTCAGGATGTCCGCGAACGGGTGGTCGGGCGAGATCGTCGTCATGGCCTCGGCGATGGCCTCGTAGGAAGCGCGGCCCATGACGTGCACGTCGGCGTTCCGGACGAATTCGAGTTGCGACGGGGCGTCGGGCTGATTGTTCTCAGGCAGGCTGAAACAGAAATTCCAGAACTCGGTGTTCTCATCGGCGAGCAGTCCGTCGATGGAGTAATTGAACACCGTCGCAATCAGCTTCCGCATGATCTGACCTCCGTTTCCTCGGGTAGCCGCGTCGCGCCGACCCTACCGCCCGGTTACTCGCTCCGGGGGATTTCCGGGGCCGGCGCGCGTGCCGGGGCCGCGGGGATCGCCAGAATCGATCTTCCATTCATATACTTAGCGCGATGCCATGGATGCCGAGAGCCACCACTCGCCTGGTCGCGCGGTGGTCGGCGAGCCGGCTCGGCCGGTTCACCGACCGGCTGCTCGACGGGGACGCGCGGGCCGGGCGGCCGGTGCTCGGCCTGCTCGTGCTGATAGTGGCCGTGCTGACCTGCGGATCGATCGCGGCGCCGCAGTGGGATCCGCCCTCGTCGCTGGTGTTCCCGGTGCTGATCGGCGGCGTTCTGCTGAGCCGGAACCGGCAGGTGCTGCTGCTCGCGACGGTGCTCGCGGCGCTCGGCGTGGACGCGGCGGTACGCAAGCCCGGCGGCGTCACCGTGGGAACCGCGATCGTGGTCGTGCTGCTGGCGTTGACCGTGCTGTTCACGTCGCGGATAAGGATCCGGCTCGGGCTGCGCGGGCATCGGGCGGAAACGCTGCTGCTGGAGTTGCGGGACCGACTTCAGCCGGAGGCGGCGCCGGCCGCGGGGCTGCCCGGGTGGAGCTCGACGCACGCACTGGTCCCGGCGGGCGGGGCGCGCTTCTCGGGAGACTTCCTGATCTCGTGCGCGCCGCAGTTCCCGGGCGTGCACGTGGCACTGGTGGACGTCTCCGGTAAGGGAAGCCGGGCGGCGGGACGCGCGCTGCAGCTGTCGGGCGCGCTGTGCGCGCTGCTTGACGCCGTGCCGCCCGACGGGTTCCTGGAGGCCGCGAACGACTACGTGATCCTGCGAGGCTGGGAGGAGAACTTCGCCACCGCGATCCACGCGAGCCTGGACCCCGAGACGGGCCGGTTCGAGGTGTACAACGCCGGCCACCACCCGGCCGCGCGCTGGCGGCAGCGGGAGCGGCAATGGGAGATGCTGGGCGCGGGCGGCGGCCCGGCGCTCGGGCTGCTGGCGGGCGAGCGGTACCTGCCGGCGGAGGGCGAACTGGCCGCGGGCGACGCGCTGCTGCTGTTCACGGACGGCCTGATCGAGCGGCCCGGGCAGAGCCTGGAGGACGGCACGGACCGGCTGCTCACCGCGGCCCGGCGGCTGCTGGAGGAGGAGTGGGTGCTCTCGGCGACGGCCGGCGAGCGCCTGGTGAAGTCGGTGGCGCCCGAAGGCGGCGACGATCGCGCGGTGCTGCTGCTGCGCCGCGATCCGGGCGGGGCGATCCTGCACGCACCGTCCGCGCGGCGCGAGTCCGCCGCCGTGCCGATGCCCGACCGCGTCCCCGCGCTTCCCGCGGCGGCGCGCACGTCGGGGACGAACCGACCGGCGCCCGACCCGCTCTGACACGTACCGTGTCCGGACTCTTGCCAGGGTGTGACCGGTGTGCCACATTCCTGTTACGAGCCGGACCCACCCGGCGAGGGGGAAGCAGGGAACCAAGGAGGCCATAGTGCCCGCTGCCCACCCGCCTGCCCGCGCGCGGCTCGAGGACGTCGCCATGCTCGCCGGGGTCTCCCCCGCCACCGCCTCCCGGGTGCTGACCGGGTCCGCCCAGGTCAAGCCGGAAACCCGGCGCCAGGTGGAGCGCGCTATCAGTGAATTGGGATACGTCAGGAACCGGGCGGCGCGCACCGGGGGACGCAAGGCCGGATCGATCGCTCTCGTCGTGTTCGAGGACAGCCTCCGGATGTTCACCGACCCCTTCTTCGCCCGGCTGATGCGCGGCGTCGGCGGCGCGCTGGCCACGGCGGAGGTACAGCTCGTGCTGCTCAGCGTGCACTCGCCCGGCCAGTGCCGGCGCTGCGCGCGCTACCTGCGCGAGGGCCACGTGGACGGCGCCGTCTTCGTCAGCCTGCACGGGCAGATGCCGGTGGACGTGCGCGGACTCGGCGTGCCGGTCGTGTACGTGGGCAGGCCCGTGCGCGACGCGGACGCCGCCTCGTACGTGGACGCGGACAACCTCGGCGGTGCGGAGGCGGCGGTCCGGCACGCGCTCTCGGCCGGCCGCCGGACGGTGGCGACGGTGGCGGGACCGCCGGACATGGCCGTCGGGCTGGACCGGCTGCGCGGGTATCGCAAGGCCCTGGCGGACGGCGGCCCGGACCGGGGCGACCTGGTGGCGTACGGCGACTTCTCCGCCGCGTCCGCCGAGCACGCCGTCTACCGGCTGCTCGACCGCCGGCCGGACGTCGACGCCGTCTTCGCGACCTCGGACCTGATGGCCGCCGGCGTGCTGCGGGCGCTGCGGCGAACCGGCCGGCGGGTGCCCGGCGACGTGGCCGTCATCGGCTTCGACGACGCGCCGCTCGCGCGGCACACCAGCCCGCCGCTGACCACGGTCCGGCAGCCGGTCGAGGAGATCGGCGCACGCGCGGTGGACGAACTGCTCGACCTGATCGGCGAGGAGCGGGCGAAGGGGCAGACGCCCCGGCACGCGGTGTTCGCGACCGAGCTGATCGTCCGCGCGTCCGGCTGACGGCGGAGCCGGCGGGCAACCCGCCGGACCGGTGGACGGGTCGGGCCCGGAAGCGCTCGGGTGGGCGCTTCCGGGCCCGATCGGCCTATCGGGCGCGCGGGGGGTGCTTGCGGTCGGGGTCGGGGGCCCGCCCGGTTTCGAGGAACTCCTCCTCGGCCGCCGCGCCCTCGAGCTCCCAGGAGGCCGTCAGGTCGGAGCCCGGGTCGCGCTCGCAGTCGGGATCGACGTCCGGCCGCATGTGATGCCAGTGCTCCTCCCCGAGCAGTTCGGCCGGGGTGTCCGGCACGGACGGGGCGTCGAGCGTCCCGCCGTGCGCCTGGCGATGCCTGAACGGATTCTTCATCTTTGAATCAATCCTTGGTGATGAACCTGCATCATCCCCCGGCCTTCAGGCTAGCCCAGCGCCCCCAAGATCGCCTTGTACGCGGCGCCGAAGTTCGTCGGGGTGCCGGTGTAGTCGGTGATCAGGGTCGGGCCGCTGGAGCAGCCGCCGGACCAGTCGTCCCAGGTCCAGGCCAGGAACCCGGTGTTCTCGCTCTCCAGCCAGCCGGTCAGCGAGTCGATGTAGGAGCCGGCGCAGTCGTTCTCGCCGATCTCGCCCGGCACGACCGGCACCTTCGCGATCACCGGAGCGACCTCGGAGGTCCAGCAGGACGAGCTGCCGCAGGCGTTGAAGTTGTACGAGTGCCACGAGGCCACGAGGTTCCCGTCGGGGTCGGTGGGCTCGTACGCCAGCCAGTCGGTCAGATCGTTCGAGTACTCCTCGCCGCCGAGCATGAGCACGTTGCGCGCGCCGGTGGAGCGGACGGCGTTGACCATCGACTGCATGCCCGCGACCTGGTAGCCGATGCCGGCGCAGGTCCCGCCGTTGAGCCAGCAGGTCCATCCGGTGGTGGCGCCGCCGGTGGCGCGCGAGGCGTAGGGCTCGTTGAAGAGGTCGAAGATCACCGCGTCGTCGCCCTTGAACGTCTGCGCGACCGACGTCCAGAACGGGATGGCCTGGGCCGCGTCGGGCATCGGCTTCTGGCAGGTCGCCTCGGCCGACGAGCAGCCCGAGGAGTTGCCGGTGTAGGTGCCGTCGGTCCAGTGCAGGTCGAGGATCGCGACGATCCCGTTGGCGTTCAGCAGGTTGACGTAGTTCACGATCGCCTGCTGGTAGGTCGTGCCGGAGTAGGCGGAGTTCACGTACGACTCGCCGTTCCAGCAGGCCTCGTTCAGCGGCACGCGCACGGCGTTGACCGGGCCCCAGCTCTTCATGGCCGCGATCGACGCCTGGTCGCTCGGGCCGTCGAAGATGCCATGGCCCTGCACGCACTCGTACTCGGTGCCGGAGCGGTCCACGCCGTGCGGGATGAACGTGTTGCCGCTCGCGTCCACCAGCTTGTTGCCCGAGACGTGCAGCTGCGGCGCGACGGAGGACGTGGTGCCGGTGGCGGTGGGCGAGGCGGTGGCCGTCGCGGTGGTGGTCGCGGTGGTGGTCGGTGAGGCGCTGGCGCTGCCCGTCGAGCTCGACCCGCCGCAGGCGACGCCGTTGACGGCGAAGCCGGTGGGGATCGCGTCGCTGGTGGTCCAGGTGCCCTGGAAGCCGAAGCTCGTGGTCGATCCGGCCGCGATGCCGGCGTTGTAGGACGCCGCGACGGCGGTGACGTTCTCGCCCGACTGGGTCACGGTCGCGCTCCACGCGCTGGTGACCTTCTGATCACCCGGGAACGTGAACGTGAGCGTCCAGCCGTTGATCGCCGAGCTGCCCGTGTTGCCGATCACCAGGTTCGCGACGAAACCGCCGGACCACTGGCTCTGTGTCGAGTACGCGACCGAGCAACCGAGAGACGCGGCCGAGGCGGAGCTCGGCGTCATCGCCGGGACGAGCGTCGCGGCCGAGGCGAGCGCGAGCGCTCCGGCGACCGCGAGCACGCGGGGTGGTAGGGAGATCAAGGGAATCCTCCTGAGGTGTGCGGGTGCGGGTCAACGTAGGCGGGGCTCCCCGTGAGGAGAAGGAAACGGCGGCGGAGCAACGTTCTGATGCAGGCAGACGTGTCGGCCCGTCACTTACTTTCATTTCACGAGAGGCGGCCGCAGGGCTTTGACCTGCCCTCGAGCGCAGGAGTCGGTGGGCACCGGACGTTACCCGCTGGACACACACCCACCGGATTTCCTACTTACTGAGTTGCGCGCAGCAATGCGCTGCGACTCACCACACACTTCCTACCGCCTAAGGAAGGCTGTTTCCATGCAATCCACCCCTACGTCCGCTCCGCCGCCCCGAACGCGGGTGCGGCGGCGGATCTGGCTCGCGGTCTCCGCGTCCGTGAGCCTGGCCGCAGCGGCGACGCTCACGCCGGCGCTGCTGACCTCCGCCTCGGCCGCGTCTCTCGGTTGCTCGGTCGCGTACTCGACACAGAGCCAGTGGTCCGGCGGTTTCGTCGCGAACCTGGTGATCGGCAACACGGGCAGCTCGGCGATCAACGGCTGGACGCTCACGTTCACGTTCCCGGGTGATCAGAAGGTCACCAGCGCGTGGAGCGCGACCGTGACCCAGTCGGGCGAGAACGTCACCGCCGTCGCGGCGTCCTACAACGCCGGCATCGCGGCCGGATCGACCACGAGCTTCGGCTTCCAGGGCACCTGGACCACCAGCGACGCGATCCCCACCGGCTTCGCCGTCAACGGCGTCGCCTGCGGCGGGTCGAGCTCGACGGGCAGCGCCAGCGCCTCACCGACCACCACCGCGACCACCACCGCGACGGCGACCACCACCAGCGCCTCGCCCACCGCCACCGGCACCGGCACGGGCGGCACCGGCGGCTACCCGGCGCACGTCGCCGACCCGTTCACCGGCGCCACGCGGTATCTGAACCCCGACTACATCGCCGAGGTGAACGCGCAGGCCGGCGCGGACGGCAACAACGCCGCCGAGGCCTCCGTCGCGCAGTACCAGACAGCGATCTGGCTCGACCAGATCAGCCGGATCGCCGGCGACAGCACGCACACGAGCCTGACGACGCAGCTGAACGACGCGGCCGCCACCGCGACGGCCGGCAACCCGAAGGTCGTCGAGCTGGTCGTCTACGACCTGCCAGGCCGCGACTGCGCCGCCCTCGCCTCCAACGGCGAGATCCCGGCGACGGCAGCCGGACTGACCGAGTACGAGTCGCAGTTCATCGACCCGATCGCCTCGATCCTGAACAACACCGCGTACAAGAACCTGCGGATCGTCGCGATCATCGAGCCGGACTCGCTGCCGAACGCCGTCACCAACCAGAGCAAGACCGCGTGCGCCACGGCCACCCCGTACTACGAGTCGGGTATCACGTACGCGCTGAACAAGCTGCACGCGATCCCGAACGTGTACAACTACCTGGACATCGCGCACTCGGCGTGGCTCGGCTGGCCGAGCAACATGAGCGCCACCCCGGCCGTGTACCAGAAGGTCGTGCTCGGCACGACCGCCGGCTACGCGAGCATCGACGGCTTCATCAGCGACACGGCGAACTACACGCCGGTCCAGGAGCCGTTCCTGACCAACCCGACCCTCTCGGTCGGCGGCCAGCCGGTCGACTCGGCGACGTTCTACCAGTACGACCCGGCCTTCGACGAGCTGACGTACGACACGGACATGTACAACACGCTCGTCTCGGCCGGCTTCCCGTCGAGTGACAGGTTCCTGATCGACACCTCGCGCGACGGCTGGGGCGGCTCGGGCCGGCCGACCGCGCTCAACAGCTCGCCGACCACCGTGGACACGTACGTGGCCGCCAACAAGATCGACGAGCGCCCGTTCCGCGGCGACTGGTGCAACGAGAACAACGCCGGCATCGGCGCGCGCCCGACGGACGAGCCCTTCGGCACCAGCAGCCCGATCGAGGGCTACGTCTGGATCAAACCGCCGGGCGAGTCGGACGGCGACTACCCGACGTCCACCCACACGCACGGCGACGCGCACTGCGACCCGAGCGGCACTAACACGGACGGCAACGGCAACACGTACTCGACGGGTTCGATCCCGGGCTACGACGTCCCGGCGGGCCAGTGGTACGCGTACGAATTCCGGATGCTCGTCTCGAACGCCTACCCGGCGCTGTAATCGCCGAGCAAGCGGCGTGACCAAGGCCAACCGACGACCGGCGCGGCTGTACTCGAGCTCTCGCAGGCCCGCTCCGCGCCTACCCACGTAGGCGCGGAGACCGCTTCCGAGACAGTAGTACGGCGAACTTGCGCAGGCCGGGCAGTTCAGTCAGCCCACCGTCGCGGCGTTGGAGCGCTCGAGGAAGAAGTCCGCGGCGACGACCGGCGGGAAGTCGCGGCGGCGGCTGATCAGTGCGGGCAGCGGGGTGATCTCGAGGTCGAAGTCCGCCTCCATGAACATGATCAGCGAGATCAGCTCCTCGGCCGGGGACTCGCTCGGCGGCGGGAGCACACGGTGCCGCGTGGAGCGCCAGCGGTTGCCGGTCCACCGCTCCAGCAGGTCGCCGATGTTGACGGTGAACGCGTCCTGCACGTAGGGAGCGTCGATCCACTCGCCGTGGCGCGCCAGGATCTGCAGGCCGCCGTAGCCGACCTGCCGGTCGAGGATCGTGAGCATCCCCCAGTCCGTGTGCGGACCGACCCGGAACTGCCCCTCGCGCGGTTCACCGGTCTCGGCCAACGGCGGGTACCGGTTGATGTTGAACGTGTGCGGCGAATTCCGGCTCCGCTCGACGAACCAGTCCTCGTCCAGACCGAGCGAGACCGCGGAGATCCGCAGCAGCTCGTCATTGAGCGCCCGGATGGCGTCCGCGTACTCGGCGCACAACGCGGCCAGCTCGGGCACCTCGGCGGGCCAGACGTTCGGCTTGAACCAGGCCTCGTCCAGCGCCGAGTTCCCGGTGCGGTGGTCGCGGCCGAGCGTGTAGCTCTCCTTGAGGTCGGGGCGCGACGCGTCGGCTTCGACGCCGTAGAAGGCGTTCGCCTCCTTGCCGATCGGGATCCACCCGCGCCCGCTCACCGGCGCCGCGTACGGCGCCTTCTCCTGCTCGGACAACGCGAAGAACCGCCTCGCGGCCGCCCGCACCGCCTCGCGCAGCCCGACGCTCACGCCGTGCCCGGAGATCAGCAGGAAGCCGGACTCCTGGAGCGCCGCGTCCCACTCGGCGGCCACGCCCGCCCGGTCGCCGTCACGCCACCGGTTCAGATCGATGAGCGGAATCATCCCGTCATCGTAGGGCAACGGGATGACATCCAGAACCAGGAGTTCCCGATCACGACCTGCGGTCGAGGACACCGCGGACGAACTGGGCCTGGCCCGCGTGCATCATCGTGTCGTTCACGACGCTGACCAGGCGCACGGCCAGGGTCACCGCCGGATCCCAGGAGCGGTCCACGATCCGGTCGAAGTCCGCGTCCGTCAGGCCCTTGACGTAGGTCACGGTCTGCCGGTGCACGGCGTCGTAGTAGTCGAGCAGCAACTGCGGGTCCTCGACGCGGACGGCGGCGACCTCGTCGCTGGTGTGGCCGTAGCCGATCGCGCGCTGGTCGAGCGGGAGCGAGAACCGCTCGGCGAAGCCGTCGCGCAGGTAGACCTGATCGACGTCGGCGACCTCGGCGATGTGGTCGTCCTGAACGCGGGTCAGATGCCACACCAGCCAGGCGATCGAGTTCGCGTCCGCGTCGAGGCGCGCGTTGAGCGCCTCGACGGTCAGGCCGGACACCGCCGCGTGAACGGCCTCCTGAACACGGCCGAACGCGTCCACGAGAAGGTCGGCTCCAGTGGTCATCAGCACACTCCCTAGCTGTAGTCCGTCAGGTCACCACGCTATCGAAGCCGACCCGCGAAGCCGCCGCACGCCGCACCCGGCGCAGCACTCAGTACCGAGTACTCAGCACGAGGGCGTGCCCAGGCGTGCGGCGTACTTCTCGCAGACCTCCGCCAACTTCACACAGCGGTCGACGAGCAGCGGCAGCGAGTGCGGCGAAGCGGTCGACGACACCTCGCGCCAACGCTCCTCGAACGCATCGATCGCCGCACCGCTGTTGTTCGCGATGAGGGAGTCCGCAGTGGACGCCGTGCCCGCCCATGCGTCCTTCGCGGCCTCCGCCAACGCCCGCCACGCGTCGGCCGAGGCGTACGCGCGTTCCGCGGCGCTCATCGGCGCACACTGCTCGGGTCGAGGATCGCGGCGAGGCGCTCGTGCAGTGTGGTGAAGCTCTGCACGCCCGAATCGTCGGCCTGGACGTACAGCGCCGACGTGTTCGCCAGCTGGTCGCTCACCGCACGCAGCCCCTTCTCACACGCCGTCGCGAGGTCGACCGCCGCGCACCAGTCCGTGCGGTATTCGCGCTCGAACTCCTCATCGTGTCCCCAGAACGAGCCGTGGCCCTCGAGTACGTCCACCGTCCGAACGACGGCGGCGGACAGGTCCTCGGCCGCGTGCTCGAAGCGGGGCGCGGCCGCGGCGAAGTCGGCCGGCGCGACTTGGAATCCGCTGTATGTCATGGTTCTTTCTCCTCCCGGTCGGGTCGCGCAGTGACGCTATGCGACCGGGAGGGTGATCATGCGGCGAAGTCACCGGCGCCGGGCGTGTCGGCGCAGATCGGATCAGTGGCAGCGCCAGTCGTCGCCTCAGTAGTTGCCACCGCCCATGCCGGTGCCCGTGGAGGTCGAGCCGGCTGACGAACCGCCGCCGGTCTTGGCCTTCGCACCCGTCGGCGTCACCGCCCACCACGTGCCGCCGGACCCCTGGCCGTCGGCCGTGCCCGCGGCGGTGTCGCCGGCGTACGTGTAGAGCGGCCAGCCGTCGAGTGTGAGCTGCTTGCCGCCATCGGACCGGGTGATCTCCCCGAGCATGCTGGAACTGATACCGGTCACCGCCGGCCTGCCGTTACCGGTGACCACGACCGGCGGCCAGAGCGACGCGCAGGTGCCCGTGCAGTTGCTCTTCGACGGGTTCGACGAGTCCGCGTCATACCGGTACACCGTCCGCCCGGCGCCTGTCGTGACGATCTGGCCGAGGCTGGAGTTCGTGGTGACGGCCAGCGCGGCCGCCGCAGCAGACGTCGTGGTCGTGGCGCCGGACGTGGCGGTGGTCGTAGTGGTGGTGGTCGCGGTGCTCGACGTGCTGGGCGAAGCGGAGGAGCTGCAGGCAACGGCCGTGGCCAGCACGAGCGCCGCGGGCCCGGCAAGCAGCAGGACACGGCGGTTGTGTACGACGTCGCGCATCGAAGTGCTTCCCTTCCCAAGGTCGGCCGCATCCCTGCGGCCGCGGAGGACGAGCTGCCCTCTCCTTTCTCGCCACGGATCCCCATGCCGCCCGGTTCATGAGAAACCCGTGCACTCCCCTGCGCATCGCCAACAATCGGTACTGCCCTGATACGTTGCCGATCATAGAGAGCACCAGACCGACCCTGATCGTGGTGAGCGGCCCGCCCGGCTCCGGCAAGACCACCCTCGCGCACCGCCTGGCCCGGCACATCGGCTGCCCGGCGATCTGCCGCGACGAGATCAAGGAAGGCATGGTCCTGACATCGATCGCCGCTCCGACCACGAGTGCGACCGCGGCCGTGGCCGACGCGAATGCCAGCGACGCCCTGAATCTGCGCACGTTGCCGACGTTCTTCGGCGTATTGCGCCTGCTTCTGGACGCGGGCGTGACAACCGTCGCCGAGGCCGCGTTTCAGGACCACGTCTGGCGACCACGCCTCGAGCCGCTGATGGAGTTCACCGAAGTCCGCATCGTGCAGTGCGTCGTCGACGAGGCGGCGGCCCGCGAGCGAATCAGGCTCCGCGAAGCAAACGAGCCCACGCGCCGCGCGCACGACGAGGGCGAGGCTTACCGCCTGCTGGGATCCGGCTTCGCACGCCTGGCGCTGGACGTGCCCATGATCGAGGTGGACACGTCAGACGGCTACGTTCCCGGGATCGAGGCCATCGCCGGCTTCGCGACTGTCAGGATTCCTTGACGCCTCGCCACCGTCAGGTTACCTTGACACCATGAACGCTGCGGAGACGCCGGCGACCGCGCTGGCGGCACAGGTGACCGACAAGGATCCGGCGGTCGGGCTGCGGGCGGTGCTGGAGCTGCGCCGCCTGCTGGAGGAGCTGGAGCGGCTGCACGTGGACAACGCCCGCGCGCAGGGCTGGTCCTGGCAGAACATCGCGACCGCACTGCAGGTCAGCCGCCAGTCCGTCCACGAGAAGCACGCCGCCCGCCGCAAGGCCACAGGCTTGGAGAATCTGACATGACCACCGAAGTGACGACCGTCTACGACCGCTTCACCGAACTCGCCAAGCGCGCGATCGTCGCGTCCAGGGACGCGGCGGCCTCGCCCGGCCACGACAGCATCGGCCCCGAGCACCTCCTGCTCGGCCTCGCCCAGACGGCAGGCGCCGCGAGCGAGGCGCTTCGCGCCCAGGGCCTCGAACTCACCGAGCTGCGCGCGGAGGTGACGAGCCGATCGCAGGCGACCACCGCCCGCGACGCGAAGGACGCGCTGTCCTCACTCGGCATCGACCTCGACGAGATCCAGCGCCGCGCCGACGCCTCCTTCGGCCCGGGCGCGTTCAACTACCCGCGCCCGCCCTTCTCGCTTGCCGCCAAGCACGCGGTGAAGGCGTCGCTGGAGGAGGCGAGAGCGGCGGGCCGGGAGCACATCGACACGGAGCATCTGCTGCTGGGCGTGCTCGACGGGGACGAGACGGGCGTCAGCGTACTGACCGTTCTGGGCGTGGACGTGGTGCGGCTGCGGGAGTCCGTGCACTGATTGCGGGCCGAATGAGAACGTGTGCGGGACGGCGAACTCCGCCGTCCCGCACACGTCTGGTCGTACCGCGTACCGCTATTTCACGAGGCCGGCGCGGCGGAGGGCGTCGGCCAGGGCGGTGTCGCCGCCGCCGGAGCCGCCGTTGTCGCGGCCGCGGTTGCGGTCGCCGCCGCCACCGTTGCCGCCACCGCCGCCGTTGCCGCCGCGCTGCTGGCGCGGGGGCCGCTGGCCGCCGTCGCGGTTGCCACCGGCG
>Ga0310811_10009146_pt1 | contig 12782 bp, 13 predicted proteins | sample YCmetagenome_FD_207642 | JGI IMG/M metagenome (GOLD analysis project Ga0310811, IMG submission 207642) | Soil microbial communities from experimental microcosm in Duke University, North Carolina, United States - YC | ecosystem: Engineered > Artificial ecosystem > Soil microcosm > Unclassified ...
AGCATGGTTTCTGCCACTCACCGCGATGGCAGCACCCGAGGCATGACATCGGCTTTCGAACGCGGAATCGGGGATCGGCATCCAGGACGCGTCGGGTGCGTGATTCGACAGTGAGCGTCGCTGGGGGTCGGCGAGTCGACGAGTGGATAGCCGACATCGTCACGGCGAGCCTGGGCGCCGTTCCTCCGCCAGGCCGGCCCACGATTATAGGGGATGGCTCCCTCCCTTAAGGCGGCCCTTCCAGGAAATCTGGAATCGGCACCTTGAGCGAGGGTCCATCGCGCTTCTGGCCGCGGGTTCTGGGCGGGTCGAGGGCGAACGTCCATTCGAAGAGCCGCCGCACGATACATATCCCGCCCTACGCCCGTGTAACGGCACGTTCGGGCTAGGCCCCACGCCGATATGGCTGCGCATTATGGGGCGGCCGCTGCGGCATCTCGCCCTCACCTGAACCGTCGTTCGGGCGGGTTGGTCACGGCGTTGCCCTCTCGGAGATGGTGCCCTGTCTCCTTCAGCTCGCCACGGCGCACAGCGCCACGCACGGCAGCTCGTAGCCACCGCGGTCGACAGCGAAGCGGCGGAGGGCGTCCTCGACGTCGCCCCGAACCTCGGCGCGGTCGTGATCCCCCAGTCTCTGGAGCGCCACCCCGAGCGGGCCGGCCGTGTCGCCGATCAGGCCCAGATAGTCGTCGGCGTCGGCGATTGCGATCCTCCCGGAGATCTCCTCGATTCGGACCTGCGTGAATCTCGCGTCGCGCAGGAGGCCGTCGACCCGGTCCGCGCTCGCCAGGCTGAACGGCCCAGGGGCGGGTGGCGGAGGAGGGGGCGGGATGTGGCCGCGCTGACCGAGGCTGATGCCGGCGATGGCGAGCCACGGGTTGCGCTCCATCGCTCCCCAGACGCCCAGCGCCACTCGGCGGCCCGGGCGAAGCACTCGCCGAGTCTCGTTGAACGCGGCCGCTGGATCTGGCATCAGCATGTAGCCGAAACGGCAGAGCACGCCGTCGACCGAATCGTCGTCGAGCGGGATGTGCTCGGCATTGATCACCCGGTAGTCGACGTTCTCGACGCCGAGGTCGGCACCGCGGCGCCGGGCGGCGTCGAGCATCGCCGGGGAAAGGTCGCTGGTGATCAGGCGGCCGCTTCTCCCAATGATCTCGGCCGCTTCGAACCCGGTGTCGCCGATCCCGGCCGCAAGCTCGAGAAGCGTGTCTCCCTCCTGTGGACCGAGCTCCCGCAGCATCCATCGGCGGACCGGCGCCGAGTACTCCTCGATCCGGTCCCGCCGCTTCTCCCAGGTGGGCGCGATCCTGTCGGCGATGTCGAGGTGGAACTGGTATTCCCGCTCGTGCTGCTCCTTGCTCGTCTGGTGTGCCATGCCGTCCTCCTTGCCTGCCCACGGCTCGGCGGGTCGCCGAGCGCTCTCAGGACGAACCTAAGGACGGGCGGGCGGCCGCCCAATCGGGAGTTCTCCCCATGCGACCAGGCCGTGTTCCATCGCGAACAGCGTCGCCGCGGCGCGGGTCGACACGCCGATCTTGCCGTACGCGTTCTGGACGTGGCGATCGGCGGTCTTGACCGAGATCCGAAGCTCATTGGCGACCTGCTTCGTCTGCAGGCCACGAGCGAGCATCGCGACCACCTCCGCTTCGCGCTCGGTCAGCCCCGCGGGGCGCTCCAGACGAGGCGCCCGCTGGCCGGCCGCCTCGATCACCGCGGCGACGGCGTCGGGGTCGAGCCGTCCCGCGCTTGCCTCGGCGGTGAGCACCTTCGCGGCCCGCTCCGGGCCGAGCGGGGGGCGGTGCGGGCGCGGCTCACACATCGCGAGGAACGAGTCGGCCGCGGCCAGTAGGCGCGCCGGCATCGTCAAATCGGAACCAGGCGAGCCGCGGTGGTACCCGCTTCGGTCGAGCCGCTCGTGGTGGGCAGCCGCGGCCGGCGCGAGCGCAACTAGGAACGACGAACGCGAGAGGCACCGCTCCGTGTGATACGGGTGCAACCGCACCTGCTCCAACTCATCCGCGCTCAGCGGACCCGGCTTCTGCCAGACCCGCGCATGGACCGCAACCCGGCCGAGGTCGTGGACCAGGCCGGCACGCCGGACCGCAGCCGCGCCCGCGACGTCCATGCGACACCGCGCCGCACCCGCGAATGCAAGCTCGGCCACGCCGAGCGAATGACCGGCGAAGAACGGCGAGATCAAGTCGGCAAAACGACCCATCGCGGCGAGCCCCCGGTCGAGCGCGTCTCCCTCGAGCATCAGCGGCGGCGACGGCTCGACACCCAGCGCTTCCTCCCAAGCCGAGACGCCGTCCTCGACCGCAAGGACCGCGACGCCGTCGTCGACCAGGCAGGCCGCCACCTCGGGATCGAATGCATGGCCCGCGCGTTCGCGGACGACCCCCACCGCACGCTCCACGCCCCCGAGATGGCGCTGGAGAGCGGCGTCGGTGGCCACATGGACGATCCGCATCGGCAACGGGATCTCCTCGTGCTTTGCTCGACGCAGCGGGCCGTGGCCGTCCCAGCGGTCGGTTAGGTAGCCGAGCAGGCCTGGGACCGCGGCTGGCGCGCCGGTCTGCTCGGCGAGCATCCCGGCGACCTCGCAGGAGGCGGTGAGCGACGGGCGCGTCCACCGCGCCATTCGCGGCAATCGCCGGGCGGTCTGGGTGGCCCGCCCGATTCCAGCGGCATCTTCGTCGGGCAGCGAACGCAGGAGCCCGAGGACGACCTCGCGGGGCGAGCCGTACATAAGCGGGTTGAAGTTCTCGGTCATCGAGCTGCCGAAGACCTCGGCGGCCACATAGGCGTCCGCAGTGCAGCCAGCGTGCGACAGCAGCGAGGTGTAGTAGGTCTGCAACGCGGTATCACGGTCGACCCCGAGGCGCTCGGCGAGCCGCATCGCGATCAGGGTCTCGTGCAGCCCGTGCTCGAACGGAAATCCCATCCCAAGGTCGGTCGCCAAGCACAGCGCCCCGATCAGCTCAGCAGTACGGACTCGACCGTCATCCGCGGAGTCGCCTCGCACGTCACAGTGTCTCAGGCCCCCAACCCGCTCTGCAGGAAGGGCGGCCAGGGGACACTACAGAACGACGACCTCGACGAGATCGTCGAGCGCCAGGAAGTCGTCGCCGTTGCGGGTGTAGAGCGGAAGCCCGGCAGCGAGGGCGGTTGCAGCGATGAGCAGGTCGACGGCTCGGGCACGGCGGGCCTTGCGCCCAGTGGCCATGGCTGCGGAGAAGACCCGGCCGTAGGCACGGGCAGCGTCGATGTCGAAGGGGAGCGGATAGAACGCGGCCTCGGCTCGCTGCAGTCGGTCCTGACGGCGCGCGCGCTCATCTGGATCGGAGGTCGCGTGGGGACCGGCCGCAAGCTCGGCCATGGTGAGGGCGCTGATCGCCACCTCGACAGGCAGCTGGGAGGGGTCCAGCATCTCCATGTCGATGAGGACCGACGTGTCGAGCACGCCGCGCCGGTGACGACTCTCCTCAGGCACGACGTGACGTGTCCCGGCTCACGACCTGGTCCAGGTCGGCGCGGAACTGCGCTGCGTCAACAGCGGGGGCCATCCGGAAGAGGGCGACCGCAGCATCAGCGGCGACGAAGCGGTGGCGGCGCAAGGGCGTGAGCTCGCCGACGGGAACGCCGTTGCGGGTGACGATGAACGTCTCGCCCTCGTCGAGCTTGCGCATGATCTCTCCGCTGTCGTTGCGCAGCTCTCGCTGGCTGATCTCTCGACTCACGGGATCAGCGTAGCACCGGTGCTACGGATCGGGGTATCCCCTGAGACCGGGCTCCGACGGCGCTGGTGCTGATGCCGGTGTGCCGGGAGCTCGCCCCGCTGCCGCCGAGGGTGACGACGGTGATGGTCTCGGCCAGCAGCGCCGAGCCCGGTGCTACTAGCTCAGATTACGTGCGGCCCCAACGGGAACGCTTCGACCGAGAGCAGTCGGCTACTTTCGGGAGGTCGAGATGTCGAACGATGCAAAACCGGTCCGGATGCCCAGCGAGGTCTCGACCCGGGTCGGCGTCTTCGACCGCTTCGCCGGGTGGGCCTCTTCGGCTGCCAGCCGGGCGACGTTCTTCGCCTTCTGCGTGCTGCTCATCATCGTCTGGGCCCCGTCGATCCTGCTCCTGCGCAGCGTGGACACGTGGCAGCTGATCATCAACACCGCCACGACCATCATCACCTTCCTGATGGTGGCGCTCCTGCAGAACAGCCAGACCCGAAGCGACCAGGCGGTGCAGCACAAGCTGAACGCCCTCGCCGACGGCCTCGCCGACCTGATGGACCACCTGGCGAGCGGGAGCGGCGAACGCGATCTGCAACGCGACATGAAGGAGCTACGGGCCGCGGTCGGCCTTGAGGACTACGAGAGCACGACCCGCAACGACGATGAGGGCACGAAGTCCGAGAACGGCTCACCGCAGGTTGTCCGTCGGTAGCCTCAGAGTGCGAGTGCCGGCGCAGTCGGCGTGGTGGGGTTACTTCTTGTGCGCCCTGTTGGCCAGGGCGTTCGAGATCTTGGCTGCCCGCTCCTTCGACATTCCCTTGTCCTTGAGCGAGCCCGTGCCAGAAGCGCTCCCGATAGCGTGCCGCGATCCCGTCGTACCAGCGCCGGGTAGCCGCGGTCCTCAGGGCTTCGTTCCCCACGCCTGCCACATCATCGGCTGGCAGGTGATGGTGTCGCGGTCTGCGAGATGGGCCCGGAGATCGTCGGTCGTCTTGCCGAAGACGTCGGCAGAGAGCTGGCCTTGGGCGAGGATCTGGTCGCGCACGAGGCTTGTGAGGGTCAGCAGGAACGTTTGGTAGTAGTCGGAGCTCGTCGTCATCTTGGCCGTGGGTCGGACGGCGACGTCCTGGAGTCCAACGGCGCGGAGCAGGCGTCTGACGCGACGGCCGATGTTGAAGTCCTTCCCCGATGCTGCGTAGGCGGCGACGAGCGCGTCGCGCAGCATGTCGAAGCCCGCATGTGGAGGATCGCAAACCCACGATGCCGCGTCGGGCTCCTCGACCGCGACCACGGCACCTGGACGAGCGATGCGGTAAAGCTCGCTGACGACGGCTGCTGGGTCGGCGACGTTCAGCAGCAGGGTCCGGCAGTGGACGAAGTCGAACGAGTCCGACGGCAGCGTGAGCTTCGTGGCATCGCCCTCGATGAACTCGATGTCGAGGGCGCGCTCTGTCGCCAGCTGGCGGCCGGCAGCGACCATCCGCGGCTCACGGTCGACGCCAACGACGCGCCCCGTCGGGCCGACACGATCGCGTAGCAGCTGAAGGATGCCCAGGGCGCCGCAGCCCACGTCGATCACATCGCCACCTGCCGCAATCCCGATGCGTTCGAGGAGCTGAGACGCTTCCTCGGCATAGACCTCTGCTTGGTTGACGAGATGTTCCAGCTCGGCCGCGCTCGCGCCGAGTAGGTACTGGTCGGCCTGAGCTTCGCCGTTGTCCCCAGACACGCCGGCAGTTTACGGCTCGGCGTCAGCGTGGCGCTCGGCGCCCCAGGGCGGCTCCCAGGATCCTGGCCGATGGGCGCCGAAGCGTGGCCTGACCATCCGTGGCCCTGCAATCGCGTCAGGGCCCCGCCGACTGGGTGGAACGCCACCGTGGTGACCAGCGCCGCGGCCAGAGCAAGCCCGAACCGTGTGAGATCGTCCGCCTCGTGGACGGCATGGCCATCGAGAACTGGGGCCGCGGGCGGCTCGACCCACCGATGGCCGATTGGCTGCCGGTGCGGACGTCGCCGATCGACGAGAGTGGGGTCCGTGGTCCGTCGCCGTCTGCCTCGCTCGGTCCGGCGGGTTGCCGGAGTGCTGATCGCCCTCGTCGTCGTCGAATACCTGGTCTTGCCACAGGTGGCCGGCGCCCGCCACGCCGTACATCTGCTGGCATCGGTGAGCCTCACGGACCTGGTGATCGGCGTGCTGCTGGAGGCCGCCGCCATCGTTGCCTACGCCAAGCTCACCCAGGCGACCCTGCCCCCCGCTCGCCGGCCGGGCCTGTCGACCCTGCTGCGCATCGATCTGTCGACCATGGCCGCCAGCCACATCATCCCCGGTGGCTCGGCGGCCGGGGCCAGCCTCGGCTATCGCTTGCTCACCGGTGCCGGCGTGCCGGGCGCCGACGCCGGGCTGGCTCTCGCCATCCAGGGCATGGGCTCGGCCGTCGTGCTCAACGTGCTGCTGTGGCTGGGGCTGCTGGTTTCGATCCCCCGGCGCGGCTTCAACCCGTTGTACGGGACGGCCGCCGTCGTCGGCGCGGTGCTGATCGCCGCATTCGCGGCGGCGGTCGTGCTCCTCACCCGTGGGGAGGACCGGGTGGCCCGCGTTCTGTGCGGCATGGCCGAGCGGATACCCATGCTCGACGGCGAGGGCGTCGCCCGCGTGCTGCACCGGGTCGCCCAACGGCTTCGGTTGCTGGGCGCGGACCGCGCCCTGCTGGTCCGGGCCGCCCTGTGGGCGACGGCGAACTGGCTGCTCGACGCCGCCGCGCTGTGGGTGTTCGTGGCCGCCTTCGGCCATCGCGTCGACCTGGACGGGCTGCTCGTCGCCTTCGGATTGGCCAACGTGCTTGCCGCCATCCCGGTCACGCCCGGCGGGCTCGGGGTGGTGGAGGCCATCCTGACCTCGGCCCTGGTCGGGTTCGGCACGCCGCGGGGCATCGCGGTGCTGGGGGTCGTCGTCTACCGCCTGGTCAACTTTTGGCTGCCGATCCCCGTTGGCGGCCTCTCCTACGTGTCGCTGAAGGTGGGGCCGACAGCGTCCCGCGACGAACGCGCCGCGGCCCTGCGGCGGGTCGCGGAGGAGTCCATCGCCGACGCCTACGATCCGCGAGAATGGGCGAAGGAGCGCGGCATCAAGCTTCCCGGCGGCGAGTAGTCGACGAGCAGAATGGCTCCGGGCCGCTCGGGCGCGCTGCACGGGACCAGCCCAGAACGACGCGGAAGGAGAGCGTCGCTCATGCCCCAGACCGCCGGGTCCGGGGGGTACGCGCCGACCCGATGTCTATCGCCATCATGTCTCCTCTGAATCAGCCAGCTCGTCGTCGGCGAGAAGATGACGGAGGAAACTGTCCGGAGAATCGAGGAAGCTTCGCCACAGCTCCACACTTTCGAGGTCGTCGTAGCGGCGCTCGTCGATCCCGGCCTCGCTGAGCTGAAGACGGGGACCACGCCGGCGACCAGCACGACGCTCGCGGCCGCGAGAGGCGGCGGGCCGACGACAACGAGCGGCGCCGTCGTGCAGAACGCCACCCGATGGCGCCCCCTGCTCGCCCCAGGGTGCCCACGGTCAGACGCAGGCCGGCGCGGCCTTGCTCTGTGCGATGGTCGGCGGGCAGCTGGTCTGGAGACCGGCATGATGATCTGGCCGCTGATCACATCGACCCCACCCGGATCAGCGACTTGATGGCGCGCCGTTCGTCCATCGCCGCGTACGCCTCGGGTGTCCCGTCGAGGTCGGTCTCGAAGTCGAGGACGACGCCGGGGTTGATCGTCCTGTCGAGGACATCGTCGAGGAGTTCGGGTATGTAGAGACGGGCCGGGGCTGGACCGCCGCGCCAGCCGATGTTGTGGAAGAACGTCTCATCGAACGGCACCTCACCGTGCGGGATCCCGACCATGCCGATGGTCGACCCGGGCCGGGCGATGGCTCCCGCTGTCTGGATCGACTGCTGCGTTCCCACACACTCCAGTGCGGCGTCGACGCCAACACCGGCGGTGAGCTCGAGGACGGCGTCGTTGGCCTCGTCGCCACGGGACTCGACGATGTCGGTGGCCCCGAACGCACGGGCGATCCGCTGGCGGTCTGGGTGGCGGCTCAAGGCGATGATCCGCTCGGCACCGAGCCGCTGCGACGCCAGCACCGCGCACAGTCCCACGGCGCCGTCGCCGACCACGGCCACCGTGTCGCCCGCCTTGACCCCCGCGCTGACGGCAGCGTGGTGGCCGGTGGCCATCACGTCCGACAGCGTGAGCAGGGACTTCAAGGTGGCGTCGGGGTGCCCGCGACCAGGGACGGGTACGAGCGTGCTCCCGGCGAGGGGGACGCGCACCGCTTCGCCCTGGCCACCGTCGATCGCGCCGTTCCCGAAGGTCCCGCCTCGGACGCAGGAGATCGTGGACCCGTTGCGGCAATGCGGGCAGGACAGGTCGCTGTAGATGAACGGCGCGACCACGAGGTCGCCGCGGGCGACGGTGGTCACCTCGCTGCCCACCTCCTCGACGACGCCGATGAACTCGTGCCCGATGGGTCCGGGGGTGTGGTCGGATTCGCCCCGGTAGTACCAGAGGTCCGAGCCGCACACGCACGCCAGCACGACGCGGACGACGGCGTCCGTCGGCTCCTGGATGGCGGGGTCCGGTCGGTCCCCGACCGTTATGTCCTTCGGGCCCTTGAAAATGGCTGCTCGCATCGCGGCGCGGCTCCTTCTCGACAATCTCGCCATCAACTACCCAGCGCCGCTCCGCGCCGAACTGAAGCGCGGCGCTGGCGAGGCGTCCTCGGCCTCGGCGTAGCGTTGCGCAGTTGCGCCATTCCGGTGCGCCACATCGCTGAGCGGCGCTCGATCATGGCCAAGCGAAAAGGAGACACGCGTGGACGTCCAGGCCAAGGAGCCGACCGTGAAGGGCCCCGACGAGTGGTTCACCGGCGACGTGTGGATCGACAGCATCGTCCCGCCCGACGGTGACTCGCAGCTCAACATCGGCGCGGTGCACTTCACCCCGGGCGCCCGCACGGCGTGGCACTCGCACGCCAGCGGGCAGCGGCTCTACGTCACCGAGGGTCGAGGCCGTGTGCAGTCCCGCGACGAGTCACTCGTCGAGCTGCGTCCCGGCGACGTGCACTTCACTCCGGACGGGCAGGAACACTGGCACGGCGCCGCCCCGGACCACTTCATGACCCACCTCTCGATCACGCAGGGTGCCCCCACCTGGGGCGATCACGTCACCGACGACGAGTACCTCGGAGGCAGCCAATAGACGATCAAGAGCTCGCCGGCGGGGGCGACCACGCCCTTACGTCGCGTCCGAGGTAGGCGGCGAGACGGTCGATGGGGGCAGCATGCTCGCCCAGCGCCGTGGCGTCCCCGTAGGGTGAACCTGGTGGCCGTTGCGGCGGCAGCCAACTCCTGAACTGGGTAAGGCTCCCTTCGACAACCTCCTCATCCCAAGGGGACGGCTGTCCTGTTGCCCGTGCCAGATCCCAGCCGTGAACCAGCGTTTCGCCCAGGTGGAGGTAGAGCGCGGCCTCTGCACGCCCCCGACCTACCGGGAGCGCAGTTTCCCGATCGAGGGCGCCTGGCTGCTCCCACGCCTCCAGCATGGCGTCCATGGTGCGCCGGTACATCCCGCCGGGGTCGTCGTCGAGAACGACATCGGGCGCGCCTCGGGCCCATTCCTTCCCTCGCCCGATCTCGACGTACTTCATATTGCCGGCGATCAGATGAGCCAGCAGATCGCGCACGGTCCAGTCCGTACACGGCGTCGGCGCCGCGTATTGATCCGGCGATGTCGCACCGACAAGTGCGGCGGTGCCCACCGCGGCGCGCCGATCAAGATCGACAACGTTCATCCAACTGGCCATTTTAGGATCTTTCTCTGCGGGAGGCCACGACCGAACGAGCCCCGACGAGGGCGTTCAGTCGACATTGTCGCCATCGTCTGCGGCATGCTTTGGTGGCGCGCAGATCGATCACGGGGGGTCTTCACGATGCGGAAGCAGTTGGCGGCTTTGGCGGCAACGACGATGTTCGTCCTGGCCTGTCCCTCGGCGAACGCCGCCAACACCGCCCAGGTGGACGGTGCGGTGCAGGTCACTGGAGCGTCGAACCCGTTTCGCGCCTATGCCTCGCCCTCACTTGCCGTCGACCCCCGAAATCCCGACACCATCGTCATCGCCGAAGGGGAGGCCCGTAGCTCCGGCTGTGGCGTGCAGTTCTCCACCAACGCCGGGCTGAGCTGGACCGAGGGCGCCAGCCCGCTGCCCAAGGACGTCGCCGCGTGCGTGCGCAACACCAACGGGCCGCTCGTCGACCTCGCGTTCGCGCCCGACGGCACCCTCTTCGCCGCCTTTGCCGGCTACCCGAAAGCGAACGACTTCCACAGCAAAATATATGTCGCCCGCTCGACCGACCTCGGGCGTACGTTCACCGCCACCGCGGTCCCGGGCCTCGACCCGCCGTATCCGGATGACATGTTCGGGACCCCGGCGCTGCCGACCGTCGCCCTCGACCCGAACAACCCAAACCGGGTCTATGTCGCCTACCAGGCCAACTACGGGCTGTTCTCCATGGCCGGCTCGGTCTTCCCGCCGGGGAAGTTCTCCTCCAGCTATCCGCTGCGGGCCTACGTGTCCCGCTCCGATGACGGCGGCGCCACATTCGCCAACCCCGTGCCCGTTTCCAACGATCCGAAGGATCACGCCAGCCGGGCCTACCTGACCGTCGGCAAGGCCGGCGAGGTCTACGTCTTCGCCGGCGAGGTGAACACGCCGGTCCCGTTCGGGTCGACTAACCCGCCGGCCGCGTCGCGCATGTTCTTGTCGACCTCGACCGACGGCGGCAAGACATTCACCCAGAAGGTCATCTACACCGGTGCCCCGGGCAAGGCGGGCGACGAGTACACGGTGCTCCTTGCCATCTCCCCTGCGGTCGACCCCAAGACCGGGGACCTGTACGTCGCGTGGGAGGACACCGCCCGCCAGGCGCCGGCCATTCTGTTCCGGCGTTCGTCGGACAAGGGCGCCACCTGGAGCGAGCCGGTCAAGATCAACGATGCGGAGCCGGGCCGCCAGTGGGACTTCGACGAGGAGGAGCCGGCCATTTCCGTGGCGCCAGGGGGTCGGATCGACGTGGCCTGGCTCGACTACCGCAACGACTACACCTTCAAGGCCGGGCCCCAGTCGCAGAACGCCTTCCAGGACGTGTACATGGCGTCATCGTCAGACGGCGGTCAGAAGTGGACCGCCAACATGCGGGTCACGGACCGGTCCATCGACCGGCGGCTGAGCGACGTCTGGTCCACCGGCGTGCACAGCGCCCTGGGGCTTCACGCGCTCGACGCGGGGGCCTACGTCTCATGGGACGACACGCGCAACGCGACAGCGGACTCCAAGGCCCAGGACGTCTACTTCACGCGGGTGCGCCTGGGGTCCGCACCGTCTCTGGGTACGGCCTCGTCGGGGGCCGGCACCGGCACCAGCACAGGGACGAAGGTCGCCTGGGGGCTGGGAGGCGCCGCCCTCGGGTTCGCGCTCGCCGGCGGCGCGCTCTTCGTGAGCCGGGCGAGGTTGTCGACGTCCCCTGCTCCCACCCGGTAACCCGGACCAAGAGGCAAATCGCGCGTATCAGGGATGATCTGAGGATCTCATTGGGGGGATGACCGGGCCGGCCTTTCCGCTGGACCGGCGGGAGGAGAGGGGAACTGTGACCGACATTGACGTGAAGTACGCCCAGCTCGGCGGAGCCGGAGGCTTCCTGGGGGCGCCGACCACGGGGGAGAACGTGGCGCCCGACGGGGTCGGGCACTACCGCCATTACCAGGGTGGGTCGATCTACTGGTCGCCCCCCACCGGAGCCCATGAGGTACACGGCGCCATCCGTGCCCTGTGGTCGGGCAAGGGTTGGGAGCGCAGCTTCCTCGGCTACCCGCTGACCGACGAGACCGTCACGCCCGATGGCGTGGGTCGGTACAACCACTTCCAGGGCGGGTCCATCTACTGGACGCCGGCCAGCGGCGCCCACGAGGTGCACGGCGCCATCCGCGGCCTGTGGGCGAGTAGGGGCTGGGAGCGCAGCTTCCTCGGCTACCCGCTCACCGACGAGTCGACCACGCCCGACGGCGTGGGGCGCTACAACCACTTCCAGGGCGGCTCGATCTACTGGACGCCGACCACCGCGGCGCACGAGGTGCACGGGGCGATCCGCAGCCTGTGGTCGTCGCTGGGCTGGGAGCGCAGCTTCCTCGGCTATCCCCTCACCGACGAGACGACCACCCCGGACGGCGTGGGCCGCTACAACCATTTCCAGGGCGGGTCGGTCTACTGGACGCCGTCGACCGGCGCCCACGAGGTCCACGGCGCAATCCGCGGCCTGTGGGCGAGCATGGGTTGGGAGCGCAGCTTCCTCGGGTACCCGACGAGCAACGAGCTCAGCACGGAGGACGGAACCGGGCGGTACAGCGAGTTCCAGCACGGCTCGATCTACTGGAGCCCGGCCACAGGCGCCCTGGCCTGCCGGGAGACGGTGCGGCTGCACATCAAGTGCCTGACCCCCCCGACCAGGTTCAGCGTGAACCAGATGGTCTCGAACATGCGGCTCGTCTACGCCACGGCCCAGGTGGGCGTGAAGTACGTCTCCTTCGAGAACCTGGACCTGCCCGCCCTCAACGACCTCGACTGCGGCGAGTGCACGATGGGCAACACCACCGCCGAGCAGAAGGAGCTGTTCGGCCACCGCAACGGCGTCAGCGCCAACGACGTCGTCGTTTATCTGGTGCGCAGCACCGTGCCGCCCTACAACGGGTGCGCGGCCTATCCGCCCGGCCAGCCGAGCGCGGCGGTCGCCAGCGGAGCCAGCGCCTGGACGATGGCCCACGAGTCGGGCCACGTGCTCGGGCTGGCCCACGTCAACGACAACAACCGGCTGATGACCGGCAACGGAACCGACAACATCACCAACCCGCCCCCCGACATCATCGCGTCCGAGTCCGGCACGATGCTCGCCAGCGCGTTCACGAACTGAGGAGTCGACATATGCCCGTGACCATGAAGGACGTGCT
>Ga0310811_10009147_pt1 | contig 12782 bp, 8 predicted proteins | sample YCmetagenome_FD_207642 | JGI IMG/M metagenome (GOLD analysis project Ga0310811, IMG submission 207642) | Soil microbial communities from experimental microcosm in Duke University, North Carolina, United States - YC | ecosystem: Engineered > Artificial ecosystem > Soil microcosm > Unclassified ...
CAGACTGCGACCATCGCAAATCCTGTGATCAGTATGTCTCGCTTCATGACGGCGCCTGTGCTCATGAGCCAAAAATAACAGGAAAAATCGGGCGTCGATCTACTTAAAATCAAAATCGCCTACGTATACCGCTCCTTTTGCGCCCTTTTCCATCTGCAGTGTGATGACATTGCGCTTTTGCTGCAGTGTACCATAATTGGTGTATACTTCGACCATTATCGAGGTTTCGCCGGCCAGCTTCACCTGCGTATCACCATAGTAGTTGACCTCCACCTTGTAACGCCCCTTCACGGCCTTCTTCAGCAGGAATTGTTCCGGCCCCAGGCCGCGGGTAAAATCATGCGAGATCCTGCCACCCATCGCCGTACTGCGGTTGCCATAGTAACACCTTTCGTTGTCGGGATCAGTGACCCATAGATCGCCATTTGTTTTGATCCAGGGCATCTGGGCTGGCGAAGGCAGGGTAAAAAGCAATACTGGCAGCGTAAACAGCAGTGCAATCCGGGCGGTAAAAGTCGGTCGCATGGCAATTATTTTTCAGTAAGATGCCGCGACAACAAAAATTACATACCCTTTAACTTTATTTTGGCAATTCATTTATATTATCCAAAGCCTTGCTCTCGTTTTACTCCCATTCATCTTCAATCTCCCATGAATTTGCTGCTACCCGTACATACTTAATGTCTTTACTGGACTCTGTCCAGTTTGGGCCTGATTCATTTAAAAAAAAATATATGGAACTCCCCCCTGCCGGACGGAGAGGGTCTTTTCTTCTCGTAGGCCTGCTGCTGCTGATCTCTATTTTATTGGAGCAATATTGGCTTGTCCGCCTCCTTCCCTGGTTGAGTGACCTCGGAGGCGTTCAGCCAAGTATAATCTTTTTGGATATCCCCCTTCGCCTGCCAGTGATCGACTGGATTCCCGTAGGCGCGCTCTTCCTGTTCTTTTACCTGGTGGTGGTCAGCCCCGAACTGTCCCGCCAGCGTCAATACTGGCAGCAGCACGCTGTACTTCACTCCTCCCCTTCCCCAGCCTCATTGGGTCAAAAAGGCTGGTCCGTTTTTACCGGCTGGTGGCTGATGCTTATATGCCTGCTCTCAGGCGGAGGACTCTATTATTTATTGGAAGATCAGTTACCCAAACAAGTACGCAATGGCATCGACTCTTTTGGCATCCGCGCTGATATATCCATTCCATGGCCCGGTGAGAACATCATCCATTTACACGGCGGGATGATCATGCTCATAACCTTTCTGATCGGCGGTCGCTTCTTCCTCAGACGCACCCAGCTGCCACAACTCGTTCTTATTCCCGCCCCCGGGCCCACCCCTGCGATATCGCAAACCCGCCGCAATATGGCGCAAACTGAACGTAAGACCTCGCAACCCAATTACAATACGACGCAGCCCGATCGCAAGATCCCCCAACCCGACCTCGCAGAAGCCGAGACCATGCCCTCCCGTATAGTAATGCGTCCCGCGCGCCCCAAACGTCAGCCGACCCTCGCCACATTGGAGCCCGCTCCTGCGCAATCGCGATCTCAACGCACGGCGCTCCCGCCTGCCCATACAACAATCCCGCCCGGGCACCAGCCATACATCCAACTACCCTCAAAACCTACCCCCGCAAAAGCACGCCCCTGCGTCGTCACCGGAGTGCTGGAACCGAGTTAGTTCCCCTCACTCCCATCCTCTATCTCCACAACTTCATAAGCAGCCTGTCCATTCTCATCCTGGATCGGCTGATAATAATCCCCATTATATTGCAGATACGTCACCCCATCTGCATTGATAGTCGTAGCCCCATCAGGCAGATTATATACGATGGCGCCCGGCGGAGCCTTGACAACCTGGTAACCATTGCTTACCTGTATATAAAATACGCCCCCATAATAAAAGAAGGTGTCATCCCCTACTTGCAGGGAAACGGCATCCTGCGGCAAAGCCGGCACGACAGCACCCGCAGGCGGCGCCACAACTTTATACCCACCATCCGCCGGTTCATAAAATACCCCCGCATCATAACGATAATCGACATCGTTCAATGCAATAATGGTGGCGCTGACCGCAACAGCGCTGAGAAAGAAACCAAGCGGATGCCAGGCCGGACCATATACATACGGCCGGTAAGGATGATAATAGTAATTGTGATAAGTGTAGTACCTGCGCCCGTTCCAGAAATGCGGAGGCCGGGTATACGGCGGCCGGTGCTGACCCCAGCCAGGAGGACGATGACTGATCGGCGGACGACCACCCGGCGGACGATTTCCACCCGGAGGGCGATTGCCACCCGGCGGACGACCATTGCCGGGAGGACGGGTATTACCCGGAGGACGCGTCCCGGGAGGACGACCGTTGCCCGGCGGGCGGGTATTCCCCGGCGGCCTTGTGTTACCGGGAGGACGCGTATTCCCCGGCGGATTCGTCCCCGGCGGGCGACCAGGCTGCGAAGGCCTCCCTGGCTGAACAGGCCGCGTAGTCTGCGGCGGCCGTTGCTGTGGCGGCCTTGTAACAGGACGCTGAGGCTGTACCGCCGGACGCTGAGGCTGTACCGTTGGACGCTGCGGCTGTACCGTTGGACGCTGCGGCTGCACTGCAGGACGCTGAACCTGCGGCGCCGGTCTTTGTACCTGCGGCGCCGGACGGGGCGCGGGTGGAGCCGGCCGGGGCGCCGGCGGCGGCTCCCTACGCTCCTGTGCAGTCGCAATAAGACCCAAACATCCTGTCAGCAAGACGAAAAACAATTTGCGCATAAAGCTTTATTTATTATGAACGGCTATAACAGGCCTAAGGGTGGGTAACGAAAGTTACGGCTTTTTTCTAGCTTAGCCCTATGAGAAAACTAACGCTGTTCCTGGCAGCCGCAATCATCACCTGCGCAGCCACCGCCCAATCCCCCACGGGTTATCAATTACCTCCCAAAGACATCGCCGACCTTTTACTGGCAAAACCAACCCCTGCCATCAGCATTGACAGGCAGGGAATATGGATGCTGCTCAGTCAGCGCAACTCCTATCCTCCCGTAGAAGAGCTCGCCCAACCGGAATTACGTATCGCCGGACTTCGGTTCAACCCCGACAACTATGCGCTGAGCCGGCAGAACTTCATCAACGGCTTCACGCTAAAAAATTTAAAGACCAGCAAGGAATATCCCATCCAGGGACTTCCGTCACCGCTGCTTGCCGGTAATGTCAGCTGGAGCCCGGCAGAAGGAAAAATAGCCTTCACCAATACTACCCCAAAACAGGTAGACCTGTATGTCATAGACATCGCCACCCAACGCGCGACCAGGATCAATAAAACACCCCTCAATACCATTACCGGTGGCGCGTACCAGTGGATAGACGACAAAAGCCTGCTCTATAAAGTGGCGACAAAACCCGCCAGCGCCGCACCAGCCAAACAGCTGACGCCTCCCGGCCCCGCCATCCAGGAGAACCTCGGAAAAGCAGCCCCCAGCGCCACATTTGAAGACCTCATAAAGACTCCTTACGACGAAGCCCTCTTCGCATTCTATGGCGAAGGACAGCTGGTCAGAAACACCGCCGGGATCGAAACGCCCCTCGGCAAACCCGGTATCTTCACCTCCGTAAATCTATCCCCGGATAAAAAATACATCCTGCTCCGGACAGCAATAAAACCCTTCTCTTATCTCGTCCCGGCAACAAGATTCCCTTCCACGATCGGCATACTCCCGACCAGCGGCGGCCAGGAGAAGATCCTCACCGTACTCCCCTCAGGGGAAAATTCACCCCGCGGCTTTGATAATGTACAGAACACCGTTCGCAATTTCGACTGGCGCGACGACCGCCCCTCGACACTCACCTGGTGCCAGCCGCTGGACAGCGGACTGATGCGAAAAAAACAGGAATATCACGATGCCGTATATACGATGGACGCCCCCTTCACCGGATCGCTGCAAACAGCAAAAGAGTTGTTCCGGACCCGGCTCCGCTTCCAGCGCATCATCTGGGGGAATGACAGCACCGCCCTCGTCTTCGAGGTCCAGCGAAGCAAACAGGTGGAACGTATGTCAAGACTCAACCCGTCCAGCGATGTCAGCAATCTATTGCTCGAAAGGAATACTACCGATGCATACAGCGATCCCGGCCTCCCCGTGCTCACCCGCAACCAGTTCGGACAGGAAGTACTACAGACAGTAGATAAAGGACGGCAATTGCTGTTCAACAATCCCATAGGCAGCTCTTCCCGGGGAGACCTGCCCTTCCTGGCGAAGTTTGACCTCTCCACGCACCAGAACAACATCATCTGGCGTTGTACCGAAGGAGAGTTCGAATACATCAGCGAAGTGATCGATGCCGACAAGCTCATCCTCCTCGCCCGAAAGGAGACCCATGAACAGGTGCCGAATTATTATATAGTGAACCTTACGGCCAAGGTCGCAGACAAACCAGTCACCTCTTTCGCCAATCCTTACCCGCAGCTGAATGGCATCACCCGCGAGAAGGTGAATTACCAACGCGCCGATGGAGTAGACCTCACCGGCGACCTGTATCTCCCCAAAGGATTCGATCCCAAACGCGACAGCCCCCTGCCTGTGATCATCTGGGCCTATCCCCGGGAATTCAACTCCGCAGCCGACGCCGCACAGGTGAGAGGCAGCAAGGACAAGTTTACCGTCCTGGGCTGGGGGTCGCCGGTCTTCTGGGTGACCCAGGGATATGCCATCCTCGACAACGCAGAAATGCCCATCGTCTCCACGGACAGCACCAGGCATCCCAATGACGACTTCATCCACCAGCTCACGATGAACGCCGAGGCCGCGATCCGAAAGCTCTCATCCATGGGCGTCGGAGATAGCAATCGTGTGGCCGTAGGCGGTCACAGCTATGGCGCATTCATGACCGCAAACCTCCTGGCGCATACGAAACTGTTCAAAGCAGGCATCGCCCGCAGCGGCGCTTACAACCGCACACTCACCCCATTCGGGTTTCAGAACGAAGACCGCAGCTACTGGCAGGACCCGCAGCTGTATTATGATATGAGCCCTTTCAACTACGCCGATAAAATAACCACACCCCTCCTGCTGGTACATGGCGAAATGGACGACAACTCCGGGACCTTCCCGATCCAAAGCGAAAGGATGTACAATGCGATCAAGGGACACGGCGGAACGGTCCGTTACGTGGTGCTGCCCTATGAAGCGCATGGCTATCGCGGAAAAGAGAACCTGCTGCACCTGCTTTATGAAGAAGACGCCTGGCTCGAAAAATATGTAAAGAACCCACCCAAAAGCACGACCGGCAGCAACAACAAAAAAGCTTTCTGATAAAAAAAAGATTACTACTATCCGGGTATTGTAGGTAATACCCGGATAGTCCATCTTTGCATCCCGACACCTGGGCAATCTTCGCTAACTCAATCAAAAAACACTAAATCATGAAAAGATTGCTATTCCTCGTCGGGATGACCTTCCTCATCCCGAATCCTTCCCGCCTTTTCGCACAACCCTGGATCGCCAAACATGGATTAACAACCGCCCAGTATCAACAAGCCTTCAACGACCTTTCCAAACAAGGGTATTATCCCAAAATGGTGACCGGTTACAGCCTGAACAACCAGGCCAATTACGCCGCCCTCTGGCAGAAGACCAGTATCCCGGCATCGGAGTTTCGCAATGGGATGACAGCCGCCCAGTACCAAACGACCTTCGACGACATGCAAAAGAAAGGCTATCGCCTGGTCTATGTACAGGGTTTCAGCGTCAATAACACCGCCTATTTCAACGCCTCCTGGCAAAAGACATCCGGCCCCGCCCAGATCGCCCGGCACAACCTTACCGCACAACAATACCAGCAGATCTATGACCAGAACAAGGATTACCGGCCAAAGATCATCTCGGCTTATACCGTAAACGGCACTCCTTATTTTGCAGGCATCTGGGAAAAGACCGGCGGCTCCGCCTGGTCGGCCAAACACAATATGACCGCCCAGCAATACCAGGACAATTTCAACCAGCTTACCGGTCAGGGATATAAGCTCGCCTGCGTGACAGGTTATACCAATGGAGGTCAGGCTGCCTATGCCGCCATCTGGGAAAAGGTATCCAGCCCCATGTGGTATGCCCGCAATGCCATCCCATTGAACTTCTACCAGTATACCTTTGACAATTTTTACTACCAGGGATACACGCCGGAATTTCTCACGGGCTATAATGTCAACAATGAAGTTCAGTTCGCCGGCATCTGGGATAATGCCAGTATCAGCGCCTCGGACATGAACCGCATCGACACATCGATCAATAATTACATGAAACGCAATAATGTCCCCGGCCTCTGCATAGCTTTTTGCAAAGGCGACCGGCTGGTCTTCGCAAAAGGGTACGGCGACGCGGTAAAAGAAACGGGAGAGCCCGCCAGCCCCGATCATCGCTGGCGCATCGCCAGCGTCAGCAAACCCATGACCTCCCTCGGCATAATGAAGTTATTCGCCCAGGGCAAGCTTCACATGAACGACAAGGTCTTTGGTACCGGCGGCATTTTAAACCAGTTCACCGTACCTGGCAATAATCAAAAAGCAAAGCAGATTACCGTCAGCGACCTCCTGCACCATACCTCGGGTTTCCAGAACGTCCAGGGCGATCCGGCCTTCATGCATTATGAAATGAGTATCGACCAGATCATCCAATGGGAGCTGAACAATGAGATCATCGTACATCCGCCCGGAAGCAGCTATGTCTATCTCAACTTCGGATATATACTCCTGGCAAGGATCATAGAAAAGCTGGACGGAGGCCAGACCTATGAGAAGTTTGTCCAGTCGCAGGTCTTCACCCCCTGCGGGATCAAAGAAATGCAGATAGGAAAGAACGCTCTGAACCAGCGCCTGCCCAATGAAGCAGAATATTATGGCAGCAGCGCCGGCGGTAATCCTTACGGGCTGCATCTGGAACGTATGCAGGGCAATGGCGGCTGGATCGCTTCGGCTCCCGATCTTGCACGGGTACTCGTACATATCAATGGCAATCATGGGATCCCGGACATCCTGCCCAAACAGCAAATGGACAGCCTGGAGGAAATGACACCCGCTTCGAAACCGGACAACTACGGCTGTGGTTTTGTCGTATGGAGCAATTCTGCAAAGGGCCACAATGGCGCCATGGACGGGACAAATGCCCTCCTTCATGATGCAGGTGACGGCGGCGGATGGACCATGGTCATGGACACCCGCGCAGAAAAAGATACTTATGCCTGGACACTGGACGGGATCCTGGCTAATTTATATTCCTCGGTCAACTGGCCGGCCTATAATCTCTTTTAGATATCAAAAACATCAGAAAGATGGTCCTGCGGAGCCCCTCCTGCGGGGCCATCTTTTTTTATGTATATTATCGTTGCCATCGATTCGGTCAACCCCAATTGCAGGGTCGCCAAAAGCGGCGGGTAGCCTTTCCTTTCAGATCATCATTTGCTGATAGTATACAATCGCTGGGGTCAGCCGGTCTACTCCGGCCATGACTATATCAACGGATGGGATGGCACTCGATAAGATCAGTTATACACACCCCCCCGCCCGCATTATTACTGATCCCATAAAATATACTAAATTTGCCCAATCCATGTCACTCTACATCGCCTCTTTAAATTCTGGCAGCAACGGCAATTGTTATTATATCGGCAACGACTGCGAAGCCGTTCTGATCGATGCAGGTCTCTCCTGCCGGGAGACGGAACGGCGCATGCGCCGCCTGGGGTTATCCATGGACCTGGTCAAAGGTGTTTTTGTCTCGCATGAGCACGACGATCACATCCGCGGGCTGGAAGTCCTCTCCAAACGGTATCAATTACCCGTATATATCACCGAAAACACCCTGTCAGAGGGACGGCTCTTATTGGAAGGCCACCTGGTCCGGTCGTTTGCCGCATCGGAAACGATCTCCATCGGCAGTCTCAATGTACTGGCGTTCTCCAAGACACATGACGCCATAGATCCGCACAGCTTCGTCATCTCCGCACAAAAAAAGGATGGCGCTCACATTCACGTAGGTGTCTTCACCGACATCGGACATGTCTGCGACAATCTCACCCGCCATTTTAAATTATGCCATGCCGCATTTCTCGAAGCCAACTATGATGAGCAGCTTCTGGAAGAAGGTCGTTATCCCTGGCCCCTGAAAAACCGTATCCGCGGTGGAAAAGGACATCTGTCGAATCACCAGGCGCTGGAATTATTCGTCCGGCACCGCCCGGCCTTTATGAGTCACCTGCTTCTGGCTCATCTTTCGCAGGATAATAACCGGCCCGAGCTGGCACAGAACATGTTTGAAGAAGCGGCCAGTGGAACACAAGTGGTGGTAGCATCACGGTACGGAGAATCGGAAGTCTATGCAATAGACGGGAAATATTGCGGGGAACCGGGAATCGGGGCAGAAGCAGAATGGGAAAGGGCAGGCAATAAGCAAACCAGCACAGCCGAAATCCAAAGCCCCGCAAAATCCGCCGCAACCCCCAAATCTGTCGCAACACAAGGCAACGCCGCAACCAACGGCCACGCTGCCGCAACCAACCACACCACACCCCCCAAAACCGTCGGCCATTCCATGATCCGCCGCCGCAAAAAAGCGCTGGCGCCTCAGCCCGGCCAGTCAACAGCCGTTCAAACCTCCTTATTTTAAGCAACGCACTATATGCTAACCGCCAAACTAGTTTCTGAAGAATCGGAGTTGGAGCAGATCGCACAATTGTCAGCCGCCAACCTGCCCATTAATATTTCCGCCGAAACAAAGGAAAAAGAAGGCTTTGTAACCTGGGTCTACCCACAGGAGACCTTATACGCCCTGCACGTAATAGTCCCTTCCGTTGTAGTCATGGACGGCGATAAGCTGGCGGGTTACGCGATCACGCTGACAAAAGAATGCTCCACGATCTACCCCCCGCTGGCCGGAACAGTCGACTATGTCTCGACGGTCAACTACAAAGGCAAACCCCTCATCGACTACCCCGTCTATTTCATGGGACAGATCTGCATCGACAAAGACTATCGTGGTCAGGGAGTAGTAGGAATGCTCTATGAATACCACCGCAAGCAGTTCTCCCCCAAATATTCCATGCTGATCACAGAGATCTCCACAAAGAACCCCCGCTCCTCAAAAGCTCATGAAAAAGTTGGATTTAAAGTCATCGATACACACCACGAGAACGACGAAGAATGGGACCTCGTAGTCTGGGATTGGACCTAAGCCGCAATACGACATGACCTAACCACCAACCGGCGCCACCACTGGCACAGGCGTTGCCTGCGCAGACACGGCAGGAGCAGGCGCCACAATAGCCGGAGCCACCGGCGCAGTAACCGTCGCCTGCACCGTCTCGGGAAACGGATTCAGCACCTTCCTCAATATGATCTGTGGAATAACCACCCTCCGCGGATCCCTCTTCAGAAAACTATTAAAGCACGTGATCGCCTTCTGCACAAGATAATATTGCAGCATCGTCTCGAAGTCCTCCTGCGTCGCGGGAAGGATCGGCGAGCCCTTCATCTTCTCCTTATATGCCCGGATAAAAAAGCCGCTGTTGAAATATGCCCAGACGGCTGCCATCGGTAAAAGACGCTCTGCATCGTCAGCATGCAGCTGCGTATCATGCCAGAATCCATCAAACGCCACTTCATAGAAAGAAACGACCATCGAAGCAATATCTACAAAAGGCGAACGACGAAGCCGGCGCTCGCTGTAGCTCAACGATGGATCTCCACTAAAGTCATTGATGGCAATATCCTTCCCCGTCAACAATATCTGCCCGAGATCATAATTCCCATGGATCCGGATCTTCTGCGCATCGAGCTTTTTCACATAGATCTTTTTCAGCGTGGAAAGCAGCTCAGGACGATAGGCCATGATCCGATCGATCCTTTCCTGCATATCCGCAGGCAGCACCTTCTTATTTCGCTCCAGGTTCTGATAGGTCTCACGTACCAGCGATTGCATCGACGAGAATAGCCCACGCTGGTAATGAAGCGAAAAAGCCTCGGGCTTAAAGTCCTTCTGCCCCACGCCGGAAGCCAGCGCCAGGTGCAGTTCAGCGGTACGAAGTCCGATCAGCCGCGCCTGCTCGGCTGCATGCGCGCCCAGCAATGTCTGCAGTTCCTCCGGCAATTCATCAAAAGCCAATGGCTCAGCCAGCGTCCCCATCTGCTCCTGTACGACCGGCCCATTTTTCTCGCTGGCCAGGATCCTTTCAATATAGTTGGCGATCCTTTCGAGAAAATAACCGTTGCCGTCCCCGTGATTCTCGATCATTTCCTGCATCAGCCCCAGCACGAGGCACCCCCTTTTGTCTTTCCATTCGATCGAGCCGATAAAGGCCGGCAGATAAGAGAAGTTGCCTTGCTTTGACAGGAAGCGCGTGGTCTCCTGGTCAGGATGCATGCTCCTCTCGACCTTACGGTACATCTTCAGGAAAAAAGCGGCATCATAGGTGATGGAGGTATTGTACAGGTCGGAGGTATGTATCTTTGGAGGAACTTCTCTCCCTTCTGCTATCCACTTCTTCAGCCGGTCATTCCCGTCAAATTCAATAGGCATCCCTGCCGAATGGCCCGATCGGTTAGCCGCCATTTTCTGCAGCAATGTATTTTGCCATTCCGTGGTGAAAAAGGCATCGACCAGGATCCCATCCCCTTCTTCGGACCGGATACTGGCAATGACAGCTTCAGGATACAATTCGGCAAGCCGCTTCGCAGCGTCTTCATTGATCAGCCACAGCGGCAGCTGATAAAGACCAGGTATGCCATCGTCACCCGCTATTTCGAGCAGCAGCCAGTAAACGACCCGTTCCGCCTCGCTCTTCGGCCTCAATTCATCCCCCGTCGCCTTCTTCGCAGCCGCCAACGGCACTTTTATAAAATCCGTAACCGTTACCTGGTAAACATTCCTCTCTTTGGAAATAAACCACTTCGCTTTCTGCAAATACCGCGGCAGTATACTATTCTCCAGCTGCTTGCGCGCTGCGCCCTCCATCAACGCATCCCACTGCCGGATCAGCAGCAAAGGCAGTGGTCTGTCTTCATCCATTTCAGGATGCGCCTTTTCCAATACGAACCATTGATAGGAATACGGAGCCAGCGTAAAGAAATACTGCCCATCATCCCGGATCACCGGAAAACGATTTTTGCTGAACACATCCACCGGTACAAATCCCTTGTATGCCAGCAGGTCCACTTCGGCGGCCTGTGAGAATTTCGAGAGATTGACGACGACAAGCAGCGTCTCTTCTTCATAAGTCCGCGTAAAAGCCAGCACCTTTGCGTTTTCGACAGGCAGAAATTTCAGATTGCCACGCCCAAAGGTCTTGAACTTCTTCCGGACGGAAATGATCCGTTTCATATACCAGAACAAAGAAGAAGTATTGCTCCGCTGCGTTTCTACGTTGACAGCTTCATAATGGTATTCCGGATCGAGTATCAGCGGCAGATAAAGACGTTGGGGATTGGCAGCAGAAAAACCCGCATTGCGATCGGGTGACCATTGCATCGGGGTCCGCACACCGTCCCGATCCCCCAGGTAGAAGTTGTCCCCCATGCCGATCTCGTCCCCATAATAGATCACTGGCGTTCCCGGCAGCGCAAACAACAATGAATTGAGCAGCTCTATCTTTGGACGGCTATTGTCCAGCAATGGCGCCAGCCGGTGCCGGATCCCGAGATTGATCCGCGCCTTGGGGTCTCGCGCATATACTTTATACATATAGTCCCGCTCTTCATCGGTCACCATTTCCAGCGTCAGCTCATCATGATTGCGCAGGAAGATGGCCCACTGACAGGTGGGCGGGATCTCCGGTGTCTGCTCGAAGATATCCGTAATAGGATAATGGTCTTCCATCTGCAATGCCATGAACATCCTCGGCATCACAGGAAAATGATAGTTCATGTGACACTCGTCGCCATTGCCAAAATAGGATGCGGAGTCTTCCGGCCACATATTGGCCTCTGCTAAAAGCACGGTTCCCGGATAGCTCGTGTCGATATGAGTGCGTAATTTCTTCAGAAAAACATGCGTCTCGGGCAGATTCTCGCCATTCGTGCCTTCCCGCTCATAGAGATAGGGAACAGCGTCAAGCCTGAACCCATCCACACCCATCTTACACCAGTAATCGATGATCTTAAAGACTTCCTCCTGTACCAGGGGATTGTCATAGTTGAGATCGGGTTGATGGTGAAAGAAACGATGCCAGTAATATTGCTCTGCAACAGGGTCCCAGGACCAGTTTGATTTTTCAAAATCCTGGAAGATGATGCGGACATCTTTGTATTGCTCAGGATTGTCCGTCCAGACATAATAATTTCGTTCTTTCGATCCCCTGGGCGCCTGCCGCGCACGCTGAAACCAGGCATGCTGGTCGGAAGTATGATTGATGACCAGCTCGGTTATGACCTTTAAATTTCGCCGGTGCGCCTCCTTTAAAAAGTGTTTGAACTTCGCAATATCACCATACGAAGGATTGATGTTGTAGTAGTCAGCAATATCATAGCCGTCATCCTTCAGCGGCGAAGGATAAAAAGGCAGCAGCCAGATAGCCGTGACACCCAGGTCCTGGAGATAATCCAGCTTCTGCAGCAGCCCCTGAAAGTCCCCGATACCATCGGCATCGCCATCACAGAAGGCCTTGATATGCAATTCATAAATGATCGCATCTTTATACCAATGAAGTTCGTCGTCCAAAACAGGGGTCGCCATAATAGGACGAAATTGCAATTCCCATGCCCCGCAGCCTCATCAAAAGCCTGGCCGCCGCAACCCCGCTGGAGCAACCAGCCTAAACCCGG